>JAABUS010006384.1_pt1 | contig 14369 bp, 10 predicted proteins | sample 5560161 | NCBI WGS metagenome assembly JAABUS01 (sample SAMN10711885, study PRJNA513376) | rock metagenome | isolation source: Antarctica rocks | place: Antarctica: Victoria Land, Trio Nunatak nord | collected 2016-01-04 | reverse complement strand
ACAGCGCTCCTCGTCGGCGCCGGTGCTGGCTACTACTTTAAGGTGCCGAAGCGCCTCATCGCAGTGGTGATGGCGTTTGGTAGCGGCGTGCTCATTTCCGCCCTAGCCTTCGAGTTGATGGACAAGGCTTACAAGCGGGGCGGCTTCGACGCTAGTGCTATCGGGTTTCTAAGTGGTGCAGTCATCTACACGTTCGCTAACATCGCTTTAGCACGGCGCGGGGCTAAGAACCTGTGTTGAAACCCTGAACAAAGAGAAGTCGGGTAAAGCTGAAGTGTGAACAGAGAGCGATACCCGACTGATGTAAAGGATACCGAATGGGCTGTGCTGGAAGAGTTAATGCCAGGTGCAGTAAAAACAGGAAGACCCAGAAAACATAGCTACCGAGAAATCATCAACGCCGTCTTCTACGTGCTTTCAAACGGTATCAAATGGCGCGCGATGCCCCATGACTTGCCCTCTTGGTCAACTGTATATGGCTATTTCAGGAAGTGGCGGCAGCAGGGTCACTGGCAAAGGTGGAACGCGACGCTAAGGCAGCGATTGAGAAAAAGGCTTGGTCGCACGGCAGAGCCTAGCGCCGCTATACTCGACAGCCAGAGCATCAGAACTGCAGAGGGTGGCGATAGCCGAGGCTATGACGCACATAAACGTTGTCTAGGCCGCAAACGCCACATCCTTGTTGATACCTGTGGGCTGTTGCTGGCTGTACGGGTCACGGGTGCAAACGTTCAGGACCGAGACGGGGCCAAGCAGCTCCTGGGCAGTTTCTACCAGGCTTTCTTCCAATCCTTCCGGCTCAAACGCATCTGGGCTGATGCAGGGTACGGGGGCGCACTGCTCCCCTGGACGCACGCGGCTTTCGCTTGGGTCCTCGATATCGTGAAACGTAACAAACAAGCTGGCTTTGAGGTCTTACCCAAGCGCTGGATTGTTGAGCGGACCTTCGCCTGGTTTATCCGTAGTCGTCGCCTCTCCAGAGACTATGAGCGCTTACCCCAAACCTCAGAAGCGTTCATCTACGTCGCCATGATTCGCCTTATGTCTAAGCGTTTAGCTGAGTTTTGATACAGGTTCTAATGTACGTCAAGTGGCAGGCTGAACAAGCGCCAAAAAAAGTAGCCCATCTAAACCTGCCACCTCACGCCAAAAAGCGACTTTGGTTACTTGACAGACGCGAAAAACGCGCCTATCCTTAAAACACCTATAATTTGTAGGTATTAAGGATAGAGCAGCACATGGCCAAAGGCATCACCGAAAAGCAGCGATGGTTGTGTCAAGTTGTTTAAATTTTGCCATTCCGGGCGCAAATATATGCTAAGTGAGGCATAAATATGCAGCCTAAATGCGATTGGGAGCAGCTTTGGGATTCACTTTATACAGGCGATATTCTAGAAAAAGTCGATTTTGCAAACAACTTGACACAACCCGTACGACGCTAACGGCAAACTCCTTTGGAGCAAGATTCAGGGCGGCCTCAACACTCTCGTTAGTGGCGACATCACGACCGACGCTACCGGCAACCTTTATCTCGGGGGTAAGTTCCGTCCTACCAGCAGTAGCCCCGCGGACGTCTTTGCCCGCAAGCTCAACGCCAGTGGCACGACGGTGTGGACCAAGACTTTCGGCACCTCGGGCACCTACGACGATGGTCGCGGTATCGCCACGATTAATGGTAGCGATATCTATGTAACCGGTGAGACGCAAGGGTCATTGGCCCACGCCAACATGGGCGGGCGCGACGGCTACCTGTGCAAGCTCAACAGCACCGGCAACCCGGTTTGGACACGCTAGAACAAGACGCTTAAACGAGAAGCCCCGGATATCCGGGGCTCTTTTTGTTGCTATTCAAAAAATCTGGTGACGAGGGTCGACTCAGCGTAAAAGAGCTAGTAGAAAAACACTGCGTCAGGGTTTTTATTGAATAAAAAATCTCGGTTACCTATGGATAAAAAATATCGCAGGAGACCTAATAGATAAAAAATGCTTTCTAGCTTCACTGGGTTAGTATCCGAGCTGACGACTCGAGTGCACGCATACTTCAGTTAAAATAGAACCATATGAGTAATGTGCGCACGTTTACGAGCTTGGCGCAGTTACTATGCGTTCCCGCTCGGCTCAAGATGCTAGTCGCCCTCCAGACCGAAGGTGAGCTCGAGGCGGGCAAATTAGCGGCGGCGGCCAGCATCACCCCTCAGGCGGCAAGCGCGCATATTGCCAAGCTTCGCGCTGGTGGCCTGATCGTACGCTCCGACTCGGATTACGGTCCTCGGCGACGGGTGTTTCGTCTGGCCGACGATGATGTCGCCCGCGCTATCGAGGCCCTCAGCGCGCTCGCGGCGGCCGAACCAAGTCGTGACCCCAAAGGCGTAGAAGCAGCGGGCCGTCTTTGTTACGACCATCTCGGCGGACCGTTCGGGCACATGCTGTTCGAGGCGCTGCTCGAGCGCAAGGTACTCGAACCCGCCCCGTCGGTCGGGCATGGCCGCGATTATCGGGTTACGACCGAGGGTCGCGGCGTGCTCACCGAACTCGGCCTGGACCTTATCGGCTTGGAGAAGCAGCGGCGGGATTTTGCCACTCGCTGTTTAAATGTAGCCGAGGTAGGCGGGGTCGGGCGTTTTGACAATGAACATGGGACCGGCCATGCTCGATGGTACTCGTTTTGAGGCTGTGGCGACGGTCCCGCGCGCCTTAGCCTATAGCGGGTACGTCGCCTTGTGTTAAAAGCTAAGGGCATGAGGTTACCCCTTGGCTTGGACCCGTGGCTGGAAATTAGTCAAAGGAACATGTCCTAACCGAGAGCCTCTACGCTTGAGCTGCTCGAGCATAGCGTGAAGCGTTAGCCCTCCTGGCCTGGATAGCCGCGCCTAACATCATGACCACGACTAATGTTTCTCTTTAGCTAGCCATATCTCTCCCGCTGGTAGTGCCGAGTTTCTACCGCCTCTAGCCTAACGAATTGGTATGCTTGGCGGATACATGGACGCCGAAACCTTTAGCGCACGTTGGTCGGGCTCGGGCGGGGCCGAACGGGCGAACTACGTGTCGTTTCTCAGCGACCTCTGCCGGGTGCTAGGTGTCGACGAGCCTGAGCCTACCCGGCCCAAAGACGCCGATAACGCCTACGTTTTTGAAAAAGACGTACCCGACCCGCACGACGACGGCAGGTCGAGTCATCGGCGCATCGACCTCTACAAACGCGGCTGCTTCGTCCTCGAGGCCAAACAGGGTGTCGAGCAGGAGGCCGCCGAGGAAACAGCGAGGCGAACAGAGGCCAAAAAAGGGCGGGCGAAAAAAGGTCATGGTACGCGCGGCACGCTAGGCTGGGACGCTTTCATGCAGCGCGCCCGGCAGCAAGCCGAGAGCTACGTGCGCCTCCTGCCGGGCCGCGAGGGTCGCCCGCCGTTTGTTTTAGTCGTCGATGTCGGGCATGTCATCGAGGTGTATGCCGAGTTCAGCCGCACCGGCGGCGTCTACCGCCCTTTCCCCGACGCCCGCTCGCACCGGATAATGATGGACGACCTGCGCAAGCCGGCGGTGAGAGAACGCCTGCGCAAAATCTGGCTCGAGCCCTCGACTCTCGACCCTACGCTGCGGGCCGCCGAGGTGACGCGGCAGGTCGCCGACACGCTAGCGCAGATAAGTCGCAGCATGGAGGGCCTGCCGGGCGCCGACGCGCAGCCTCTGACGCCCGAGCGAGTGAGCGGCTTCTTGATGCGGCTGATATTCACGATGTTCGCCGAGGATGTCGGGCTTATCCCCAAGCACAAGTTCCGGCGGGCGCTCGAGGGCATGAAGGACAACCCCGACGCCTTCGTACCGACAGTGCAGGAGCTATGGGGCGCGATGGCGCGGGGCGGTTACAGCGTCGCGCTGCAAGAGAAGATACGGCACTTCAACGGCGGACTTTTTGAAGATGTCGAGGTGCTGCCGGTGTGCGCGGCTCGAGCTGCTTATCGAGGCCGCCGCAAGCGACTGGAGCGAGGTCGAGCCGTCGATCTTCGGGACGCTCGTCGAACGCGCCCTGAACCCGCGTGAGCGGCACAAGCTCGGCGCACACTACACGCCCCGCGCCTACGTCGAGCGGCTCGTCGAACAAGTCGTCATTACGCCCTTGCAAGACGACTGGAAAAACGCCCTCATCGAGGTGCAAAACACCCTTGCCGGGGCGACCGACAAAACAATCGATACGGCGGCGCGCAAGGCTCAGGGTTTCGTCGAGCAGTTTTTGGCGCAGCTGCGGCACACGACGGTTCTCGACCCGGCCTGCGGCACCGGCAACTTCCTCTACGTGGCAATGGAGCTGATGAAGCGCCTCGAGGCCGAAGCCGTCGAAACACTCGTCTCGCTCGGTGGACAAGCGCCGCTTCTCGGCGTCGACCCGGAGCAGTTCTTGGGGCTCGAGTTGAACCCGCGCGCTGCCCGCGTCGCCGAACTCGTCCTCTGGATCGGTTATCTGCAGCTCTATACCCGCGCTCATGGCCTCGCCTCGCCGCCCGAGCCGATACTGAGGGCGTTTCACAATATCCGGCAGCAAGACGCGGTGCTAGCCTTTACGGGCGTCACGCCCAAGGTCGATAAGGACGGGCAGGCTGTCACGCGCTGGGACGGTATCGGCGTCGCCTTGCATCCGCTGACAGGGCGCGAGGTACCCGACCCCGAGGCGCGGGTACAAGATCAGGTCTATGACAACCCTGGCGCAGCCGACTGGCCCGAGGCGACATTTATCGTCTCGAACCCGCCCTTTATCGGGCCAAGTGTGATGCGCTTCGCGCTCGGTGACGGCTATACCGAAACGCTTCGCAAGACCTACCCGCAGGTGTCCGAAAGTAGCGACTTCGTCATGTATTGGTGGCACAAAGCCGCCCTTCTCCTCGCCGCTCCCGGCAGTTTGCGGCGCTTTGGTTTCGTCACGACAAACAGCCTCAAGCAGACCTTCAATCGCCGCGTCCTCGAGCGCGCCCTGACAGACGATATGAGCCTCAGCTACGCCGTACCCGACCATCCTTGGGTCGATGAGGCGGACGGCGCGGCGGTGCGCATCGCTCTGACAGCGGCGCGGCGAGGCCGCACAACGGGTGTGCTGAGTACCGTCGGGAGTGAGGCGCCGAGCGGTAACGGGGCGTACGACGTCGAAACGACGGACGAAACAGGTGTGATTAACGCGGATTTGACGGTTGGCGTCGATGTGACTGTTGCCCAAGCGCTCAAAGCGATGGACAACGTCAGTAATCCCGGCATCAAACTTCATGGTTCCGGTTTTATCGTGACGCTTGAAGAAGCCCTAAAGCTTGGTTTAGGCCGCCGGGAGGGGCTCGAGCGGCACATCCGCGAGTACCGCAACGGCAAAGACTTAACCCATCGCCCGCGCGGGGTAATGGTCATCGACATGTTCGGCTTGAGCGCCAACGAGGTGCGCGAGCGCTATCCCGAGGTCTATCAGCACGTTTTCGTGAGCGTCAAACCGGAACGTGACCAGAATAACCGTGCAAGTTACCGGGACAATTGGTGGATTTTTGGTGAACCGCGTAGTGCTTTTCGCCCCGCACTCGCTAATCTCCCTCGCTACATCGCTACTGTCGAAACGAGCAAGCACCGCTTCTTTCAATTTCTCGACGCCTCGATTCTTCCCGATAACAAGCTCATCGCCATCGCGCATGATGACGCGTATGTTCTCGGCGTTCTCTCGAGCCGTATTCACGTCACTTGGGCTTTGGCGCAAGGTTCTGATTTAGGGCCTACCCCCGTCTACGTCAAAACCCGCTGTTTCGAGACCTTCCCTTTCCCCGACGCTAGTGCCGAGCAGCGGCGGACTATCGCCGACCTCGCTGAGCAGCTAGACGCCTTCCGCAAGGCTCGGCTCGCCGAACACCCGAGCCTGACCATGACCCTCCTCTACAACGTTCTCGAGCAGCTTCGTGCCGGAACCGAACTGAGCGCTAAGGACAGGCGGATTCATGACGACGGCCTCGTGACGACGCTGCTCGGCCTGCACGACGACCTCGACACGGCTGTCGCGGCGGCTTATGGTTGGCTCCCCGCGCTCTCGCAGCAGGAGGTGCTAGGACGCCTGACGCAGCTTAACGCCGTGCGGCGGCAGGAGGAGAAGGCGGGTTTGGTGCGCTATTTGCGGCCCGCCTATCAAGACCCGAAGGGCGCGCAGCAGAATGATCTCGGCATCACGCTCGAGACGCCGGACGCCGTGAGCGACGCACTGCTTGAGTTTCCCGGCAGGCTCGCGGAGCAGGCGCAGGCGGTCCGTCAGGTGCTGCTAAACGCACAGCGCCCGCTCAGCACCAAGGAGATCGCCGGGTATTTCAGGGCGGCAAAGGGTGAGCGGCTTGAGGAGATCGTCGAGATGTTCGTCGAGCTTGGGCAGGCGCGACAGTTGCCCGGTCTGACCCCTGTGTACGCCGCCTAACGTTGGGAGGCGGGAGCCAACAGCCCAGGCTGGGCGGATGGGCGGGTTTGGGTGTCGCCGAGAGAGTTCACGCTCCGAGGATAGCGAGGCGGGTGGGGAGCGGTCTTTTTGGCCCAAACGGGCTTGCCACCCGTGTTTCGGCCCGCACCAACGGCTTGGCCCGCATCGCCTTGACGAATAGCGCATACGGCGGTATTATTAAAGGATCAAAGCGCCCGAGATAGCGCGATTTTTTTTGCCTTTTAGCCGCCGACGAGTCGATAACGTTGGCGGCATTTTTTAGAGGTCCTGGCTGCGTTCGACAATAAGCTTTAGCGTGCGCGCAAGTCAAAAACCCCGGTTTCCCAAGGTTTTCGGCTTAGCAGAGATCTTTAAGTGCTACCGCGCCCAGGAAGGGTTACCGCTGCTGTTGACCTCGCGCAAGATCGCGTCGCCTCTACCAATTTGACGGTGTACCAAGAAGCCTTCAGTGACGCCCCCCATGAACACCTCGCTGCCGTCATAGGTCGCGACGCTCGTGGCCGTATCGTCTTTTGACGTCCCGAATCCCTTTTTCCATGACAGCGCGCCCGTTCGTGTGTACTTGGCGATAAAGCCGTCTTGGTCATAAGAGCCGCTGCCGTTCTGGCCGCCTGCGATATAGACATTGCCCTGATTGTCGGCAGCTACGCCGAGGCCCTTCAGGTAGGTGGGATATTCCCCATAACAAGTATCTCCCTCACCCCTCGTGAGAGTGGCGACATCCTTGACCCACTGGCGAATGCCGGTATTGCTCAGCTTGAACGCCCGCATCGTGTAGTTGTCGTAGATATACCCCGCGTCACAACTCGAGCCTATGGAGTCGAAGCGTGAACCCGTGACATAGAGTTCGTCTGACAACCCTGCGACGATCTTGTAGGGGTCGCTACTGCTGTACTGGCTCGCGTCGTTGTAACCATCGAGCTGCCCGGTCTTAAGGTAGAGCTGGGTGCCGCTGGCGTTGTATTTTACGACTGCCCCGTCCTGACGGACGATGTAGACGTTGTTGCTGCTCGAGACCGTCACACCTGTGGGTAAGGACTGCGACCGTGACCACGACTGCGCGCCGCCCAACGTGTATTTAACGAGGGCGCTAGCTGAAGTGGCATAAATGTTGCCGCTGCTGTCAGTGGCAAGGTCCGTGAGCGCACTGTTGGTATAGACGCGCCAGACCTTGCTACCTGAGGAGCTGTACTTAGTCAGGTAGTTAAAGGTGGCAGCAACGTCGTAATAGTAGCGGTCGTTTAAGTCATCGTACCTCTGCTCGGCGTATTCGCCCGACCATGCCACGATGGCGTTGCCGCTCCCATCAACCGCAACCGCTCGAGCGGTCAGAATGGGGACGTAGCCATCATAAGGACCCTCATACGCCGGTTCGATATCGAGGTAGTTCTCCCACACCAGGCTGCCGTTACGGTCATAGCGCCGGACAAAGGCATCCTGCGGCGCAGAGTCGTCATACTCGTAAGACCTGAGGCTGTTCCAGGTTCCGACGGCGTAAAGGCTGAGCGCCTTACCGTAAGCTACGTCGGTGACGCTATCGCGACCTCGGGTACCGAACTGCGGCTCGAGGTTCGGGGTCGTCGCAAGGTCGTCGGAGGTGCTGCAGGCGGCGAGCACGAGGGTGAGGGTGAGGGCAACAAGCGCCCCAAAACGGCGAGTGTTAGACATGTGTCCTCCAGGGACGGAGCTAAACGAGAAGATGCTATCGAGAGCGATGGATGGTGCTGAGGGTTCTTCGTCTAGTCGAGGCTGAATCTTTTGGACCCAATACTCTCGCCTGCCTTGTCCGCTCGCTTCGTCCCCGTGTCGCAAGCTTGGTTAATGTTGAAAACATTCTAACTTGAAGTATTCTATTCTGAAAGTGAGATGAGTAACATATGGGATTTGTGGGAGGCGCACGCTGCGCGTTGAGAGCGACACAAGACCGTCCGCCAAGGGCAATTGTGAGACGCCATGAAAAGCCCCCGAACTCTTGGTTTCGGAGGCTTTGTGGCTTGCGTAAGGATCTACTTGGGTCGCAGCAGGGTGATGCCCGTCGGTTTCGGGTTCTCGCCGATCTGGTTATAAGACGAGACGTACATGAAGCCGGTTCTAGGGTCCTCGGTGATGTCGATGGGGTCGGCAAAACTGTTGCTGCCTACAACCTCCCGCTCTTCACCCGTGACGCTGCCGCTATCGTCGAGCTCGAGCGCGACGACGTTGTCGCCCGTCGCGTAGCGCACGACGAGAAGCATGTCGTTGTACTGGCTGAAGGCGTCCCCCTGGTATTCGATGGTCCCGTTGGGCGAGATGTTTTGACCGAAGTTGTGGGCGTAGCCCCGGTAGTTCGGGTCGGGCGTGGCGGAGGACGGGAAACCGTCTATGACGTCGTCTTTGTTCCCCGTGCCGACGCCGCCGCCGTAGAGAATCCATTCGCAGCGTTTGGGGTTGGGCGTGCCGTAATAGCCGCCCTGCTCGATGTCGAAGAGGTAATCGTTCATTGTCTGCCGGATCTGCCAGCCGTCGGTTTGGGTGGTGGTGTAGGTGATCGTCGAGCTATTGGGGATGTCGCTCGGGTCGGCGAGCATAGCACCGCTGTAACCACCGTCGGGGCGCGTTTCGCAGGTGCCGGGGAGCGGGTTGTAGCGCGGCATGATGCCCCCCGCCGCCGAGCCGTTGGCCGGGACATTTACGCAAGTCTCTCAACCTCAATCGACACGAACCAGCTTAAGCCAACGCCGCGCGGTATCGGCACTCCAGCAAAAAACACGGCGGTTTCTCGACTGGGTCGATTTTGGTGACACTGTCCAGAGTGTCTCGAGCGCCTCGATAGCCTCAGCCTGTAGCGTTATCCGGCGGCCGTTATAGCCAGTAAGCTCGGGGTGTTTGATATTGACGTCACTCCAATAACACGCACATGCTTCAGGAAGGCTCACGCCAAGGGCCATAAGCTCCAGAAGCGCCTTAAGTCTAGCGCGTGCTCTCACGTCTTTAAGGGCCATTAGTTTAGTTTTGTCTACAAGTAGTGCACTACGCACGGGTAGTTTAGGCTGAATATCGCGGAACGGGTCATAAGCAGGATAGCTATTTCTTGGATCTCGCATGAAGCGGATTGCTTTAGTCAGAGCGCTTGCACCCGTTCGGTAACTCTTAATCGTCGAGCGAGCTAAGCCTTTAGCCTCTAAAGAGAAAATAAATGCTCGGGCGTCTTTATCTTCTAGGCGATCAAGCGGCGGTCGCTCACTCACTTCTAAGTTATGCCACCACGCCAACAGTGCCGAAGCACCGTCCCATCGTGCGCGCAACGTCTCACGGGTCCACCGTTTGCGTCTGCCATAGTCTGACAAGATCAGCTTGGCCTCATCCCGGTGTCCCTTGTGAGCAGAGGCATAACCTAGTTTAGTGAAGTCGGAAAATAGGCTCATATACCTATCGTGAAGTAGTCGGGGGGTCAGTCCATCTGCTCATTCGCGGCAACTAGGTTGTGCTGTGGTTGAACGTGATTTTGATAAGGGAACCTATGGATAACTTCATGACCCGTATTTTATTATCGCACTAATCAACAAAGCCTCTCTAAGACAATAAAAATCGATCCTTAAAGTTTTGATAACGGGATCACACAAGTCAACGCGGGTGTGCCGCGTTTGAACCGCCTATCGAGTTATTTTCACCTTGTGTCAGTTATTTTGCGCGCTCAGATAAAAAGCCTCACATAATCATGCTGGGGGGGCTTAGGCTCACTAACTACTCAACTTAGGTTAAGGGTTGGCCGTGATGATTTAGGATTCGTCGATTCGGGTTTCATAACTCGACAGCAACGCACGCACGTCACCTGAGCGCGCACGGTCACGACAATGCTCTGGTTGCAGCGAGGGCAGCGGTAAAGGGTCGGTGGCGTCATTGCGACAGCCTCAGGATTTGTTGCAGATCCCGGCTCGTCGCAAGCTGCCCAAGCCATGTGGTCTCGTTCTTATCGAGTTTTTGCCGAATCAACTGAGTTTTCTGCTGTCCGAGGGGCTCGAGCAGCTCGCGCAACCAAGTAGCTGCGGCTTGAGGATCCTTTAGCGGTTCACAGACACTTTTCTCTTGAATAGTCTTTATAAGAGAAAGTGTCTGCCGCTTTTTCATCGTGCTGCACGTTGTCTCGAGCGCGCCAAGCTCGAGCGCGTAGGTACGCAAGCCGTTGTCGCCTACCCGCTTTTGCTTCAATCCAAGCCCTTTTAGCCACGCGCCGACATGGCGGATCAGGTTGGTGCGTAGTGTCTCGGTGTCTGGTAGCGCGATAAGCCCGCTAAGCCAGCCACGCTCATTCTCGATCCATTGCCGCAGCTGCTCCAAGCTTGCCAGCGTGTAGCGAGGCAGAGCGAGTTGCTTAGTATCCCCCTTGCGGACTAGGTCGACAGCGTTCTCGAACCCTACTGCACGCAGCACCCGTCGCCAAACTTCGCGCCTAGAGGCTAACAACGGAAGGTCATCAGCTAGGGTGTGCTTCTCGAGCAGGTCGTCCATGTGGTTTTGTAGACCCTCGTCCGAGAGGAAGACACGCTCGAGTTGTTCGAGTTGTCTACGGTAGCGCCCACGGTGGTCGAGCTCGAGCGTAGCTGTCAGATCGTCTGTGGCTGTGAGCCGGTAGAAGCCGGTCACGTGGTGACGCTCAAGGGCGTCGCGGTCGTCGCGCGTTAAGTTCTTGCGCTTCTCGAGCACCTTAGCCTCGCAGCTGTCTAACGCGCGCGCCGCTGTGATCCGCGCGCGCCTAACCCCTTCGGCACGTTCACGCGCGGACTTTGCCAGCCCCCGGTGCAAAGGATTGGTTGCGGGCATGTCGAAAGCGAAACCCTGTAGGGCAGCCCGTTTCAAAAAGCGCAATTTGAACGCCGCTTGCGCCTGTTGCTCGTAATGTTCTACTGCCAGCTTGATCGCTCGATAGGTTGGTTTTTCGGTACCCACACGCCTTCCTAGACGCGTTGCCTCGTGTTCGCGCGTGGCTCCGTAACGTGCTGTCAGGTCGACGTGTTCACGAGTCATGCGCGGGTCTAGCCACACGTCGTAACTGGCCGGGGTGCGCACACGCCAGAGTGCCTGCAACGCGTCTTCCGGGGTGCCGACTAGACTCGAAAAGATACCGAATACGTGTTTGAAGTAACCTGCGGTCAGGCTTACACCGGTACGTACCGTTGGGGAACAGACGAGTACCTCGAGGTTTTCAACTTCTGCGTGGTGGTCGATGTCGCTCATGAACTTAGCGCTGTCCTCATCGTGATCACCCGTGAGAACGCGCGCCCGCTTACCTAGATCGCTCAGGTAAGCGCCTATCGCTTCGGCCTCCGTTTTGGAGTTGGTTACGACGAAGACGGGCTCTCGGCAATCCGCGAGTGTCGCATACAGGTCGTCACGCTGCTCGTGCAGCCTTATCGTGCGCCCCTGTCCGACCGGGTGGAAGTGCTCGAGCCAGTGGAATGGCCCGTGGGGTCTCGCCTGTTCGAGCAATGTCCGTGTGAGTTGACCCAGGTCGGCGTCTAGGCAGACGACTCTTGGGGCGCGTTGCAGCAACAGTATGAGGGTCTCGAGTACACGTTCGCGGTTCGTGATGTGCTTGCCTGTGAGCGCCCGTGTGAGCTGTTCGGACTCGTCGAGTATGACCAGGTCATAAGCGGGTAGGTTGCCCGCTCCATCGAGCAGCCGGGGCAGCGAGTTTAGACAGATTGCTACGCCAGGTATCTCGCGCAGGTGATCGTAGTGTAGTTTGTCGGCATACGACTCGAGCCCAAGCCGCCGCGCCGAGCTGTCGGTCAGCGCCGCCGAAGGGGTTATGTAGAGTACGCGGCCACGGCTCTCAAGAGTCGTATCGATGTGGGGTTTGAGCTGTTCGGTCTTGCCAGTACCGTGCGGTGCCCTGAGCAGTGTCACACCGGGGTGCAGCGTCAGCGGCTTAAGGTAGCGCCCGCGCCCTGCCTGCTTGCGCTCTAAACGCCTCTCAAGCTGCCGCCGATCTACTGCGTAGGCTAGGGCTGAGTCGGGATTTGCAGGTTGTGCAAGTTGCTGTTTGAGCTGTTCGAGACCCTCGAGCAGGTGCAGATCGTTGAAGTCGGTGGGGCGGCCCTCATGGTTGGCAAACATTGGTGAGCAGACGACGCAACGATAGGTAAGCGCCGTTTGGTGAGCCGCTTCTAAGCCAGGATTACCTTTGTCCAAGGTGTGATACTGATCGTTATCTGCCGCGACGGTTATACGCAGTTTAGCCGAGCTTTTGAGTGCTCGGAGCGCCTTAGCTACGTGTTTGAGGCCGCTGGCGCTGAAACAGGCCAGTACCGCGTCGCCGGTTGCCTCGTGGATAGTGAGCGCCGTTGCTACACCCTCAGCCAGAAACACGTGACCCGTTGCCAGCGCTGTTTTCAGGCTGTCAGCGCCGATGAGCGTACACACGCCTTGCGCTGTCGCGTCTTTCGCAAAGAGCTTTTTAGCGCCGGGCTTATCGCTGATACGCTGCACTGTTACCGGCTCGAGGTCACCCTGGTCAGTAATATGCGATGCCCGCTGAACGCCCTTGCGTACGAGGTAGGCGCTCGTGCCGCTCGAGCTGAGTTTCTGCCATTGATCCAAGGCGTCAGCTGCTTTACGAACAGGTTTCGCTTTAGGTTTGTTGGACTGCACACGGGGAGGCGGTAGCGCCGTACTGCTGCTACTAAGCCCGGCGCGTTCGAGTAATGCGCTACGCGCTTGCTCGTCAGTCCAGCCTGCAAGTTCGGTAAGGATACGCAGGACGCCGTAACTTTCGCCCTCAACATGGTCGGTGATAGCGTGGTCGCCCACGGAGACGTTGAGATCGTTACTACCGCGCCACCATGCAGCGCAGCGGTTACCTTCTACCTGAACGTCTAACGGGTCGTTGAGGATATGGAGGGGTGAGTTTGCTGAGTGCTCGAGCGCCCGGCCCAGGAGGTTGCCGTACGGTTTCATAGCTGGCCTGCCGAACGTGTCTCTGTTTGTGCCAAGCTGGCTGGCTGGTTATGTTCGTACGCATGCGAGGTGGCGACAAGAGCGGGTGCTATAATTAATGTAGCACTTAGCCCGTGCTTTCTCGCCCACAGCTGCCCGCTGTGGGTCCTTTTCATTCCGCAGCCCCGAGAAAGCGCTCGATCTCGGTGCGCGAAATCAGTACGCGGTTACCGACTCGCACCGTGCGTATCAAGCCCGGTTTAATAAGGTGCTTGTGCAGGGTGCCGTAGCCAATCCCCAACCGCTTGGCGGTTTCGTGTTTGCAATAAGCGTCTTTTATTTGCGTGTCTGACGACGTTGCTAGCATCTCGTACCTCCGTCGTACATTGTCGGGTAGCAGGGGGGTCAGTGAGGGCGTCGAAATGCGATCCCCGACTTTCAGCAAGGTTTTAGGGCGCCCCGGAACGTCAGGGTATTCGTGTTTTAGGTCATGCTGTAACGTTGGATAACTTGCGGCTGCCTCTTTTTCGCGCCGCAGCGAAGGGTAGTCAAAAGACCGGTCCGCAGCTACTTGCCAACCCGCTCTGATGATCTGTGAGGCGGCTTCTACGGTCCTAAGCAACGTCGCGTGGATAAGAACTGCGGGGACTCTAGTAGATGCCCTTAGCGCGCCTCTCAGCGCTTGGTAGCACCGCCGTGAGGTTGCATATGGAGAACGACTTGAAACTTGGCATTGCGTCGCTTCTAAAAAGCGTAGAGCGGTAGAGAGCATGAAAAAACGTCCTTTGTCGTCTAAGGCACTTGACGAGGACGCCGGGTCACACTACTCTGTGTTTAGTCAGTTACAGAGTTTTAGACCCAGATTCCCTGAGTGTTACTAGCACTCGGGGATTCGTCCTTTGTGGATGATGTCTGCCGCGTCCCGCGCGGCGTAGAATTAGTTCATCAAGCCTCTTAAAACCAAACTCTACCTCAAGCGCTGCTTGGTGTCACGCCTTATCGGGCGCAG
>JAABUS010006383.1_pt1 | contig 14374 bp, 12 predicted proteins | sample 5560161 | NCBI WGS metagenome assembly JAABUS01 (sample SAMN10711885, study PRJNA513376) | rock metagenome | isolation source: Antarctica rocks | place: Antarctica: Victoria Land, Trio Nunatak nord | collected 2016-01-04 | reverse complement strand
AGAGAATGAAGTGGAAAGGGACGAGAAGGGCACTACCGTCTGATCTGTCCCCTCTTCACTCGCCACTCGCCACTCGCCACTCGCCACTCTCTGGGCCACTCGCCACTCCCGGAGCCACCATGCTGCCTCGCGTGCTCGAACCCGAGGCGATGGACACGCCCGACGAGGCTCGGGACTATGACGCGATGGACCACGAGGCGGTCAACGCCCGGTTCGCCGCCGATTTCCTCGAAGTGCACGGCCCTTGCCGTGGGGGCGAAGTCCTCGACGTCGGGACCGGCCCGGCACGCATCCCGATCGCCCTATGCCGCGCCGACGGCAAGGCCCGAGTTCTCGGGATTGACCTGGCGGTGCAGATGCTCGCGACGGCCGGACGAAACATCGAGGAAGCGGGCCTCGCCGGGCGGATTCGCCTGGAGTGGGGCGACGCCAAGCGCCTGGGGGCCTCCGATGCGAGTTTCGAGGCGGTCGTCTCCAACACGATCATTCACCACATCCCCGACCCCGCACCGGCGCTTGCCGAGATGGCCCGGCTCGTCGCGCCCGGCGGCACGGTCATGATCCGCGACCTCGCCCGGCCTGCCGACCGGGCCGAGGTGGACCGCCTGGTCGAGTTGTACGCCGGTCGAGAGAGTCAGGCCGCGCGTGACCTGTTCGAGGCGTCGCTGCACGCGGCGTTGACACCGGGCGAGGTCCGCAAGATCATCGAAAGACTGGGCTTGCCCGGATCGGGTGTGTCGATGACGTCGGATCGGCACTGGACGTGGGCCTGGCACCGGCCTTCCTGAACGGATCCCCCGGGATGCCCACCCCAATCACTCCGACGCCCCGTGATGTCGCCCTCTCGGCCGCCGACGGCCATCCCTTGCGTGCCTGGCTCTGGCCACACCCCCGGCCGCGCGCCATCATGGTCGTGGCGCACGGCTTCGGCGAGCATGGCGGCTGCTACCGGCACCTGGCCGAGTCGCTCGGGCGGACGCTTGAGATCGAGATACTGACGCTCGATTTTCGAGGCCACGGCCGGAGCCCGGGCCGCCGGGGCGTGGTCCGTCGCTATACCGACCTGTCGGCCGACCTGCTTGCCGCGCTGGCCTGGATTTCCGGAAGTCGGCCGGGGCTCCCCCTGTTCGTGCTCGGCCATTCCAACGGGGGACAGGTCGCCCTCCATACGGTCCTCGACGGCAAGTCCGTGATTGCCGGCATGATCGTAACGAACCCGGTGCTCCGACTGGCGACGCGGGTCCCCCGGCATAAGCTCTGGATCGGCTCGGTCCTCAGGCGATACGCGCCGGGGGTGACCCTGAAGTCGGAGATTGTCCCCCAGAGGCTGACGAGCGACCCGCTGATGCAGGCGTCCTTCGGTCTCGACGTCCTCCGCCACGATCGGATCAGCCCCCCCCTCTTCTTCGGCATGGTCGAAGGGGGTCCCCTGATCACGGCACGAGCCGTCGAGATTCAAGTTCCCATCCTGATGATCCTCGGCGGCGCCGACCCGATCGTCGACCCCGAAGAGTCGCGTGCATTCTTCGACCGGCTGGGCAGCCTCGACAAGACCTTGCACTTCTACCCGAACATGCTCCATGAACCGCTGAACGAACTCCGCCGCGACGACGTCATCGCCGACGTTGCCGCCTGGCTGTCCGGTCGGATCGGGCCAGCCTCGCCGGCATGCTGAGGAGGAAGTCACGAGGATGCCGAGGGCGTTGGGGTCATGAACGGTTCACGGATCTCACGGCCACGGTCGATCCCTTTCGCGAGGAGAGAGACGTGATGAGCGCGAGGCCGCATCACCGCCTCAGCCCCCGTGCCATCTTCCGGCAGAAGTGCTCGGAGTGCGGCGAGGGCCGGGTCTTCGAGGGTGGGCTCCGGATGAACGAACGCTGCCCGGTCTGCGGCTGCAAATTCGAGCGTGGGCCCGGCTACTTCACCGGGGCGATGTACTTCAGTTATGCCCTGGGCATCCCGCTCTCCGCGGCCGGTGTGCTCCTCGTGAAGCTGCTCGTCCCCTCGTGGCCTCTCCACTGGATCGTCCTGGGCGTCTGGGCCGCCTTCCTGCCGCTCGTCCCGGCACTCTTCCGTTACTCGCGGGTCCTCTTCATCCACTTCGACCGCTACTTCGACCCCGAGGGTGAGGGAGACTGAACGGCGACGCCCGTCACGGCGGAACGTGGAGAGTCACCCGAGCGCGATGGTTCACGTTGATCAGGAAGAATTCCGCAATGAGTCCCACGACCACTCCTTCCTTCGACGGCCTCCGCGTCGTAACGTTCGAGAGCCGTCAGGCCGGCCCCATGGCCGATCTGATTACCCGGCACGGCGGCGTGCCGGTCGCGGCCCCCGCCCTCCGCGAGGTGCCGATCGGCGAGAATCCGGCGGCCTTCTCCTTCGCCGACCGCCTCATCGCCGGGGACTTCGACGTCGTCGTCTTCCTGACCGGCGTCGGTACGCGCTTCCTCGCGCAAGCGATCGAGACGCGCATCCCTCGCGAGACCTGGACGGAGGCCCTGGCCAGGGCGAAGGTCGTCATCCGGGGCCCGAAGCCGCTCACGCCCCTGCGCGAGCTGAAAGTGCGCGTCGACCTGCAGGCGCCCGAGCCGAACACCTGGCACGAGCTGCTCGCCGCGCTCGACGCGAAGCTGCCGGTCGCCGGCATGCGGGTCGCCCTGCAAGAGTACGGCAAGTCGAACCCCGAGTTGATCGAGGGCCTCGAACGGCGAGGTGCAATCGTCACGCGAGTGCCTGTCTACCGCTGGGCGCTCCCCGAGGACACCGGGCCGCTACGCGAGGCGATCGAGGAGATCGCGGCCGGCCGGATCGGCGCGGTCCTGTTCACGTCGGCCCAGCAAGCCGTCCACATGCTCGACGTCGCGGCCGAGATGGGCCGGGAGGCCGAACTCCGCGCCGCGCTGGCGGAACGGGCGGTGGTCGGCTCGATCGGCCCGACCACCTCGGAGACCCTCCGCGAGCACGCCTTGCCCGTCGATCTCGAGCCGGAGCACCCGAAGATGGGCCCACTCGTCGCCGCCGTCGCCTCGGGCTGGCGCGGGACCGGCAAGGGCCGGCCCGATCGGAGCACGGGCTGAGACGCCTCCCTTTCATGTCCGACGTCGTTCCTGTCGCCGCCCACGGGTCCAAGGAGCGCCGGAGCTCATGGACGGTGGCGATGATGTGATCCTCCGTACGCTCGCTCCAGCGGGTGGGGCGGGACCCCACTCCATCGCGACGCCTCCTTCATAGCCGCGAGGGCGACGGGGAGGCGCCCAAGCCGGTGACGGAGCACAGGAAGACCCCCACAGGCGCGGAGGCGAAGAGGGAAAACCGGCCATTCTCGGGTCGGCGGTGATGCTGCGGTTTCGTCGTCTCGTGGTGTCGTCGAGGCCCGCCTGGGCCGGTCAACAAGCGACGTGAGTCGAGAACGTGTCGGGCGACGGCCCGGCCCGCATCCAGACCCTCGCGGATGTCGGAGGCGAGGTGGATCCCGCCGGAGATCCGGCTCCGTCCCGCTTCTTCCGCCGAGCGAAAGCCGGCGAATAGCCGGGGAGCCACGGTGACTCAGGTGGCCAGACGCTTCATTCTCCGCTGTCGACGCAGCCGCGTCATCCTCCCCGCCCTCGGGGACTTGATGGGTTTCGTGACCGTCTGAAGCACCGGATTGTCGTCGGGATTCGTGGGAGAGGAGGGAGTGCTGGCCTCGACCGTCGGCGTCGTCGGTGCCGTCGGTATCGTAATCGGTTCCGTCGGTATCGCGGTCGGCGTGGTCGGCTGGGCCGTCGGTATGGTTGTCGGTGTGGTCGGTGGGGCCGTTGATGTGGTCGGCGGGGCCGTTGATGTGGTCGGTGGTGCCGTCGGTGTGGTCGGCGGTGCCGTGGGCGTCGCCGGCGGTAATGTCCGCGTCGGAGGCGTGGTCGGCGGTAATGTTCGCGGCGGCGGTGTGAATGGTGTGGTCCAACTCGTCGGTATTGCCGGGACCATCGTCGGAATTGTCGGCGGCGGTGTCGTCCGTGTGGCCGTCGGTGTCGTCTTCGTCGGAGCTATTGTCGGGGCGGTTGGTGTCGTCGACGTCCCCGGACTTGATGGAGCATAGAGGGCGAGTATGGAAGCCACGTCGGTCTGTGCCAGGCCGGTGAAATCTCCCTCCGACGTCACCGTGGGGCCCATGATGGAACCGGTCACGTCGGAATGGTCGAGCCCGAGGGCATGCCCGATCTCGTGGACCGCGGTGAGGACGAGATCCATCGCGGCGCCTCTCAGGGCATTGCCGACTTCCCACACTTCCGCCGCATCGAATTGGACATCCCCGGCGATGATCGGGGGATTGAGGTCGTCCGGGAAATAGGCCTCGGCGAGCGTCCCCCCGGGCCCGTCCATCGTCCCGAACGTGAAGTCGAGCGACCGCGTCCGATTCGGCTGCGACGTCGGCGTGAATCGGATGTCGGCGACGGCCGACCAGGCGCCGAGCGCGGTCTGCAGGGCGGCTTGTACCGCTTCCGCGGTCAGCGACGAGGGGGCGCCTCCGATATAATAGGTCAGGGAGGCACCCCCCTGGCCGGGGCCGTCCCAGCCGACGCTGCTCGCCATGCAGAGGCGTTCCTCCAGGGCTTGGAGGCTCGGCGCGTGTCGCTTCGCATTCCTCGGCTTCGTCATGTCTTCCCCTGATCAACGGTGCGGTGACGGATGGTGCAGGACGGGGCGATGCCGCGAGCACAAGGCTCGATGCAGGCGGCATCTGGTTCATCGCGGCGGAGAGTTTCGAACGGCCATGATAACAGGTCCGGTAGCGGATCGCAGGGGGTAGTCACGGGGCCGTGGGCCGTACGCAACGGCCGCGTCCTCGTGTACGATCACGTCCCGGAGAGCGGGCCGGTGTCCTTGCGGCGTGGCCTCGATTTCGAGGTCATCGGCAGGCACCGCGAGAGGAATCGCCACGCGCCGCCAGGACCGGGTCGAGGCCGGAGGGCACGTTCGCGAAAGGGCGGTACACCTCTCGCCGATGGCCAGGTGCACCAGGGCCAGATCGTAGGAAACGGCCGCCCGATTGGCGAGGGCGAGGGGATGACGCGTCACCCTGTCGTGGAGCATCCTACGATCATGGCCGCGAAGGCCGGGGGGGGATCGAGACGAAGCGCATGAACTTATTCGTGCAGGACCGCCTCGGTCGCAGACTCCAGCCTGCATGCGACTCCAAACGAGAGGATTCCTCGAGAACGGGGAAGCCTCGCCACCAGGGATTTCCCCAGCACTGCAACCTTTCGCGTTCCCTGCCACGGGAAACCGCAGAGCTCCCTCGCCGGATTTCAGGACTTCGAACGTCGAGGCTCGTTCGCGTTCGAGGCACCGGCGCCGAAAGGCCACGGCGAAGATGGCGAGGATACCCGGTTCGAGGACGACGTGGGCATCCAGGGCCACCGTCCGGGCGTGGCCTCCCTGCGTGGTCAAATGAAGCGACGCGGGAAAATGGATATCGTGCGTCGGTGGAGATCGGCGAGGAAGTTCCAAATCTCCGCCTCAGCCGGTGGCGATCTTCTCGAAGACGTCGCCTTCGTTGAGCGTGGCGCGTTCGGGACGGCCCTTGTGCATGTAGACGAGCTTGGTATGGTCGATGCCCATCAGATGCAGGATCGTGGCGTGCAGGTCGTGGACGTGGAGCCGGTCCTCGATGGCGTGCAGGCCAACCTCGTCGGTGGCGCCGATGGTCTGGCCGCCCTTGACCCCGCCGCCGGCCATCCACATGGTGAAGCCGTACGGGTTGTGGTCGCGTCCGTCACCCTTCTCCGACATCGGCGTCCGGCCGAACTCGCCGCCCCAGACGACCAGCGTCTCGTCGAGCAGCCCTCGTCGCTTGAGGTCCTTCAGGAGGCCGGCGACCGGCTTGTCCATCGAGAGGCAGAGCCCCTCGTGGTTCTTCTCGATGCCCGAGTGGGCGTCCCACTTGCTGCCGGCACCGCTATAGAGCTGGACGAACCGGACGCCGCGTTCGACCAGCCGACGGGCCAGCAGGCAGTTCCGCCCGAAGGTGGCGGTCTCCTTGCGGTCCATCCCGTAGAGGTCGCGCGTCTCCTGCGACTCATCGGCGATGTCCACCGCCTCGGGGGCCTCGGCCTGCATGCGGAAGGCCAGCTCGTAGCTCCCGATCCGGGCGTCGAGCTCCGTCTGGTCCGGTCTCGCCTGTGCGTGGCGGCGGTTGAGCCGGCCGAGCAGGTCGAGCTTGCCGCGCTGGCGGTCCTCGCTCATGCCGGCCGGATTGGCGAGGTTCGGGATCGGCTCCGGACCGCCGCCGAGGCGGGTCCCCTGGTAGCCGGCCGGCATGAAGCCGGCGCCCCAGTTGCGAGGGCCGCCAGCGACGGTCGCCCCCACGACGTCCTGGAGCACCACGTAGGCCGGCATATTCTGGTTCTCGGAACCGATGCCGTAGCTGACCCAGCTCCCCAGCGAGGGGCGGCCGGCGAGGGTCGAGCCGGTGTTCATCTGGCAGACGCCGCCCACGTGGTTCAGGCCGTTCGACCAGCACGAGCGGATCACGGCCAGGTCGTCGGCACACTCGGCGGTGTGGGGGAGCCAGTCGGAGACCCAGAGGCCCCCCTGCCCGTGCTGCTTCCACTTGCGCTTGGAGGCCAGCAGCGGGGAATGGCCCTCTCCCATCGGGGTGATGACCGCCTTGAAGCTCGACGGCAGGGGCTTGCCGGCCAGCTTGTTCAGCTCCGGCTTGGGGTCGAAGGTGTCGATATGACTCGGACCACCCTCCATGAACAGGAAGATGACACTCTTGGCCCCGCCCGGATTCCGCCACGCGGCCGGCGAGGGCGATGGGGACGCGGCCCGCGCCGAGTCGAGGCCGAGCAAGTACGACAGGCCCAGTGCGCCGAAACCGGCGCCGCCATTCAGGAGCATCTCCCGACGTGTGAGCACCGGCACTCTGTGGGGAATGCGCGCCTGTTCGTCGCGTGTCTGTTCGCTCATGAGAGGGCTTTCCGGTTTAATCGACGTAGAGGAACTCGTTGGAATTCATCAAGGCGTGGCAGAAGTCGACCAGTACGGACGACCCATCACCGTCCGACTCGTCGGCGGCCAGACCGCTGCCCGCTTCCGACCCGGAGATCGTGGTCGGCTCTTCGGCGAGCTCGGCCCGGGAGCGGAAGAAATCGACGGCCTCATCACGCTCGGCGGGGACGGGGGGCCGCCCGAACGCCAGTTGGTAGGCGAGGACGATCCGGCCCTCGTCGTCGGAGGCCTCCCGGCGGAGCCGATCGGCGAACGCCCCGGCTCGGGCAAGCGTCCAGGTCCCATTGATCATCAAGAGAGCCTGCGTCGGCGTGGTCGTGGCGTTGCGCGAGGGGGTACTGTTCGAGCCATCGGGCGAGTCGAACGCATCGATCAGCGGATCACGCGTGTTCCGGATGACCTTCGTGTAGATCGTCCGGCGTCGCTCCGAAGGGTCCCTGGCCGGGCCGCCCATGACCGGGTCGAGCTCGCCGCCGACGGCGAGCATGGCGTCGCGGATCGGCTCGATGTCGAGGCGACGGGTATTCATCCGCCACAGCAGGCGATTGTCGGGGTCTTTGAGCCGCGCCGTCTCGGGTGCCGGCCGCAGGGCCGACTGCCTGTAGGCCGCCGAGGTCATGATCGTCCTGTGCAAATGCTTGAGGCTCCAACCCTGGCCGACGAACTCACTCGCCAGCCAGTCGAGCAGCTCGGGATGGCTGGGACGCTCGCCCAGCCGGCCGAAGTCGCTGGAGGTTGCCACGAGCCCTCGCCCGAAGTGATATTGCCAGAGGCGGTTGGCCATCACGCGGGTCGTCAGCGGATGATCCGGACGGGTCAGCCAGCGTGCCAGGGCCGTGCGGCGTCCCGTCGAGTCTGCCGCCGTCGACACCTGGTCCACCCGCGCCGGCCCCTCGTCGAGCAAGGTCAGGAAGCCGGGCTCGATCTCGCGTCCCTTCCGATCGCCGGGGATGGTCGTCGGTGGGGCGGTCGGCCCGACATCCGCGACGCCGGGCGCCTTGGGGAGCGGATCGGGCTTGTCGATGTCGTACGCGGCGAGCCGCTTCCTCAGCCCTTCCCAACGATCCTTGTCTTTGCTCTTCTTGATCTTGTCGCCGACGCGGTCGTGCTCGAAGGTGACCTGGAGGTAGGCCAGGTCGGCGAGTTGCTCTTCCATCGGGGAGCGTCCGGACGAGGGCTTCGCGAGCATCGCCTGGATATCCTCGGGGAATTTGGCGATCGCCCCGCGAGCGGCCTCCTCGAGGTGAGGGCGCTCGACCTCATCAATCTCCGCCCGAATCTCGGCCGTCTTCGCCTCCCAGGCCGCCAGCTTCTGCTGATAGTCTGACGACTGCGTGGCCGTGGCCAGCGGCAGGTCGTCGCGCGGCTGCATCGGGGCGAAGAAGGCCTGGAGGCGGTAGTAGTCGACCTGCAAGAGCGGGTCGAACTTGTGGTCGTGGCAGCGGGCACACCCGATGCCGATGCCCAGGAAGACGTCGCCGGTCACGTCGGTGATATCGTTGAGGATCGTGCTCCGCTGTCCCGGCACGTCGCGCTGGTTGAACTCGTAGGTCCCCAGCCGCAAGAAGCCGGTGGCCACCGCCAGTTCGGGGTCGCCGGGCGCGATCTCGTCGCCGGCGAGCTGCTCGGTGACGAACCGGTCGTAAGGCTTGTCCTCGTTGAATGCGCGAATCACATAGTCGCGATAGCGCCAGGCGTCGGGACGATACGCGTCCTGACGGTATCCGTCGGATTCGGCGTACCGGACCAGGTCGAGCCAGTGCCGGGCCCAGCGCTCGCCGTAGCGGGGGTCAGCGAGCAGGCGGTCGACGAGCCGTTCATAGGCCTGGGGGGCGTCGTCGGCCGCGAACGCCCGGACCTCGTCTGGCGACGGCGGGAGCCCGATCAAGTCGAACGAGGCCCGGCGGATCAAGGTCCTCCGATCGGCCTCTGGTGCCGGCGTGAGCCCTTCGGCCGCCATCCTGGCGAAAAGGAAACGGTCGATCGGGCCCTTCGACCAACCGCCGTCGGCCACATCCGGGACGGCCGGGGTACGTACGGGCTGGAACGACCAGAAGGCCCGATCCTCGTCGCTGATCTTGGGCTTCTGCGCCGACTCGGTCGGTGCCGCGGCCCCTCCATCGGCGGACGGCCAGGGCGCCCCCATCGCGATCCAGCGTGCCAGCACGTCGCGTTGTTTGTCCCCGAGCTTCCCGCCCGGTGGCATTTCCAGGCCGTCATAATTGACGGCCTCGACGAGCAGGCTCTCATCGACCTTCCCCGGCACGAGGGCCGGCCCGGTGTCGCCGCCCTGCATCATCGCCGCCAGCGAGTCGAGCCGCAGGCCACCCTTCTGCTTCGCCTCGCCGTGGCATTTGAAGCAGTTCTCGGCCAGCACGGGGCGGACTTCCTTCTCGAAGAAGGAGACCTGCGCCGGGTCGACCTCCGCGGCGGTCGTGCGATCGGTGGCCACCGCGATCATCGTGACGACCCCGGCGAGCACGGACGCCTTCATGCGCCACCCCCCCCGAGAGGTGCCGTCGCGCAAAATCAGCGTGGGCAAACATCGCCGGGGCGGATGCAGAATCCTCATGCGAGGAACCTCTTTAGCTTGTCGTGCGGAGGGACGAGAGCTCTCAGGAGATTTCGGGCAGCGCCTCAATTGTAAACGATCGGCCGGAGGAAAACCAGACACGACCTGATCTTTCGATTTTAGGAACAGGTCGGGAATAACTTCCCGATTCCACGTCGGATCGGCCCCACGCGGTAGGCTGGGTCGAGACCCAGCTTTCCTCGGCAAAGAGCTGGGTCTCGACCCAGCCTACATTTCTTTCGAAGCCACGGACGCGACCCCAAAATTTGCGACCGGCCGCGAGAAGCGTTGGGCCGACCCTGGGCCCCTCCACCGTGCGCGGAGAAGAACTCTTTGGACGAAAGAGAGCGAACCCCGGGCCAACCGCCGTCGATTCTCTGGGTCCTATCCCGATTCAGACCTCGCCGCAGCCCTCGATGACGATTTTCCCCCGCGGTTTCCCGCTGCTCGTGCCCAGTCCCTCGATCTGCTTGACCAGGTCCGAGCCCTCCGTCACCTCGCCGAAGACCACATGCTTGCCATCCAGCCAGGAGGTCACCACCGTGGTGATGAAGAACTGGGAGCCGTTCGTGTTCGGGCCGGCGTTGGCCATGGACAGGAGGAACGGCTTGTCGTGCTTGAGCTTGAAGTTCTCATCCTTGAACTTGTTTCCATAGATGGACTTGCCGCCGGTGCCGTCGTGGTTCGTGAAGTCGCCTCCCTGGAGCATGAACTGGGGGATGACGCGGTGGAACGAGGATCCCTTGAAGCCGAACCCCTTCTCGTGGGTACACAAGGCTTGGAAGTTCGCGGCGGTCTCGGGCACCACGTCGTTATAAAGTTCCATGGTGATGCGCCCGGAGGGCGTGCCGTCGATGCTGATGTCGAAATAGACGCTGGGCCTGGCCATGTCGGTGGTCCCCGGAAATTTTCGAGCCTCGATCGTGGTGCCCCGCCTCCGGTCCCGCCCGTCGAGGGAACGACGGGGGGACTGCGATCCGGAGATTGCGGGATCAACGGCCTTGAAGGTAACGGCTCCACCCCTGCATCTCAAGGTGCCCCGCAACGGACCGGGGCCGGCCGCGATCGGAGCGTACCGGGCACGTCGCCTCGAACCGTCCGAGAAATTTTCGATATTGTGGCGGGACGTGGCACGCGCACCGGCGGTTTGCCCATGATCCGGATGGGGCAACGCGCCGCAACGATGTCGGAGGGGCGAGGCATGGGCCGTGAAATCAACGAGGCGCAGCACACCTGGCTCGCCGGCGAGCTCGCCGCCTGGTGCGAGCGGGGGATCGTGACCGCCCCGCAGGCGGAGGCGGTGCTCGGCCTGTACGGGACGACGGAGGACTTCCGGCAGCGGCGGCAGTCGAAGGCGATGCTGACGCTCTTGTCCCTGGCGGTCCTGCTCGTCGGGTTGGGAGTGCTGCTGCTGATCGGATACAACTGGGAAGAGATGCCGGCGGCCGCGAAGGTGATCGCGGTCTTCGCGTCGGTCGTCGCGGCGCATGGGGTCGGGATAACCCTCCGGTCCAAGCCGGGCCTCCGCGGCGGGTCCGAGGCCGCGTTCTTCTTCGGATGCCTGCTCTACGGGGCGGGCATCTGGCTCCTCGCCCAGGTCTTCCACGTCCGGGCCCACGACCCCGACGGGTTCTGGTGGTGGGCCGTCGGGGTCCTGCCGTTCGCGCTGGCGCTCGACACACTGTTGATGCACACCCTGCTCGTCGGCCTTCTGGCGGTCTGGGCCGGTTACGAGGTGATTGGGTTCGGGTCGGCCGGGGCCTGGTTTTTCGGGCGATTCCCAGCCTTGCCGAACGGGGCGTACAGCCTACCGTTTCTAGCCGCGCCCGGACTCCGGTGGGCCTATCGCAAGGAATCGGCCCGGGCGGTCGCGCTCTATGTCCCGCTCATCGCCTGGTGGGTGATCCTCCAGCCGATCGCGTGGCGGTTCGGGGCGAACCCGGTATATTTCGTGGGGACCGTCGGCGCGCTGCTGCTCCTGGCGGCCGAGGCGCACCGCGTGGCGAGCCCGATGGCCATCCCGTACCGGTTCTACGGCGCGGTGCTGATCGCCGGGTCCCTCATCCCGCTGAGCTATCAGGAGACTAACCACGCGGTCGGCCGGCCGGAGCAGGTCTTTCTTGGCCTCCTCCAGACGCTGGCGATCGTCGGCCTGGCGGTCGTGGTCCTGGCCGGGGTGGTCGTCGTGCGGAGGCGGTCGCGCCCGGCGCCGGTGCCGGTCGCGGAGGAGGCCCTCGAGCTGGCCCGACGCCAGTGGCTCCCCTGCGGCCTGATCGCCCTCATGGCGGGCCTCGGACTCTGGAGCGCGGTGGACGGCGAGGCGCTGGTGGCGACGCTCCTCGCCAACGCGGCGATGGTCGTCTTCTCCCTCTGGCTGATGCACGTCGGCCTGCGCGAAGACCGGGGCGTCCCGTTCGCCGCCGGGGTGGCCTATTTCCTGCTCTGGGCGGTCCTCCGCTACATCGACCTCTTCGGCGTCTTCGGCGGCATGCTCGGGGCGGCCTCGGTCTTCTTCCTGTGCGGGGCGACGCTCTTCGGCGTGGCCTATTTCTGGAGACGGCGAAAGGAGGTGCTCCATGCATGACCCCGAGTTCGCGGATGCCGCCAAGGGCCCCGCACCCGGGACCGCGATCGACCGGGTTCTCGACGTCCTGCGGGGTCGCGAGCATGCCGTGATCGCCGTTGCCGTCGGGTTCCAGCTCCTCGTGCTCGTCGGGATCGTGCTGGCGAACACGATCCCCTGGGCCGGGTCGGGCGTCCGGACGGTGCTCCTGAAGGTCGTGCCCGTGGACCCCCGCGACCTGATGCGCGGCGACTACGTGATCCTGGGCTATGACATCAGCCGCGTCCCGCCCGGGGCCTCCCCGGGACGTGGGGGGGGACCCGGCGAACGGGAAGGCCGGACGGTCTTCGTCGTGCTGAAGCCCGACGAGGACGGCCGACACTTTCACGGCGAGGGGGTCGTCGACGAGCCCCCCGCCACCGGCGCGTTCATCCGGGGCACGATGGAGGCATCGGGCCGGATCGTCTTCGGGATCGAGTCGTATTACGTGCAGGAGGGCAAGGGCAAGGATTACGAACAGGCCGTCCGCGACCGCCGCCTCTCGGCCGAGGTCGCCCTCTCCCGCGACGGCCGCGCCGCCCTCCGTCGGCTCGTGTTCGATCGAAGCCCATCAACGCCCTGAACATGATCGGGCACATTCGACATCCTTGACACGCTCTGCGTCCGCTGGAGCAGAGTCACATCCTGGACCGCCCAGCGAACGGCAAGATTGACGAACGTCCCCATTTGATCTCGCTTGCGGTTGAGCGGATTTTTGATCTCGGCCAGACACAAAACAGGTGGCTCAAAAATAGGTCGGAGGTGGGTGGATCCGGGCCCTTTTCTGTCCGGACTTCGGTTCGGATGGCCTGGCTACGGCCTCATCCTGCCCATTCTGCGCATATAGCGGCAAATTCCACGAATGTCCCCTTTTCCCCCCCTCTCCGAGAAGAGGGATCGTCCTCCCGGGGCCGATCACTTCGAACCCACCGTGGCGAAGCCTACCGCCCCTGCATCGGCCTTGAGGACAGCTTTGAGGATGCGGTCGCGGGAATCGGCCAGCGTGAAGTGGACATGCGTCGCCCCCACTCCCGTCAGCCGTTCGGCGACCGCGGCGCCGCCGCCGGTCTCGCCCCAGCGCCCCACCACGATCGGCAGCTCGGCGAACCGGGCCCGCAGCCGACTCACCAGGTAGCGGGCCCGTGTGAGCCCTTCCGGAGGGAGGTGCGACACGACGACGAGCTTCGGTGAGAGGTCGGCCACCCGATCGGCGACCTGGAGCGGCGACTCGGTGTCGCGGATGATCTCCAGCGTGCAGCCCGATGGGGCCAAGAGCAGACCCAGCATCCGCAGCACCAACGCATCGGCGGTATCCTGGACCGCCACGCCGACGATCGCCGCCGGCTCCCTCGCCGTACCGGCGGCCCCGTCCCCCGTGGTCGGGCCATTCGCGGTCGAGGTCGTCGGGACGAGGACCAGTTCCGGAGTCTTCTCCAGCTCGTCGAGCACCTCATCGACGACCCGCCATACGAACGCCTGCTCGGCATCCCCCAGCTCGTCCCGCATCGCATCGCGTTCGGCGCGCGACAACGCGGGTATCAGCACCCGGTCGAAGAACTCGGCCCGCGGCTGCTGCTTCATCGCGGCGTCGGCGACCGCGATCGCCCCTTCGCGGTCCAGGGTCACGAGCCGCTGATAGAACCGGACGTCGGGCGCCAGGTCGGCCTCCTCGCCCAGGAGTGCCGCGAAGAACCGCAGGCCCGGGACGTATTTGCCCAGCACGGCCAGGCAGAGGGTCAGCGGTGTCGACAGCATCAACCCGACCGCCCCCCAGAGCCAGGTCCAGAACATGGCCGCCACGATCAGCCCCATCGCCGAGATCCCCGTCGTCCGGCCGAAGACGATCGTCTCCAGGAAGCCGTTGGAGACCGCCTCGACGACCCCGAACAAGACGATGACCAGGAGCGGCTCTTGCCAGGTCGGGAAGTGGGCGACCGAGAAGATCGCCGGCATGGCAAAGGCCGCGACCGGGCCCACGTACGGGACGAACCGGAGCACGGCGGCCAGGAACCCCCAGAGGACGGCGTAATCGACACCGATCGCCCAGAGGCCGAGTCCCAACAAGATGCCAATGAGGGTATTATAAACAATGGCGCTACATGCGGCTAGAAACACGCTGATATCGCAGTTCGAGTCCTTCCAGGAGTCTGGGGCGTTGGGTCTTGGATCGCGCCTTCCTCATGATCGTGCGATGCACGATG
>JAABUS010006382.1_pt1 | contig 14375 bp, 16 predicted proteins | sample 5560161 | NCBI WGS metagenome assembly JAABUS01 (sample SAMN10711885, study PRJNA513376) | rock metagenome | isolation source: Antarctica rocks | place: Antarctica: Victoria Land, Trio Nunatak nord | collected 2016-01-04 | reverse complement strand
CGGCGAGTTCCGTCGCCACGACATCCACCCCTTCCCCGGTGGCATGACCCCGCCGTCGTGGGTGCTCGTCGCCGGCGAGATGCGCAGCTGGCTTGCCGCCACCACCACGCTGCGGGCGGCCACCGTGGAGTTCCTCGAGCAGATCGCCGAGCTGCACTGCCGCTTCGAGCAGATCCATCCCTTCCTCGACGGCAACGGTCGTACCGGACGGCTGGTGCTCAACTTGCTGCTCGTGCGACTCGGCTACCCACCGGTGATCATCTACAAGCAGCAGCGCGCGCGGTACCTGCGAGCCCTGCGTCGTGCCGATACGGGCGACTGTGGTGAGCTCGGTGAGCTGATCGCCCGCGCGATCCTCGACAATCTCTATCGGTTCGTCGTTCCCGCGATCGCCGGTCCGGCCCGCCTGGTGCCGCTCACCGCGCTGGCGACCCCCGGGATCAGTTCCGCGGCCTTGCGGGCCGCGGCTGTGCGGGGGGCGCTGCAGGCGACGAAGGGGCCGGACGGGCAGTGGCGGTCGTCGCGGAACTGGGTCGACGAGTACGCCACGACCCGGGAGAAGCGCATGGGCCGCCCGAGAACACTCAAGGAGATCGGCATGGAGGAGCGCGGATGACCGCGTCCGCCGCGTCGCCGCCGGCAAGGGCCGGCCGCGAGGAGCAGCCGGGGTACCGCCCTCGCCCGCGAGCCCAAACAGTCGCTCCGGGACCGCCCTGAGAGAACCTGTCCGACATCCGCGAACGCGAGCTGATCGCCCCGCCAACGGTCCGAGGAGCTCATGTCCGCCGAACCAGCCACCGCCGAACCAGCCACCGCCGGACGGACCGCGTCGCGGCTCAGGCCGCTTCGATCGTTGTCGCGCTGACCGTGGCCGAGACCGGAAGCGCTTCATGGCGTTCGCGCAGCACCTCGAGATGCAGCCGGATCGCCTCCGCCATCTCAGCCAGAGTCTCGGTTTCCGTATCGCCGAGGGCGACGTAACCGGGAACGTCTGGACTCCAGGCACCAAAGCCACCGTCGTCGGCGCGTTCGATGATGATGGCGTAGGTGCTCACCGCAGCCTCCCGTGAATTCCCGCTTGCTTAAGGATGCTTCGCTCCGTACCGCTGGGCGAGTCCTTGCTGAGCATGCCGGGTATCGTCACCGCGCCGGGCTTGGTGGGGTGGACGTAGTGGCCGGTGGCTGCCTCGGACCCGGAGCAACCGCCAGCCGTCTGGAACCTCGTCCGGCTTACACGCCAACTCGTCCGCCCCACACCCGGTCCGACCTGGGCTTACCGAGCGGGCGTCAGCTGAGGAAGCCGCGCAGCAACGCCGCGCTGGCCGCGACGTGGGAGGCCATGGCCTCACTTGCCACCTCCGGCCGGCCCTGCAGGACGGCTCGCACGATCCGGTCGTGCTGATCGTTGCTGTGCTCGATGTTCAGGATGAGTAGGGGGATCCGGTCCAGCAGGTCGTTGAGGCGCACCCGGACGTCGGCAGCAGCGGCCGACAGCGACGGCGACCGGGCGAACTCCACGATGGCCAGGTGCAGCCGGGAGTCCAGCGATCGGTAGCTGTCCGGCCCGGCCACTCGGCACTGCCCGAGCATCCGCTGCAGGTCAGCGGCCGCCTGGGGCCGAAAGGGCGCCGTCGCTGCTGCCCCGGCAGCGCCGACCTCGAGCACCGCGCGTAGCACGAGCACGTCCTCGAGCTGCCCGCGCAGGTCGTCGGGCGCCATGTCGACGGCACCGCTCGGCCGGGGCAGGACGAAGGTTCCACCGTGGCGGCCGCGGCGGGAGGTCACCCAGCCGGCGTCGGCCAGCGAGTGCAGTGCCGAGCGCAGCGTCGCCCGGCTCACGCCGAGCCGCGCCGCCAGCTCTCGTTCGGGTGGTAGGCGCTCTCCCGCCGGGACCAGCCCCAGCTTCACCAGCTGCAACAGGCGCTGTACGCACTCCTCGAACGCGTTGCCGCTGCGCAGTGGCCGCAGGGCCACCTCTACGGCGGGCACCATCGGGGGGTCGTGCGCAGCGGCCATCACCTACTCCGGCGTGACGTACGCCCCGCACAGGCCGCCGTCGACGAGGAACTCCGTCGCCGTGATGAACGAGGAGTCGTCGGAGGCCAGGAAGGCCACCGCTGCGGCGATCTCGTCGGCTTCGCCGAACCGGCCCATGGGGATGTGCACCAGCCGGCGCGCGGCGCGTTCCGGGTCCTTGGCGAACAGCTCCCGCAGCAGCGGGGTGTTCACCGGGCCAGGGCACAACGCGTTCACCCGGATGTTCTCCCGCGCGAACTGCACGCCCAACTCGCGTGTCATGGCCAGCACCCCACCCTTGGAGGCGGTGTAGGAGATCTGCGAGGTCGCGGCGCCCATCCGCGCGACGAAGGACGCGGTGTTGATGATGGAGCCACCGCCGCGTGCTCGCAGGTGCGGGATGGCGTGCTGGCAGCACAGGTACACCGAGGTCAGGTTGACCTCCTGCACCCGCCGCCAGGTGTCGATTCCGGTGGTGAGGATGGAGTCGTCCTCCGGTGGTGAGATCCCCGCATTGTGAAAGGCGATGTCCAGGCCGCCGTAGGTGCGCACCGCGGACGCGAACAGCTCGACCACCTGCTCCTCGACGGTGACGTCGGTCGGCACGAAGAGGCCACCCACCGCCGCTGCCGCCGCCGACCCGCCCACCGGGTCGAGGTCGGCGACGACCACGTGCGCGCCTTCCGAGGCCAGCCGATGCGCGGTCGCCAGGCCTATCCCGCTGGCGCCGCCGGTGATCACCGCCACCCGGTCGACGAGGCGCCGGACGACCGCAGTGCCCATCTCACCCTCCCGTCGCGAGGAACACGTTCTTGACGTCGGTGAAGGAGTCGAGCGCATCCGGCCCGAGCTCGCGTCCCAACCCGGACTGCTTGAAGCCGCCGAACGGCGTGCTGTAGCGCACCGAGGAGTGGCTGTTGACCGACAGGTTGCCGGCCTCGATGCCGCGTGACACGCGCAGCGCTCGGCCCAGATCGTTGGTCCAAATCGAGCCGGACAGCCCGTAGGGCCCGTCGTTGGCCAGCCGGATCGCGTCGGCCTCGTCGGTGAACGGCAGCACCGCCACGACGGGACCGAAGATCTCCTCGGTGACCGCTCGATCGTGGGGGTCGACGGGAGCGAGCACGGTGGGGGGGAACCAGAAGCCGGGCCCAGCCGGGGCGTGGCCCCGGAAGGCCACGGGCGCGCCGTCGGGGAGATAGGAAGCCACCGTCTCCCACTGCCGCCGCGAGATCAGGGGTCCCATCTGCGAGCTGTCCAGCTGCGGGTTCTCGACCCGGACCGCGTGCACCGCCGGTTCCAGCAGCGCCAGGAACTTCTCGTATACCGTGCGCTGCACCAGAATGCGCGAGCGCGCGCAGCAATCCTGCCCGGCGTTGTCGAAGACGGCGGACGGCGCGGCGGCCGCGGCCTGCTCGAGGTCGGCGTCGGCGAACACCACGTTGGCGCTCTTGCCGCCGAGTTCCAAGGTGACCCGCTTGACCTGCTGGGCGCAGCCGGCCATCACCGCCCGGCCCACCTCGGTGGAGCCGGTGAACACCACCTTGCGCACGTCCGGGTGCGTGACGAAGCGCTGCCCGACGACCGAGCCCTTGCCGGGCAGCACGGTCAGCACGCCCGCGGGCAGGCCGGCCTCCAGCGCCAGCTCGCCGAGCCGGATCGCGGTGAGCGGGGTGAGCTCGGCCGGCTTGAGCACCACGGTGTTGCCGGCGGCCAGCGCGGGGGCGAACCCCCAGCCGGCGATCGGCATCGGGAAGTTCCACGGCACGATCACGCCGACGACGCCCAGCGGCTCTTTGAAGGTGATGTCCACCCCGCCGGCGACCGGGATCTGCCGGCCGAACAGCCGCTCCGGCGCGGCGCTGTAGTAGGTCAGCACGTCGCGGACGTTGCCGGCCTCCCAGCGGGCGTTGCCGATGGTGTGCCCCGAATTGGCCACCTCGAGGCGGGCCAGTTCCTCGACGGCCGCATCCACCCGTTCGGCGAACCGGCGCAGCAGCCGCCCCCGGTCGGCCGGGGAAACGTGCCGCCACTGCTCGAACACCGTCCGGGCGCGGTCGATCGCGGTATCGGTCTGGGCCTGGCTGGTCAGCTCGACGGTCCGCACCCCCTGTTCGGTCGCCGGGTTGATGACCTCGTACGTCGTGGCGCTCACAGCCGTTCGAACCCCCGGTAGCGCTCCCAGTCGGTGACCGTTCGGCCGAAAGCCGCGAGCTCGATGCGCGCGTTGTTGGCGTAGTGGTCGACGACGTCGTTGCCGAAGGTCGCCCGGGCGAAGTCGCTGGCCGCGAAGAGTTCCAGCGCCTGCCCCAGGCTGCCCGGTACGCGGGGCGCATCGCTGACGTAGGCGTTGCCGCGCCACGCCGGCTCGAGCTCGAGGCGCTGGGAGATCCCGGCGAACCCGGCGGCCACGATCGCCGCGGTGGCCAGGTAGGGGTTGACGTCGCCGCCCGGGACCCGGTTCTCCAACCGCAGTGACGCGCCGTGCCCGACCAACCGCAGCGCGCAGGTCCGGTTGTCCCGGCCCCACGTGAGTGCGGTCGGAGCGAACGATCCCTCGACGAACCGCTTGTAGGAGTTGATGTTCGGCGCCAACAGCAGGGTCAGCTCGCGGAGGTACCTCAGCTGACCGGCGATGAACGAGCGGCCGATGGGGGAGAGGCCGTCGCCAGCGTCCCCGGCGAGCACGAGCGCGCCGTCCTCGCCCCGGAAGCTGCAGTGGATGTGGCAGGAGTTGCCCTCACGCTCGTCGAATTTGGCCATGAAGCTCAGTGCGTAGCTCTCCTGCGCGGCAATCTCCTTCGCACCGTTCTTGTAGACGACGTGGCCGTCGCACGCCCGGACCGCCTCGTCGTAGCGGAACACGATCTCGTGCTGGCCCAGGTTGCACTCGCCCTTGGCGGACTCCACCGTCATACCGGCGGCCGCCATGCTGTTGCGGATGCGGCGCAGCAGCGGTTCGACGCGGGCGGTGCCCAGCAAGGAGTAGTCGACGTTGTACTGGTTCGCCGGCGTGAGGTTGCGGTATCCGGCCGAGTAGGCCTGCTCGTAGGTGTCGCGGAACAGCAGGAACTCCAGCTCGGTGCCGACGTGGGCGGACATGCCCGCCTCGGCGAGCCGCGCGGTCTGGCGCTGCAGGATCTGCCGGGGCGAGGCGGCAACCGGCGCGCCGCCCTCCCACAGCACGTCGGCCAGCACCAGCACCGTGCCCGGGTGCCACGGCACGCGTTGCAGCGTGGACAGGTCCGGTTGCAGCACGAAGTCGCCGTAGCCACTGGACCAGGACGACATCGCGTAACCGTCGACGGTGTTCATGTCCACGTCCACGGCCAGCAGGTAGTTGCAGCCCTCGGTGGCGTGCTCGAGCACGACGTCCAGGAAGTACCGGGCGTGCAACCGCTTGCCCTGCAGCCGCCCCTGCATGTCGGTGAGGGCGACCAGCACCGTGTCGACGTGCCCGACGTCGACCTCGACCTGCAGGTCCTCGACGGTCATCCTGGCGTTCAGAGCGGCCTGCTCAGGTCGCGTTCGACCGCGGCCAGCTCCTCCGCAGTGCCCTGCACGCGCGGGCCGGTGAACCAGGTGCGGGCCGACACCAGCCAGTAGATCCCGGCGAACCCGATCACGGCGAGCAGGACGATCGGGGCGAAGTTGAACGAATTCGGCTCGAACGTTCCGGTGGAGAACGGGTTGAACTGGGGGCCCAGCAAGGGGAACAGGATCAGCACCACCCACACGATCGAGAGCCAGCCGATGACCGCGCTGCCCCGGCCGAGGTGCCACGGTCCGGGCACGAAGCCCGGGTTGACGCGCCGCAGGAAGACCGGGATGACGTAGGAGACGTAGAGCCCGACGACCGCGACGGACACGATCGCGAAGAAGGCGACCGCGTAACCCTGGCGGGTGTAAAGCGAGGGCAACCCGAGGACGATCGCGCCGACGACAGCGAACCAGATGCCGTTGGTGGGCGTCCGGGTCCGCGGGTTGATCCGGTGCCACAGCCGGGAGCCCGGGATGGCACCGTCGCGGGAGAAGGCGTAGATCATGCGGCTGTTGGCGGTCACCGACGCCATGCCGCAGAAGAACTGGGCGACGATGACGGCGAACAGCAGGAGCCTGCCCAGGTTGGCTCCGGCGGCGTCGACGATGATCGACGGACCGGCCAGGATGCCCTTCGCGGCGACGGCGGCGTACTCGTCGGTGCCGACAGTGAAGGGCACCGCGACCGATAAGCCCACCATGAGGACGAAGCCGGCCACGACCGACACCCAGACCGCGGTGACGATGCCGCGTGGACCGCTGACCGCCGCATCACGGGTCTCCTCGGTCATGTGCGCGGAGGCGTCGAATCCCGTGATCGTGTACTGCGCGAGCATGAGGCCCACGGCGGTCACCCAGATCGTGGTGAGCCCGGTACCGCCGAAGCCGGTGGTGTTGGAGTAGCCGGTGAAGACGTCACCGATCGGGGTCGTGGTCTGCGGGACCGTGAACAGCACCAGCACGACGACTGCTGTGAACGCCAGGTGCCACCACACGCTGATGTCGTTGAGTAGGGCGACGAGCTTGACCCCGAAGGTGTTGAGCAGCCCGTGCGCGGCGAGGATGAGGACGTAGATGAGCAGGATCTGCCACGGCTGCGCGGCGAAGTCCGGCAGGAAGGTCAGCTGGAGGAAGAACCCGACGATGGTGGCGAGCCCGAAGTCGATGGAGGCGGTGACCGCCACCTGGCCGACCAGGTTGAACCAGCCGGTGAACCAGGAGGCGACCGCGGCCCGCCGGGGCGGGGCCATCTTCGCCGCCCAGTAGTACAGGCCACCGGCAGTGGGGTACGCCGAGCACACCTCGGCCATGGCCAGGGCGACCAGCAAGGACATGAGACCGACGAAGAGCCAACCCAGGGTGGCGGTCCGTGGCCCGCCCGCCGCCATGGCCAGGTAGTAGGTGGTGATGCCGCCGGTCAGGATCGAGATGATCGTGAACGAGACGGCAAAGTTGGAGAACCATCCCATCCCGCGCGTGAGTTCCTGCGCGTAGCCGAGTTCGTGCAGGCGCCGGGTGTCCTCGTCCACCACGACCGGCGCGCCCGGTTGGGACGGCTCGGCTGTCGGGTTCATGGGCAGACCTCCTATGGATCAGAACCGGACCATAGAACCCCGGCTGCGGTCTTCACAAGAGGGCGGGAGGACCGGTGGGTCGTCACGGGTTACCCGGTGGTGGCGGTCGCCCGCACGAGCGCAGCGAACAACCGGCCGTCGCGCCCGGCCTCCGGATGCCACTGGACACCGAGGCAGAATCGCGGTCCGTCGTATTCGACCGCCTCTATCGTGCCGTCCTCCGCGCGAGCGGTGACGACCAGATCGGTTGCTACCCGGTCGAGGGTCTGGTGGTGGTGGCAGTGGGCGGTCACCGTCTCGCCGAGCAGTGCCGCCACTCGGCTGGCGGGGTCGAGCCTGACCTGGTGCTCGGCGAAGCGGCCCGGCCCCGGGTCGTGGTTCACCGCGCCCGGCGCGGTGAGCAGATGCTGCACCAGGTTGCCGCCCAGGACGACGTTGAGCAGCTGCATGCCGCGGCAAATGGCGAGGACGGGCACCTGGCGCTCGAGCGCGGCCGACAACAGCTGTGCGGCCCACACTGGAGGCCGATGGGAAACCAACCGGCGCTAGTCTGCGGGGGCCGGGTCACCTGGTCGGTGCGCGCCGTGACGTCCTGCCTGAGCGGTCCATGAGCGAAGGAACCATCATGATCTTCATCGCCGTCAAGTTCCCGGTTCGCCCCGAGCGGAGTGCGGAGTGGATGTCCCTCGTCGAGGACTTCACCACCGCTGTCCGCAACGAACCGGGCAACGTCTTCTTCGAGTGGTCCCGCAGCGTGGACGACCCGAACGAGTTCGTCCTGCTCGAAGCCTTCGCATCCGCCGAGGCGGGCGAGGCACACGTGCAGACGGAGCACTTCCGGACCGCGATCGCGTGGATGCCGGACGTGGTCAGCGCGACGCCCTCGATCGTCAACGTCGAGGTGCCGCAGGACGGCTGGGGTCAGATGGGTGAAGTCAGCCCCACCTCGCGGTAGGTCAACGGGCTCGGGTGCTGGCTGTTCGTCGCTCACCGGGGGCACACTGCAACCCATGTGCGGCCGATACGCGAGCACCCAGACCGATGCCGACTTGCTGGGGTTGTTCGACGCCGTCGAGGCGGTCGGCGCAGAGTTGCCCCCCTCCTACAACGTGGCCCCCACCGATGGGGTGCGCGTGGTGCTCGAGCGAACCCCGCGTGACGCGCCCGACGCCGCGCCTGCGCGTCAGCTGCGCACCGCGCGTTGGGGGCTCGTGCCGTCGTGGGCCAAGGACACCAAGATCGGGGCACGGCTGATCAACGCCAGGAGTGAGAGCATCACCGCGAAGCCGTCGTTCCAGGCCGCCGCAGCCCGTCGCCGTTGCCTGGTACCCGCGGACGGGTATTTCGAGTGGGAGAAACGCGACCGCGCGAAGGTGCCGTACTACCTGCACGGTGACGGCGTGCTGGCCTTCGCCGGGCTCTATGAGCTGTGGCGCGACCACACCCTGGCCGACGACGACCCGGACCGCTGGGTGTGGTCGGTCACCATTCTCACCACCACCGCCGCTGATGCCCTCGGCGGCATCCACGAGCGCACCCCCGTCGTGCTGCCCGCCGAGCTGCGCGACGGGTGGCTCGACCCGTCCGTCACCGACCCGACCCGGGTCCGCGAGCTGCTCGACAGCGTGCCCGAGCCACACCTGCAACCCCGCGAGGTGAGCTCGGCGGTGAACAGCGTGCGGAACAACGGTCCGGAGTTGCTCCACCCGGTGTGAGGGCCGGTGGCACACTCGGTGAACATGAGCGACAGCGACACCCAGTGGTACTACTGCACGGCCGACGGCACGGTTCGCCAGGGCAAGGACGCCCGCGGCCTCGACCGCATGGGTCCCTACCCGGACGCGGAGACGGCGCGCAACGCACTCGCCATCGCCAAGGCGCGCAACGACGCCGCCGACGCGCAGGACCGCGAGTGGCGCGGCTGAGCCACCCGGTGCAGCCCGGTGACGGGGCCGGGTGAGCGGGCCGCGAGTGGTCTCCCTCGTGCCGTCGCTGACGGAGTCGGTGGCGCCCACCGGGCTGCTGGTCGGGGCCACCGATTACTGCGTGCACCCGGCGGAGCTGGACGTGGCGCGGGTGGGCGGTTCGAAGTACCCGGACGTGGCCGCGGTGCTGGCCTGCGCGCCCGACCTGGTGCTGGCCAACACCGAGGAGAACCGGGAGGTGGACGTGCTCGCGCTGCGCGCCGCTGGGGTGGACGTGTGGGTGACGCCCGCACCGGAGCTGGTGCCCGACGCCCTGGCGATCCTGCGTGAGGTGTTCACCGATGCCCTCGAGGTCGCGGTGCCGGCGTGGCTGCCCGCGGCGGAGCAGCTGTGGGCGCCGGTGCCCTCCATCACCCGCACGGCCGTGGTCGGCGTGTGGCGACGACCGTGGGTGGTGCTGGGCCGCAACACCTTCTCCGGCGACGTCCTGCTACGTCTCGGGGTGGGCAACGCCTTCGCCGACGACGCTGAGCGCTACCCGCGGCCGTCGCTGGAGCACCTGCAGGGGGTGGTGTCCGCGAGCGGCGCGCTGGTGGTGCTGCCCGACGAGCCGTACGAGTTCACCGCCTCCGACGGTCCGGAGGTGTTCGGTGGCGCCGACTGCGCGCTGGTGTCGGGGCGGCACCTGACCTGGTGGGGGCCCTCACTGCTGCGGGCGCACGCGCTGCTGGCCGCGCAGCTGGCGCACTCGGCACGGTGACCCTGCACGCTGCGCTGACCCTTCTCCGGCCCGGGCGCCGGGCGGTCTCGGCGAGACGTCTGCGGGCGTTGGTGCCCCGCTCCGATCCGGTTTCCGGCGCGTTGTCGGACGTGGCCCGCAGCAACACATCGGGCAGCGACAGCTTCCAGATGGTGCGGGTGGTCTTGAGGAACTGCGCCGGCAGCGAGCCCGTGGTGTAGGGCAACTCGTATTTGTCGCACAGAGCCGTGATCCTCTCCGACATCTCGGCGTAGCGGTTGCTGGGTAGGTCGGGGAAGAGGTGGTGCTCGATCTGGTAGCAGAGGTTCCCGGACATGAACGCCATCAGCGGGCCGGCGTGGAAGTTGGCCGAGCCCAGCAGCTGCCGCAGGTACCACTCCGGTGGCGTTTCCCGCGCCAGCTCGGCCTCGGTGAACTTCTCCGCCCCGTCCGGGAAGTGCCCGCAGAAGATGACGCCGTAGGACCACAGGTTGCGGATGAGGTTCGCGGTCGCGTTGGCGGTGAGCGTGGAGAGCAACGCCGGGCCGGTCAGCAGCGGATACACCACGTAGTCCTTCGCCAACTGCCGAGCGACTTTCCGGCCGATCACCTTCGCCTGGGCCCACGCCTGTCCCAGGCTCTTCTCCCGCTTGCGGATGGCCTCGAAATCCAGGTCGTGCAGCGCCACGCCGTACTGGAAGAACGTCGCGAGCAGCGCGTTGTACAGCGGCTGGCCCAGGTTCACCGGACTCCAGCGTTGGTCGCGTGTCATGCGCAGGATGCCGTACCCGACGTCCTTGTCCTTGCCGACGACGTTCGTGTACTTGTGGTGCACGTAGTTGTGCGAGTGCTTCCAGTGCTCGGCCGGACACGTCGTGTCCCACTCCCAGGTGCTGGAGTGGATCTCGGGGTCGTTCATCCAGTCCCATTGCCCGTGGATGACGTTGTGCCCCAGCTCCATGTTCTCGATGATCTTGGCCGCGCCCAACATCGCGGTGCCCGCCACCCAGGCCGGGGGGAACGCGCTGGCGAACAGGGTGACCCGAGCGCCGGCGGCCAGGCCCCGTTGCAGCTGGATGGCTCGGCGGATGTAGGCGGCGTCGCGCTCACCGCGGGATTCCTCCACGTCGCGGCGGATGGCGTCGAGCTCACGGCCCAGCGCCTCCACGTCCGCCTCGGTGAGATGGGAGAACTCCTTGATGTCGGTGATGGCCACAGTGTCTCCTTGCAATTCGAGGGATCGGCAGTTCAGGGGATCAGGGGTTCGGGGTCTGGGGTGGCCTACAGGTCGAGCGTGCAGTCGCCCGCAGCCGCGGAGATGCAGGTCTGAATGCGGTCGCCCACGGCGTGTTCCGTGCCCGAGCGGAGGTCGCGGACGTTGCCGGCGAGCAGTGGCACCACACAGGTCTGGCAGATGCCCATACGGCAGCCGGAGGGCATCTGCACGCCACCCGACTCACCCGCATCGAGCAGCGTCGTCGCACCGTCGGCCGCCACGTCCTTTCCTGATCGCGCGAAGGTCACGGTGCCGCCCGCACCGCCGGCCCCGGACAGCTCCACGGAGAAGCGCTCCATGTGCAGCTGCCTGGGTATACCCCTGGCGCGCCAGAGCTTCTCCGCGGCATCGAGCATCCCCGGTGGACCGCACGCCCACGTCTGGCGGACCGTCCAGTCGGGGCACACTTCGGCGAGACGGTCCAGGGAGAGCACACCCATCTCGTCGGTGAGCTGGGTGTGCATCCGCAAGCTCGGGTGCGCCTGGACCAGCGCACCCAGCTCGGCCCGGAACAGCACGTCGCCCACGGTGGGTGCGGAGTGCACCAGGGTGACATCGGGCAAGGTGCCGCGCCGGTCCAGGGTGCGCAGCATGGCCATCACCGGGGTGATGCCGCTACCTGCGGTGAGGAACAGCAGCGCCGCCGGGGGTGGCTCGGGCAGGGTGAAATCTCCGCGCGGGGCAGCCAGGCGGATCACCGTTCCCGGGGCGAGGCCGTTGACGAGATGGCGGGAGAGGAATCCCTCCGGCATCGCCTTGACGGTGATCGCGATGGTCCCCTGGTTCTTCTTCGGTGCCGACGTCAGCGAGTACGAGCGCCAGTGCCAGCGCCCGCCCACCTGGGTGCCGATACCCACGTACTGCCCGGCCCGGTAGTCGAAGGAGAACCCCCAGCCCGGCTTGATCACCAAGGTCGCGGCGGTCGCGGTCTCGGGGAGGACCTCGACGACCTTGCCGCGCAGCTCGCGCGCCGACCACAGCGGGTTCAGCAGGTGCAGGTAGTCGTCGGGCAACAGCGGCGTGGTGAGCCTGCTGGCCGCGCCGCGGACGAAGTCGGCGTTCGGGGTGAGCGCGGCCGGAGGGGCTCCCGCCGCGACCCGGCGCCGGGCCTCCAGCGTGGCCGCGCCCAGGGCGGCGGCGCTCACCCCGGCGGCCGACCAGGCCCGACGGGGCGACAACGCTGGCGGCATGAGCGGTCGAACCATGTTCGCGTTCCCCTCGTTCGACTGCCCGGCATGGCGAGGCGAGCAACTCCCGCCGCAGCTCGAACGGGCGGTCTCGAGGACCAACGAACCGCATGCCGGGTGGTGACGCTTTCAGTGAACACCTGTCAACTCAGAGCCTGACGCTACTCCCCGAGGCGGTCATCGACCCCAGGCCGCAGGGTCGTGACGTTGACCGCTGACACGACCCTGCGGCCTGCCCGGGGGCTCGCTCAGAAGCTGTGCTCGGGGCCGGGGAACGTACCGACGCGCACCTCGTCGGCGTAGCTGGTGGCAGCGCGCCGCAATTCGCCGGCCACGTCGCCGAAGCGTTTGACAAATCGGGGTCCCTTGCCCTCGCTGAGCCCGGCCATGTCCTGCCACACCAGCACCTGGGCGTCGCACTCCGCGCCGGCGCCGATCCCGACGGTGGGGATGGTGAGCTTGTGGGTCACCTGTGCGGCCAGTTCGGCGGGCACCATCTCCATGACCACGGAGAACGCCCCCGCGTCCTGTACGGCCTCGGCGTCGGCCACGAGCTGCTCGGCACCGTCGCCGCGGCCCTGCACCCGGAAGCCGCCGAGGTTGTTCACGCTCTGCGGGGTGAAGCCGATGTGGGCCATGACGGGGATACCCGCGGTGGTGAGGGCGCGGATCTGCGGGGCGATGCGCTCACCGCCCTCGAGCTTCACGGCGTGCGCGTGGCCCTCCTTGAGGAAGCGCACCGCGGTGGCCACGGCCTGCTCCGACCCCGACTCGTAGGTACCGAACGGCAGGTCGGCGACGACCAGGGCGCGCGGGGCGCCGCGGACCACGCCGCGGACCAGGGGGAGCAGCTCGGCGACGGTCACCGGCAGGGTGGTGTCGTAGCCGTAGACCACGTTGGCGGCGGAGTCACCGACCAGCAGTACGGGAATTCCGGCGGAGTCGAACACCCTCGCGGAGGAGTAGTCGTAGGCCGTGAGCATCACCCACTTCTCCCCGGCGTTCTTCTTCGCCATCAGATGGTGAATGCGGGTCGTGGGACGCGGGGCCGACCCGGTGGTGGGCGCACCCCCGTAGGGGGCTGTCTCGGACATCGTCGTCCGTCCTTTCCTCGAGGCCCGTGCCGGGTCCCCGGGATCTGGGGGTGTGTGACACCGAGAGCGTGCCACTTCTGTCGGCCCCAGGCGATAGCGTGCGCGGCATGTCACACGAGAGCGTGGAACGGGTGCGGCCGCCGCTGGTGGCCGACGAGTCGACGATGCTCGTCGCCTGGCTGGACTGGCACCGGGAAACCTTGGCGCAGAAGGTGTCCGGGATGGACCCCGAGCGCATGCGCGAGGCCACGGCCGCACCGACGACGCTGACGCTGCTGGGGCTCGTGCGGCACATGGCCGACAACGAGCGCTACTGGTTCCGGGAGGTGGTGGCCGGGGAGCAGGTGGAGGACTACTGGGCTCCCGAGGACGACCCTGCGGCGGACTTCCGCGGCGCGCACCCGGATGGGCCGGAGGCCGACGTCGCGGTGTGGCGGGCGGCGGTCGCGGAATCGCGGGCCGTGCTGGCCGGGCGGTCGATGGACGACCTGTGCGCCAAGGAGTCTCCCGCCGGGCCGGGTTCGGTGCGATGGGTGGTGGTGCACATGATCGAGGAGTACGCCCGGCACAACGGGCACGCGGACGTGCTTCGTGAGCGGCTCGACGGCGTGGTGGGGGTGTAGCCGATGGCCTGTCGGATCACGGACCTGGTGCTGAACTGCGCTGATCCGGAGGCCCTCGCCCCGTTCTGGTGTGCGGTGCTGGGTTACGAGGTGCTCGACGCCGACGAGACCGGGGTGAGCATCGGGCCACCTGGCGGTGGGGCGCGGCCAGGGCTCACCCTGCTGCGCTCCGCCGACCGCAAGGTGGGCACGTTGCGGCTGCACCTCGACGTGAACGCGACCGACGGCGACCAGGACACCGAGCTCGCCCGGCTGCTCGCGGTCGGCGCTCGTCCGGTGGAGATCGGCCAGACCGGACAGGAGAGCTGGGACGTGCTCGCCGACCCCGAGGGCCACGAGTTCTGCCTGCTGCGCAGCACCGTCGCCCCGGCCTGAGCGATGCGCAGCAGTGCTAACCTGTT
>JAABUS010006379.1_pt1 | contig 14378 bp, 11 predicted proteins | sample 5560161 | NCBI WGS metagenome assembly JAABUS01 (sample SAMN10711885, study PRJNA513376) | rock metagenome | isolation source: Antarctica rocks | place: Antarctica: Victoria Land, Trio Nunatak nord | collected 2016-01-04 | reverse complement strand
ATAATCAAATAATAATTAATAAATAATAGATATTTATTATTAATTAATATAAAATAGTATTAAATTTTATAATATAATTAATTAATAATATTTCTAAAATAATTATAAATTAATAATTATAAAAAAGAGATAAAAAATATTTTATTTTATTATTTTTATTTAAGTATAATTTTTAATAATTATAATTATAAATATAATTATTAATTAAATATTTAATTATTTAATTATATTAAATTAATAATTAATAAATATAATTAAAAAATTATTTTAAATTAATAATTATTAATAAATATTAAAATTTTATTTTATTTCTCCTTATTTATATCTTTCGAATTATAATATATAAAAATCATCGAATATATTTAATAATATTAAAATAAAAATAATTTATTTTATTTATTTATAAAGGTCTTAACTCGTATTTTTCGAAATTATTATTTAATCCGAATATTTAGAGCCTAGTCTTAATTCGAGATCTTCGAAAATTATAAATATATTAAAAAGCTCGAAGCCCCTTAATTCGAGATTTATAAGAGTTTTAAATAAATAAATAAAAATAAATTTATAAATTTCTTTATTGATAGATTCGAATCTTATTTAATCTCTTAAATAATAAAAAATTTTAAAACCTTCGAGTATCGAAGTTTTCGAATATCGAAATCTTCGTTCTTTTTTTACGCTACCGGTTTAGTAGTTATAAATCGGGAAAAGTTACCAGATTATTAATTTTCGCGTTTTAAAATATATGATTCTTCGAATTTTATTTTCCTCTCCTTTATCCTCCTATAAACTCTCGAAATATTCGAATTAATTTTATTATTATCTTGAATATCTACCTTATTATGGGAATTAATTAGTATATTATTAATTTATTCTTATCTATATATCCTGATACGTTTCTAATAAATCCGTAATTATAAATATCCTTGTATTTCGAAAAAGCCGAATCGGCCGAAGGCGGTTATTTCGAAGAAATCGAAATAGTCTTAAAAATTTATTTCTCCGTTTTTATTAATATTTACCCCTTTATTAATACTTACCCCTTTATTAATATTTATACCTCTATTAATATTTACGCTTTAAGAATAATAGGATAATCGTTAAAGAAATAAATTAATATATATTTTTAATCTTTTCGAAAAGAAATTAATATTTATTTAATAATAAGTAGACGAAGAACGTTCGATAAATACTCGATAATAGTAAATCGAGAAAATCGTCCTCGAAATATTCGAACTTCATTTATTTTTTAAATAAGTATTCTAGCGTTCTAGGGTATATAAATATTAAATATATTAAAACGGTCGTTATATTCGTATTTCCTAAATCTTTTTATCTTCTTATTTTATAATTAACTCGGTATAATTATTACGGAAATTACGGCCTAACGGGGAAAAACCTAAAGATATAATACTTTACGATTATATTTTCGAGGTACGATATTATCGAACCTCGATTTAATCGAAATTTACTAAACTTTAATTAGGATATAATAATCGAAGAGTAATTTTATAAAAATAACTTTTTTATAACCCCTCGTTTAAGACGAAGTAAGAAAATACGAAAATATCGAAATTTAATAAATTCGAAATTTATATTAATATTAATCTAGCCTTTATTTTATTTAGGTTTATATATTTATTTTATTTTTTATTTATATTTCTCGAAGAGTCTTTTTAGTAATTATATTAATTAAAATAAATATTCTCTTAAAGAAGATAATAAATAGTAATTTTAATTTAAAAAGGGTATAAATTCTTCGAGCCCGCTTTTCCTTCGAGTTTCCCGAATTAATTATCTTTAGTTATAATTTATAACCCCGAAGAGTTATTTTAACCGATATCTTAAATTAAGTTTATAAAATCTAGTTCGTACTCTTTAAAAATAAAGTAAATACGTAATTAATTTATTAAAATAAAGAAATAATAATAGTGGGATTTAGGAGGACGTAGATACCGATATTTTCGTCGAAGAGTAAAAACCTTTCGAAGTTTTCGAGCTTCGAAAGATTCGAAGGAGATTAAATTATATTTATTTAATTTAATATTTATATATATAAATAACTCCTTCCGTTTATAAATATAATATTTTCTTATAATAGGTTACTCGGGTTTCATAAAATCTTCCCTCGGTATAATCGGATTATTATTCTAATTATATAAATATCGAACGATATAAAGTGAAATATAGTTAATATTCTAACTACCTTAGTCGTAAAGTCTTTAAAGTGTCCACCGTTTATAATTAAAAAACTATTAAATTCTACCTCTTCGAAAAGAATAAATATTATATACTTTAGGACTTTCGTTAATATCGAGTAAATTATTCCGAAATTACGTTAAGAAATATTAAACTTTCTACGATAAAATTAGTCGATTATTTCGAGCCTTCGAAAATAATAAACTTTATTAATAATATTTTTTACGGGATATTATAACCGTTAAACCTTTAAAAGATTAAATTATTATAAAAAGAATATATTTCGAGTTATTCGAGGTATAATAATAGTATATTTAATTAAGAGTTTCGACGGTCGAAATAAAAAATAAAAGACTTTACCTTTATTAATAAATTAGGCTCGAAAAAATCGTAACTCGAAAGAATTAAGATTTAAAAATCTTTAATTTACTACCGAATTAATAGGTCTTCCGAGATTAAAATATAATTAAGATTTTTCTACTTCGTGAATTTTAAAGATTAATATAATAATATTTTAATAAAAGAATTTTATCGAATCTTAATAGGTATTAGAAAGAGATAATATAAATTAAAGATATTATTATACATTCTTTCGCCCCTCCCTATATTTAATAATTCGAATAATTCGAAGTAAGTAAAGGTTAATAGCCTATACGAAACTCGATTCCTCCGTTAAATCGGAAAAACCTTTCGAGTTTATTAATATTTATAGCTCGTATATTTATATATATCTCTTTAATTATTACCTAAAAGTTTAAGAATTTAACTTCGAATTACTCGAGATATTTTAATAAGAATATATATCTTTTCTCGTTATATTATCTTTATATACTTTAAGATAAAAGTTAATAATAATAAATTCCCTTATTAATAATTATTCGAATCTTTCGAATATTATTAACTTCCTAGGTCTTTTTTAACGCTATAATACTAAGATATAACGACTCGTATTTTTAAAATATAATTATATACTAATAGTTTTAACTTTTAATTCGAATGGTTCGAGTGTTTATAAATATTATAAATTTATAAATTAATTAACTTTAATGTATATTTACCTAGATTCTTAATCTAGTCTTCGAAATCTTCGAATATTATATAAATATATTTCCGGAAAAGTTTGATTTAATTTTCGTAGGTATTAATAGTCTTTTTCTTTATTAAACCTTCCGTTATTTATTTAATTTATTCGAAGGGATTCGTTATTAATAAATCTTAACCCTTAATATTATCGGAACCGAATTCATTTCTTATTTTAAATCGGAAAGTATTAATATACTCGGTATTATTAAGTTTTTTTATTTATTTATCGATCTTTTATTCTTTATAAAGGAAATAGAGTTTTATTAATCGATTAAATATATCTATTTATATCTTTAAGAAGATCAAGATTTTCTAGAGTCCGATAAATTATTTTATAAGAAATTTCAAAGATTAATATATGAATTAACCGAAGGATAAAATTCGGATTAAAATTAAGGTTAATCGATTAATCCTATATTTTAATTAATTTTAAACTTCGGTTAGAACCGAAGCTCCCCGCTTTAATTAATTCGAAAATTAATTCTTTAAATTCTCTTTCCTTTCGAATTTTACGAGATTTATTATTTTCGAATAAATTATATTAAGAGGCGGAGGTTAAAGGGTTTAAAAAGAAAACCTTTATAACTAGAAGAAAATTATAATAATACCTACTCCGAGTTTATAGGATAAAGCTCGAGATTTTCGAATATTTTAATAAATTAATAATCTTTACGAGTATTATAATATTTATATTAATACGGGGCGACGAATTTTCGATAAAATTATAAAATACGAAACTTTATAAGTTTCGAACCTCGAAAATTATAAATAAAATACCTAATTAGGTTTAATAATATTAATAGTACCGAATATTATCGGCCTTTAAATATTCGAGATTTTCGAAATAACTCTTTCGCTTTAATAATATCGAGGGTAGATCTTTACTTCGAAAAACTTAAGAAAAAAATAAGAATATCGAATCTTTAATACGGTTATTTTAATAATACGCCTTTAATTATAAAGCCTTTAATATTAAATACTTTACGTACTTCGAGGATTATTATTTAATATATTAATTCGTTATATTAATTAGAGTCTTTGAATCTTTCGAACCCTACGGTTCCTTCGGAAAATTCGAACTACTTATTAATTATCCTTATTATTTCCGCCGGGACTTCGAATTCTTCGAGGAATATAAAAATCGTAAAGATACTTTATATTATAGTTAAATTCCTAGTTTATAAACTCCTTAATACCTCTTTATTAAATTAATTACTAAAGGATATTCCTCGTTTATTTCGTAAATAAAAAGATCCAAGTTTAAATCTCGCGGTTATTATTCGAGATATAGTTAACGATTAAGATATTCGAGTACTCTATAAATTTTTTAATAAGTTCTATCGAATTTATTAAGATTTATAAATAAGAATAAAGAAACTATATAATAATACGAAGGTACGAATATATCGAATTTAAACTAAAGATTTAGAACTAATTATTTATAGTTTATAATTATATATAAAAAAAAGGTTAATAGTAGTTATAAAGGAGTTAAAGTTTCTTTACCTCCGAATATTTTAAAGAAAACGGGTAAAATCCTATTATTAATTTAAACTAACTTAGTTAAAGAGGCTCGAAGGGTTCGAGATAAATATAATAAATATAAAATTAGGATTACACGTAGGATATTTATACTAAAGGACTTTACTTCGAAATTTTCGTATCGAAAAAATAATAAAAGGATAAAAATAATCTATATTTATACTATCGTTAAAAGATATCGTAAAATTCATAAAATAAAATCTCCTTAAGATAATAATAATAATAAAAGTAATAATAACGAGGAAAAAACTTTATAAATCTTATATAAAAAATTCGAATCTTCGATAATATCGAAGTTTTCGTTTTATAGAATTAAATATGAATTTCTAGTTCTCCTTTATTATAACGATAGTAGATATTCGAAAATTTCGAGTATTTATTCGAAAATTTCGCTCGAAAATTTCGGATCTTTTTTTAGTTTTCGAGGCTCGGTTTAAGATTATTATTATTAATTTAAAAATCGGATTCTCTTTTTAAAATTATAATTTTATTATTAAAAATAAAGCTCCTTTATCGTAAAATAATAATAATATATTTAATAAAAGCCACGGTCTACTTAGGCTCGAAAACTTCGAAGTCGAAAATATTAAATAATTATATAAAATCTTATTTATCGGTATTTAAAGCGTTTACGCGGGTAATTTTTAAAAGCGCGAAAATTTCGAAATATTTATACACTCTTTAAAATATACGAAAATTTCGAATAACTCTTATTTTAGACGAATATAGGAGGCGTTTTCGGGCTAAAACTTTATTTTAAAAACGGACGAAATTTTCGAATTAATTTAATAAATCTTATTTTACTTTACCCTACTACGGGCTTAAAGATAAGGGTCGTAGGGATCGGCGCCCGCCTAGCCGGATCCGGTAAAACGCGAAGGCGTAGTTAAAATCGTTACCATATAGCATTGAAGGCCGCATTCATCGAGGCTAAAAGTTAGAAGGTTTACGCCAAGAAAACCCTAGCGCTAGGGCTATCGTATCGGCGCCTTACCTAATTGAGTAGTAAGCCTTTACTCCGCCTTCCCCGGAGAGGGTAGGGTCTTCAGCCTTACAAACTACTAAACTGCCAGTTATAACTGGTAGTTTATATACTAGTTAAGGCCCCAAACCAACTAACTATTTAGGGGAAAAAGGGCGAACTGAACTGCTAAACTAATAGTTTGCCAGTCAAATAGTTAACTATTGCGAACACTGAGTCTGAGGGACAGTTGTGATATAGCAATCGTTGGAAATTAGTTCATCGACCCTAAGCGTTATAAGTCGAGCTCCTCTGGTGCTTATAGCGAAGCCAGAATCCTTTAGGAGCGCTAAGGGGCTGTAGTCGAAAAGCGCCAAGTAAACTCGGCCTTTCGGTCTGAACGCCCTCGTGTGATTCGTAATCATGCGATGGCCACCAGGATCCATGCTGCTGCCAATGTTGCTGGTGTCTTCCCAATATCACGCCATGATAATGTACGGCACTCTCGAAGTCTTGACAGTAAGCATGCGGGAAATTTGTTATCCTCCTGGCGTATTTCTGCCGAGTGGCTTTCTGAATAACGATTTGCAATGCGAGAGGTTGAAGCAACACTCTTTTACCCAGTGACTGCAACAAGAACTCAAGGGCAACGTTTTCAGCAACAGAAGCGCAGCTGATGCTAGTCATTAGAACGTAAGTCATTTCGAAGAATGACATCGAGACGTGTTGGAGAATCTTTAGGGTTGACACTGTATCGTGATAGTACAGAACGCACAGGATGCAAGACAGCCATTTTCCTGAACAAAAGGATCCAACTCACGGACAACGCTACCTCACCCTCAGTCGAAACTGCACCATTGGCCCATCCTTCTTAGCCTGCCACCTATCCTGCATTCTGAACTCCTTTCTCCTCACCTCCTCCGCTCCAGCCTCTACATCGCCAACCGTAGAGCCGGGTTCTAGCCTCATATCATGAAGCCAGACAGTCCTCGCAACAACGGTCCGCATCTCCATATACGCTAGATTCTTACCAATGCAACCTCGTGGGCCAAAGCTGAATGGGAAGAAGCCGCTCTGCGCTAATCCCACGCTCTCTAGAGTTAGTTCCGGAGCCGAGCCAGCGATCCAGTGCTCTGGCTTGTAGGTGAAGGGGTTGGAGAAGTATTTGGGTTGTGGTGGATTGAGTAGAAGCCTGTCCCTACAACTGTGCCAGCTGGGATGTACTCGCCATCAACGGTGATACCGCCTGGGAGTACCTCGGGAGGTACAGTACCCGTTACTGGAGGCGACATACGCATCGTTTCGTCGATGCAGGCGCGGAGGTAATTGCATGATGCCAATTTTTTATCGGAGTAGTTGTCGACCTCCTCGACATTTGCGAAGTTCGAGCGGATTTCTTCCTCTAATTTTTGCAATACTTGGGAATAAGGGAAGAAGTGTTTGCGGTCACCGTCTTCGTGATCCGCCAGCATGGACCTACCTTTCCTAAATTCGAACTTGATTTGTTGAGGCACGTTGCCGTCGGCTATGATTCGGGCACTGTGAGTCTTTAATCTTCGGGCGCCAGGACCGATCTCAGAGGAGCAATCCGCGATACTGTAGCTTTGTCGGGCTGTCCACTAGCTTCGCACGCTGAATGTCTCGAGATTCGTCAATTCCTTAATCTAATGAGCTTCACGTTTTCGATGAGCATCACAGCTGCCACTGGTATAACCAAGCGCGTGGCTTTCTATGCACTCAAGCTTCCACCGGATAGCTTCCCAGAGATTGGTGAAAGGCTTGCACCTTTCTTCAAGGAGGCTCCGTCTTATGATGCCGAGGAAATGAATGCGGTGGCATGGTCTTTCGGAGAGGGTGCGAAAAGGTACATCAAAGCTGAGAGGAGCTATTGCGGTCAACTTGTAGAACTCTCGAGAGATTTGAGCAGTGCTCTGACCTCCGAAGATGCTCCACCTGTATTCAGCGGTTATGGGAGGGATGGATCAACGATGGCATGGCTGTCTCAATGGCTGAAGAGCGTGCACTTGCCATTGTTTGGATTTTTTAGTAGCGAGGAGTGACTGCGACGTTGAAATGACGATGATGGGACCTTGACCCCTACATGCAAAAGCATAGTCGCTGTCCGCACTCAACTGATCCTTCCATGCCTGCCTTCAGGTTGGAGTCATAGTAAGTAGCGGGTTTCAAGCTCATTGAGAAAAGACAACAACACTCATTACGATTGAGGCTGAGCGCTGATGGACAAAATCCTTATTTTCCTTAGTATCGACTTTGGGGACCGGGGCTTCGTGATCGCTTGATGGACCAATTCTTCCTTATTCCGTAATTCTACTTAGCCTGACGAGTTGGATGCTCTATAGTCTTAGCCTCAGAAATGGCATTTCCCTCAACAGCTTTGCATGTCAATGACCAAGGTAGATCGTCGACATAGGGTTCTAAGCAGACAAGTTGGGGAGACGGATAAATTATCCCCCAATTGTTTTGCGGCCAGTCTTCATCGGTGTAGTAAATCTTGCAGTATAACGCAGGCAAAGGTGTAGGGAGAGCGCTCCTAGTCTCCAAGAACCTCGGCTCCCGGAGGTCCGCTCCGGGCCGTAACGCGCATTTGTCAGCGCTTGATGTCAGCATAATACAAGCGGATTCTGCTTCCTCAATTACAGTACTTCTACTCGTCATATTTAGTTTGAATTCATCTTGCATTCTGCTCGCGACGTTCTCAAGATGAACTCTGCTTCGCCGAACATTTTGTTCCTACGATGTCATGCATATAACCCGGCCATGCAAAAGTGCAAAATCTGGACCATCCCGCCGCGCCCTTGAGAACTATTGTCAATAGGTAAACCCTCAAGACAATTGCCCATGGTGCGGACTGCAGCGATCTAAACTCGATCTACGTGCGTAAAAGCAGAGACTGAGTGCATCACCGCTCACGCTGAATGCGTTCAAACACCTCACCGGTTTGAAGCCCAAGTCTGTCCGAAGTCGACTGCCACTCATTCTGGCATCTGGCCTGCTGCTGGAGATGATTGCGAAGTAAAGGCACCTTGTGTAATATGGCTAGCAAGCCAATTCCCACCGCCGTCGACGCCGTTGTTGTCGGCAATGGTCCCTCCGCCCTCATCCTCTCCTATATTCTCCATGGTCACATTCCATACTACAACCCTTCCACACCCCATCCAGACCCCATCCTTCACAGGAAACTGTCTGCTTCGCCTTGCCTCCTCGACGTTGACATAGTCGATTTCACTGCTCATTTTGCCGCCTCTCGCCTCTCCTACTCCACCCAAGCCCTTCCAGTCAACGTCCTCCTCGATACCCTCCTCCGCCCATTGGCAGATACCGAGCCAGGTAAGCACGAAAGCTGCGTGGAATGGCGTTTCGAAGAAGAGAGAAGAGTTAGGCATGTGGTTTTAGGTAATACTCCGCAAGCTGGCGGACAATGGGCAGATAATCCTGTATCGGCGAGTTGGGACATCGGGACTTTGAGCTACTCTGAGATGCTGTCGCTACCTGGATACACTTTTGGGCAACACTACAAGAAGATGCAGGGACGACCAGTGCCAGGTTTCTACAGACCAACTCGGCGAGAAGTGGCAGCCTACCTCGCAGTGTACCCTACGACAGTCGGTATCCAGGACTATGTCTATACAAATGTCGAAGTCAGCGATATACGCAGGTCAGATGAAGGCTTTCATATTGGCTCCCACGATATCACCTGTAGAAACCTCGTCCTATCATCTGGAACCTTCTCCAACCTGATACCTCCACGGGCTGCATTACAGCCACTGAACGCTTTATCTGACCCCAAAATTGTGGGCGATGCACCACTGCTGGTCGTTGGATCGGGCTTTACAGCAGCGGATGTCATCATCTCGACACCACCCAACCGAAAGATCATACACATTTTCAAGTGGGACCCGGAGAACAACCCTTCCCCACTTCGCGCATGCCACCCTCGAGCATATCCCGAGTACGCCAGTGTCTACCGTCACATGAAGCACGCAGCAAGAGATATGTTGGGATCGCAAACGGTCACCTCGCCAATGAGGGGTAGGAAATCAAATCCATTCTTCAAAGATCGTGATTGGGAAGAAATCTACGAAGGCTTGCCTAATACCTACATCAAGGCTGTTGAGATGAAAGATGCCAGTGCTCTTCTCACACTGGCAGCGAGTGATGGACGCTGCATAAAACGGGAGATTTCGAACATGGAATACGTGATTGGCAGGCGTGGCTCCCTGGCCTATGTGGACAATGGCATCGCCAAAGAAATGGATTGCCTTCGAGAGGGGACACCAATCGCCTTGGCCTCTGTTTCAGGTATGACCCTGAGGTCAAAGCTTGAACAGAACCTCAGTATTGCTCAAGATATCTTCGTCACCGGAAGCCTAACTGGCGACTCACTAATACGATTCGCTTATGGGGCCTGCGTCTATGCCGCGCGTGAGCTAGGACGGGCTAGCAGGCCCACGAGTATTGCTACTGAAAGCTCAGCTGACAACAGTTCTGAAAGCTTGTCAACGGCGCCATCTTCACCATCTTCATCAACAGCGGCACCACCAGCGGTATCAACCAGCGCTTTAATACCACGCAGCCGGCATTCCGACCTGCATGCGGACAAGAAGATGCGTGCGCTCTCCGTTGATCACGGGAAAACCAGATGCGAGCTTTGGCGTGAGTCAGGTTGGCGGGTTGGTGGATGTGTCGTTTTGTAGCACATTATCTTCCGGATTTCCCCGTATATAACATATTAGGTTGCAATGTCCTCTTCGCACCGCCATGAAATATCCAGCTATAACCTGTTGTGGCACAGCAAAGCAGATAGCAAGAGCATTTTGGCTTGAATGTGTGGCGAAGTGACCTCCGAGTGCTTCACTTGCCTAGCGCGACAGGTCGTCTAGTAGGCTGTGTCGAGCGCCGCAAAAAGCAATGCGCCGAATGCAATACTGTCATTGGTCATTGGTCATGTGGGCGCGCCTCCAACTGCAGTGGAAGCTATATTGGGACTAGCGACAAGGGACTTCCCAGGAGTCTGGATTCCCCCGACTGCGACAGCTTCACCTTCTCAACCGCAATCCGTCTTTCTCTAGTCCTGAGCTGGTGCTATCGCATCAATCGCATTCTCTGTCGATCACAACCATTTATGGTAATGAAAAAGAGCTTTGTTCACACATATATCGCCTTCAATGGTATTTTGATGTTATTTCGATAAGGCTGCCCAGCGGATTGGTGACTCAAAAGCTCCTGGCCGCTACATACCAGGAGCGAAGTAACAAACCGCTAAATATTGGCCACTCTTCTGTTCGATTACTACATTGCAAATCTGCTATAGAAAGATGCCCGTTCCCTTTGGATTTGCTATCAGCGACTTCGTGGCCGTCGGCCAATTAGCGTGGAAAATTTACTTGTCTTGTACGACATCACAACATTACTATAACATGATACTGATCGGTTGTCAGGCAAAGCGGCCCCGGACGTCTTTAGCAGAATCAGCAGGGAGGTTCAGTCACTGCATTGCGTCCTTGAAGAAGCTGCCGAGACTCAAACGACGAACCCTTTGCCACATCAGAGACAAGCTAGGCTGAACACGATCCTCGATGGATGTCTGAGCGTCCTCACCGACTTGCAATATGTTATCGATAAGTACCAGAGCTTGGGAACGGACGATAAAAGCTCCTGGGACCGTCTGAGACTAGGAAGCGAAGACATTGCTGAGATCAGAAGCCGACTTGTATTGAACATAACGCTACTGACGGCTTTTAGAAGGTCAGTTTCCTTATGGTGTTGGGAATTTACCTCACTGACGCTTTTATTGTCAGCATGGTCATAGGCACGTTAACGTCAGAGGTACAGGATCAACAGAAGAGAGAGTATGGGTCTTGGCAGTGGGTAGTCGAGCTGTCCGGGCCAGATGACGGACTTCAGTCTCCGAGAAGGCCACGCTCGTCGATGTCAAGCAAGAGGTCATTTCGACTCCTCCTAAAACGAAATCTCGACCCCGTCTTGCATCATTGTTCACAGGAAATTCGAGTCGAAAACGACGGCTTATTTCCGCTATCGACAGCAAAGACTCTGCTACAGCCTTAGGCATTCTCCATGACGAGGCGACTGCAAGTCTACTTGATCAGGAGCTTCTGGACCACGCAATTTGGAGTGCCTCTCGATTTGAGTCTGTGGCTTTGATGGAGGCTTTGCTGGAAAAGGGTGCCAATCTGAATGCTGTTCGTGAGAGGAAGAGTGTTCTGTGGAACGCCGTATCTAATAGCAATGAAGATGTGACCCGGTTTCTTCTCAGCAAACATGTCGATCTCAGGATCGATCACCTGTGGCATGGTGCTTTACCATTGCGAGCGGCCCTAAAGAAAGAATCTATGATGCTCACACTGGCCAAAGCGGGAGCTCCAGTGGACGCTGAATATCAAGTCTCGTCGATCCGAATGAATATTCTACAAGAAGCCGTATCTCAAGGCAGAGAGTCCATCGTCCGACTGCTTCTCGACAACGGCGCCAAAGTTGATGCATGTTCATCATCTCACGGCACTGCACTCATGATTGCTCTCTCCATGGGAAGAGAACCCATCAGCAAATTGCTAATTCAGAAAGGCGCCAATGTGAACTTTACCAGGACCGCATCAGAGTCTTCCTCATACACGAACCCGGTAGAGGCTGCTATTATAGGTCGGAAGCCGACTCTCCTAGAACTTCTCTTCAGCGCGGGTGCAATCACGGATATGCCACAAGCAATGAAATTTGCCCAGGCAAACAGCGATTATCCACTCATCCCGTCGTTGGGAAGTCAATATGGGTACTACTATGATGGGACGCGGAAGTTTTATGTGATCATGGTTATGTTGGCTCAGAGGGATTTGAGATATGTGTGTTTCTTTCGGAAGGATGATGCGGTGGAGGTTAAGAGGGAAGGGATCAGGAGAATGATGCAGGAGTTGTGCAAATAAGTCTGCTGTATACATTTCTACGGCGGTATTTCTTCCGAGGTATAAGCGTGTGCTTGAGCCGTCGAATATGCTGCGAGGCGCTCAATTTGGCGAGGAGTAAGGCGTTAGGGTTTCTTTCAGTCTAAATGGAGCCAATGTCACCATTTAGACGGCTGGCGAGAGGTTCTTCGGATTCAATTGGTCAAGGAAGGTGATGACGCACAGATATAATCTCGCGCGTAGTAATTGTGTACTCATTACAGTATTTCGGATCCTAAGCGAATATCAATACCGTCAGGGCATAATTGGATTTCAGGTAACTATTCGCCTAGGCGTGCATGGGAAAGAGATTGAAATAGCAAGATTAAAATTTTTGAATATATTGTATTATGTTTCTCTGGTCTTGAATGGCCGCGTGGCCTAATGGTTAAGGCGTTGGTTTTCGGCACCAAAGATTTGTGCGTTCGAATCGCACCGTGGTCGCTTCTTCAAATTCACTCCTTTTTTTCCCATTTTTGTCACAAAATCGTCATATCGATGACGGAGCAAATCTTTCTATCTTCTTTTTGGATGAAGCGGGGAACGACTAATAAAGTGGGGCTTAACTCGCACGACTGCCTTCCGTATTGCCAAGGACCAGAAAATAGTTAGATCTTGGATAAATTGTGGAATCGTTCTGATTCTGCAGGGCCATGGTGGTCGCTGCGGGTGATCTGGCGGAGTGCCTGGTCCGCTGGTTTGTGTGTATTCTCAGCTCGCTGCTCGACCTCTGTGTTTTGCAATCCTTAGTCCCAATAATGATATCGATACGTCCTCTACATCTATAGAGTCCAACAGTGCAAAATGCCTTTGGCCGAGAAGATTTGACAGGGCATGACTTCAGGATGCAGTGGTTTTTGATCTTTCCTGCCATGGACGCTGTCTAATTCACGCTATATCGTTGCGGTAATGTCTCCTTGCCCGTCTTCTGTGATTACTCTACATAGTCATACTCATCTTTGGGTTGCTCTACGGTCATCAGATCTTTGCACTAAAGACTAAAGACTACCATCGTGCCGCGTCTGCCAGCAACGGCTCGGATAGATACACGGCGGAAGAATATTGTAACTTCTAGGATTTCCCAGTCCCCAAATGCTCCATCGTTCGTGATTCAATCAAACGGATTCGAGCTATCGATTCCTCGGATTTACCATATTGAGATACAGCACATCGAGCCCCTTAACCCACGTTACCCTCTAGTTCTACACTCCCAAACCCCAACCCCCCATCCCAGCAAGAAAAAACATGCCATGGTACGACTGAAATAGCCAACAACTTCCTCCCCCCCTCTCCCGATACAACAACCCCCACTTCCATCTCAGCCATACTATCCTTCACTAGATCCATGTCCGCAATCCACGCCTTCTCCATCACAACCATCCTTACATCCATGAACCGTCCTCCTCGCTTTTTCCATCCACAGCGCCAATCTCAGCGTGGGAATGCTTTTATACTACCGACTTCCAGAGGAGGAGAGGAGATCGATTCGGATGGAGGTGGAAACCCGGGTCTCTAGCACCGGGCGGCGGTGGGGGGAGTTGGATCTGGAGAGGTAGGTGAAGGATAAAGCGGCGGTGGTGGTAATTGAGGGGCAGGTTGAGGGGGAGGGGGGAAGCTTG
>JAABUS010006378.1_pt1 | contig 14381 bp, 8 predicted proteins | sample 5560161 | NCBI WGS metagenome assembly JAABUS01 (sample SAMN10711885, study PRJNA513376) | rock metagenome | isolation source: Antarctica rocks | place: Antarctica: Victoria Land, Trio Nunatak nord | collected 2016-01-04 | reverse complement strand
ACAAATACATGTAGATTCCCCACCATAAACTCTTTATCACACCGCTCATTCAGTATGACTTTCGAGCTTCGCCAACCTCCCCCCCCAAACAACCTCCCCCCCAAACAACCTACGCTCTATCTACCTATCTATCTACCTATCTACCTACCTATCTACATCCACGTCGCCGTCGACCTCATCGTCATGCCTACCGTATGGCAACCTCACCCCAATCTGAACCCTAGCCTCATATTCATCGTTCAGCGAGCAATCGATAGAATACCCTCGGCCCACCTAGAATCTTCTGCTGACGACGAGCTTTTCAACATATCTAGTGAGACATACGAAAGACTACAAAACTACGCTTTCAGCCAGAGATTTCAGATAGTCATCGAATTCTGCGAAGTAGACAGAAGAAATTATTCATGCATACATCACAAGATCGATATCAAAAATTATCGAAAGCTTGATGATCATGCTAGCAAAGACGAAAGTATGAATCGCAAGCAGAAACTCATTAAGTGTTACGAGTGTGTCGGGATTGGATAGGGTTTCCTAGCCAACAAGCCCTAGGGGTTTTGGCCCATGTTGAACCCCTAGCCTCAACACTCTATCCTAGCGCTTCCGATACCCGAGCAAACCTGCTTCGCCCCCTTTGTTTTGCACTACTATAGATACAGCTCGGAACCCTCTTTGATTCCTTCTGTATTCTTAATATTCTAGTTATAGCTACCTCTATTGATCAAACATTCTATTCAGCTACGCACTACCTCACTGCAGTGTGGTTAGATTCTAGGCACGGTCTCAACATTATATTAAGAATCCGTTAACCACACGATACCGGTATCATTACCCATTCAACATACTCGTACAGACAGAACGAGTCTAAAGAAATCCGTTTACCTGATGGTCGACGCAACCGAAAGACTGAACAACACTAGGGAGTTTGATAGAATCAACGGCGAGGCTGTTTGAATCGCTAGACAACTTACCGCTCACTAAGTACGCAAAGTTCACTCGATCAAGAGGATCAACCCATTCTCGTGAAACAGACGAGTGAAAATAAGCTGTTCAACCCATCCCTTTCCCTCTTCGCCCCGAACCAAGCTCGTGGATCAGGCGAGTCAAAACAATCTGTGCCGTCAGATCAAATTAGTGAGCCTGCTACTACAAATGACGTCCTCATAGTGAGCCTGCTACAATGACACTCTTCGTCAATGCGATGACCTACCTACCTTCATCGCCTTACCTACCAGTGAACCTGGTCCTACGTTCACATGCAAATAGTGAGCCTGCTACAATGGCAAGCCGAAAGTTGACCTCTTCGATGAGCAAGTCGACTAGTGAGCCTGCTTCAATGACACTCTTCGTCAATGCGATGACATACCTACCCTCATCGCCCTACCTACCAGTGAACCGGTCTACCTCACGTTCACGTGCAACTAGTGAGCCTGCTTCAATGGCAAGCCGATAGCCGACCTCTTCGATGAGCAAGTCGACTAGTGAGCCTGCTTCAATGGTCACTCTATCTCACATAGTGAGCCTGCTACAATAGGCATTTGGCGAATTGATTTGAATCAATAGAAAGGTTGATAGGAAGGCAGGCATCAAGGCCCTACGTCAGTGCTATGAACTACACTACAAGTCATAGGAACATGACTTTTAAAGAGAAGAAGGTAATGTTACGAGTGTGTCGAAATTGAATAGAGTTTTCTAGTCAACAAGCTCTAGAAGTTTTTGACTCATGTTGAATCCCTAGCCTCAACACTCTATTCTAGCGCTTTCGATACTCGAGCAAACCTGCTTCGTTCTCTTTGTTTTGCACTACTATAGATACAGCTCGAAACTCTCTTTAATTTCTTCTGTATTCTTAATATTCTAGTTATAGCTATCTCTATTGATCAAACATTCTATTCAGCTACGCACTACCTCGCTGCAGTGTGATTAGATTCTAGACATGATTTCAACATTAAGATCAAAGTCAAGAATTGCAAATGATATTGCTTTATCAACTATCAATCTCTTGATCGCGATGCTGAGAATAAAACATGAGTACTGAAGATACAAGATCAGATTCATAATCATGATGTTGTTGTCAATTCTCTTTTTTATGATACTCATAAAAAGCATCAGTTGAAGCAGACAAAGACAATCAAATTGATCAAAACAAATCGCTTAAGCAAGCTTATTTATTGAGCTTCTGAGCGTGTGCTAGAAAATACTCTCAAGAATAATGATCAGAAATTTCATTTATTCAAAAAGCAGTACTACAATTTGATATCTTTTATTACTTAATTCAAAGAGAAAATCATTATGAAACTACTTCAATGTCTTGATAATTCAATGTTCATCATTTGAATTTGATATTTCTACACGTTAAATGATGCTGATGCTTTGATTCAAAAAAATATTGAGCAGATATTTCTATTGAATAACTATTAGCGAGAATTATTTAAGAGATTTATAAGCGACTTTATGATGAAAATAAATGCTATCTTCAATATCAATGCATTGAAGATGCTTCTTTTCATGACTGTAAATGTCATTAACATGACAATGATCTTTTCAGTCTGCTTCTTGTTTGTCATATCAGAATTTGAAAAGATGTTCAATTTCTTCATTCAATGTATGCATAAAGAACTATTTAATGATTGCTTGTCTTCACGAATCATTATAGTTGATCAGATCAAGAAATTGATGACTTTGCTATTTATATTTATGTCTGAGATTCAGCTTCAGCTATGCAATTGACATGTTTGCAGAAATATTCAAGCATGAGTAACTAAATTCAAAGTCAACTACTTTTTTGAATGTCGTGAAGAGATTAAGAATGTTACATGACAGTGAGTGAAATTCAGTACTACTATTGAGTTGCAAGTCAATTAAGCAGCATTGCTGATGCTATTACATTCATCTGATCGAGACTACTTCTGAATCAACTGATACTTCAAGAAAAAATAAATAATTTTATGTTATACATGATGATATTGTAATTTTGAGACAGTGACTTTACAGTGAAATGAAAGTCTTCATTCTATTCTCAAGATCATCATGAATTCTCAGATGTCTTTAAAAAACATCATTAAATTCATGAAGTTTAAGCTAAAGCTATGATATCACTTCATTCATGAAACTGATGAAAAATCTCATATAAATAGATCTTGAGTCATTGATTTTGAAGCATTTCAATTGCTTGTGAATCATGTGATTATCTGAGTTTTAGAAAAGATCAACTCTGAATGAATAGCAGTCAAGAAGCTCACTACTCAGTCAATCACTGCAGATTCATGTGACTGTGATATTTACATTAAATATGAACTTTTCTGCAAACATTATTTTTTACGCGCTTGCATACAAGAATTTTCGATCTCAATATCACTTCTTCACTCTCATTGATAACTAAACGAATCTTCTATAGCATCAAGCAACTGACAGACTAAATACTACGATGACTTCATCAATTTGAATGATGCAAATTCAATGAAATATTATGATGTTGATAAGAATAAATTTCTTCATGCAGCAGTCAGCTTGCAAAAGCTGCATCAGAAGTTATCACGTCAGCAGATTGATCTTCTAGTTAATTAGCTGTTTATCTTTTATGTCAATGTGACTGTCACACATGAAAGACTGCAAAAGATGAATCAGAGACTTCTCATGATGCTTTCAAAATCATTTTCTACAAGAAAAAAAGTTTAAACTGAGCTTTGTCAAAAGAAGAAACATGATAAAGTCAATGCTTAAGCTTTGACTGCAGCGAAAGCAGCTGAGCGAAATGCTAAGCAACAAGATGCTAAGCAAAAAAACAAACAAAAAAAAACAGTGAGACTGAGAGCAGTGAGATTAAAGTCTCACTGTCATCGAACTCTTTCTCATTCTTCGCTTCATTCTTCGTCATTATGACGTTCAAGTCTCAAAATAAATTGAAAGATAGTAAAAATCTCACATCAACTACTACTACTATTACTACTACAACTTTCAATGAATCTTTATTCTTTTTCATCTTATCTGTGATAATTAGAACAACTAAATCTGATCATGCAATGAAGAAAACTACTGTATAAAAGCAGAAGTTTCAATCTAAACATCATCTTTATGATTCTACGTTGAAGATAATAACTTTGAAGTCAATGAGAAAGAGATTTAAATCTAATTTGATGATGACAGCAATATTGAATGAAAGAAAGTTTCAACAAAAGAGATTTATTGAATCAACATTCATAATAGAATAAAATGTTATATATGATGAAAAATCTACATGTATTTGTTAGCAAACTACATTTAAATGAAGATAGATTTCATCTTTAGTGAAAGTGATGTTACTTGTAATGTGCATTATTAAGTTGCGCTCTCAAGATCTTTCATCACTGTTTCTTGTAGAATTTCTTGCATCTACATGTTTTCACAATAGTTGATACATTTATAATGAGCAGTCTAGAATCTTGATGCTTGAAGCTTCAATAATAAATAAAAGAATGTCATGATTCTGATTCAATTGAAATATAACATTCTTTCATACAGTATTGTGTCTTACTGTGCTGAGACACGAAATTTTTGACGCACTATCTGTTGCATCTTTATCAAACTATCTTCTCAAAGTGCTTTCACACACAAGACGTATCAGAGCTTTTGACTCTGCAACAAATGAGAAAATCAATACTTAAGTTAAGTGATAAATACTTTCAGAGTCTGATGATGAATGAAATCACATTTTCAAATATCATTTTATGTGATTAATGAAAGTATTTTAGTCACAACAAGCAGCAGTATCATCTTAATATACAAGAATACAAAAGTAGAAAGATATATAAATATATTTAACTGAACTATCTAGTAAATAAAGCATACAAGATAAAGAAGAAAGAAAAGAAGTGAGCGAAGAGTAAAAATTCATTCACTAGCGTTGAATCAATGCAAAGATTACTAATCACAAAAGTAACAGTATCGTTTTCTGTTTTCATCATTTTCAACACTTTCTCTTAGAAATTGAAGCTCTATATGAAGCTATTCAGACTCTTTACTGACTGTATATTCATGCTTTTTTACTCGTCGACGTCATGCTCAACAAGAGTAGCTTCATTTCTTAAAGCTAGTCTTATGATTGATCTGAATCTTAGAAATTTGTCTGATTTCAGAAACTTGATGAGATCATTGATCATCATTTGATCAATTAATATGTATTTCAATTTAATTGCTTTCTCTTCTATCTTGTTTTAAACATAGTGATATGATGTATCAATGTGCTTGATTCAAAAGTGATTGACAAGATTGTTATTTCATTTTATAGTCACTTGACTGTCAGCTAAAATAATAGTTGAATTTGTATTCAAATTATCATATTTCATTTCTTTCAATGCTTGAATCAGAAAGATCAATTTCTTAACTGCATTACATTCATTAACATATTTAACTTCAGCAAATGACGTGTTAACACATTGCTGATATTTGAAACTTCAACTAATTGATTCATTTCATAGAAAAAACATATAGTTGAAAATGAATCTTCAAGAATTCAAGCAATTTGCATGAGCTGAATTGATATATTCAAAAAATTCAACTTTCTCAACTTTCTTCACTTTGAAAGATTCATATTAAAGTCTCAACTGAGCAGTTTCAACTAAATAATGAATGATTTGTTTGACAGTTAAATCATGATCAAGAATAAAATTTATCAAATATTTACTGCATTTGCTCACTGCATAAACTATGTCTGATCATGTTTGATAAACTACTCACATCAGTGTTTCAATGATTGATTGATAACTCTCTATTTCTTCAGAAATAACTTGATACTTAATTCATTTCTTAAACTTTCAATAAACATTTTTTTTGAGCTGACATCTATGATGCATTGATGTTTTAGTTGAGCTGCAATTGCTTATGCTCAGAAGCTCAATGACTCGCTTGATATAAATGCTTTGATTGATTCAAAAAGTTTATTCAGCTTTATCACAAGTTATGTGCATTTTTAAATATTACTTGATTGAGTCAAGATTTTTCATTTGAAAGCACTCTGCAAATTGCAGCTTCAATGCTTCAATATTGAATATGTTCAATTCTAAAATGAGTAAATCATTCACATAAATAGCAATTATGATTTCATTATCATGAATGAACATTGAATGATTAATTTCTATTCTTTGATAGTCAATGAAGATGAGATAAACTTTCAAAATTGCATATCATTTTCAAGACATTTGTTTTAGTTCATATAAAGTCTTGTTTAAACAACAAACTAAAAAGATTTTATTTAATTCTTTTTGCTTAAATCTTGAAGATTGTTACACTCAAATCTCTTTCTTTAAATGTGCTTCTAGAAAAGTGATGATGACATTCATTTATTCAACTTTGTAATCATATTTAATCATCAATGTTAAAAGCATTTTGATGATCATGATTCTGATTATTGAAGCAAAAATCTCATCATAGTCAATTCTTTGCTTTTGACAAAATTTTTTACACACTCATTTAGCTTTGTATTTAATTATCTTTTCTTTGAGTTTTCGCTTAATGATAGTTATTCAGCATGTCAACAGTATTCATCAATTCAATGAAAATATCTTCAGAGTAAAAATGTCATTTTTGATGTGAATGTTAAGCTCACTTTTGAATGCAAGCTTTCATTGTTTTCAATCAAGACTAGCTTTAGCATGTTTTACTGTTTGTGAAGTATTCAATTCAATTTGAACTTGATTTGCTTTACTGATAAAGTCTCAATTATAATTTCTGACTTAAAGATTGTTTAATGCTCTGTAATCAACTGATTTAGCAATGACTTGTTTGAAATATTCGCTTGAAGCATCAAAAGCATCAAAAGCATCAGAATCACTTAAGTTATTTAACTTGCTTAATTTTAGTTTTAATGATTTACTTTTACTAACTTTCTGTAAAGTGATTGATGTTCTTGTTTAATGATCATTGACTATTTTTGCAATCTTTGCATTTTCAATGATTTTTATCAAGAAAGATAAATCATTAATTTAATCATCAAAGCTTAATATTGAAAGATTTTCATATCTTTCAACTTCAATGATTATCTTGTCTTATTGAACATGACTAGATATTAGTACATTCTTCTCATTTTATAAGCGAAACTGATTAACTTTCTTGTAGCTCAAGAACTGACATTTTAAGCTTTTGTCATTGAACTTTCAATGAACTTTCTTTACATGATGATAAACTATGCATTTAAACATATGTAAATAGCTAAGATTAAACTTCTTATTATGTCATGTCTCATAGAAAGTTATATTGTTCAACACAGTGATAAAAATTTTGTTCTTTACATAAATGATAATTATTATTGCTTCATCTTATAGTTGTATTGACAAATTGATGCTAGTCAGTATAGCGTAAGTTTATTTAAAAAAAAGTGCAAAAATATTGCTTTGCAACTTCATTTTGACTCAAGTTATATGATGTTGTCAACTTTCATTTGATCTTATGCTTTTCAAGCAATTCAATGATTTAATAATCAGCATACTCATCTTCATTATTTGAATGTAGTCGCTGAATTGAAATACTCTGAATTCTCATAAATTTCAGATATTTTCGAAGTACATCTTTTAGATTGAATTTTCGTTTCAGTAAATAAATGATCATATATTGACTGTAATCATTAATCATAGTAACTACATATCTGAATTTTTCATTAATCTTAAATATCTTATCATCATTGACAAAATTTAAATGTATTAACTCATTTACTTTGATGATTCTGATGTGAGATTTTTAACTTAATGTTTTATTTTGCTTGTTTATGATACAGATTTCACATATTGATTCTGAAAATTCTTCATTTTTCAGACTATCAGTTGAATTTACATTAATGTTGATGCTTATGTTGATAAGACATTTAACGTCTATTATATTTAAATGAGCTAATCATTTATGTCATTGATGTCATGATGTCTTGATTGACTCTGTTCTGCTTATCAGAATAACTGATTGAAAATTTGAAAAGTTAATTGATGTATTCATGAAATATGCTTTCATATTATTTCTTGAGTCAATGAGAATGATGATACTCTTTGAATTCATGAATTGAAATTTGTCATTCTTTATACTACACATATACTCTTTGACTTTCATTTGATTAATTAACATCAAATTATAGTGTAGTTTTGAACAGTGATAAACATTAATTAGTTAAATTTTGATTGATTAATCATTCAGCAAAACGTTGATTATAATTGAATCTTTCTGATCAGCAATAAAACTCATCTGTACATAATGCTGACTACGAATCTACTGCTTAGCTACAGTAAAGTCTAGAGATTATTAAAAGTTTGAATGACATCAAAGCGTTGCGTGATGATGAAATGCTGTGCATTGATCGCATGCAGAGTTTTCGCGATTGCACAGACTTTAATAATCTCAATGCACATGTTATAAGCAATCTGCATGCAGATGAGAAAGTCAAATAAAACGCAAAACTATGAGAAAAATTGTTTATGAAAATCATTCAATTCAGTATCTTATTATCATAATAATAAGAACTGAAACAAAACACTCTTGCATTTGATTTGTTGAAAGTGATTAATAAAAAGAACTTGAATCATGAACATTTTTTAAATTTATATGCTAACTACATATAAATCTTGTTAAAACTGCATGTCTGTTACTATGATATAAGCAACTCATGAGACTCATTAAGTTCAATATGAGTAAACTCAAGAATCTTATTAATATCATTTAACAGACGTTTAAACACAGACATTTTATATGTAAGTGATACATTAATGAAAAGACTTTGTTAAAAAAAGAGAAACACAAGCAAGTTAATAAAAAATGATTGAACTATACTGTTTGATTAAAAGTGTAGCATATGAACATCTTTGCAAAACATGATCAATCTGCATGAGAAAAATCTTTACAAATAACATAAAACAGATGAGTTGCATGTTTAACAAGCGAAGTGAGTATCTGTGAAGCATAATATACAATGACAACAATTGTTGATCTTGAGAATCTCATTTCTTCACTGAGCTTTGACTTTCAAATATCTTGATGATAAAATCAACTTTTAGTCAAAAACATTATTTATATAACTCAAGAGAACAATAGTGTATATTGATGTGATTAAAGAAGAAATTAACTGAAATATGCATGTATATCACAAATGAAACATCTGCAACTCATGTTTAAGAAGTAAACTGTCAAAATTTAAGCAGTAAAAAATCTTATTCATCTTGAACTGTGAATTTATCATAAGAAAACTTTTTAAAAGTAATCTTTCAAGTTTAAGAGAAAAATCAGCATAGAGATTGTGCTTTATGTATGTTGCATGCAACATATACAACATATTTTCAATAAACAGTTTGAATAATGTTAAAACGTTGCATAATCGAAAAAGTCATCATGCAAAGTTTTCACTTACATGACAACACTCTCTTCTAACAGTCACAATCAATTTATAAAGAGAATTAATGACATGTTAATGTTAGTAAAAGATGAGAAGATACTACTAGTAAAATAGTCGATTCAAGTAAAGAGTCTGAAAGTCGTGATTACAAGTAATTAAAGAATTTACAATTCATTAATTGCATCAATATTGAAATGTTTTTATCACATCAATAATGCTGTTGAGTAATTGATGAAAAAATATCAAATAGAATAAATGAATCAAATGATGAGTCTTGAGTTTGTGACTATATGTATCTGAAGAAGTAGTGACTCGTTAATCATACTAATATATTAAAAGAACTTGAACTCATCTTTTTTACTTGACATTAAATCATACATCTATCTATATAAAAAATTAAGAGTGCATGAAAGTGATCAGAATGCATCTTTACTATCAATTAACTAAGCATTGAATGATTGCAATTGCACATTTATACTAACAATTTATTCAACGTTTACATGACATAAGTCAAATCAAGAGAAGAAAAGAGTTATTCAGTACAATCATACTCTATCTTTTCATCATGTGCATCTCTCTTTCATCATACATTTCTCTGCTCAATGAATAATAATTATTAAGCAAGAGAACGCAGTTCTGCGTTATAATCATGAGCATCATGAGTGCAAAGAAACGTCTTTCATCTTTAAATCAAGAATCAAATTAAAACATCGTTGTATAAAATATTATTAATGAAGAGCAGAGTAAAGACGATGCATTACAACAAACAGCATAAATATTTGTAAAAGTTTATTCAAGCATCATGTGCTGAATAGAAGCTATAGATTTATTATTGATAATACAGTGTCAGTTTTATTGTTTCAATAATGTGAAATCATTGTATAGTTGACAAGCAATTTTCTTTTTCAAAAAGTTTTGTTCATTTAATACATATAACATAGTTTCTTTCATGAATTGAATCTAAATTGATGTTACAAGAATGTATGAATTCAAATTAAATCAAATTAAATCAAATTAAATTGAATCTTTCTTGATGATGAATACTATCTCATTATTTACAGTAACAATGCTGTTATTAATAATCTTTTAATATGATTATTCATTAAACAAGTTTATATTATAACAGACATGATTTTCAACTTCGCTGTTTATTCATCAGACATCTGTGTCACTGTCAGCTCAATAAACAATCTTCATTGTTCTAATTATTTTGATTTCAAAGCTTGTTTTAAAATCATCTTCTTTGATTAAATTCTTTCTATTCTGATAAGACTTTCATTCATCTGAATGAAGATTTAAATGTAAATGTTAATAATTCTGTTTATTGTGATTCTCTTGCTTGCAATGAGCGCATTTCTTTAATCTTTTTTGAAAAAACTTCAACTTCTTGTCATTAAACTGAGCTATTATACTTTTAAAGCTGAAGTTTTTCTCTTGATTTGATCATTTATCATGATCAACTAAAGTAATAATCATATTATTAATTAATAGTTTGAATTTATTGATCTTGATGCTTTGTATCAGATTGAAGATGTATAATTTTAAACTTTCGTTAAGATTTAGAAGAAAAAAATTGTTCAACATTTATGATTTTACTGTTTTTTCAATGTTTGCATACTTAATAATGACTTGCTTAAGTGAGTTTGCAAAGTTCTGAATGAATTTGAAATTCAATTGCTTTGATTAAGTCAGTTCTTTGATTGTCAGAAATAAAGTGATTAAATTTGACTGTTCATATTAAGTCTTCAAAATAAATCATATTTTAATGATGTTATTTGCTTTAAATATATGTATTCTGAATCTCTTTTTACAGTTAAAGTCAATTATATTGCTGACTTTATCATTTTTATCTTCTTAATGTTGAACATCAATGATATGCTTCTTTTTATCTGCTGTCAAAATGTTGAATGACAGTAATGTTGATTTCTTCAACTTCTTTAAAATGATCATTCAAAGATCTTTGACTTTCAAGACATTGATTATATTCTTCTTTCATGATTTATAGTTTTCACTCTTTTTTAAGTTAAAAATTTGATAAATCTTTGAATCTTTCATTGTAATATATTAAGTATGAAAGTAGTTCTAGAAATTTGATTAAAAGAAAAAATTTCGTCTTTTGATGACAATGAATTTAATGCTTCTGTTTTTTATTATTTTTTCAATAGCAAAATAACTAATTTGAACTTATAATCTCTTAATATATGAGAACACAAGAATAGAAAGACATATAAATATATTTGACTGAACTATTTAGTAGATAAAGCATACAAGATGAAGAAGAAAGAAAAGAAGTGAGTGAAAAGTAAATATTCATTCACTAGCGTTGAATCAATGCAAAGATTATTAATCACAGAAATAACAGTATCGTTTTCTGTTGTTATCATTTTCAACATATTAAAGAGCGAAACATAGTTATCATAAATCAGAAAGATATTTCTAAGCTGTCTTTATTTCATATGAATAATGATACTTAACTTTAAGTATCATTGTTTTTGAAAAGAGAATTAAGCGAGAATCTGAAAGCAAAGAGCTCAATATTATTGTTTTCAAAGATTGAGTATCATTTAACTTTCTGAATTGATTTTCTTCAAAATTTCAGATCTTATTTCTTTCAGTCAGCTGTATTCATGAACATAATATTAAACTCAATAACATCAAACTGCATTTTTAGAAAAATGTTGAACATTAAGATTTTAAAGAATTTTGCTAGCGCAAATCAGTTTGAACATCAAAATCATTAATTTTTCTCATTTGAATTGATTTATGCACGCTGACTATCTCACATACTTTGAAAAACATAATTGTAGTTTTAAGTTAGTTAAATTCAAATGCTTTCAAAATAATTGCAAAATATTAAGATTTAATTTAGTAAATAAGATTGAAGAGATTGACACGTCTTAATCAAGATTACAAACTGAAGATAAAAGAAGTTCATCAAAACTGATTCTCAGCGAAAGTTAATATTTATATGCAAATCTAAATGTTGATGATTTCTTTTCAGTATTATTTTTTAATGATGCTTTAATGAAGAATGTTCTTGAATCATCTTTGATACTCAGATCAAATAGAAAAATGATGTTCAATGTATGCAGTGATTGCTCATTTAGCTGTATCTTTTTTCTTGCTTGAATCAACATGTCATGATGTCAGATTATTAACTTAATTTAAAACATAAATAGTAAATATTTTAAATCATCTTAATTCATTGAATCTGTTTTACAGTTCAATGAATCAAGTTATTAATTTAATCATCATCATTTTAATCTAGTTTCAACAATTCTGTTTTAATCATTTCAATTGTGTGTGCAAATCTTTGCAATCTTAAGTCATAAAACTATTGTTTAATCTTAATTCTGCTCAATTCATGTATTTGAAAGTTGAGCTTTCATTCTTTTCTTTCACTTTTTGTCTTTCATTTTATACATTATTTGATGTATTGTTTTGTATTTAGATTCTATCAAAGTAATAATAATATTAATCTTTCATATTAATAGTATTTATAGTTTAACTCAGTCTTTGACACAATATATATGCATTAACTATTTAATATATCTTGAATGACATGTTTGTAGTTCTGAATCAGCTGAACTCAATGCTTTCAAAATAATTGAAAAACATTGAGATTTAATTTAGCAAATGTGATTAAAAAAATTAAATGCTTGATCATTCATTTAATAGTAATGCTTTCTTTGTTTGAATCAATATATATGCATTAACTTCTTGACATAGTTTGAAAGATTTAATTCTAGTTCTGAATTAAAGTTATTCAATACTTTAAAATAATAAATAAAAAAAAGATCTTTTCTCTCAGAGTAATCTTTGAGATGAAAGATTTAATGATTGATGCAAAATTTAAACTCACAATCTACTATTTCTAATGAAATAATACTTTATCATTGAGCTAAATGATTATGTAATGACTAAGCATTATTGAAAAATATAAACTCTTTTCAGAATTATTTCTTAATTGAAAAATATGCAAATTCGATCTAGTGATTAGAATCGAAGAGATTTACTTCGCTGAGTGATTGCTCATTTAATAGTAATTCTTCTTCGTTTCAATCAATATATGCGCGCTGACTATCTGATATACTTTGAAAGACGTAATTGTAGCTCTGAATTAGCTGAATTCAATGCTTCAAAAATAATTGAAAAACATCATGATTTGATCTAGTAAATGAGATTGAAGAGATTGATACATTTATCTGTTCTCATCATGATTAGCAATAATCAGCTTTATCAACAATGTAGTTGAAAAGTTTCTATCAATTTGACTGCTCTTTTCTCAATGTACTTGTTAAGTTACATGTTGAGAAAGCATTCATTAAATAATAGAGATTTCAAAGAATCTCATTCTATGTTATTTAGCTGTTAGAACTATGATGCAAAATAAGTTGAACATGTTTAAAAGATTTAAAAACATGAGCTTGATATTGATCATGATCAAAGTTAATGTCAAGTCTATTTCATACCATTTTTCTCGCTCAGATTGATTTATGCATGCTGACTATTTCATTTACTTTGAAAAACATAATTGTAACTCTGAGCTAACTGAATTCAATGCTTTCAAAATAATTGAATAATGTCAAGATTTAACTCAGTAAATAAGATTGCAAAAATTCAATGCGTTGATTGATTGAATCTTTGTTTATCATCATCTTTTTTCACTACCTCTTATTCCCGACCGTCATCGAGGTCGGTGACGCTTTCACCGGCCTCGACGACGATCGCCTTGGCGCGTCGATTCGTCATCGACCCCCTCGATCACTTCGTCACCCGCCCCGAATTCCTACTAGACGTGCTCGAGCTTGATACTTTCTATGACGGCAATTCTAGAGCCGGCTCAGGCGACTTCAACGCTTTCAAAATCATGGAAAAAGACGCAGGTTTGACTGCGCAAATGCGATCGGGAATATTGACGGTTTTGGGGGCTCGGTCGCCCAGCTGCCACCACCTTCCCCCGCCCGGATCGATTCCTGCGCGCTGACTACCCCACATACTTTGGGAGACATAATTGTAGCCCTGATTCAGCCGAGTT
>JAABUS010006377.1_pt1 | contig 14387 bp, 11 predicted proteins | sample 5560161 | NCBI WGS metagenome assembly JAABUS01 (sample SAMN10711885, study PRJNA513376) | rock metagenome | isolation source: Antarctica rocks | place: Antarctica: Victoria Land, Trio Nunatak nord | collected 2016-01-04 | reverse complement strand
CCATCTTCCCAGTCCTCGCCAAGTTGCGGATGGAGCAGGCGCAATATCGCAATTCCCATCGGCAAGGTAACATCGGATTGCTTGGCCGTGCAAACCATGTCGTGCGCCCCCCCGGCCCGCCCGGCCCGCTCCCGCAGCCCACCGGGTTCAATCGCGTGCCGCCACGGGGTATGATCGACGAAGGTTGTGCGATCCCCGCGCGACGCCGAGGAGTGTCGGTCATGCATGCGGTCGAGGGATGCTCGTCGCTCCGGGTGGCGCAGGACCGTTCTCGGCGCGAGTTCTTGCGGGCCGGGGGGCTGGGGCTGTTCGGCCTGGGGCTGCCGACGCTGCTGAAGGCCCGGGGGATGTCCGCCGGTCGGGCCGGGACCGGAGCCGGGGGGACGTTCGGCCGGGCCAAGGCGTGCATCATCCTGTTCATGTGGGGCGGGCCCGCGCAGCAGGAAACGTGGGACCTGAAGCCCGACGCCCCCGACGGCTTCCGGGGCGAGTTCCGGCCGATCGCGACGGAGGTCCCGGGGATCTTCATCTCCGAGCACTTCCCCGGGCTCGCCCGCCAGACGCGGAGGCTGGCGATCCTCCGCTCGGTCCACCACGGCGACGTCAACCACCTGACGGCCCCGCACGAGCTACTGACCGGCCGGCCGATCCCGGTCGTCGGCGGCGGGCCGATGGCCGACGACTGGCCCCACTTCGGCGCGGTCCTGGCCAGTCAGAACCGGGGACGCGAGCGGACCGCCTTGCCGCCGTTCGTCCAGATGCGCCCGATCAGCACCGACGGTGCCCCCCGGTTCGTCGAGTCGAGCCACGGCCAGGGGGCCGGCTGGCTCGGGCCGGCTCTCAACCCGTTCACCATCGACGACGACCCGAGCCTCCCCGGTTACCACGTCGGCGACTTCCGCCTCCCCGACGACGTCGGCTCGGGACGCCTGGAGGACCGGAAGCGACTGCTCGAGACCGTCGACGAGCAGGCCCGCCACCTGGAGCGGAGCCCGCAGGTCCACGCGCTCGACGCCCATCACGTGCGGGCCTATGACCTGCTGACGGCCCGGCAGGCGCTCTCGGCCTTCGACCTGACCCGCGAGGACCCCAGGCTGCGCGCCCGGTATGGGCTCCACCCGCACGGCCAGGCGGTCCTCCAGGCACGCCGGCTCGTCGAGGCGCGCGTCCCGCTGGTGACGGTCTTCTGGCAAAACGACGGCACGACCAACGTCAGCGTCTACTGGGACACGCACAACCGCAACTTCATCGACCTCAAGACGCGCCTGATGCCGGCCAGCGACCAGGCCTTCACCGCCCTGCTCGACGACCTGGAGGCGCGCGGCCTGCTCGAAGAGACGCTCGTGATCTGGACGGGCGAGTTCGGCCGGACCCCCCGGGTCGGCCAGGCGGTGGTCGGCGGCGCGGGGGCGGGGCGCGACGGCCGCGACCACTGGCCGCACTGCTTCTCCACCGTCCTGGCCGGCGCCGGCATCCGCGGCGGGACCGTCTACGGGGCCTCCGACCGCTATGCCGCCCGCCCGGCGGTCGACCCGGTGACCCCCGCCGACATCGCCGCCACCGTCTATCACCTGCTCGGCATCGACCCCGCACTCGAGCTCGACGACCCTCTCGGCCGCCCCCTCCGGCTCTGCCTCGGGACCCCGATCTGGGACGTCCTGGGGTGAGTGGTGAGGGGCCCGGTCCGGCCGCGTCCCCACCTCGCGGACCCGTCGCTCACGCATTCCGACGGACAGGCGACCGTGCGCGGAGTGCAGCAGCCCTTCCCGCGTCGAAAGCCTTTCCGCCGTGAGGGCCGGCCTGCCCTCCTTTGAAATTTATCCAGAATCATCCCACCAGCATCTTGATATCAGGAGCTGGTGACCCTATATTGTAGCGATCAAGACCACGACGCTCCCAACGTGTCCCCCACGAGCGTTGGACGTCGGCGAAGTGACTCCTTAAGGAAGGCGATTCCCCACCGCCTTCGCTCCCCGCATCCGCGGGTCCTGCCCTGCCTGATCCGATCGAGACGAGCCCGATTTCCTTCGTGTCACCCCCGAGTCGGGGCCGGACCCGTCTCGCATCCGCACGAACCAGCCTGATAATTCCAACTTCGGAGACGCCCAGTGATGCCGCTGTGGAACCACGCCGATGATCGCCGTGCCGTTCGGAATGGTCGCTCGAAGGCCGTCGCGCGGACGCGACGCCGGGCCTCGGCCCCGCACCTCGAAGGCCTCGAATCGCGGGCCTTGCTCTCGACCGTCCAGGGTCCGGGCCAGGGAGTGCTCCCCGCCGCCGCCGCGGGGGCGCAATACGTCCCCAACGAGGTTCTGGTCCAGTACAAGGCCGGGGCCGGCGAGGTGGAGCGGGCCAAGACGCGGGGGCGGTCGGATGCCGTCCTGAACGAACTGATCCATACCAATGCCATGCGCGACGCCAGGCGTGGGGCCATGGAACTGGTCACCGTGGGGCCCGGGCGCTCGGTTGAGGCGACTATCCAGGCGCTGAAGGCAGACCCGGCCGTCGAGTTCGCCGAGCCGAACTGGATCTATACGACCCAGGGGACCCCGGCCACCTCCAATGACCTGTACTATACCAACGGGTCGCTCTGGGGGATGTACGGCGACGACCCTCTGATCGGCCCGAACACCACGACGAATGCCTTCGGCAGCCAGGCCGAGGAGGCGTGGGCGGCCGGCGACACCGGATCGACCACCGTGTATGTCGGCGTCATCGACGAGGGAATCCAGCACGACCACCCCGACCTCGTAGGCAACGTCCGCGGAAACCCGATCGAGGTGAGCGACGGCAGGGATAACGACGGCAACGGCTACGTTGATGACCTCTACGGATGGGACTTCGCCGGCAACAACAACACGGTCTACGACGGCGGCAAGCGGGGCAACCTGGACGATCACGGCACCCACGTGGCCGGCACCATCGGCGCCAGGGGGGGCAACACGAGCGGTGTGGTGGGGGTCAACTGGGACGTCAAGATGATCTCGGCCAAGTTCCTCGGGTCCAGGGGCGGCACGACGGCCAATGCCATCAAGGCGGTCGACTATTTCACCGACCTGAAGAAGCTCGGGGTGAACATCGTCGCCACGAACAACTCTTGGGGTGGGGGCGGCTACTCGCAGGCGCTGCACGAGGCCATCATCCGGGGGGCGACGCAGGGCATCCTGTTCGTCGCCGCGGCCGGCAATGACGGCAGGAACAACGACGGTTCGGCCAGCTACCCGTCTAGTTACGACACGTCGATCGGGACGAGCGCGGTGGCGGGGGCGGGCTACGACGCGGTGATCGCCGTGGCCGCCATCGACAAGTCCGGGAACCTGGCGTCCTTCTCCAACTACGGCCGGAACCAAGTCGACCTCGGCGCGCCGGGAGTCGGCATCTACTCGACGGTCGCATACAACTCCTACGACTCGTACAGCGGCACCTCGATGGCGACGCCCCACGTCACCGGCGCCGTGGCCCTGTACGCCTCGAAGTACTCCACCTCGAACGCCGCGCAGAGGCGCGAAGCGATCCTGCGCAGCGCCATCCCCACCAGCTCGCTCACCGGCATCACGTCCACGGGGGGTCGGTTGAGCGTCCACGATGCCCTAAATAACACGCTCAACAACTCGTCGTCTGCGCCATCCAACAGTGTCTCGGCGCCCTACACCGACACGTTCAGCACCAATCCCCTGGCTGACGGCTCCCCCTGGTCGTTCACCACGACCGGGGACTGGACCTACGACAGCGCCGCCGGCACCCTGAGCCAGTCGTCCCCCGGCGGCAACGGCCCCGTCGAGAGGAAGGCGTTGCTGACGGGCCTGGTCGAGCCGGCCACGGCGATCGTCGCGCTGATCAAGCCCACCGCTCTCTCGGGGGGCGAGTCCCGCATCGGGGTCGGCCTGATGACCGACCCGACGACCGGCCTGGGCTTCAACCTGGTGTTCAGGGGTGAGTCCACCGGGACGACCGTCCAGTTCCTCTACGACAACGTGGCCTGGAGCCGTTCGTTCCAGCCGGTCGAGCCGGGCGTGCCCCCGGCCTGGGCCCGGTGGACGTTGGAGGCGGGGGCCTCGTACTGGTTCCGCATGGAGTACCGAGACGGAATGCTGTATGGCAAGGTCTGGGATAGCCGGGCGGCCGTCGAACCCGCCGGCTGGACGATCACGCTCAATGCCGGCGACAAAGGGTGGTACCGGACGAACGGGGTCGCCGCGCTGAACGGAGGCCTGGGGGGCTTGGTGTACGGGTCTGAGACGAGCGTGATGGGCACGTTCGACAACGTCCAGGTGGGGACGGCCACGGCCCCGATCACGGGCCCGGTCATCGCGTCCGCCTCCTCGGCGACGGGTGGTGCGGATGCCACGACGACGCAGCTTGCCAGCTCAGCGGTGACCTACGAGGCCGCGCCGGGGGACGTCGAGTCCTATCTGGAGCCGGTCGAGCCCACATCGGACGCCTGGGTCGATGCCATCCTGGCCGATCTCAAAGGCCGACGCTCCCGGCTCATCCGGCATGTCTGATCCGGGTCCGCCTCCCGGTTCCTGAAGGCGTCCCATGCGGGGGCGGCTGTCCAGGTGTGGCACAGCCGCCCCCGCTTCGCGCCCGGTAAGGTCCAATTCCCGTCCGGGGCGTATTTCCTCTCGCCTCGCCGCCCATCAGGGCTTGAGGCCTGGCCTGGGCCCGGGCCCTCATGACGCCTTGCGGGTGGCCTCACTGCCGCAGAAGTGGGATTTTCTGGATCGCCTGATCGATGACGCCGATCCTGGCATTCGCCTCGTCGAGCTTGGTATTCGTCCGCTTGATGTTCTTGTTGGTCTCGTCCAGGCCGGTGATGGTCTGATGAATCTTGCCATCGGTGGATTTCAGGCTGCCGATGGTCTGGGTGATGCCGGCGTTCGTCTTATCGAACTTCCCATTGGTCTGCGTGATGTTCGCGTTGGCCTGATCGAGCTTCTGACTGACGGCAACCATCTGCTGACCGGTACTCTCCAACTTCCCGCCGGTCTGGGCGATGTTCGCATTGGCCTGGTCGAGCTTCTGACTGACGGTAACGAGCTGCTGACTGGTACTGGCCAGCTGCGATTGCATCTGGGCGATCTGCCGATTGGCGGTGGCGAGCTGGGCATTCGCGACGCTCATCTGCTCGTTCGCCGTGCCCAGCTGCGCGATGGCCGTGTCGGCCCTGTCGACCATGGAACAGCCCGTCGAAGAGAGCAGGACGGCCGCGGCGATGAGGATGGGGGGTCGCATCTCGATCCTCCGTGATCGGTGGCGAATGGGGGGCTTCCGAATGAACGCTCGACATCCCGGGGCCTGGCGAGGATTCTCGCGGCTCCGGGGCCCGAATCGTAGTGCAAAGCTTGTGCCGCCTACTCGGGTGCCATGTAAGCTGGTTACGACGAGTCGACGGGTTGGGCCGGTGCCGCGCGGGATACCTTGTAAGTCGGCCCGTATTCGTCCCTCGGCCATTCTTTGTTGGTATGCAGCTTGCCGATATCTCCCCTGTACGGCTAGCGTGCCGGATCGAGGGACTTGTCGGGTCGGCCCGAGGACGTGAGGCCGATCCGGCCCATCAGGGCATTGCCATGCGAACGATTCTCCTGGTCATCGCCATCGGTGCCCTCGGCGGGTGCGCCGGGACGAAGGGTGAGAAGAGGCCCGCCTTGGAGAGCGCCGGTGCAGTTCCGGTCAAGTCGGAGATGCCCCCGCTTTCGGCCCGGAAAAAATACCAAGAACAACAAAAAGAAGCGCTTGCCTATAAGGGTCTGACAGTCGTTGAGGGGGATGTGGATCGCTGAACTCGACGCGAGGGGGCGGGTCGTCCACGTCCAAGGATTCTCAACTCTTTGATTTCTCTCCCTGCACACGGATGCCCCGGGCCTCACGGCGTCCCGCCGTCCATGTGGTGGCGGAACCAGAGCTCGAGCATGAGCAGGGCCCAGAGGCGGTACGCGTGGTCGCGGAGGCCTAGGGTGTGCTCGTCGATGAGCGCGGCGACGGCCTCGGGGCGGAAGAGGCCGCGGGAGAGCGAGACGGGGTCGAGGAGGACGGCGCGGAGCTCGGACTTGAGTTCGTGGCGGAACCAGCGGTCGACGGGGACGCCGAAGCCCATCTTGGGGCGGTGCCGGATGGCGGGGGGGAGCAGGTCGGCGAAGGCTCCCTTGAGGATCACCTTCGAGCGGCCCCGGCGGAGGCGGAGCTTGCGGCGGATCGGCATCGCCAGGGCGAGCTCGACGACGCGGTGGTCGAGGAACGGGGCGCGGCATTCGAGGCTGTTGCCCATGCTGGCGAGGTCGACCTTCACCAGGAGGTCGCCCGGCAGGTAGGTCAACAGGTCGGCGATCGTGGCGCGGGTGACCTGGTCGCGTCGGGGGGCCGCGTCGAGGGCGCGGGCCAGCACCGAGAGCGGGTCGGCCTCGGCAGGTTGATCGGCCCCGGCGCGAGACAAGGCGTCGATCATGTCGTCGGAATAGAGTCGGGCGCGGCCGGGCTCGTCGAACTGGCAGACCCAGCGCGCGTAGCGAGACTCGGGATGCTCGCCGAGCCCCTCCAGCAGGCGACGGACCTTGCGCATCGGGGTCTTCGCCCGCGACGAGCCGGGGAGGGCGCGGGCCAACGGCCCTCCCAGGAACGCGCGCGAGCGGGCCGGGAGCCGGTCGAAGAGGCGAGCCAGGGCCAAGGCCCGGTAGCGGTCGTAGCCGGCGAAGAGCTCGTCGCCGGCGTCGCCCGTGAGCGCCACCGTCACCTCCCGGCGCGTCTCGAGGGCGACCTGCCAGGTGGGCAGCGCCGAGCTGTCGGCGAAGGGCTCGTCGAACTGCCGGGCCAGGCTCGGGAGCGTCTCCCAGGCCCGAGGGGACACGACGAACGCGTGGTGCTCGGTCCCCAGGTGCCGCGCGGCCATCTCGGCATAGCGGCTCTCGTCGAAGGCCGGGTCGTCGAACCCGATCGAGAAGGTCTTCACGGGACGGTCCGACGCCGCCTGCATCAGGCCGACGATGATCGTCGAGTCGATCCCCCCCGACAGGAAGGCGCCCAGCGGGACGTCGGCGACCATCTGCTCGCGGACCGCCTCGCCGAGCGTCGCGCGGAGCCGCTCAGCGTCCTCGCCCGGGGGGCGATCCTGCTCATCGTTCCAGTCGGGGTTCCAGTAGCGGCCCAGTTCGAGCCTGCCCTCGTGCCAGACGGCGAAGTGTGCGGGGGGGAGCTTGTGGACCCCTTGCAGGATCGTCGCCGGGTGGGGGATGTAGCCGTAAGTCAGATACCGGTCGAGTGCCTGCGGGTCGACCTTCCGGGGGAAGTCGGCCTCGGGGAGCGCCAGGAGGGCCTTCAGTTCGCTGGCGAAGACGATCCGATCGCCCTCGTGGCGGTAGATCAAAGGCTTCTGCCCGAGCCGGTCGCGGGCGAGGACCAGGCGACGGCGGGGGGCGTCCCAGATCGCCAGGGCGAACATCCCGCGCAGCAGCGAGAACATCCCCGGCCCCTCGTCCTCGTACAGGTGGACCAGGACTTCGGTGTCCCCGCGGGAACGCAGGACATGCCCGCGCGCCTCGAGCCGGTGTCGGAGTGCGGGGAAATTGTAGATCTCGCCGTTGAAGACGGTCCAGACGGTGCCGTCCTCGTTGGAGAGGGGCTGATGCCCGCCGGCCAGGTCGACGATCGAGAGCCGGCGGAACCCGAGCGCGGCGCGGGGGTCGCGGTAGCTCCCCGAATCGTCCGGCCCGCGGTGCTCGATCTTGGCCATCATCGCCGCCAGGTCCGGATCGCCCAGCGCCCGGCCGTCGCCCGTCCAGGCCGCGCCGCAGATGCCGCACATGCAGTGATCCCCCTCGCGACGCCTCGAGCGATCTCCCCTCCCGGTGTCAGTGTCGCATCCAGGCGCGGGGGATGGCCAGGCCCCCGCACCTCCGGCCCGATGGCGTCAGTACGCGTCCGCGCTGAGGACCTCGCCCGACTGCACCGAGCCGAGCGACCGCCAGGTGGCACCGTCGATCGTGTCCTTGAGGAACCGGACCGAGCCGTCGCCGAACATCGCGTTCACGCCGCCGGGGTGATGGCTCCGGGCAGTGATCGCCGCGAACGTCGGCCCCCCCTGCTTCTCGCGCTTGCCGGTGATGTCTATATCCGTCTGCCGGTCCGGGGTGCCGAGCACCTTCTTGTTCGGGGTCCAGGCGGTCGTGAAGCCCGACTGATGCACCATGCCATCGCCCCACTCGGTATGCCCCGTGCCCTTGAGGGCACACGAGCCGCTGCCGAGATACTCGGGTGCCACCGCGTACGGGTCGGCGTTGGGGGCGGGGACGGCGCCCGAGATGTTCACCCGCGTCAGGCCCCCGCAGTCGCGGTAGTAGCTCTGCTGGAGCTTGACCTCGGCCGCGAGCATGGTCTGGCTCGTGCCGTCGGTGAAGTCGGCCAAGCGTCGGCTGCGATTGGGGCCGAAGGCACTCCGGTTCTCGGGCCCGCCGAAGCCGCCCCAGACGAACCAGTCGCCCATGCAGAAGCCGTAGTTGGTGCCCGCGGCCTTGCCGAAATCGTGCTGGGTCACCGGTTGCTTCGCGTCGCTCGGGCAGAGGAACGATCCGACGACCAAGCTCGAGACGGTCGTGTTCTGCGGGGCCTCGTAGGCATTGTTCAGGTCGAAGTTGATGGCGTTGAACGCCTGGGCTTGTTCGAGCACGGGGAGCGTCCGGCAGTGGACGCCCCAGTTGCCGAACCACTGGACCGTGCCACCGGTCCCCCTGAGGACGACCGAAGGAGGCAAGGCCCCGTGGCTGCTTTCGTAGTTGTGGAGCCCCAGGCCGAGCTGCTTCATGTTGTTCGTGCACTGAATCCGCCGGGCGGCCTCGCGGGCCGCCTGCACCGCGGGCAACAAGAGGCCGATCAAGACCGCGATGATGGCGATGACCACCAGCAGCTCGATCAGCGTAAAACCGCGTGAACCGTTGCGTCGCATGGAATGCGTTCCCTGAATCACGGTGCGCCGGGCGGTCGTCGGACCAAGACGCCGCCCTCGTGGGATCTCCCGTCGGTCGCGACCGGGTCGTGGATGGATCCTCAGCCCAAGTCGGGGGCCGACCCATCCACGCCCGATCCACCCGCCGACGGGAGGACCTTTGCGACTGAGACTGAGTCTCAAAGTCTCCCTGAGTTTGTTGGTCACGTGCTCGGGTGTCAAGAGGTTGCCGCGATGGCGATGGAGGCAGGGGCGTTCCGTCATCCCTGGTGGGGCTGGCACGGGACGGCGAGCGGATGCGAGGATGGGATCGAGGACGGACTCCGTCGGGGTCATCGGCTGGCGGGATCACCGCCATCGGGCCGGACGGACCGGCCCTCGTCGGCACGACACTCGTGAGGCGGCTTGGCTTCATCGGACGAGGTGCAGCATGGGGCTCGAGAGCGTCGAACTGGTCATGGCCTTCGAGGAAGCGTTCGAGATCGACATCCCCGACGCGGTCGCCTCGGGGATGATCACGCCCCGACAGACGATCGACTACGTCGCATCCCGTCTCGCGACGGTTCCGGCAGGTCGCTGCCTCACGCAACAAATCTTCTACCGCCTCCGTCGCGGACTCCGCGCCGAAAGCGGAGCGGGTCATGCCTTCCGCCCGGCGACCAAGGTCCGCGAGATCGCGGAGAAGCGAGAGTGGCCCGGCCTCTGGACCAGGGTTCGGGAGGCCGCCGGTGCTCCGGGTTGGCCAGATCGCATCCCCCGGAAAGGTTGGCTGATCGACGGCCCCGAGACCTTGCGCGAGCTGACCGTCCATATCGCCATGCACCTGCCCTCGCCCGATGTCGGACGCGGGGAATCGTGGACGCGCGAGCGGATCGAGTTGACGGTGCGTCGGACGGTCTGGGACTCTCTCCGCGTCAAGGGCTTTGCCCTCGATGATCAATACGTCCGCGACATGGGCGTGGACTGACCCGACGCCCCGGCGCGTTCGCGTCGGCCTAGACGGCCAGCCCCTTGGCCCGAGCCAGCGTCTCGTACAGTTCGGCGAACCGCGCGACCATCGTGTCGGCGCGGAACTCGGACTCGACGTGGGCACGGCCGGCGTGGCCGAGCTTGCGGGCGAGATCGGGGTCCTGCAGTACGGTCCGGATCGCCTGGGCCAGGGCCGGAGGGTTGCGCAGGGGGACGAGCAGGCCGGTCTTGCCGTCGTCGACGACCTCGGTGGTCCCGAGAGCGGCGGTGGCGACGACCGGCTTGCGGGAGCGCATGGCCTCGAGCACGACGTTGGGGAGCCCCTCGTACAGGCTAGGCAAGACGACGAGGTCGGCGGCGGCCATCAGGCGAGGGACGTCGTCGCGGTGCCCCAGGAACCGGACCTGGCGGTCCAGGTCGAAGGCATGCGCGGTCTCTTCGAGCTGACTCCGCAGCGGCCCGTCGCCGACGATCAGGGTCCGGACGTCGGGGCGGACGTGGCGGACCAGGTCGAGCGCCGCGAGCAGGTCGTCGACCCCTTTCTGCGCCGCCAGGCGGCCGGCGAAGAGGACGAGTGGCGCCTCATCGGGCCATCCGAAATCGACGCGGACGGCCTTCGGATCGACCGCGGGGGGCTCCTCGTCGCCGATCCCCGAGGGGATCATGGCCAGGCGCGCCTCGGGGATGCCCGCCTTCCGGTAGAAGGCGACCACCGCGTGGGAGTTGCCGACCACGCGGTCGGTCCAGTGCGCCAGGCGGCGGTCGATCGCCAGCTGTCCCCCCCCCTTCCAGAGGTCGACGGCCATCTCGGCGGTGACGACGACGGGGACGCCGGCCGCACGCGCCGCGAGCCTGCCATAGGTGTTGGCGGCGAAGATCCAGGTCTGCACGACGTCGAACCGCTTCGCCTTCATGAGCCGGACGAGCCGGGCGAGCGCCAGCGGGTCGAGCTTGTGCCGCTTGGCGATCGTCGTGACCTCGACCCCCGCCGCGCGGAGGTCGGCCTCCAGCGGCCCCCGCCTCGTCAGCGCGGCCACCTCGACCCGGAACCGATCGCGAGGAAGCCCTTCGGCCAGCAGCACCATCTGCTTCTCGGCCCCCGAGCGGTCGAGGGTGGGGATCACCTGCAAGACGTTCAGCACCCGAAGACTCCCGGGACGCGGCGGTCGCTCTCGGAGAGAGAGTCTAACCGTCCGGGCGTCGGCCATCGACCAGGCTCCGGAAGAGCGTCAGGTGCCGGCGCGCCACGGCGGCGATGGAGTAACCCTCGACGACCCGACCCCGGGCGGCGGCGGCCATCGTCGCCGCGCGATCGGGGTCCGCCCACTGGTCGAGGACCGCCCCGGCCAGCGCCTCGGGGTCGCCGGGGGGGGCGAGCCTGCCGTGCATGCCGTCGGTGACCAGCGACCGGTTGCCGGGGATGGCCGAGGCGACCAGCGGGACCCCCATCGCCATGGCCTCCAGCAGGGCCACGCTCATCCCCTCCTCGTGCGAGGGCAAGACGAAGAGGTCCGCCGCGCGGAGGCAGGGGCCGGGGTCGGCCGAGGCGCCCGGCAGGTCGACCGCCTCGGCCAACCCGAGCTCGGCGATGAGCGCCTCCAGGGCGGGCCGCTCGGGGCCCTCGCCGATGAGGGTGAGCCGGGCCTTCGGGTGCCCGTCGCGGACCGTCGGCCAGGCCCGGACGAGCGTCCGCAGGCCCTTCTCGGGCGCGAGCCGGCCGACGAAGACGGCGAGCGGGGCCTCGCGCCAGTCCTGCCGCCGCCGCCAGGGCTCATCGGGCACCGGGACGCCGTTGGGAAGGCTCACAATTCGCGCCGGATCGTACCCGGCGGCGGTGAGTTCCTCGGCGACCGCGCGCGAGATCGCGACCACCGCGTCGGCCTCGCGGCAACGCCGTCCGATCGTGCGCCCGAACCGGCCCCAGCCCTGCCAGGCGAGGTCGCCCGTCGCCCCCGCCCCCTCGGGCCGGAGGACCACCGGGAATCCCAGCCGTTTTCCGGTCCCCACGGTCGTGTACGCGTCGTGCTTGAGCATCGACACATACGCCAGGTCCACCGCGTTCCGTTCGAACCAACGGCGCAGTTCCCTCATGTAGAGCCAGGTCCCCACGAACCTCGCCCTCGACGTCGCCAGGCGGACCACAATCAACCGCCCCCCGGGCACCTCGACCTCTTCCCTCGGTGCGAGCCCGGCACTCCGAGCGGTCAACACCGCGACCTCGGCCCCCTCCCTCGCGAGCGCGGGGGCCAGGTAGCTCAATACTTTCTCGGCACCCCCGAGCAGCGGGGGGTATCGCCGGGTCACCAGGGCAAGTCTCATGAGCGTCCGTCGGCGTCGGCCGAGGTCTCGACGAGCGGGCGGCGCCTGCCCTCAGGAGACCCCACGTTCGTAGATCGGGACGGGCCTGTGTTCCCGGCAAGTTCTCCGGAGTCCTGACCCATCGCGAACCAGACGATACCCTCGATCCGACCCGAAAGTCGCGGGGCCGACGCCGAATCGCCCCCTTCGCTGCCGGTGTTCCGTCCGGACGCCACGGGTGCTCCCGAAGGATGGAGTGCTCCGCCCCGGTGACCTGCCGCGACCTCGGCGTGCATCCCTTCGAGTCCGGGTTCGCGGGCCGCACCCTCCTCGACGAGATCCGGCCGGCCAAGGCGGAGTCCTTACTGCCGCTCCCGCTCACGGGCGCCTTCAGGCGCACCCCGGGCTGGTCCGGGGCCGGAGTTGCGGGTACCGCGCCTCGGCCATCGCGAGGGAGCCGAACAGCGCCGCGGAGTAGAAGGCGTCGCCGAGCAGAGTGTTCCGGAAGAACGGGACCGCCGCGGCGTAGCACGTCAGCAGGCCTTCGCCGGTGAGGGGATACAGATGGCCGCCCGCCCAGACGGCGAAGTTGGTGATCGCGAAGAACAGCACCGAACTCGAAACCACCCCCAGGGCGATCGTGAATGGACGGCGTCGATGACGCAACAGGAATCCGATCCCAAGGACCAGGGCGTAGGTTCCGTAGATCACCCACCATCCAGAGTGGAAGCCCCAGGATCGAGCCAAGCCGTAGTGGTGAGCGATCTGGAGCCCGCAGTCGCTGAGGAATAAGGACGCGAACGGCACCACGACCGCTTGCCACCGACGCTCGAACGTCGCCCCCCCGAAGAGGGCCATCGCCGCGATCGGGGCGAAGTTCATCGGGTGGGGGAGCAGTCGGGTTGCCGCGGCAGCCAGGACCATCACGACGAGGGTTGCAAAGCGTAAAGGGGGCATGGTTGTCCTTGCTTCAGTGAAGGCGCATTCGGCGGCCGAGAGAATACAGCCCTGCCAGGCCGATGCCGAGGCCGCACAGGACGACCCCGGAAGGTTCCGGCACCGCCGTCACTCCCGTGACGTTGTCGACCGCGAAGTAGGCCGGGGTGTTCATCCCGAACTGGCCGACGTCGGTCGAGGTGAGGTTGAACGCCAGGCTCCTCGCCCCTGCCAGCGTGGTCAGGCTGACCGTCGTCCAGTCCCCCACGAGTTGGAGCGAGCTGCCCCGGAAGTCCGCAAGGAAGAAGGGGACGTCACCCACCTGGGTCCCTGTACCATTCAACCCCGAGAAGCCGAGGATGTCGAGCCGGAAGAAGTCCCCCTGGCGGAAGGCACGGGCGAACGAATCGCCCTGCATGATCGACTGTGCCACATAGGTGGTGTTCGCGATGTCGATCGAGGACGGGTCGACCCCGGACGGGAGGTTGATGAAGGCGTCCCCCTGCGAGAAGTTGAAAGCCACGCCGTAGGTCGCCGAGCCACCCGAGCCCGTGCCGTTTGCACCGAGGGGGGCGTAAGCTCCGTACTGATGGCTGAAGGCGGAGCCTCCGAACGCGTTATCGACCTTGCTGGAGGCCGAGAACCCGGACCACGAGCCGAAGGTCGGGTTGAAGCTGTTGTTCAGGGAGAATCCGCCGGTGATGAACACGTTGGTCGGCCGGAAGTCGTTCTTGAAGGCGTTCGACCCCGGGTTCTGGTCCTCGAAGGTCCCGATGACGAGGGCCCCGCGTGCGACGCCGGGCGGGAGAAGGACGAGGGCCATGCCCACGAGGGATGCGGAGAAGAGGACCGCCCGTTGACGCCGGGCCCGAAGGTTAATGGGCATGTAAACTCCTGGGTCAGTAACTGTCACCGGACAAGACTTCGCCGCCGTCCCGGGTGCACAGGGCGGCGACGACCCGACGGTCGGCCTGGTCCTTGAGGAAGTGGACCGAACCGTCGGCGAAGAGCACGTTGACGCCCCCGGTGTGCCGGCTGGTCAACTCCTCGCCGAACTCGACCGGGGGGCGTGCGTTGATCGGGAACGCCTGATCGAAGACGTTGTGGCCGCTGGCCCACATGGCGTTGATCGCCTCGGGGGCCTCGCCGATCTGGATCGTCTGCGAGGACCCGTCGGTGATCGCGAAGAGCCCGATGGCCTGGTTGAAGATCATCGCCCCGCGCGGCGGGTTGTTGGTCACAGTGGGGC
>JAABUS010006376.1_pt1 | contig 14391 bp, 17 predicted proteins | sample 5560161 | NCBI WGS metagenome assembly JAABUS01 (sample SAMN10711885, study PRJNA513376) | rock metagenome | isolation source: Antarctica rocks | place: Antarctica: Victoria Land, Trio Nunatak nord | collected 2016-01-04 | reverse complement strand
TCCCCACCCCTCCCTCCACAATGCGTAGCCCATATCTCCTCCAGAACCCCCACCGCTATACACCTCCGATTACTCGGTGATGGATTTGTGAAGAAGGGGCCATGCAGGGTTTTGGTTTAGGGGGGAAGGTAAGGGGGAGGTAATCGGGGGTGCAAAGAGGGGTGGGAGGTCGCGGGGAAAGAGGGCGGGGGGAGCGGGATCAGCAATGCATTGTCGGGGCTATGGCGGGGGGCTGTATCAAGATTTTGCGTGTACGGTGTCTGCAAGGCCCAAGGCGTGGTTCTTGGATTTGGAGGTGGTGTCGATGGTGGATGCTCTAGGATGGAGATCAGCCGCTGAAGCGTCTTGCAGGAACTAAACACGCGCAGCAAAGCGCTGGGTTCCGCGGGGCGGTGGGTGGGGAGTCTACGACTACTAGGGATTATCTGCATGGTCTGCTTGATCCGGATACGAAGATCGCGCCTCGGCCGGAGGGATCTTCAGGGACGGCGCTGCTTCGCTGTGGGGGGAGGGGAGGCGGGGGCTGGGGCGTGCGTGCGGGCTTGGGGTTCTCACGGGTATGGGGGTTTGAGGTTTGGGGTACTTGTTCGAGGAATGAGGTTGGGGATGGGGAGGTAGAGCGGGTTCGGAAGGGGGGTTTCAGTGCTGGCCGTCTGGGTTCTGGCATGCGAGTCATGTTTTTACCGCTTTCGTCCAGTGTCTCATGTTGAAGATCGTGGAAGCGTAGTGGGTGTTCAGTCTGATTGTGGATTGACTGTTCAATTACGGGAAGTGCCCGTGATGAAGATCCCATCCTCAATAGCAGTGAGGGCTAAGAGATGGATCTCGTGAACAGGTATATGGGATCTTGGAGCTCAGCAATATTGATCCGTGTATTGCAGGTGTAGCACAAGCGTAACTCGAGGACACGAGATGTATGCTCCAGATTCGAAAGGTCCGTTCCATGATTGGGCATCGGTAAGTATGATACATACCTTCCTCCGCAACAACCATTACAGCCCATGTGCGGACCGTACACCATCGCGCATACAAGAACCGAGCAAGACACGATATGAAAAGCGTAGCAAAAGTAAGAGCAAAGGTAAGACATGCGTTATGACATTGAAGGGGGTGTGGATTGCACTGGCGGAGGACTGAACACGATGTTGCCGCTCATGGTTGTCTTATTTGCAATGAGACACGAACTGACGGGAAGGACGCCCGGACACTGGATAAATAAGATCGATGCTGTTGGTAGATCTCGCTCGTGTCATCCTCGGGCCAGAAAGAAGGAATTTGAATGGAAGCGAGTCATGGCGAGTTATTCCAGACAGCTGGAATCAGTATAAGAGGAGTGCAGAGTGAGAAGAACGATTTGAACGTGTAAGAGGGAGATGCGAGTAATGAGATATCATGGAGTCGCTAGAGACACTCCAGTAAACAAAGTGTGAGCAGTTGTGCAGGTCGAGTGGTGTGAAATCAGCGTCTTGGGAAGCTTCAGTAGATGAGACTTCGTAACCCGTTTCTCGGATTGTTGGTAATAATTGTACAGATGAGGGCGGAAAGCCCGAAAGCTGCAGCTTGTTCCCAGATAGAATAGTACGGTTTCATAGTTCACTCGCTTGAGCTCATGATCTTCCTCCAGTCAAAGCCGTAATTTCTTGAATCCCTCCCAAGCTTTGACACTCATTGAGTATGTAGAGAATTTCGGAACTTGAGGTAGGTTGTTTTTCCAGACTCAGATCCATTTGGCTCTCACGAGCGAGCTCAACAAAAGCAGGGCAGTAAAGGGTTATCTTCGAAGATACACGGGGCTAGTAGCGAATCATGGCTCGCACATCAGCTGTCTCAGCAACGCTAAATCTGCCATTCCAGCGTTTGCAGAAATAGCAGGGCAATCGCTGTTCGATAAAGAATCCCCTCGCTGAATCACCCACGACACGCATGTCTTCTTAGGAAACCTTTACCCTAAGCTGCGGCTTCCTTTTTCAATTCGCGGTTCTTTGAGAGGTTTCGCAAGCGTCCCAGCGACGAATTTGCATCCATCCCTCTTCATACCCTTCCACATCTCCCCCACCTTAAGCCTAACCAAATCACCAGCACTGCGAGCATCTTCCGCACTATCGTGGCCTCTCCCACCATCCTGCTGCACGTCGCGGTCCAAATGTTTCTTCATCAGATGTTTGAGTCCATGACGAACGGGAAGGCCCCGTGGGTGAGGATAGAGTATGCAGGTGTCAACGATGGAAGGGTGTATTATCCGCACTGCATTCAGATCGTTCTCAAGAGCGTGGCCTATCAGCGGCGTCGTGGGTGCAATAAGGTCGAAAAGTTGGGAGCGTGCAACAACTGGAGACGAAGCGAAGCCTAGGGTTGGGGTTGGTAAATCTTCCTTTCCCAAGCATTGTGGCCGATCAGGGGAGACATTCAAGGCGGCGGAGGTAAAGTCTGAAGGCCATACACCGGAGAAACGCGAATTGAGGTCCAAGATCTCGCCTAAGGGTCGAACAAGAGTATCGAGTAAACTTGCGCCAGAGGGCCAAGAGGTGGCCGTGAGACGAATGAGCTCCATTCCTTGAGTTGTGTAGCCCATTTCGCAGTCAAAGCATACTGCTGTCTTCTTGTCCACCAGGGGGGGGTTCTCTGGAGTGCTGTCGAAGGGCATTATGAGAGCTAATCTTTTCGGATCGGAGACCTTGAAGACATGCGTTTCCGCAGTCGTGCAGCCAACAGAAGTGCCAACAGATTCGTTGCAGCAGCCATATATGGATTCCTTATAGGATCGGTCTGCGTTGTTCTGGGCCGGTGGGCGTCGCGGTTTAGCTGGATGGTATCGACATACGCCGCCTGTAGTTAAGGCGCCGTCCTCCGCCCTTCGTCCAGGGAACACCTGGAACCGGGTATGGCATCGGTCACATTGCTCCCAATTCTGGGCAGCCTCAACCCCTTGGCGAGCCTTCTCGATGTCGGCTGTGCTGAGCTGAGCAGTAACAAAGCCGTACTTTGCGAGGCCATCTTGCTTCGCGAGGAGGTCTAGGAGAAGAGTAGCTTCTTCGGTGGGCGACAGGCCAGTGTCGATAGCCTTCGGAACTTGCAGTATCGTAGGGTTCGGTTCTCCCAACTCCTTTTCGATAACTTTCAGGCGTTCCTCCTTCCAAGCTGGTAGCTTCATTTTCTTCAAAACACCAATCCGGTTTTTTATGACATTGGCGTAGATAATTGGGCTTCCCTTTGCAGTTTTCTCTTCCTCATTCAGTGCTGTCCAGATCAGCTCCTGAGCAGAGAGCTCCAATGCCACTTTCGATGGATCATCGCCGTTCTTGATATCGTCGTTTAGTCGACTCATTTGCTCGTGCATCATGGTTACTAGCCTTACACGAATGTTGTGAGGAGCGGGCGTGTTCGCGAGCATACGTGGATTCAGTGACTCCACTGGTATGTCTTTGTGTTTCTTGGTCAAAGAATTGGCTGCCTTTGATACAGCATTCTTATTTCCCAAGCCTGCAATACCTGTAGCAGGCTTTACACCGGTGGTATGACCTTTGAAGCTTCGTGTGGGAGGTGGCGAGATGGGCCGCGTTATCGAAGCTGGCAGGACATCTTTCGGTTGTTCATGAATCCTGACATCCTTTTTGAAAGGTAATTGGGATGCAGTGGATTGTGTAGTCACTTTGCTAGTGTTGCTCGCTGTGATGGCTCGATGTTCATCAGAGCTAGTAACTCTTCTTCGTTTCCGCGGCTCATCACCACCTTCCAAATCTATAGAATGTGTTGCGGATCTTTCCACCCGCGGTGGTGGTAGAGAGCCTTCATCATGATTTGTAGCCTTGCGATGCGCAAATATGCAGCTAGGAATTGAGCAATGGGGGCCCTCTGGACAATCGACTTGCTTGAACAGACCGAGCGAGGAGAACATAACGGAGAGAAAGAAAGGTTCGGTGATAGAGTCAATGAACATTCCGCGCATGAGAAAGGCTTACTTGAAGTGAACGAATGATTGGTGCACCGAGGAGCGAGGCATAGCGATTAGTGATGTAGACCTGGCGCGAAGGAAGCTGTGTCCTTCAAAATATGATATCCACCTCTTGCTGTACTGCGTATCTCTGGAACGTCGTAAGTTCGGGGTAGTGGGGAAGCTGATGAAGCGGAGGAGCGTAGACGTTCACGTTAATGCCAGTGGCAGCCTTGGCCGGTTTATAGAGGACAAATGCTTTGAATGCAAGCACTACGAAGGAGTGGCTACAGCTCCAAGTCTACGAAGCAGATATGTTATGCAACAACCGATGGTAAAATGCAATATATGTGAGGTTGCCAATTGCAAAAGACCAGCTCATGCATACTCCAAAGTGGCTAGTGTAGGGCTACAGGTACGCTAAGGGAGCGGGTAGATCGCTGCTTTACCTTATTGCTCTTATGCTCCATCCCTGCTGACGTACGTCGCATCGCGTCTGCCCGAACTTCAAGGTTGCCTGACCACCTCATCATACGGCCCTTGTTCAAACACTCCTCTGCTCGGCTTATACTCACCGATCCGTGTCAATCTCGAGATTCGGGTCTGATCTATTATGGAGGAAGCGGAGCGAATGGCAAGTGAGACGTCGCCTGGGGCAGAGCATTTATGTGTTCTCGTACATGGGTGAGTATGTCGGACTGCAACGCCTCCTAGGACCATAGTTGAAAATCTTGCAGGCTATGGGGAAACCCAAACCACCTATCGTACGTAGCGTCGGCACTGCGCGAAAGGTTCACCGAAGAGCAACTCCACATCCTTGTGGCCAAGAGCAACAGCGGTAACTACACGTACGATGGTATCGAAACAGGAGCGGAGCGAGTCACACAAGAGATCGAAGAGCATATCGCAGAGCTTGAGGTCAAGGGTTCAAGGATAAAGAAGCTTAGCATGTTTGGGTATTCTCTGGGTGGTCTAGTCGCCAGGTACTCAATCGGCCTACTCTTTTCAAATGGCTGGTTCGATCGCATCGAGCCTATAAACTTCACAACATTCGCCTCGCCGCATCTTGGCGTCCGGACGCCCATTCTAGGGCCACACAGTCGTTTATGGAACGTCCTTGGGGCCAGGACACTTTCAACATCAGGTCGCCAGCTCTTCTCAATCGACACTTTTCGAGACACAGGCCGTCCTCTACTCTTAGTTCTCGCAGATCCTCACAGTATCTTCATGCAGGCTCTGGCTCGCTTCAAACATCGGGTACTATATGCAAATATCGTCAATGACCGCTCCGCGCCATACTACACCACCTTTATTACCAAGGTCGATCCTTACGTTGATGATTCTGCTATCGACATCCACTACATGAAGGGATACGAGCCGAATATTATCGACACCGCAGATCCTGTGTCTAAAAAGCTTCCGGACCCCTCGGGAGGTCTGATATCTCGGGTAGCAAGCAACAGCCAGAATGTGCTTACAACGGTACCCTTTGTAGCGGCTATGGTAGTATTGATCCCGATTGGAACCCTTCTTTTCCTCGCCAACGCCGGCGTACAGTCAATACGGAGCCAGAAGCGCATCAAGCTTCATGAGTCTGGTCGAGCTGGTGTTGGATTGGGTAATTACCGCATACCGCTTATAATGGAGAATGCTCGCAGCGCAGTCGAAGATACCTTTGGCAGCATGACTGGCACACGCAATCAGCAGTACCTTCCAGCAGGCATAGAACAGGATGCGAGTCCATCGCATGACTCTGAGGATGAGAAGCATAGGTCACCTGCAAAATCCAATCGTAAACGCAGGCGAAGGTCATCAGCTCAACAGCCCACATTTCCGACGCTGAATCTGTCCTCTGAGCAGTTCGAGATGATCGAGAACCTCAACGAAGCTGAATGGCGAAAATACGCTGTCCACATCCACGATGTCAGGCATACTCATGCGGCGATCATTGTGCGGAGTACACCGCTCCGTAGCAAGTTTGAAGAAGGCAAGCGTATTGTTGGCCATTGGATAGAAGAAGAATTCGAGGTATAAGCTGCGGCTTCCCTCTGTTCCTTCTGATTTACAGTCAGCATTTCACTGGTGTGGGCACGAGAACGGGCTAGGAACCACGCATTGCATAGTGAAGGCGTTTGAATTCTGTTGAGTATCGCTTTTCTTTGCTTGGTTTCATTTCAGCGGGTGTCGAAGAGGCATCGTGCTTTTTGGTGCGAATTCCCAACGAATGAGATCCAATGCTTTCGTCAATACCTAGCTCCTACGGTGGACCTTTGGCCTAGCATGCTTTGCTACCTTCTGGTCATCGGTTTCGCTGCCAACTCCCAAAGATGAGGTGTGTACCAGGCCAGGGATAGAGCGAACGCGTGACGTGGTATAGGAGTTAAGACCATGTTCCAATCAAGATATTGATCCAGGTAACTCTGGAGACGTGGGTTGCTTGCTTATGATTACGTAACGCATTGCTAGCCAAGGTCAAATCGGCTGTTCAGACTGGAACTTGGCTTGCAGTAGATTCATCAAGCACGGTCACAGACAGTGGTTTTTCGTACATTTGCCCGAAAAGTGCCAAGGGATAATCCTGGACTGAGGTGCCCTGTTTCTTGCCAGCGCACGGAATAGAGCAACCCTAAGTCAAAGGCTTAAGTGTGCGCGCCTAACAAGACTGAGGCAGTTGCCCGTTTTGACAGCTCACTCTTGAGCATCAAAGGTACAAGGGTACTGCTTGGTGCGCTCAATGCCGGTCCGATACTTCCTCTGAACATCACGTAAAGTATCTCGGTTTGAAGAGCAATCAGACTGCCAACTATTCTCTACATAGTCATCCTTCTCCCTTGCTGAGATCCAATAGTAAGTACACATTTGGACGTTCCTCGAGTTCAACCGGGATCATGAATTGTGCCGGTCATCCTTCCCTTGTCATCCGTCGGGCTGCCATATCGTGTTCCTCAGTCCTTCCACGGAAAGGGCGATGCACGATCCTCTTTGTTTGCTCAATGCGGAATTGTCCAGTCATCTGTAGCACCCAAGTGCCACGCGAACACAGGGTTTGGTGCTCAGGCAGTACCCATGCTGTGTCTCATTGGTACAGAAATGATTCTTACACGTCTCCTGTGCCATTTTCCCTCAACAACTCAGACGAATGACATGATCCGGTGCTTTCGAACCACTTCCTTGTCATGGAATGTCGAGCTCACAAGTTCTGGCAGCACAGGAGGTTGCCTCACATGCCACCAAATCCGCAGAAATTATACAATAGCCTATCCAAAGATGTTGAGGCAACGACGCCTGCCGTTGATACTATGATCCGACGCTTGCTGCCCGCAGGACGTGTCCCTCACGTCTGCATTGTTGGAGCTGGGGTAGCAGGCTTGAGATGTGCCGATTTATTGAGCATGAGAGGTGTCAAAGTGACGTTACTTGAGGCAAGGAACCGGATAGGTGGGCGCGTACGTGCATCTAAATCCACAACAGAGCAGTGGCTGATAGAATCCAGATTCACCAAAGTAACCAATTGGGTCGACTTGTGGATCTGTAAGCTGACTCTAAGCTCAGTGAGCTGTTTCTAATCCGAACAGAGGGCCCAACTGGATTCATGGCACTGAGCGCAGTCCAATCTTGGACCTCGCGAACGAGACCAGCACCGTAACACTGAATCCTGAAGCAGCCGGCTCCTCCGCCGCTGTTGATCAGCTCGGCCATACCATGCCTGAAGCAAAGGTCAAAGAGCATAACGAGCTTATGTGGAGCGTGATAGATAGCGCATTCAAATATAGCAAAGAAGAGTCTGCCTCGATACCGCAAGACAGATCGCTCTACGGCTTCTTTCAGACGAAATTGAAGGAGAAAAGCCTGGACCGGGCCTCTTCAGAGATAGTGCTACAGATGGCTAGGATATGGGGAGACTTTATTGGTGATCCCATCGAGAAGCAGAGCCTGAAATATCTCTGGCTTGAAGATTGTATTGACGGAGGTTCGAGACAGCCCAGAGCCTGCTAAGACCGCAACTAACAAGGCTCACATTAGAGAACCTGTTTGTGGCCAGCACTTATAAAGCAATCCTGGACCGGATTGCCGAATCTGCGCTTGCGAATATCGATCTTCATCTTTCGACGAAGGTCACAAAGATCATCAGCAACCCAAACCTCAGCACTGATCATCCTCTTGGTATCACTGTGTCAACAAATACAGACGACGCTCCATTCCTCTACGATGAAGTGGTGATGACCGTCCCACTTGGGTACCTCCAGCGCAATCTCTCCACTTTCTCCCCACCTCTCCCTACTCCTCTTTCGGACGCTATCTCGCAGGGATCTTATGGTCGCCTTGAGAAGGTCTACGTGACCTTCCCTACGGCATATTGGTCTCAAGCAACTTCAGACGGCACACAGAAGCCTTTCTTCACTCACTTTTTGCACCCTACCTACGCTCTCAAGCACAACCCCAAGGCTTGGAACATGAACTGTGCATCACTTGCTGAGCTGCCAGGCGATGCAAGCCAACCGACACTACTGTTCTATATGCACGGCGAATGCGCCGAGCACATCACGTTCCTCGCCAACGGGCTAGACCCCAATTCGCAAGAGTACTATGACCGCCTACAGCCCTTCTTCGAGCCTTACTACTCACGATTGCCAAACTACTCGTCTTCGTCCGAGGACTGCATCCCCAAGGGATATCTGGCAACGAATTGGCAGCATGATGAGTTCGCAGGTTACGGCTCGTATGCGAATTTCCAGGTGTCTCATGGGGAGGGGAAAGTCTTGCTGGACAAGAACATCGAAACCATCAGGAACGGTGCGGCTGAGAGGCACATATGGTTTGCTGGGGAACACACCGCTCCATTCGAGGCGCTTGGTACAGTCACAGGCGCATACTGGAGCGGAGAGCACGTTGCCCAGCGAATTTTGGCTGTATATGGCATGCTAGACAAGGAAGGCATAACAGGAAAGAGCCAGAGTTCGGTGAGCGATGGGAATTACAAAGGCGCAGACAGCTCGAACATAGAGATTAATGGTATAGCGCCTGGTGCAGGCGTGGTTGGCTTGTAGCCATCGGGCTCGATCAGCGAGCGTATGAGATACTGTCTACGGGGGCCGACTGAACGATGGACAGGAATGGCATACACTTTAGTGTTACGAGGAGATAGATCATACCTTTAGCGATATCAACATCCTAGCCAAGAAGCTGGCCCGCTATTCAGTGACAAAAGCATCTGCTCTTTTTGTAGCATCGACGAGCGTTGTTCATGCCGGCAAGTAGTGATACACTCATACCTTGGTATTCATCAAAGAACGCAATGATGGAGAGATGATGGATGTAAAAGACCAGTTGACACCCACAGCTAAAGAGGTCAACAGTCAAAGCATCGTACTCACACATTTCTAAGCCCAAATAGAAGGATACAGTTGTGAGCCGCATGTACAACTTGACTTGGTTGACCCCTGAGAATTGCACCATGCCACGACGTAGGATGAAAGCTCTGTCCCCTTCTTTGCATGAGGACCCCGAAGAAGCTTTCATGGAACTCCTTATAGATGAGAGGAGGTTTCGCTTGATCTTCGTTCCGACTACGATGAGAGGTTTTTCGCAAGAGAGCGCTTTGAGGGTGTTGGGGCTGAAGTTCCGCCGGTTTATCACCTATAATTCCACTCTAGGGGCGGCCAGTTCTTGGCGTGCTCCAAGCGCGCGTCCGGCCCCGGGACAATTATTCCAGGGCTTCCATACCCAAAGTACACCAAGCCCCCAATGTTTGCTTGGGATATTCCGTTCGCTCCCGGCATCACCTATCCGGACAATACCAATGGATGTCCCTCAATTCGCCAGGGACCAGCTGTCCCTGCTCTCTGCCGAGCTCGCCGCCGAGACCGCCTCAACAGCTGCAGTTCTAGCCTCCACATCCCCCTCGGTACTTGCACGCGCCGGACTTGCGATCATCAATCTTGTCGTATCTTCCCAAAGAACCGGTCTAGGCGGCAAGACAGTCCTTGAACTGGAGCAAGATCATGCCATTGGCAATGCGGGCGAGATCGGCGAACATGGGATTCGTACAGGGGATATTGTGAAGGTGGGCGAGCAGCCCAAGGGCAATGAGAAGAAGAAAGAGAAGGCTGGGATGGAGGGGAGGGGTGTAGAAGGTGTGGTTGTGATGATCAATCAGAAAGGTTTGCAGGTTGCGTTGGGGAAAGAGGAAGACGATGTTGACGGCTTGGGGGGCAGGCTGTGGGTGTGAGTAGATGTGTGCGTGACTATGTTTCGTTGCTGTCTGCCTTACAGAAATACTGGCTAATGGTTCCTTCTGTGCAACAGAGTCAAGTTGGCAAATGACGTTACCTACAAGCGGTGAGTCTTATCGTGGTTGAGCATGGGCAGCATGTGGGACTTATCCTGTCGTCACAGAATGAACCAAACCATGGAACGGCTGAAGAAGATGAACGAATCTGATTATACGACATTGGCCAGAGTATTGTTTGGCTTGGACTCACCTTCTCCAATCTCAACAAGCGCAACCGAGATTGAGGCCGATATAGGACGTATCGAGTTCTTCGATCCGACGCTGAACGACTCTCAGAAGGACGCAATCAGATTTGCCCTGGCTTCTAGAGATATCGCTCTCATTCATGGACCACCAGGGGTATACCTTGCTCCCGAAGGAAGTTTGCACAGCTAATATTCATCAGACAGGCAAAACATACACGCTCATTGAGCTTATACGACAGATGGTACAACGGAAGCTTCGAGTACTGGTATGCGGACCCTCGAACCTCTCCGTCGACAATATCGTTGAGCGACTAGCTCCACAAAAGATACCAATTATTCGCTTAGGGCATCCAGCTCGTCTGCTTCCGAGCGTGCTGAATCATTCTCTGGACGTATTGACACAAACATCTGACGCTGCTGAGATCGTCAAGGATGTACGGAAAGAACTCGATAGCAAGCAGGCCAGCATCAGAAAGACACGTAACGGCCGGGAGCGGAGAGCTATCTATACCGAGATGAAGGATTTGAGGAAAGAATACCGAGAACGAGAAAAACAATGTGTTACTACGCTTGTAGGAGGAAGCAGGGTCGTTCTTGCCACATTGCACGGTGCTGGCGGTTTCCAGCTCAAACAAGAGCAGTTCGACGTTGTCATTATTGACGAAGCAAGTCAGGCCTTAGAAGCACAGTGCTGGATCCCGTTACTGTCCGCAATGAAAGTGGTCTTAGCAGGCGACCATTTGCAGCTACCTCCTACCATCAAATCATCAAACACCAAACCCGCGCCTGTAAAAGACAAGCATGAATCCGAGAAGGCGAAGAAAGGAGCGCTCAGCACCTCATTAGAAGTCACGCTTTTCGATCGGCTGCTTAAGCTGCATGGCTCCTCCATCAAGCGTATGCTAACCACACAGTATCGGATGCATGAGAAAATCATGAGATTCCCGTCTGACGAAATGTATGGCGGGTCCCTTGTAGCAGCGGAAGCAGTCAAGGCTCGCCTTCTCAGGGACCTGCCTTACGAGGTCCAAGATACGGATGACACACGAGAGCCTCTGGTCTTCTACGATACTCAAGGCGGAGACTTCCTTGAGAAGTCGGAAGACGAGAATGCAGATAAGACTACCAAAGGCGCCATCATGAGCGGCAGCAAGAGCAACGAGATGGAGGCTGCCCTAGTCAAGATGCATGTCCAAGGCCTGGTCGATGCTAGTGTTTTGCCGGAGGATATTGCGGTCGTTACGCCTTACAACGCTCAGCTGGCGCTTCTTGCACATGATCTCAAAGAAAGGTTTCCTGGCATTGAACTGGGTAGCGTAGATGGGTTTCAGGGGCGTGAGAAAGAAGCAGTGATACTGAGCCTTGTGAGAAGCAACCCAGAGCACGAAGTTGGTTTTCTGGCTGAAAAGCGGAGATTGAACGGTCCGTGGTACCCCTTTTTGGGAGCATGTCACGTTTGACACGCTGACTATGGGCTTTCCAGTGGCAATGACAAGACCAAAACGACATTTGTGCGTGATTGGAGACTCAGAAACCGTGGGAAGGTAAGTGGCAATGGCGAATGGACCACCTTTCCGACATCATGCCTTGACTGACAACAAATGGGGCCTAGGGGTAGTAAATTCTTAAAGGCATGGATGGATCACCTAGAAGAATTTGCTGATCTGCGGTACCCGAATGTTGCGGATCTCCAGCTGTAGAGACATCAGGAATCTTGACTCCTAGGGTCTTCTCATAGCCCACATATCGACCTTTCGCGGTCGAGCGCAGATTTTGAATTTGCATCTTTGACTGTTCGACTACTCATGAAGCCGGGACAGGTCTCCATGCAAGTGCGAGTCCTGCATTAGAAAAGTCTCCTAGGAAAGTAGTCGAGCCCATTCAAGGTGTCGCATCTTTGTCAAATGATGCTGGACGGAAAGATCAATGAATGCCCATGGTCAAAACGTCCGAACGTCAAGAATACTTTTCGCGGAGCAGAGGCACTCTATAAAAAGATTTTGGATAAGGAGAATGGCTATTTTGGCCTGGTTGGCTCATGAATGCCCTGTGCAAGGGACATGCCTTCTCTTCCCACGCCTATCAATCAAAAGCTATCGCTGTATCTGGCATCGAACAATGGGGTACAACACAGTCTCCAATAAGACTACGTCCATTCATCGATAATCAGTCTGTACGAGATAACGTTGTCACCTCATAGTGAAGTCTCATTACCATGTCACACTCAACATGATTCAGTGTCAAAGAACAATTGAGCGCGTTCATTTGTCGAAAACACTTATTAAGGTCAAGATTGTGAAAGCTGTTGAAAATATACTATATTCAGGAGCCCCCAAAGATGGCCACCAGTCTCACAACTCCTTTCTTCTCATCATTACCATCAGTCACGATGCCGCTCCCTGAATATTCCGGGCTGGATCGAGCCTCGCCTCCACCACCGATGCTTCGTTCATCGTCCACACTCGAAAAGCTCATCTCTGAACAGATCCCTCTCAAAGACATTCTCGACGGGGCTCTCGATGGCTCAATCACCCTTATCGACGAGATTAGGGAAGCCGAACTTGCTCGAGCTCGCTTACATTCCTTCATCGACTCATGCCACGAAGAAGAAGACCCGGGTCCCAAGACGGTGCAAGAAATCGGCTACTACAACACCGAACTCCGGGAATGGACAGCACAGCTGGCAAAGCTGGAGGTTGAGATGTTAGCGCTGCAGACAGATGTATGTAACCTACCCCATCGTTCTGCTCTTCATATACCCTATGCATCCACAAAAGTGCAAAAACACTGACACCGCCTAGATCGCCTACCTCAACCACGCCCTCCACACTGCAATTCGGCGACCACCCTCCACCAGCCCTTTCGTCAGCATTCCACCCCAACAAACCTCATCTCACACTAACTACCCCCGCGACCCCCGCACCCTACCTATCCGCCCACCAACCACAAGCTACCCATACGTCGACCCATACGCCAGCCCCTACACCTATCCCCAGGCACCACCATCCTCCCACGGACCACCCTTACCCGCAACCACGCCGGACATGTCCTCCTGGGCAAAAGGTTCGGACCAGTACGGCCGCTGCACAAGACAACGCCGGGAAGGTCGCTACCACATCATCCTCCTCGCGCCACATGATAGCCCTGAACGTGGGCTGCATGGGAACCGGTGGACGCCGGCGATGGGGTATGAGAGTATGAGAAAGGAGGCGGAGGCGGAGGCGGAGGCGAGGAAGGCGAGGGCGGAGGCGGGGTGGTAGGTTAGGGGTTGGGGTTGAATGTGTATGCGTGGCGACTCGAGGAAGGGGAGGGGAGGGGACGATGTTAATTTGTTAGGTTTCTGAGCTTGCAAGTTTATTTTCATTTTGCAGATATGAGATTATTCCATGAGCCTCAGCTGCTGTCTGTTGCTCGGCCCCTTTTCCTCTGCTGCGCGCATCAAATCATCGTTGCTCACAAGCTTCCCAGCCATCATAACCTTCGTCCCATATCAGCGCTTCTTATCCACCACATCACCACCACCATCACAACCCAGCTTTCCACGCCTCAGCCCCTTCATCCCCCTCCTTTCTTCGTCCCCCCCTCCGCCCCCTCCATCGCAATACGCCTCTCCAACCACGCCATCTACCAGCACCCGGATCAGCCTTCCTCTCCCCCTTACCCAACATCCCTCCCCCACCTCTCTCCCCCTCCCCCACCCCTTCCCCCAAAAACCCCCAAAAAGAAAGAAAACACTCACATCCCCCCTCAACCCCCCCATCTGCCCCTCCAGCTCCGTTAGATCCTCCTCTATCTTCCCTGTTTCCTTCTCCGTTTCTTTCAACCCCCTTTCTTCCACTTCCCCCAACCGCCTTTCTCCCTCTTCCGGCCGCAAGGCACTTAACCTTGCGTTTCGAGCGTCGATAGCGGCGTCAAGTCCGAGGAGCGCTTCCTGTAAGATGGCGAGGAGGGTGGTTGGGGGGATGCCGGAGGAGGAGAGGTGC
>JAABUS010006375.1_pt1 | contig 14391 bp, 8 predicted proteins | sample 5560161 | NCBI WGS metagenome assembly JAABUS01 (sample SAMN10711885, study PRJNA513376) | rock metagenome | isolation source: Antarctica rocks | place: Antarctica: Victoria Land, Trio Nunatak nord | collected 2016-01-04 | reverse complement strand
TCAAATATCTTCATCAGTTTTGTCAGATCTATCTAGATGACATTATCATCTACAGCAAGATCTTGAAGAAACACAAGCGACATGTATGATTGATCTTGAATAGACTACGAGAAGCTGATCTACAGATAGACATCAATAAATGCAAGTTTCATGTTCAGAAAATCATCTTTTTGAGACTTTTGATGTCAATCGAGAAACGTAAGATGAATTCACGAAAGATACAAGCAGTAGTTGATTGATCTACACTCAATAATCTCACTCAGATGCAGTTCTTCATTGACTTCTGCAATTTCTATCGACGCTTCATCAAGAACTTTTCGAAGATTGTTCGTTCAATGATTCAACTCACTCAAAAGAAGATCATATTTGAATGAAATGAGACTTGTCAGACTGCATTCAATCACATGAAGAGACGTATGACTGAGACTTTTATACTTCGTCACTTTGATCAAACTCATGAGACTATTCTGAAAACTGACTCATTCAACTACGTAAACGACGAAGTTCTCTCTCAATATGATGACGAAGAAGTACTACATTCAATTGCTTTCTATAGCAAGAACATGTCTTCTTCTGAGTGCAACTACGAAATATACGATAAGAAACTGCTGATCATCATTCAAGCATTTAAGCATTGACGATTCAAACTGAAGTTGACTGACATTTCTATCAAGATGTTCATCGATCATCAAGCACTCACTTCATTGATGAAAGACATGAAGCTGAGTCGACGACAGATGCGTTGAGTTCAGAAGCTAGCTGACTTCAACTTCAAGATAATGTATCGATCTGACAAACAGAACATTAAGATCGATGCATTAACTCGTTGAGCTGACTTCGTGCCTAGAGATTTCAACAATGAACGCATTCGATATCAAAGAACTACTATTCTGACATTGAATTGAATGAAGATCGCTGATCTAGAGAAGAATAATGATCAATCAATCTATAAACAGATTCTTGAGACTAATGAGATCGACGAGAATTGTACGCTACTTCGCGAAGCAATAGCAAGAGACGAAGCACAATGCAAAGACATCAAGCTGAAGAATTGTCGAGTTCAGAATGAAATCTTATACAAAGACAGTCAGCTATGAGTCTCGTTCAATGAACTTCTGCAAATGAATCTGATTCGTGAGATACATGATCAGTCGTCGATTGATCATTCTGAAATTCTTAGAACAGTGAAGATCATAAAGCGAAATTACTATTGATTTTCTATGCGAAAAACGATAGATTGATATATTTGAAACTGCTATGTATGTCAACGTTCAAAGACATCAAGAAATAAATCAAACGACTTGCTTCAATCTTTATCTATATCTGAGCAGCGATGGCAAGACATAGCAATGAACTTCATTATTGATCTATCTGATTTGTACGATTACAACGCTATTCTGACTGTCATCTGCAGATTGTCAAAAGAAAGGCATTATATTTCTTGCATCACTGATGATGAAGATATCACAGCTGAAAAGACAGCTGAAATGCTGATTCAATGAGTATATTGAACTCATGATCTATCAAGCTTCATAGTATCTGATCGAGATTCGCAATTCATCTCTATACTATGAAAGTTTCTTTGCAAACGACTGAGCATTTCTCTTCAATTGTTCATCGTCTATCATTCTCAGATCAACGATCAAAGCGAACGAGTCAATCAGAACATTGAGCGTTATCTTCGATTCTTCTGTTTATATATGCAGAACGACTGATCTAAGTGACTATTCATGATCGAGTTTGTCAACAATAACGTCTTGTCATCAGTCATCTTCTTGATCTTCTTCTTCATGAACAAGAACTTTCATTCTTGTATGAGCTTTGACTCTGACATCATCGAGTATGAAAGCATTCGCGAACGCTTGCAGATCGATCGAGTCAAGAATATATCTGAACAAATGAACAAGACTTTGATCTTCGCTCGTGAAGCTCTGATCAAAACATGAGAACAAATGATGAATCAAGCTAATAAGCATAGAAAGAAGATCAATTACAAGATTGAATCAAAGATGTTTCTGAACGAACGAAACATCATTACAGCGAGATCTTTCAAAAAATTGAATGACAAGATGCTTGACTCATTTCAGATCACTGAGTCTGTTGACTCATTCTATAAGTTGAAACTATCAGAGACTATGCATATACATGACGTATTTCATTCAGAGCTTCTTCGTTCTGTCATCGATGATTCTCTGTCTGATCAAAAGAATGAATCTTCGAAGTCAATAGTGATAAACGATGAAGACGAATGAAAAATCGATGATATACTGAACTCTCAACACTATAGAAGACGACTTCAATATTGAGTCAAATGAAAGAACTATGACAACGATCTCAATTGATATAACGCTGACGACGACGAATTTATGAACGCTCAAGAGATGATTGACGACTTTCATATCAAATATTCAAGAAAAGCGCACTAAGAAACAACATTCATGCGAACATGAATAGTCAAGAGAGAAAAGTAATGTCACGATTCTAGTCTTCGTCTATTCTTCAACTAGTCTTCGCCTGATTTCATTCTAATCGAGTCTAGCGAGAATCTGATCTAGAAATGATGTCATTGAGTCTCTGCATCATATGTGTAAGACGTCAACTCAATCGAGTCTAGCACAGAGCTGAGAAACACACATATAAGAATCGAGTTCTTTTCTGTAGATACTTTTCTTTCTTAGCATTTATTTATTAGTTAAATGACATCTTTATGACTCGCTCTAGATCGATTTCTAACAAAAAGAACATGAACATGTTGCTCTTCAATCATGAAATGATCAAGATCAGCATCAGCACTGAACTGAATGCTTGAATAAGCATTCATGAAGCAGATGATCTCGTTGCATTTATCAAGTACATATGTCAACAGCATGACATTGAAATTGAAATTTACAATGACATGATTCAGATGTTGAATGACATCAACAAGATTAACATCAAATTGAAAGCTATTAACATTGAGTTGAAAGTTACACAAACAATGTTGAATGCTGTTTGAATGCATTTACAGAAAGAGATGAAGAAAAAGAATGTGATTATACATCATTTAAAAGTAACATTATGTTGATTAAGCACTTTGATTTCAAAAGATTGATTCTTGAAGTTAATCAAGCTATCTGACTCACTTTTGTTTAAAAATTTAAGACAGAATGTGAATAATTAATTGTCTTGAATGCAAAACAAGCTAAAGATGAACAAGAATCATTCTTCTATTGAAGAAATGAAGATTGCATATGTGAAAAGTTGAGTCAGTGAAACGATGATCAAACATATAGCATTCAGAATGAGAAACATGATCACAAACTCATTTCTTGAAGCAGAAAAGATACTGTTGATCATAAATAAGATGTATGATGATTTCAATCAACATCACATGACTTAATGACAGTTCTTGAAACTGTATTAAAACAAGATCTTCTTTCATGAATTTTGAATGAAATTTCAGAAACTTAGTGCAAAACTAAAATACTATAATGAAACTTTACTAGATAATCTTCAGCATAAAATTAGCTCAGATCTTCAGCAAGTCATGATCAATGAATGAACTATGAATTTGAACAAATTCATCAACATTTGCATGCAAGTCAATATTCAATTGACAAAATTGAATGTTTAATCAGCTTTCAAAACATCAATGACTCAAGTCACTCACTTTATTGCTAGCATCTTGATGATGATCACTACTGCAATCTCAGCTTCAATCTTTGCATGAAAGAAATTCAGAATATTGAACGTTGATTCTGCTAGAAAGAAGTTGTTTAAAAAAGAACTTTGCTTCAAATGCAAGAAGTCAAAACATAAAGCATGCAACTGTCTTAAGTCAGCTCAAATGCATGAAATTGCAGCGAATTCAAAAAATGACTTGTCTTCATCAAAGTAATGACTGAGAATGATATGCTCATATTTTGCTTCATCAACATGTCTGATGATTCATTTGATTTTAAGTCGTTCACTGTTGATGTCATCTTGAATAGTCTAGAAAAGATATTCAAATCTTTTGCTCTGATAAATATTAAAGTCATTAACATGATTTTCATTGATGAATCTTTGATGTCAAAGCTATGTGAATGCTTTGATATTCAGTTAATATCGCTGTCAAAATCAAAGTTGATTTAATCATATGATAAAATCTTTGATCGAAAGTCAATTACACATGCTCTGTATACATTAATCATGATACAAGAATACAAGAATGAAACGATGTCTTTATTAATAACTTGTTTAGATCAATACAAGATAATCATTGAAAATTTCTGATTAAAAAGAAATCAAATGTTAATAAATTCTGCAAACAATTGATTAATATCATCATTGAAGATTTAAACATCAAAATTTGTTGTTTTGAAAGTAAGCAGTTAATCAGCATTTCACAAATTTGAATCAAATGAAATTTGTGAAATGAAACAAAAGAACTTGAACTTGATTGTTACATTAATGATTATCTTGAAGAAACTCATGAATCAGAAATCAGTGAATAGATTCATTGAATCTGCTTTCATAGCAAAGCAAAGCACTCAAGTTGATCTCAATCAACTTTGCTCATTTCAGTCAATTGAAACAAAGAAACTCATTAATATTGTCATGATTGAAGTTGTTATGTATCAAACTTTAGTCAAGAATAAGAAGATCAAGATTTTCTTCTTGATCATTAGTGAAATCAACAAAGCGCTTAGCTTAGTTGAAGATTTCGCGAAACTAAATGAAATGATCTTTGTCATGTCATTAAATGAACTGAAGAAGAAGTTTTCAATAGTTTATCATGACTTTCTGAATGCTTTTGATAAAAAAAAGATAACGCAGTTGTCTTTGCATCAATCATATGATCATAAGATTAAATTAGAAGATGAGAATCAGTCTTCTAGAAGTTGATTGTATCTTATGTCAAGTTACAAGTTGCAGAAGATCAAGAAATATTTAGAAAAGAACTTGAAGAAGAAGTTTATTACACTCAGCAAAGCTCTCTTCACTTCATCAATACTATTTATCAAAAAGAAAGATGATAGTCTTTGCTTTTACATGAATTATTGAAAACTGAATGCTCTGATCAAAAGAAATTGTTAGAATCATGTCTAGAGCAAGTCATAAAGATACGTGTAAATCAGATGATATACGAGTAAACGAGAATTCAAAGCTAAAGAGCAAGATCTACGAGATGCGAAGACTATATGTACAGAGAGAAGAAAAGCGCTAAGCTCGATAGAATCTTAGACTCGCTCAAAGAACATGTGTTTCAGTAGAAGACTGAGCACGCTCGTAACATTATCTTCTTTCTCTTCAGTCAAGCAATGATCTCATTGCTTCAATCAGCTTCTTTCTTTCTTGTTCATTTTGTTATCGTTCTATTTGAGCGTTTCAAGCTCATTTCATCAAGCGTTTCAAGCTCATTTCATCAGACGTTTCAAGTCTATTTCTTCTTGACATAGAGTGTTTCAAGCTCATCAGACGTTTCAAGCCTATTTCTTCTTGTCAAATGTCATTGAAGCAGACTTACTTCTGATTCATGCCTACTACATAGTAGAGCTTGTTCTTTTCATGTCATTGAAGCAGACTCACTATTGATTTATGCCTTTCAAGCAGACTCACTATCGAGTGACGAGCTCAGTCGATGAGATCAATCGTTGTCTTTTGATTCGTGTCTGCAACGCTCGCACTCGCAGAACTTGTTTCGTTCATGTCTATTGCATTCGATAGAGCTTGTCTTCTGTTCGATGACTGACTCAATTAAGAGATCAACTATCGACTTGTCATTGTAGCAGACTCACTTCGAATGACGAGCTCGACGACAAGATTAATCGTTATCTGTCTTTGTAGCAGACTCACTTCTGATCAATCGAGTCTGATTGATCGAGAATCAATTCGTGTCTTTGTAGCAGACTCACTATCAAACGTGTCATTGAAGCAGACTCACTATTCTTGTCATTCAAGCAGACTCTTTCTATTCAGCTTCAAATATTCAACGATGAACGAGTTTCAGCTCATATCTTCGTGATTTCAGACATATAGTATATGTTTTATTCTCTGTCTTGAGACATATAGTGTATGTTTCATTCTGTTCTCAGTACATATCATCTTGCTGTTGTTGTCAATGTCGTGAATAGAGATAAATCGTAGAAGGTGCGAATAAAGAAAGATTCGTGACTGAATTCGATTTCGAATGTCGTTCAAGCAGACTCATTATCGAGTGACGAGCTCGATGACGAGATCAATCGTTCTCTTGTCATTGTAGCAGACTCACTATTTCGGTTTCTGTCTACTACACGCGTTGCATTGCTTGTTCTGTTCATTGATTGTCTCAATGACGAGATCAATATCGAACGCGTCTTTGTAGCATGCTCATTGTCTGATCAATCGAGTCTGATTAATTCAGAATCGATTCGAGTCTGCAACGCTCGCACTCGCAGAGCTTGTTCTGATCGCGTCTATCACATTCAATAGCGCTCTCTATTTTGTCTACTACATGCGTAGCAAAGCTTCTCTGATCACTTCTATCGCATTCAATAGAGCTCTCTGTTCATGTCTATCGCGTTCGATAGAGCTTGTTTCGTTCGATGATGAGCTCAGTCAAGAGCTCAGTCAAAAGATCGATTCGTCTGCTTCATGTCAACTACACGCAAGTAGCAAAGCTTCTGCTTTCGATCGTAGAGCTGCAAAAATCGACTCAACTAGAAAGTGAAAGCGAATCACTATCGTGTGATATATACGAAGCTTTGAATAATGTTAGAATCATGTCTAGAGCAAGTCATAAAGATACGTGTAAATCAGATGATATACGAGTAAACGAGAATTCAAAGCTAAAGAGCAAGATCTACGAGGTGCGAAGACTATATGTACAGAGAAAAGAAAAGCGCTAAGCCCGATAGAGTCTTAGACTCGCTCAAAGAACACATGTTTCAGTAAAAGACTGAGCACGCTCGTAACAGAAATCATTATTCAATACTTTTAATAAACGAAGTACTAGTTTAAATTCAAGACAGTAAGTATCTGACTTGACTTAACATTATCATCATGTTCAATAAACTGCGCATGAGTTCAGAAAGCGAGAATTTGACTACTTTTGTTACTTTCTTTGATGTTTACAAGTATAAAGTAATGCTCTTTGAATTAATCAATGAACTCATGTCTTTTCAACATTATATTAATGATGTATTGTTTGACTATCTGCACAAGTTCTGTCAGACATACTTGAATGATATTCTCATTTATAGTAAAATCTTAAAAGAACATAAAACTCATATGAAAAAAGTGTTAAACAAGCTTCATGAAGTCAACTTGCAGATAAACATTGACAAGTGCAAATTCAAGATTCAGAAAATCTTATTTCTTGAACTACTAATATTCATCAATGATTTGTGAATGAATTCTTGAAAAGTAAATGTGATTTGAAGCTAAAAAGTGCTTCAATCATTAATTTATGTGCAGATCTTCATTGACTTCTGCAATTTCTATCAATGATTCATAAAGAACTTCTTAAAGATCATTCAACTCATAATAAAGCTGACTCAAAAAGATTATCTCTTTGAATGAACAGAGATCTGTCAGATGATCTTTGAAGAACTAAAGCAATAAATGATGATCGCTTTCATTCTGAAGCATTTTAACTTAATCAGAGAAGCTATTCTGAAAACTGACTTTTTGAACTATGTCAATGATGAAGTATTATCTCAGTATGATGATGAAGACATTCTACATTCAATAATCTTCTATAGCAAGAACATGATTCTTGCAGAATGCAACTACGAGATTTATGACAAGAAATTGCTGATCATCATTTACTGCTTGAAGCATTGATATTTCAAATTGAAATGTACAAATATTTTGATCAAGATCTTCATTGATCATCTGAATTTAAAGTACTTCATGATCATCAAATAACTGATCAGATGACAAGCTAAATGAGCTGAGAAGTTATCTGAATATAACTTCAAGATCATATATCAGTTGAAAAAACAGAATCTGAAAGTTGACGTGCTGATCAGAATGTCAGACGTCAAGTCAGTTGAAACAAACAATGATCATAAGTTATATCAGCATCAAATGCTATTGTCAAAAGACAGATTTGAACTTCAGTCAATAAAAGATGATCAGAAAGTTAATCAAGATCTGATTTAAATCTTGCTCAGATCTGACTCAGAATCTGACTCAGATTCAAAACTTAAATTAAAAGTTAATTAAAATTTGATTGAAGAGATGATTTCTATTCAGAATCAGATTATAGTTGAAAATCAAATGAATCAACTGTGCTTCAATATTCAAATAATCATGAAACAGAATAGAAAGACTTGTCAAGATATTAATTTAGACAATTGCAAAGTACTTAATGAAGTACTCTGAAAAGATGATAGACTATGAATTCTTCAGTCAATGATTATTCTATTGATAAGAAAAGCAAATGATCTTTTGATTAATGATCATTCTGACATGAATTAAACGTTGAACTTGCTGAGATGATCATATTGCTGATCGAAGATGAAAACAACGATCAAGCATTACATTTGAAACTGTTACATTTGTCGTAAATCAAAAGCATCGAAAGATCAAATCAATGAACTGCTGAAGTCATTGCTCATACTCAAGCAGAAATGACAAAACATATCATTAAACTTCATTATTAATTTATCAGAAAGTGATGAAAGCAACGTGATTCTGACAGTCATAGATTGATTGTTTAAGAAACAATACTATATATCATGTTAATCAGATGATGAAGAAATCTTCGCAGAATAAATAGTTAAGTTACTGTTGATATGAATTTTCAGAACTCATGAATTATCAAGATCAATAGTGTTTGATCATGATTCACAATTCATATTGATTGTCTGAAAGTCTTTATGTCTGAGACTAAACATCAAGATGAAACTATTCATTAATTATTATTCTCAAATCAATGATCAGACAGAAAGAGTGAATCAGAATGTAGAATGATATCTACAAAGCTACTGCTCATATATGTAGAATGATTGATTCATCTGATTATTCATGATTGAATTCGTTGATAACAATGCTATTTTGTCATCAATTGAACAATCAACATTCTTTCTGAATAAGAACTTTTATTCTCATATGAGTTTTGATTCAAACTCAATTGAATATAAAATTACTTGAGCTAAAATTGAAGTCAACAAAGCAAAGAATATATTTGAATATATGAAATGATCACTAGCATTGATCAAGCAAGTCTTGACAAGAATCAGAATCACAATGAAGAAATAAATTAATAAGCATTGAAAGAAAATGATCTACAAGATAAATGACATGATGTTTCTGAATTTTAGAAACATAATGATCTCATGATCATTAAAAAAGTTAAATGATAAAATGCTAAAACTCTTCAAGATTCTGATTGAGATTGAACATGTTTATCAACTGAAACTATCATCAACTATGAAGATATATTCAAAGTTTGCATCAAATCTGCTGCAACTAAATTTAAAGAACTTTTTAAATGAACAATAAAATGAATTATCTGACTTTATAATGATTAATGATGAAAATGAATGAAAGATGAAGAACATACTGAACTTCAAACACTATAAATGAGATAAATAACTACAATATCATGTCAATTGAAAAGAATATGATGTTGATCTACATTAATACAACGTCAATGAAAGTGAATTCAAAGAATGTCAGAAAATTATAAATGACTTTCATGAATGATATTTGAACAAGTCAAGATAGAAATTGACTTAAGAAAGATTAATTGAACTGTAGCAATGAGAACATTACTAAATGAAGAAAGAAAGTAATGTTGCAATCATGCACTTTGAGTTAATCTAACATAAATCATGTCAGACTATCATAAACTAGTATAAAGCTGATGTTGACATGCTAGCAATTTAGCGTGTCTTCATGAGTAAAACTCATGATGTGTTGCATCTTCTTTCTTCTTCAGCTTTGAACTTCTAGTTAGAATACACTCATATGATTCGCTTTATGCAGATTCATAACATTTATTTGTAAATCAGCTTCTCATAATTTATTTAAAATCAATTATACATGTTGCTTGTATTTCTTTAAAATTTTGCTGTAAATAATAATGTTATTTAAATAAATCTGACAAAACTAATAAAGATATTCAAACAACATGTCATTCATATAATGTTGATAAAATGTTGATTTGTTAATTAATTCAAAGAACATTACATGATATTTATATAAGTTGAAAAAGATGATAAAGATAGTCAAATTTTCATTATCTGAATGCATTTGCAGTTTATTAAACATGATAATGATGTTTAATTGAGTCAGATATTTGCTTTCTTGTATATGAGTGAAAGTCTCATTTATCAAGAGCAAAGAATAATGTCATGATGTCAGATCATTAACTCAATTTAAAACATAAATCATTGATATTTTAAATAATTTCAATTCATTGAATTTGTTTTGCAGTTTAATGAATCAAGTCATTAATTTAGTCATCATCATTTTAATCTAGTTTCAGCAATTCTGTTTTAATCATCTCAATTATTTTGCAATCTTAAGTCAATAAAACTATTGTTTAGTCTTGATTCTGCTTGATTCATGTATATAAAAGTTGAGTTTTCATTCTTTTCTTTCACTTTTTGTCTTTCATTTTATACATTATTTGATGTATTGTTTTGTATTTAAATTCTATCAAGTCATTTAAGTTAATCATGATCATTTTGAATGATAATAATAATATCAGTCTTTTATATTGATAATATTTCTAATCTAGCTCAGTCTTTGACATTATAAAAGATTTACACTTTCTGCAACGTTTTCATATATTGAAATCTCATCTAGTTACTCTTTCACTCAAACGAAGTCATCTCACAATCTCTTGATCAATGATGAGCGTGCTGTTGAACAGTTCACTCAAAGTATAATCAAAAATTCAGTTGAGATTTTTCATGCAATGCATGAGCTTCAAAATTGTTATGAACATGTTTGAATCAATCAGAGTTCAGATCTAACTTTAATCAATTTGATTAGAACAAGTCATGATGCTATGTCTAGTTTGAATCTAGCGCACTTCTTCGAGTCATTCTCAGCACTTCTTCTCGTTGTTCAGCACTTTCTTCATTCACTTCTTTCATCATTCTTTTAGACAAACACATCTGACATATTACATCACATCTGTATTGAGTCTAGCGCAGCCTCAAGTCATTATTTATAGAAGAGCTCGCACTTTTTCTCTTCTGTATTCTTAATGTCTTGTTATAGCTATTTCTAAAGAACAATACATACATATCAGCTCTGAGTCTCTTTGATTGAATGATCTAGACACGATCTCAACATTACATTAAGAATCTCATTTATCATATGATACAGATACTCATTACTCGTTCAATATACTCGTTCAGGCAGATCGAGTCTAAAGAAATTCATTTACCTGATGATTGACGCAATTGAAAGACAGAACAACACTAGAAAGTCTATAGAATCAACAGCAAGACTGATTGAATTGCTAGACGACTTACAGCTCATTAAGTACGCATCGTTCATTTCGATTAATAGAATCAGCGATAAAGAATCTTCGTTGATTGCTAGAGAATCAAATCGATCAAGAGAATCAATCAATTCTCAAATCAAACAACAAAAACGACTTTACCTTCTATTGTTGAGCATCGTTCTTCGCTCGATCTCTTTCTTTCAAAAAACATTCGTTCAATTCAATCTCTTCTTTCTCTCTCATCATGTCTCGTTTCTTCAAAGAGCGTTTCGAAGTCTCATTCTTCATTGTCGAAGATAACGACTCATTCGCTGAAATCATAACATCTTCTATGACTATGAAAGCTTTGAAGAAACGATGCGAAGAGCTGAAAGCTAAACTACAAGTTAGAGAGATTATCTCGTCATCATCAATCTACTCTGAGCGTTCTAGGTTTCAGAAAATACTCGATTCTTCGTTGTTCATTGATGAAAAGAACTCTATCTGAAAGAACTGATATGAAAAAGTTCAGAACAAGCTGAAAATCAACGTCGATCTCTTTTCAAGTGAACGAGTCAAGCTGAGCTACGTACATTTCAGATTATTCGATGATGCAGCTGAGATCACTCAGTCAAGACGCGAACGTGACTGTTTCAACTCATACAAGATCGTCGATGAGCTTTTGAAAAAGCTAGCTCAGTTGTTCAATGACTCAGATAAAGAAGTCAACTTTCGTAGAAACTATTACAACTTGATTCAAGAACAGAAGAAATTCAGCGAGTTTTATACTCAATTTCAACAACTATTCTTCTATCTAGACTATCAAGAAAAACAGCTGATCGTTGATCTAAAGAATAAAATAAATTCTCGACTTCAATTCGCTTGAGTAACTCAATTGATTCAATTCAGTACTCTGAAAGAAATTCGTTTCTATCTCATTCAATTGAATAACGATCAACGAGCTATTTGAGAGATCAAGAATAGAGAAGCAATGATCAAAGCTTAAACAACTAAACAGATCATCTTCGCTGAAGAATCATACAAAGCTACTCGTAGAATCATAGAAATGAAGATGACTGATCAGTCAAAATCACGCGACGCTGTTTTGACTAACGTCAAAGAAAATGACTTACTAATCGAAAACTGCTTTCTTTGTCATAAGTCTGATCATACTTCTAAAGAGTGCTCGAATAGATCTTTCAGAATTAACGCATTAGATGACGAGTTTGATCATTCTTTGAACTTCAATTCAGAATCTGATTCAAAAAACTAGTCATCTCTTTCAGAGTCATTGAAGAGATAGAGATCATTTCTTTGTGCAATCTAATCGACGAAATTTCACCTATCGAAGAGAACTACTTCGAAAAGTCATTTCTAGTTGATGTCACTCTATTCTCGCAAGACGAATTCTTCAAGCTACGATCTCTGATAAATAGTGACTTGATGATCTACATCTTGATTCATACAAAGCTAGTCGATCAAATATGTCAGAAGCTTGAAATTCAACTCATACGACTAGTTAAAGAGAAGTTAATAAGAGAATATGACGAAAAGCTGACGAAGAAGATCATTACTCATAAAATTCTACCCAATCTCACAGTCGAAAGTCATAAGAAATTGACTGTTTCAATGTTAATAGCTGATATAAATCATCATGACGTCATATTAGAAAAGCTCTGAATGAACAAAAATGAAATACTACTAGATATGCGAAACGATGTCATCGTTTTTTCGAATCAATTAAAAGCTTTCATTTCTGTTTTTTTGATGTCAGTCAGAGCTTCACACTCAAAATGATCACGATCATCAAATTCTTCTATCAGTTCAGCTCTCAAAGTGCTTCAACGATTCGCTTCTACTGCTTCGAAAAAGAACTTTTCTATGTTCAGTGTGAAAGCTGCATCTTTTCATGCATTGATTAAATGATCAAAGAAGAATTGCATCGAGATTTTCGCTATGTCGATCGAAGATATTGATAGAGAAATAGTCTACAACATTCAATGCGAACTGAACGTTCTAGACGTCGCTTTCATTGATGCATCAGCTCAAAATCTAGAAGACATCAAAGTCAAGCTATCTTCAAAATATCAGAATTTTCTCGACGTATTTGATCGAGCTCAAGTCGATAAGCTATCACCTCATCGTTCATATGATCATAAGATAGAGCTCACTAACGATGTCACTTCTTCTAGATGTCAAGCTTATTGAATGTCATTCTACAAGCTTCAGAAGATCAAAGAATATCTGAATGAAAATCTGTCAAAGAGTTTTATTACTTCTAGCAAGATCTCATATTTCTCACTCATTCTATTTGCTCTGAAGATCAATGACGATCTTCGCTTCTGCGTCGACTATCGAAAGCTCAATGTCATTATTAAAAGAAATCGCTACTCTCTATCGCTCATAAATGAGGTGATTGACAAAATCGTTGACTGCAAGCATCTGTTTCGACTGAATATAATTTTCGCTTTCAACAAACTTCGTATGCATCTCGATAGTGAGAACTATACGATCTTCATTATCGCTCTAGAAGCGTACAAATCAAAGATTCTATCATTCAAATTAACAAACGATTCGACCTTGTTTCAGCAATATATGAACGATGTTCTATGAGACTTTCTAAATGACTTCTGTCAAGCTTATTTAGACGACATTCTCATATACAGCAAGACTCAAAAGAAGCATAGACAACATGTCAAGATGATACTAGATTGTCTACGAGACGCTGATCTGCAGATAGATATTTGAAAGTGCGAATTCGACGTAGAAGAAACAGTTTTCTTAGAAATCATAGTATCAGAACAAGATCTTTGCATGAACTCTATCAAAGTGAAAGCTATAGTCAATTGAACTACATTTACTAATCTAAAAGAGGTACAAGACTTCGTTGACTTCGTCAATTTCTATTGATGCTTCATCAAGAACTTTTCGAAACTAGTCAAGTCGTTCACTCAGCTGATTTGAAAAGACACGTCTTTTGTTTGAAATGAAGTCTGCGTCGA
>JAABUS010006374.1_pt1 | contig 14396 bp, 12 predicted proteins | sample 5560161 | NCBI WGS metagenome assembly JAABUS01 (sample SAMN10711885, study PRJNA513376) | rock metagenome | isolation source: Antarctica rocks | place: Antarctica: Victoria Land, Trio Nunatak nord | collected 2016-01-04 | reverse complement strand
ATGCCACCCCCGAGGTGGCAACAACCCCGCACGCCCGCACAACCATCACGCGAGAAACGCCTGTCTCTGCCCGGGGTCGCTCCGGCCTGATGAATAATGGCGGCTATCAGTTGTCTCTTGCGTATGCTAGGCGATAGTGCAGCACTAACGGCAGTTATACTGTAGTTTACGCATCAATACTTGTATAAATCTTATTCTATATACTTGCTTCTTGTTCGTTACGGGATCATAGGGAGTACGTCTTCAATTTAGGATGTTAGCTTATGTTCGGCGCGCCCCGCCTTGCCGCCCTCGCCGCCTGCACCGCCTTCCTGGCCGCGCTCGGCCCCGGCCCGGCCCAGGCCGCAACGATTAACTTCGCGACCCCCTCCGGCACCCTCGGCACCAACCAAGCCTACGGACCCGTCACGGCAGACGGCTTCACCGCCCCGACCAGCGGCACCCACAAGGGCGAACTCACGGCCACCCGGCTCTTCAGCAAGAACGGCGGCGGCGGGGAAACCGGTCTCGGCCTCGCATCTACCAGCGACCACGAGAACAACGCCCCAACAGGGAGCGGGACCATCGTGCTCCACATCAGCGCGCTGTCGGGCAAGGACCTCCGCATCGGCTTCGGCTCCGTCCAGAAAGCGCGGTAACGGCAGATGCGAACGGCAACCCATACTCCCGCGGCATACACCTGGATCGAGGCGCAGGCTGGCGCGCGCGCCGTTTCACCCGGCAGCAGCCCGGTAGAGCTGCTTGGCGGCGTCATGGCCGCCGCAGACACGGCCGTCGTGCTCGTGTCGTCCGTGGCCGCCTACCTGATCCGGCACGGGGCGGTAACGATGTCGGACGAGATCGCGGTCACCACCCTGCTCGCGGCGGTCCTGACGGTGAACTCGATGGCGCTGGCCGGCTGCTACACGCGGCACGTCACCGCCCCACTGGCGACCCAGGTCGGACGCGCCATGCAGGGCTGGTCGCTGGTCTTCGTCATCCTGCTGGTGGTCGCCTACCTGGCGAAGGTGTCTGACGGCTTTTCCCGGGCCTGGGCGGTCGGCTGGTATGTCGCGGTCCTATTCGGGATCGGCCTGGTCAGGACCGCGGCCGCGGCGCGGGTGCGGCAGTGGCGCCAGCGGGGCAAGTTGGCCCGCACCGTAGCGGTCCTGGACCTGACCGGGACCGGGGACGACCTCGCCCGCCGGCTCCTAGACAGCAGCGTGGGCGAGATGCGCCTGGTCGGCGTGTTCTCCATGCAACCGGCCGCTGGCCGCCGCAACGGCATCGCCGACCTGCTGGCGATGTCACGCCTGTTCCGCATCGACGAGGTGATCATCGCCGCTTCCGGTGTGGCGGGCGAGGTTGTTGACGCCGCCATACGCACCATCGGCACGATCCCCACCCACGTCCGACTGTGCCTGGACATGCCCCGCACGGCGGCCACGCCGCTGGAGGCCGGGCTGCTGTACGGGGAGCCGGTCGTGACGGTCTATCACCGTCCCATGATGGGCTGGAGCCGCGTGGCCAAGCGGGCCGAGGACCTGGTGCTCACGGTCCTGGCGCTCATCATCCTGGCACCGTTGATGTGCCTCATCGCCCTGGTCATCAAGCTGGACAGCCCCGGCCCGGTGCTGTTCCGGCAGGCGCGGCTTGGGTTCAACAACAACGTCATCACCGTCTACAAATTCCGCACCATGCTGCACCGGCCCTCGGCGGAGGCTGACGTGCGGCAGGCGCAGCGCAACGACCCCCGCTTCACCCGCCTCGGCCGCTTCCTGCGCCGGACCAGCCTCGATGAATTGCCGCAGCTGTTCAACGTGCTGCAGGATGGGATGTCCCTGGTCGGCCCGCGCCCGCATGCGCTCGCGCACAACGACCAGTATGCCGCGCTGATTGACGGCTACCTCGGCCGCCACCGGATGCAGCCCGGCATCACCGGCTGGGCGCAGGTGAACGGCTTCCGCGGCGAAACCGATACGCTCGAAAAGATGCAGCGCCGGGTCGAGCATGACCTGGCGTACATAGATGGCTGGTCGCTCATGCTGGATATCCGAATTCTGTTCATGACCGTATTCAGCCCGTCATCGCAACAGAATGCCTTCTGATGAGCGCCCGCCTGATGCGGCCGTTCCGGCACACTCATTCCAGGATCGCACCATGAAGATTGCCCTCGTCTGCGACACCATGTCCGCCTATGGCGGCGCCGAGCGGGTGATCGAGCAGATCCTCGCCATGTATCCCACGGCGGACGTGTTCACGGTGCTGGACGCGGTGCCGCCGGGCCAGCGCGGCTTCCTGGGCGGGCGGCCGATCCGCTCGACCTTCCTGCAGAAGCTGCCGCGCGTCCCGAAGTACTACCGCAAGCTGCTGCACCTGTGGCCGCTCGCGGTGGAGCAGTTGGACGTGATGGCGTATGACCTCGTCATCTCGACCCACCACAGCGTCGCCTATGGCGTGCTGACCCGTCCGGGGCAGGTTCACGTGTCCTACGTGTTCTCCCCGGCCCGCTACGCCTGGGACCTGCAGCACGAATACCTGCGGGAGGCCAAGCTGGACCGCGGCCCCCTGAGCCTGCTCGCCCGCCACACCCTGCACAAGATGCGGCTGTGGGACTACGCCGCCGCGCAGCGCCCGGACGCCGTGGCGGGCTGCTCGCGCTTCGTGTCCGAGCGGATGTGGCGCGTCCACCGCCGCCAGGCCGACGTGATCTACCCGCCGGTGCCCGCCATTGCGCGGCCGGCAGGGGTGGAAAAGGGCGACTACTACATCTCCGTCGGCCGGCTCGTGCCCTATAAGAGGATCGAGTTGCTGGCGCGCGCCTTCTCGCAGATGCCGGGCCGGAAGCTCAAGATCGTCGGCGCCGGCCCCGACATGAAGAAGGTCGCGGCATCCTGCGGGCCGAACGTCGAGATGCTCGGCTTCCGCTCCAACGAGGAGGTGCGGAGCCTATTGGCCGGGGCGCGCGCCTTCATGTTTGCGGGAATCGAGGATTTCGGCATCACCGCCGTAGAGGCGCAGGCGCTCGGCACCCCGGTGATCGCGCTGGCCGACGGCGGCCTGCGGGAGACCGTCATCGGCGCCCCCGGCCCGGAGGCGACCGGCCTGTTCTTCGCGGAGCAGACGACGGAGGCGATCATGGACGCCGTGGAGCGGTTCGAGCGCGTGCCCGGCGGCTTCTCCGCCGAGGCCTGCATCGCCAACGCCGACCGCTTCTCCGAAGCGGCGTTCCGCACCGCGTTCAGCGCCTTCGTTGACCGCGCCCTCAAGGCGGAGCGGAAGTCGCCTGCGTTCCTGCCCAGCCCCGCCTACGATGCGCCGGTTGCCGGCGGCCTGCTCCCGGCCGGGGTGGTCCTGCCATGAGCCGCGGCGCTTCGGCCGTCATGCCGGCGCCGACGGGAGTCGAGCGGCGCTGGGACAGCCTGGACGCGCTGCGGGGCATCGCGGCCTTCCTGGTCCTCACGTTCCACTGCTCCCAGCTGTCCAGCGGCTTCTCGGTGCGGGCCAACCCGCTCAACCCGGCAAGCTGGCTGGAGCCTTGGACCTGGCTGAAATACACCCCGCTCCGCCTGCTGGTCAGCAGCGGGCCGCCGGCGGTGGTGCTGTTCTTCGCCCTCAGCGGCTTCGTTCTCAGCATGCCCTTCCTGCGCGCCCGCCGGCAGCCCGGCTATGCCGAGTTCGCGGTGAAGCGGGTGTGCCGAATCTACCCGCCCTTCGCCTTCGCGGTCCTGGTCTCCGCCGCGCTGTATGCGCTGGTCCAGCCCTCGCCGATCCCGGCGCTGAGCGCGTGGTTCAACGAGGTGCTTTGGACCCAGCCGCTGTCGGCGGACTACGTCGGCCGCAACCTGCTGATGACCGGGCTGCACGACGACATGACGCTGGACCTGGTGATGTGGAGCCTGGTGCACGAGCTGCGCATCTCGCTGATCTTCCCGGTCCTGTTCCTGCTGACCCGGCGCTGGCCCGCTGCGACCTTCGCCGCCAGCCTGCTGGGCGGGATTGCGTGCACGGCGGCGCTCGCCGGCGCCGACGCGGGCAATCTGGCGATGTCGCTCGTGGACACCGGGCGGTTCGTGGTGCTGTTCGTCGCCGGCATCCTGATCGCCGGCCACATGGAGGCGATCCGCGGCGCGGCCGGCCGGCTGCCGTCCTGGGCCATCCCGGCAGCCTGGATCATCGGCGTCGGGCTGCTGATGGCGCCCGGGCCGAGCGTGTTCGCCTACTACAACTTCGTCTGGGGCGCCGGCGCGGTGCTGCTGCTCGCGGTCGTCGTGGGGTCGCCGGCGTCCGACCGGGTGCTGTCCGCGCCGCCGTTGGTGTGGCTGGGCAAGGTGTCATACAGCCTTTATTTGATCCACGTCCCGCTGCTGGTCTCCGCGGTCCACCTGACCTATGGCCGGCTGCCGCTCGGGGTCACCATCCCAGCCGTCATCGCGGCGTCGCTGCTGTGCGCCGAGCTGATGCACCGCTTCGTCGAGCTGCCGTCCATCCGCCTCGGCCGCATCCTGGGCGGGCTGCGCCGGCCCGGGGGCGCGCTGCCGGCGCCGGAGCGCGTTGCCGCCGGGAGGGGACAGCAATGACCGCCGCTTCTTCGGTGCTGCGCCCCACGTCCTCCACGCTGCGTATTGACCAGGTCGTCATGGAGTTCAGCCTCAAGGGCGGGATCGAGGCGGTGGCGTTCGAGATGCAGCGCGCCTTCCGCGCCGCCGGCGTTGACAGCCGCGTCATCACCAGCATAGCCGAGGACACCGCGCCCGACGTGAAGCGGATCGCCCCGGCGCTGGCCCGCATCGGCACCCGCGGACGCTGGCGGCATGTGGGCCGCGCGCTTGTCGTGCCGCTGTTCACCCTGGCCGCGACTGCCTTCCTGCGCGCCGACCGGGGGGAGCGCCGCGTGGTGCTGAGCCACGGCGACACCCTGGCCGGCGACGTGTGCGTGGTCCACGCCGTCAACCGCGCCAACCTGGACATGAAGCGCGCCGCCGGGTCGTGGCGCTGGATGCTGAACCCGACGCACCATTGGGTGTCGCTGCGGGACCGCTTCATGATCGGCGGCCTGCGGTTCCGCCGCTACGTCGCCCTGTCCGAGCGCGTGGTGCAGGAGCTGCAGCAGTACTACGGCGTGCCGCGCGACCGCATCGTGGTGATCCCGAACGGCGTCAACCTGGACCGCTTCACGTCCGAACCGGATGACCGGAACGCGACGCGGGCCGGCCTGGGTGTCGCCGCCGATGCGCCGATGCTGCTGTTCGCCGGGCACGAGTTCGACCGCAAGGGGCTGGCCTACGCGATAGACGCCCTGGCCGCGCTGGGCCGCCCCGATGCCCGGCTGGTCGTCGCCGGTGCCGGGCAGGCAGCACCCCACGCCACCCACGCCCGGCGGCTCGGGGTGGAGCAACAGGTGCTGTTCCTCGGCGCACGGTCCGACCTGCCCCAGCTCTACCGCGCCGCCGACGCCTTCGTGTTCCCGACCGCCTACGAGTCGTTCTCGCTCACCTGCATGGAGGCGATGGCCTGCGGCCTGCCGGTGTTCGCCACCGCCGTCGGCGGGATCGAGGACTACCTGCGCGACGGCGTGAACGGACGCGCCATCGCCCGGGACGGCCTGGCCATCGCCGAGGCGCTCACCCCAATGCTGGGCGACCCGGCGCTGCGCCGGCGCTTCCGCGAGGGCGCGCTGGCCACCGCCAGCGGCTACGGCTGGCCCAGCATCGCCGAACGCTACCGCGTGGTGCTGGAGGAGGTGCGCGACGAGATCGCCCGCGCCCCGCTTCCGCCCGCCCGCGGCCTGACCCGCTTGCTCCAACCATCACCTGCGTCATCGAGGCTTACCTCATGCAATTGACCCTGGACAATGACGAGTTCTCGGCCGCGGAGGGCACAGGGCTGCTCGCCCGGCTCGGGCGGCGCAAGTCGTGGTGCCTGCTGGGCTTCGGCCTGACCGCGGCGGTCGTGGCGGTGGCCTTCACGGCGATGCCCCGCACCTACCGCGCCTCCGCCTCCCTGCTGGTCGCCAGCAACGAGGCGGTGCTGCGGAGCGGCACCGCCTCGGCGGAAGCGCAGCGCCTGGGCGACCCGGCCGACATCGAAAGCCAGATGCTGATCCTGCGCTCGGCCCGCCTGGGGCGCTCCATCCTGCAGGACCCCAAGGTGGAGGCCGCGCTGGTCGCCGACTGTGAGGCGACGCGCAGCAACACCTGGGCGACGGCGCTGGTGGCGCAGGCGACCAAGCCGGTTGATTGCAGCGGGCTGGCCAACAACGACGCGGCGGAGATGTCGCGGCTGGAGGCCGGCTTCTCCATCGGCCCGACCGGCCGGTCGCGCGTCATCGAGGTGTCGTTCGTCTCGGCCGTGCCGGAAACCGCGGTCATACTGGTGAACGCGCTGGTGGACGCGTACCTGAGCGACGACATGTCGCGCAAGGTGGACACGCACGACAACGCCATCAACTGGCTGAATGCCGAGATTTCCTCCTCCGGCCAGGAGCTGCGCAAGGCCGAGCTGGCGGTGGAAGCCTACCGCAGCGAGCACGGCATCGTGCGCGGCCAGCAGGCGTCCATCGCGTCCGAGCGCCTATCCGCGCTGAGCCAGCAGCTTGCCGCGGCGAACGCCGCCTATGCCCAGGCGCTGTCGCGCACCGGCCCGGGCTCGTCCGACGTGGCGGCGGAGGTGCTGAACAGCCGCACCGTGTCCGACCTAAAGCAGCAATCGGCCCTGCTCGCCGCCCGGTCCGCCGAGCTGCGGCAGCGCTACGGCGACAGCCACCCGATGGCGCAGTCGGCCGCCGACCAGCGGCGCGAGGTGGAGCGCCGGCTGGACCAGGAAAGCCGCCGGGTCGGGACGAGCATGCAGCGCGACGTCGGCGCCGCCGCAAGCCGTGTCGCCGAGCTGACGGCGCAGTATGACAAGCTGATCCACGAGGTCGGCAACACCGGCGGCGCCGAGGCCGGCATCGCCATCATGGTGCGCGACGTGGAGGCACGCCGCGAGATCTACGTGGACCAGCTCAAAAAGGTGAACTCGCTGCAAACCGAGCGCCGCCTGCTGTCCGGCGACGCCCGCCTGGTGAGTCATGCCGAGCTGCCGGAGCGTCCGTGGTTCCCCAAGCGCCTGCCGTTCATCGCCGTCGGCGCCGTCCTGGCGTCGGCCGTCGGCGGCGGGTTCGGCCTGCTGCGGGACCGGGGCGACCGCACCCTGCGAGCGTCCACCAACCTGCCGCAACTGGCCGGGGTGCCGTTCGCCGGCTACATCCCCTGGGTGAAGCGGAGGCGCGGCTCGCGTTGGCCGGTGATGCACCTGCACAACGCGACGCCGCTGCAGGAGGCGGTGCGGGCGCTGTATGGCCGCTTCGTGCTGGTGCCCGGCCGTGCGCCGAAGACGCTGATGATCTCGTCGTCCGAAATCGGCGAGGGCAAGACGTTCCTGACGCTGTCCCTGGCGCTGTTCGCCGCCACCACCAAGCGGCGCATCCTGGTCATCGAGGCGGACATGCGCCGGCCCACCTTCCGCAAGGCGCTGATGCTGCCCACGAATGGGCCGGGGCTGCGGGAATACCTGCGCAGCGAGGCGTCGCTGGCCGACATCATCACCCCGTATCACGGCCTGCACGTCATCACCGCCGGACAGCCCGGCATGGACAGCACCGAGCTGCTCAGCAAGGGCCGGTTCGACAGCATGTTGAAGACGGCGAAGTCGCACTATGACCTGATCGTGGTGGACAGCCCGCCGACGCTGTCGCTGATGGACGCGCAGGTGATGGCACGGCGCATTGACGGGATCATCTACTGCGCCAGCCTCGGCCGGTCCGACCGCGACAAGGTGGAGCAGGGCATCCGCAACCTGGTCAGTGCCGGTGGCAACGTGCTCGGCATCGTCGTCGGCGGCCGGTCCAGCAGCGAGCTGCCGCAATACAACGTGGCCGGCGTGTCCGGGCAATCCTACATGCCGGTGCCGGCATGACCGTCTCCGTGCTCCGGCGGCCATCGGTTGCGCCTGCGGCAGGGACGACGGGCCAGCCGCTGCGCGTGGTGTCGGTGACTCACTCCGCCGTTCGCCACGGCGCGGCGCGCAAGCGCTACGAGCTGCTGGCGTCGGACCCGTCGCTCGATCTGACCTTGGTGGTGCCGAAGGTGTGGCACGAGTACGGCCAGGCCGAACATTCCGAACCCTCGCGCACGGCGCTCAAGGTCCATGTGGAGCCGGCGCGGCTGACCCGCGGCGGGCCGGCCAAGTGGTATCTGCACCATTACCCCAAGCTGCGGGACGTGATTGCCCGGCTGCGCCCCGACGTGATCCACCTGTGGGAGGAACCCTGGAGCATCGTCGCCCTGCAGGCGTCCCGTTTGCGCGACAGCATGGCGCCGGGTGCGGCGCTGGTGCTGGAAACCGACCAGAACATCGCCCGCCGCCTGCCGGCAGGGTTCGAGCGGATACGGCGCTACACGCTCGCCCGCACCGACCTGCTGATCGCCCGCGGCGACGAGGCGCTGCAGGTGTCGCGGCGCCACGGCTTCGCAGGTCCGGCCGAGTTCGTGATGTACGGCATTGATGCGGAGGTGTTCCACCCGCGTCCGCGCCCGGAGCGTCAGGCCGGCAGTCCGTTCCGGCTGGGCTATGTCGGGCGGCTCGTGCAGGAGAAGGGCCTCGACGACGTGCTGACCGCGCTGCACCGCAGCCCGGCGGACGTGGAGCTGCTGCTGCTCGGCGACGGGCCGGAGCGGGCGGGTCTGCTGGCCCGCGCGGCGGCGCTGGGCCTCGGCGGGCGCGTCCAGGTGCTGAACCCGTGCAGCCCGGCCGGCGTCGCGGAGTTCATGTCCTCCCTCGACGCCCTGGTGCTGATGTCCCGCACCACGCGGACCTGGAAGGAGCAGTTCGGCCGGGTCATCATGGAGGCGCATGCCTGCGGCGTGCCGGTGATCGGATCGTCGTCCGGCTCCATCCCCTCGGTCGTGGGGCAGTGCGGCTGGATCGTGCCGGAGGGGGACGGGGCGGCGCTCGCCACGCTCCTGACCGAGCTGGCGGCGGCGCCGGACCGGGTGGCGGCGGTGGCCGCGACCTGCAACAGCGAAGTGATGCGCCGGTTCGGCTATCCCGTGGTGTCGGCCGACCTGCGCCGGGCCTGGGTGCGTGCCGCCGCAGCCCGGCGCGGAGCCGCGGCTTGAGCCTGCGCCTCGCGGGCTGGCTGGTCGGCGGCGCGGTGTTCGGCAAGGTGCTGGGCTTCGCGCGGGAGGTCGAGATGGCGCGGCTGCTCGGCGCCAACATCGTCGCCGACAGCTTCCGCGGCGCGCTGACGGCGGTGCTGCTGCCGGTGGCGCCGATTCAAAGCGACATGCTGCCCTCCGTCCTGATCCCCTTGCACCGGTCCTGGAGCGAAGACGGCAGCGCCGCGGCCCGGTCGGGGGCGCTGGCGGCCCTGCTGACGCTGTTCGCAACCCTGGTCGCGGCGGCCGTGTTCGCCCTGGCGGCGCCCTGGGTGGGCGTGCTGGTGGGCCAGTTCGACGCCGAGGCGCGGGCGCTGACCGTGCGGTTCGTCCAGGTGATGTCGCTGGCGATCCCGGCATCGGTGCTGTCGGCCTGCCTCAGCTCGATTGAGATCGCGGTGGGGCGGTCGCGCATCGCCACCATACGCGCCTCGGTGCAAAACCTCAGCATGATGGCGGGCATCGCCATCATGGCCCTCGCCGGGCAGCCGCTGGCGATCCCGCTGAGCTTCGTGATCGCCTTCAACCTGGTGGCGGCCTACGGCGTCGCAGCACTATGGCGGGAGGGCACGATCAGCCCGGCTGGCCTGCGTCCGCGGCTGCTGGCCGAGGTCGGGGCGGCGTTCTGGCGCCGGTTCCGTCCGCTGCTCGCCATCCCGCTCGCCGACCAGGGCAACATCCTGCTGGAACGGCTGCTGGCGTCGGGCATCGCCATCGGCGCGGTGGCGTCGCTGGACTATGCCCGGACGCTGACCGAAAGCGCGTTCTACTTGGTCAGCCAGCCCATCGGCTATGTCGTGCTGACGCGCGCCGCCGGGCAGGCGAGGGCGTCCGATGCCGAGATCCGGCGCATCTCGCGCGTGCTGCTTGCGGTCGGCGTGCCGGCGTCGGTGTTCATCGCGGTGTTTGCGGCCGACATCGTGCGGGTGGTGTTCGCCCGCGGGGCGTTCGACGAGCATGCGGTCCTGCTGACCACCGGGGCGTTGCGGGGGATTTCGGTGGGGTTGTGGGCCTCGACGCTGGGCTGGGTGCTGCTGCGGATGGTGAACGCGGCGGGGCGCAATGGTGCTGCGGCGGCCATCGTCTGCACGGCCTATGCCGGCAATGCGCTCGTGAACCTGCTGGCGGTGCCCCTGGCGGGAACTTTCGGCCTGGGCATCGGCGAGGCTGCACGCGGGCTGCTGCTGCTCGGCGGCACGACGGCCGTGCTGGCCTGCGGCGGGCTGATGCTGCGCTGCCTGGCGCGAGCGGCGGCGGAAGGCTTTGCGCTGGCCTGCATCGGCGGCGCGATCTGCATGGGCATCGACGGGTCCTTGGCCAGGCTGGCCGTGGGCGCGCCGGTGTTCGGGCTGGCGGTGGCGGCGCTGTTGGTGCTGCACCTGCCGGAGCTTGCGGCGCGGATCGGCGGGCAAGTCCGGCGCCGGGTCAACCTTCCCTTCATCGGCGGCAAGCCCGTCCCTGCACCAAGGACGGCGCCATGACCCACCTTGCCCAAAACCCCCGCCAGCCCGATGCGGCCATGAGCCTACCGGAGCGGCCCGTGGTGCTGTTCGCGTCGCCCGTCGCCGACCTGAAAGGCGGCGCCGAGCGCGTGCTGCTGAACCTGCTCGACAACCCGGCGATCCGTCCGGCGCTGGCCGTGCCCGGCGAGGGCGAGCTGGCGGAGATCGCACGGCAGCGCGGGCTGCCGCTGCGGTTCATCAACCTGGGCGCCGTCGCCGCGGTGCACCGGCCACCGCGCCCGCGCGACCTGCTGCACGCCGCGAACGAGGGCCGGCGCTGCGCCGCGCAGCTTGCCGCGGCGGCACGGAAGACCGGGGCTTCGCTGATACATACCAACGGCCTGAAGGTGCATGTGATCGGGGCGGCATCGCGCCTGATGCACCGCGTCCCGGTCGTCGCACACCTGCATGACATCCCGCACACCCGGCTGGAGAAGATAATCTGGCGCGGCATCGCCGCCGGCGTGACCCGGACCATCCTGGTGTCGGAGCCATGCTACCCCGGCCCGCTGCCGCGCCGGGTCGCGGTGGTGGCAAACGGCGTGCGGGCCGCCGCCGCGCCAGGCGCGCGCACGCTGTCTGGGACGCCGACTATTGGCTTCGTCGGCCGGTTCCACCCGTTCAAGGGCCTGCACCTGCTGCTGGACTGGTTCGAGAGCGCCAGCGAGGCCCGCCCCAGCCTGCGGCTGCTGATCCGTGGCCGCGCCGAGCAGGAGGGCGCCGAGTACTGGGCGTCGCTGCAAGGCCGCTTGTCCCGGCTCGTCGCGCAGGGACGCTGCCAGGTGCTCGGCTGGGCCGGGCCGGGAGAGGACCCCTATGCCGGCATTGACCTGCTGGCGGTGCCGTCGGAAACGCCCGACCCGGCGCCGCTGGTGGTCATGGAGGCGATGCTGCGCGGCATCCCGCCCATCGGCTACCCCGCCGGCGGCATCCCCGCCCTGATCGGCGGGCCGGAGCACGGCGCGCTCGCGTCCGATGGGGTGGAGTTCGGGGCGGCGGTGACGCGGCTGCTTGATCCCCGCACCTACCGGCAAGTCAGCGCCGCCGGGGCGCGGCGGGTACGGGATACGTTCTCGATGGAGCGGTTCTGGGACAACATCAACGCGCAGTATGCACATGCCGGCTTGGCGCTGCCCCGGCCCACGGGGCGGGCTTAGACATGGGGGTCCAGCAGGCGGTCGTCGGCACGGCACGGGCGGCGGGCGTCCGGCCCGCCGGGCGGCGGCTGCCAGGAATCGGCGCTGTCGCATGGTCCCCGGCGCTGCTGGCCCTGGCCGGGCTGCTGTTCGGCACCCTGGCGCTGGGGTTCGTGGCGCCGGGCGTGGCGCGCCCGCTGTTCATCCTGGGGTCCGCCATCGTCGGCTTCATGGCCTGGCGCGAGGGATGCGGGCGCAGCGTCGAGGTGGCGCTGTCGCTGTATGTGTTCGCGCCCTTTCTGCGCCGGATCGTGGACCTCAGCATCGGCTTCGACCCGTCCAGCACCATGCTGCTGGGGCCGGTGCTGGCCATCGCGATCCCCGCCGTGGACCTGCGGCACCTTCTGGTGCAGCGGCACAAGGACGACGCGGCGCTGCTGCCGATGCTGCTGGTCGGGGCGTGCATCACCTATGGGATGCTGATCTCGGCCTTCTCGGGAGAGTTCGCCCCGCTCGGCACGGCGGCGCTGAAGATGTATGCGCCGCTGCTGTATGGCGCTTGGGTGCTGCGCTGCGCCCGCAACGACCCTTCGGTCCTGGACGCCACGACCCGGGCCTTCTTCATCCTGGCGCCGCTGATCGGCGCATACGGGGTGCTGCAATACGTCAACCCGCCGGACTGGGACCGGTATTGGATGCAGAGCGTGTCCAGCACCATCTCGGTGCTCGGGCGGCCGGAGCCGTTCCAGGTCCGGGTGTTCAGCATGATGAACTCTCCGGCGTCGTTCGGCACCTATGCCGCCTGCGGATTGCTCATGCTGGGCTTCTGCCGCCGGGGATGGCAGGCGCTGTTCCTGGCGCTGCTGGTGGCGCCGGGGCTGCTGTTCACCTACTACCGCACCGCGTGGATCTCGCTGGTCCTTGGCGTCGCCTACTGCGCCATCTTTGGCCGCACGCGCAGCCGGGCCGGGATGATCGCGGTCGCCATCGTCGTGGCGACGGTGCTGGCGGCCTTCAGCTCGGACTTCGGCGACGCGGTGATGGACCGGCTGGTCAGCCTGACCGGCTCGTTGTCGGACGACGGCAGCGGCAAGGCGCGGCTCGGCCAGTTGTTCGAGGTTTACCGGCTGTCCGACCAGATGATGGCCGGTCGCGGCTTCGCCCAGCTTGCGACGCCGTTCAACGGCATTGACGCCGCGGACGGCGAGATCGTCACGGCGATCATCGCGATGGGCGTCCCGGTCGGCACGCTTTACCTGATCGGCCTGGTCTGGGCCGGGGTCCAGGCTCTGGCCCGCACCCGGCGCAGCCGCGACCCCCGGCTGATCGTCACCGGTGCGGTAATCGTCGGCATGCTGTCCGCCATTCCGCTCACGAGCGTCACGAGCGGCGAGATCGGGCTGCTGCTTTGGGTCTTCATTGCAATCGCGACGGGGCAGGGCGGGGCGCATCTGTCTCCCGCTGCAAGCCATGTCAGAAGATAACAAAGCAGACTCTTGTTGGGTTCCGGGGTGGTGGTGAGTTCGTCACGCAACCAAGCCGGCGATGAGGACGCCGAACAGGGGTTTGCCGCGTCGGCGCGCGTTATGCACGAACTGGAAGAAGCCGAGATAAAGTGGCAGCTTGTCCTGCGAGAGGCCCCGGTGCGGTCGCAGCCAGGAGCGCAACAGTAACTAAAATCCCTCCATCGTGTTGACGTGTACCTCGCAGAAGCCGTCGCCGTCTTCGTCGCGAGCGTATTCGCTGCGCCCATGGCAGACGGCCTTCTGCCCGTAGCCCCAAGCTGGCAGGCGCGCGTAGATGTTGTATTCGTCCTTGTGGACAAGGGTGCCCGGGGCGACAGCGGCGGTGATGACCTGCCGCACGTTGGCCAGTATGTGCAGCATCACCTCGCCGCCACGCTGGATCAGGCCGAGGGTGGGCGGCTTGTCCTTCTCCAGCGTTCCGAGGCCCGGCGCGCCCGCTAGCCTGCGTCGGCGCCCGAGCCGGCCCGTTTGGCCACAGCCGCAGGCTGGCCCTTGTGCCCGGCCACACCGTAGACCTCGTCAATCCCGCTGGAGGCCCTCGCATCCGGTTCCACTTCGCCCGTCAGCTCCACCGCCGGCGTCTTGGCGACCAGCCCGCGGCGCAGTTGCTCCATCAAGGCCTGCATGTCCGAAGTATCCAGGCCCAGCTCCAAGGCAGTCTGCCGGTTGAAAAGGTTCAGGCCCATGAAGTAGAGGCACAGCACCCACACCCGCGGTGTCTGGTGGTACCCGGCTAGCACCATCGCGTAGCGATCCCTCGAAGGGAGATGCCGCGAAGTGGCATCAAGGCCGGTCAGGTCGTCGAAACGCCCCGAACACGTCTTGCACCGGTAGCGCTGCCGGCAGGGCTGCACATCGTCGTGGCCGTCCCGGATCACTGCATCTTTGTCACAGCCAGGGTAATGGGCGCCCTCCGGCCAGCGGTGCTAAGCAGGTTTCCCTGGCCTGTCGCACGGATGGTAATGTAGGGCTATCGTTGGCGTTTGCTGGGTAGGGGTCATGGCGGGTCGGTCTCCTTTGGTTGCGACGGTTGAGCAAGAGGCCGGGTTGCGG
>JAABUS010006373.1_pt1 | contig 14397 bp, 14 predicted proteins | sample 5560161 | NCBI WGS metagenome assembly JAABUS01 (sample SAMN10711885, study PRJNA513376) | rock metagenome | isolation source: Antarctica rocks | place: Antarctica: Victoria Land, Trio Nunatak nord | collected 2016-01-04 | reverse complement strand
GGCCAACGCCCGCAAGGTCGCGCAGGACGACAAGGCGATCGCGTACATCGGGGAGTTCAACTCGGGCGCGTCGGCGAACTCGATCCCGACGCTCAGCGAGGCCATGATCCTGCAGGTGTCGCCGTCCAACACGGCGCTCGGCCTGACGAAGTCGGGCGACGGCGCCGAGCCGGGGGAGCCGGACAAGTACTACCCGCAGGGCCTGCGCAACTACGGTCGCGTCGTCCCGATCGACACGATCCAGGGCCGCGCCCAGGGGCAGTACATGAAGGACGAAGGCGTCACGTCGGTCTACGTCCTCGACGACAACGAGGTCTACGGCAAGGGCGTCGCTGCCAACACGAAGACCGGCATCGAGGAAGCTGGCCTGAAGGTGGTGGGCGAGGACTCCTGGGACGGGAAGGCCGCGAACTACCGGGCGCTGGCCGCCAAGGTCAAGTCCTCGGGCGCCGACGCGGTCTTCACCGGCGGCATCATCGACAACAACGGCCCGCAGCTCTACAAGGACCTGAACGCCGCAGTGCCGGAGGCCAAGCTGTTCGGCCCGGACGGCATGGCGACGGTGGACTTCACGAAGGAGATCCCGCCGGAGGTCCAGAAGGTGACGTTCCTGACCGCCCCGACCGTGTCTCCCGACGAGCTTCCGCCCGCGGGCCAGAAGTTCTACGACGACTACACGGCGGAGTACGGCGAGAAGGCTGACGAGATCGACCCGTACGCCATCTACGGCTATGAGGCCGCCTCCGCGGTGCTCGACTCGATCGAGAAGGGCAACGGCGAGAAGGAAGCCGTGATCAAGGCCTTCTTCGCCATCGAGAACAAGGAGTCCGCCCTGGGCACCTACTCGATCGACGACGACGGGGACACCACCCTGACCACCTACGGCGCCTACATCGCCAAGGGCGGCAAGCTCGTGTTCTCGAAGGCCATCGAGCAGCAGGGCGCCTGATCCACATCACGCTGAAGGCCATCCGCGGCCGCGCCCTCCCGGCGCGGTCGCGGTAGGTTCTTCGCTGGACATGGAAGCCGCCACCGCAGCCTCACGCCCGGTGAAGCGCCCTCGTGGCGAGCTCGGCGAGCAGATCGCCAAGTGGGTCCTGATCGGCCTGCTGCTGGCCATGCCCGTCGCCTTCGGCATCCAGGATCTCATCGACGAGGGGAGCCTCTCTCGCCTCGCGAACAACATCAAGGACGGGCTCTCCAACGGCGCGATCCTCGCGCTGATCGCCATCGGCTACACGCTCGTCTACGGCATCATCGAGCTCATCAACTTCGCCCACGGCGACGTGTTCATGCTCGGCACCTTCGTGTCGTTCGGCTTCTTCGGCACGATCGGGTTGACCATCGCCACGGGGCCGCTGGGCACGCTGCTCGGCATGATCCTGACGCTCCTGATCGCGATGATCGCGTGCGGCACGCTGAACGTGATGATCGAGCGCGTGGCCTACCGGCCGCTGCGCGGCGCACCCAAGCTCGCGCCGCTGATCACCGCCGTCGGCTTCTCCTTCATCCTGCAGAACGTCGGCCTGCTGTGGCTCGGCGGCTCACACCGAAGCGTGCCGAACCTGATCGGCTCCCAGGACGAGCTCCTCTCCTTCGCCGGCATCCGCTTCAACAATGGGGACCTGCTCGCCCTCCTGGTCACGGCTCCGCTGGTCGTGCTGCTCGTGAACTTCATCAGCCGCAGCCGCGCCGGCCGCGCCATGCGCGCCACGGCGCAGGACCCCGAGGCCGCGCGGCTCCAGGGAATCAACGTCGACACGACGATCGCACTGACCTTCCTGTTGGGCGGCATGATGGCCGGTGCCGCCGGCATCGTCTACGCCCTCTACCAGACCGACGCCTGGTTCTTCCAGGGCTTCACGGCCGGCCTGCTCGCCTTCACGGCGGCGGTCCTCGGCGGCATCGGCAACCTGCAGGGGGCCGTGCTCGGCGGGCTGATCATCGGCATCATCCAGCAGCTCTCCGACAACCGCATCGAGGCCAAGTGGACGCCGGCCATCGTCTTCGCCTACCTCGTGCTGATCTTGATCTTCCGCCCGCAGGGGTTGCTGGGTGAGCGCACCCGGGAGGCCGGATGAGCACCGCTGGCGCCGCTCCGGCGCTCAAGCGCGCGAAGAGCACGATCGGCTCCAAGACCGGCCGGCGCATCCTGGCGTCCGTCGTCATCGGCCTGGTCCTGGTGCTGCCGTTCTTCTTCGACGATGGCTCGCCGTTCATCGAGGACGTCACCTACGCGATGGCGTACACCATCATGGCCCTCGGGCTCAACGTGGTGGTGGGCTTCGCGGGGCTGCTCGACCTCGGCTACGTGGCCTTCTTCGCGCTCGGCGCGTACACGATCGGCTGGTTCGCGTCGGGCCACTTCGCCGACGCCAACATCCACGTGCTCAGCTCGTCCTTCGCCGACGCGCTGCCGGGCATCCACGTCAACTTCCTATTGATCATCCCGCTGGCGGCGCTCGTCGCCGGCCTCTTCGGGGCGGTGCTCGGCTTCCCGACGTTGCGGCTGCGCGGGGACTACATCGCGATCGTGACGCTCGCGTTCGGCGAGATCATCGGCCGCGCGGCGATCAACGGCGACGAGGGCGTCTTCGGCATCGGCTCCTTCAACCTGACCAACGGCAAGCGCGGCATCAGCCCGGTCGACCGCCCGGACCTGCCGTTCATCGACCCGTTCACCACGCTCAACCTCAGACCCTGGTACTGGCTCGCGCTCGTTCTGGCGCTCCTCATCATCTTCGTCAACATCCGCCTGCGCGACTCGCGCCTCGGCCGTGCCTGGATCGCGGTGCGCGAGGACGAGGTCGCCGCCGTCTCGATGGGCATCCCGACGGTGAAGGTCAAGCTGCTCGCCTACGCGATCGGCGCGGCGATGGGTGGCGTGGCCGGGGCGTTCCTCGGGGCCTTCATCGAGCAGGTCAACGCCGACCAGTTCCAGTTCTCCTTCTCGATCTTCGTGCTCGCGATGATCATCCTCGGCGGCCTGGGCTCGATCTGGGGCGTGATCCTGGGCGCCGTCACCCTGTCGTTCATCAACACGTACTTCATCCCGGACGTCTTCAACAGCCTCCCCCGAAAAGTCGGGCTCGACTTCGACCTCACCCAGCTCGGGTTCGGCATCTTCGGCTTCCTGCTCGTGATCATGATGGTGCTCCGCCCGCAGGGCCTCATCCCTGAACGCCGCCGGGAGATGGAGCTCACCGAGGGGCTCGGAGACGACCCCGTCGTCGAGGTGCGTCGGTGACCGCGCTGCTGCAGACGGAGGGGCTGACGAAGATCTTCGGCGGCCTCGTCGCCGTGGACGAGGTCTCCTTCGCGGTCCCCGAAGGCGGCATCGTCTCGATCATCGGCCCCAACGGCGCCGGGAAGACGACGTTCTTCAACATGCTCACCGGGCTCTACAAGCCTTCCTACGGCAAGGTCACCTTCGGCGGCAAGGACGTCACCGGTGGCAGGCCGGACAGGATCACCAAGGGCGGCATGGCCCGCACGTTTCAGAACATCCGCCTGTTCGGGACGATGTCGGGGGTCGAGAACGTGCTGGTGGGCCAGCACGCTCGCATGCGCACCGGCGCGATCGGCGCGATCTTCCGCCCGCCCTGGACGCGCAAGGAGGAGTCCGCCGGCGACGAGAAGGCGCGCGAGCTGCTGAGCTACGTCGGCGTCGAGCCGCGCTTTCACAACAACGCGGCGGTCAACCTGTCCTACGGCGACCAGCGCCGCGTGGAGATCGCCCGCGCCTTGGCCTCGAACCCCAAGCTGCTGCTGCTCGACGAGCCGACGGCGGGCATGAACCCCGCCGAGTCCGCGCAGCTGACGGACTTCATGCGCCAGATGCGCGACGAGAAGAACCTGACCATCCTGCTGATCGAGCACGACATGAAGGTCGTCATGGGCGTCTCGGAGCAGATCACCGTCCTCGACCACGGCGAGAAGATCGCCGAGGGCGGGCCGCAGGAGGTCCGCAACAACCCGAAGGTCATCGAGGCCTACCTCGGAAAGCAGGAGAGCCCGTGACCCCCCTGCTCGAGGTCTCCGACATCAAGACCTACTACGGCTCCATCGAGGCGCTGAAGGGGATCACGCTCGAGGTCAACGAGGGCGAGATCGTGACGCTGATCGGTTCAAACGGGGCCGGGAAGTCCACGACGCTGCGCTCGATCTCGGGGCTCTCGCCACCGCGCACCGGGGCGATCCGCTTTCGCGGCAACGACATCTCCCGCCTGCCCGCCCAGGAGATCGTCGGCCTCGGAATCTCGCAGTCACCCGAGGGCCGGCGCTGCTTTGCCCGGATGTCGGTGCGCGAGAACCTCGAGCTCGGTGCCTACCTCCGGAGAGACGCGGCGATCTCCGACGATCTCACCCGGGTCTACGACCTCTTTCCCCGCCTGCAGGAGCGCGAGAAGCAGAAGGCCGGCACGATGTCGGGCGGCGAGCAGCAGATGCTCGCGATCGGCCGGGCGCTGATGGCCGACCCGGCGCTGCTGCTGCTCGACGAGCCCTCGCTGGGCATCGCGCCGATGCTGGTGGACCGGATCTACGAGACCGTGGTGGAGATCAACAGGCAGGGCACGACGATCCTGCTCGTCGAGCAGAGCGCGAGCCATGCGCTGAAGGTCTCCAACCGCGGGTACGTCCTGGAGACGGGCAGAGTGGTCCTCACCGACGACTCGGCCGCGCTGCAGTCCAACCCCGAGGTGCAGAAGGCCTACCTGGGCATATGACCGTCCTCTTCGCAGCCGAGATCGGCGCTGCGGCGCTGTGGCTCACCTACGCGTGGCTGGCCTCGGCCATCGCCGGCGCCTACCTCTCACAGCGCAAGGGCTACGGAGAGCGACCTGGCCTGGCCAGCGGCCTGCTGCTCAACTTCGTCGGCGTGCTCGTATGGCTCGTGTGGCCGCCGAAGGCCGAATCCATGTGGAGGTCGCACGGACCCTTCGGCAACACGCGCAAGGGCGACGGCAGTCAGCGCTCCGAGCCGCCACCGGAGGCGGCCGGCGAGAAGTCCCAGCAGGCCTAGTCTAGCTAGTCCGGGGGCCGGCGCAGCGGGTCGCGACAGGCCGGGTCCACCGGCACGCTCGCCAGAGAGCGCCCGCCCTCCCCGGCGCGCGGCGTGATCTTGCAGAAGGTCATTCGCGCCGAGGCGTAGTCGGCGATCAGCCAGTACGGCTGGCCGATGACGCCCGTCCGCGGCCGGCCCTCGAGCTCTGAGAGCGCGAAGCGGCGCGAGAAGGCGATGCACTGGTAGCGGTTTCGCGCGAGCGCCGGGTCGGCCTCCTGGTTCGCGCGGGTCTGCGTCTTCGGAAACGGCGAGCAGTCCGTGCCGGCCACGCTGCCCTCGAGCTCTCCCGTCTGGACCCGCCCGCGGGCGTCGGAGGTGATGGCAGCCTCCCCGGCCGTCACCAGCCGCGCGCGATGGGCGAGCGGCGCCTCACGGCCGCGCCGCCCGGGCCCGCGCGTGCGGACCGGCTTGCCCTCGCGGCGCAGCCGCGCTCGCTCGGCCGCCTCGAGGCGCTCCTGCGCGGCCGCAGCGGCGCTCCGCTCGCGGTCGGAGTCCTCGCGCATCGCCGGGACGAGGCCGAACGCGATCACGGCCGCGGCCGTGATTGCACCGGCGGCGACGATCGCTGCGCGACGTCCCGCCCGCCGGCGCTGCCGGCGCGCGATCAGGTCACCGCCGCAGCTCGGGCACCGGCGCCCGGTGGCCGCCACCGTCTCGCCGCACTGGGGACACACGCGGTCCGGGCGCGACAGCGCCTCTCCGACGGACTTGTGTGGCTCCGTCATGTGCGCAGAACGAGCCCGTGCTCCGCGCGGCTCGCTCGCGGCCTCCCCGGCGCCGGTCTCGCTGGCTCGTCATGTGACGGAGTCATATGTCGCTGCGAAGCGTACCGCTCCCAGAGTCGGGTAAGGCCTACCGATGCGATCGATTCAACGAACCGCCCTGCTCGTGGCAGCCCTTGCCGGAGCAGGCAGCCTGCTCCCCGTGACTGCGGGCGCCGCTGTCCGCAAGATGGTCATCTCCGACAAGGTGACCATTCGCTCGTTTCCGGACGAGTACGTGCTGGGCAACGCGACGAAGGGCTTCATCTTCGACGTCCAGCAGCCCGAGTCCAACGGCTACCGCTGGGGCTTCGTCCGCGGTGACAGCTTCCAGGGCTGCGCGTGGATCCGCAGCGCCTCGCTGGCCGACACCCCGGACCCGAACGACAACCCAGCGGGCTCGCCCTGCCCGACGATGGGCCGCACCGTCAAGGGCTTCACCAACGGGGAGGTCAGGTCGCTCGTGCGCAAGGACGGCAAGCGCGACGGCGTCCCGCGCAGGATCGTCAAGGCGTGCCCCTCGGCGCAGGAGTACCTCAACGTGATGCCCTGGATGGTCCCCGCCGTCCCCGGCCCGAAGACGGCTGTTGTCTACAAGGCGAAGCAGACCGTGCGCTTCCGGTACACGAGCGCCGACGGCAAGTGGGCGATGGTGCGCAACCCGAGGGTCACCGACCCGGGTCAGGGCTGGGGCTTCATCCGCCGCAAGTGTCTCGCCCCCGCGGGCGGCTGACGCCTCGGGCCGAGCGTCAGCGGTCCAGCGCGGAGTGCAGCGCGGCTTCGAGCTCCGCGTGGCGGAACTCGTAGCCGAGCTCGGTCGTGCGCGCGGGCACGGCGCGCTGTCCGTTGACCACGATCTGGGCCATCTCGCCGTACAGCGCCTTGATCGCCAGCGTTGGCACGGGGGCGAAGGCGGGGCGCTTGAGCACCTTGCCCAGCGCCTTCGAGAACGCCTTGTTGGTGACGGGCTCGGGTGCGGAGCCGTTGACGGGGCCCGACCAGGAGGGGTCATCGACTGCCTGCAGGTAGATCCCGACCAGGTCATCCAGGTGGATCCACGGCATGTACTGGCGGCCGCCTGCGACCGGTCCGCCGATCCCGAGCTTGAAGAACGGCAGCATCGTCTCCAGGGCGCCGCCGTCGGCGTCGAGCACGATGCCGGTGCGGACCACCACGACGCGCGTTCCGTCCTCCGCCGCGGCCTGCGCCTCGCGCTCCCAGGCCGCGCACACGCCGGCGAGGAAGTCGCTGCCCGGCGGGGTCTGCTCGTCTAGGCGCTCGTCGTCGTGATGCCCGTAGTAGCCGACCGCGGAGGAGGACACGAGCGCGGCCGGGCGCGGGTCGGAGGCGCGCAGCCCGGCCACCAGATTGCGGGTGCCATGTTCGCGCGACGCGAGGATGCGCCGCTTGACGTCGTCGGACCACCGCTGGGCGACCGGCTCGCCGGCCAGGTGCACGACGGCGTCGCGGCCCGCGAGTGCCTCGGCGGGCGCGGGCTCGCTGCCGGGATCAGCCCACGCCACCGCTTCGACGCCGTCGAGCGCGGCGCGCGCCTTGGCGGGATCGCGGGTCAGGACGGTCACCTCGTCGCCCCTGGAGAGCAGTTCGCGCACCAGCCGCGGACCGATCAGCCCGGTCGCACCCGTCAGCGTCACCCGCATGCTCGCTCCCGCCTGGAAAGAGATCTCATCGCTGCAGACCCTACGGCCGCAGTCGCTCCCCGGCTCAAGCAGCTCCGCTGCTCGCCGCGATCAGCACTCGGCTTTGCGCCTTGCCGAGGCGCCTGGCACCGTCAGGGGATGCTTCCCTTCACCAGCGATGATCGCTTTCAGGCCGATGTGCTCGAGGCCGCCCAGCCCATGCTCGTCGACTTCACCGCGCCGTGGTGCGGCCCGTGCCGGGTGATGAAGCCGATGCTCGCCGAGCTCGCCGCCGACCGCGCCGACCTGGGCGTGATCGGCGTCGACCTCGACGACAACCAGGTCACTGCGGCTCGCTACGGGGTTCTCGCGGCGCCCACCCTGATCCTCTTCCGCAACGGGGAGCCCGTCCTCACCCTGGTCGGCTCCCGCCCGCGCAAGCGCCTCGAGTCAGAGCTCGTCGCCGCGCTCTGCGCATGAGGCATCGCCTGGGTGCCCTATTCGCAGAAGGCGCGCAGGAGGTGGTCGCGGAGGAGGACCGTGGCCGGTGAGGGATCCGGCCGGGTCCAGAGACGGGTCTGGTGAAAGAGGGGTTCGGCCAGCGGCGCCGCCACCAGCGGAGGCGCCGCCCACGACGCCGGCACCACCGCGACGCCCAGCCCGGCCCCGACCAGCGCCCGCACGACCGCCGGCTCGGACGCCTCGAACACCGGCACCGGGCCGAAGCCGCCGGCCTCGCACGCCTCCACGACCAGCGCTCGAAGGGCGCTCCCGCGCGGCGCCAGCACCAGAGCCCGACCTCTCAAAGCCTGCAGGTCGACGACTTCACCGCCCAGGCCGAGCACCACCATCGGCTCGGCCCGCACGGGGACGCCCTCCGCACCGATCACGAGATCGGCACCGTCGGGGCCAGATCGCAGCGTCACCCGGATCCCGGGGTGCTCGGCGTGGAACCCGGCGAGCACCGCCGCCAATCCCGCCGCGTCCTCGGCTGCGATTCTCACCGCTCCGCGCGCCACCCCTGCGAACCCGTCCATCGCGGCACGAGCCGAAGCCAGATCCCCGAGGATCGCCACCGCCCGGTCCAGCAGCTCCTCACCCGCGGCCGTGAGCGTCACGCCGCCGCGCCCGCGCACGAGGAGCGCCACTCCAGCCGATGCCTCCAGCCGAGCCACCGCCTGCGACACCGCCGACTGCGTCAGATACAGGTCCTCCGCGGCACGCGTGAAATGCCCACGCCGCGCAACGGCCACGAAGCACTCCAGCGCGCGCGGGTCCACTAGCGAATGGTCGGCGGGTACTGGGCTGAGGTCGGTTCGGGCACCCGGCGGCATCGTAGTCTTCGGCCCCGGATGAGCGCAGCGACCGACGGCGACCCGCAGCGCGAGCTGTACCTGATCGACGGCAACTCGCTCGCCTACCGTGCGTTCTTCGCCCTGCCGGAGTCGATCGCCACGTCTGACGGACGTCCCACGAATGCCATCTTCGGCTTCGCGTCGATGCTCGTGAAGCTCGTCACCGACAAGGGCGTCGTCCCCACCGTCGTCGTCTGGGACGCCGGGTCCTCCGGCCGCAAGGAGGTCTACCCGGAGTACAAGGCCCAGCGCGCCCGCCAGCCCGACCTGTTGCGCGAGCAGTGGCCGGCGCTCGCTCCGCTCGTCGAGGCCTTCGGCCACACCAATCTCAAGGTCGACGGCTACGAGGCCGACGACGTGATCGCCTCGCTGGCCGAGAAGGCTCGCGGGGCCGGCATCCCGGTGATGATCGTCACGGGCGACCGCGACGCGTTCCAGCTCGTCGGCGACGGCGTGCGGGTGATGGCCACGGCGCGCGGGATCACCGAGACGAAGGTCTACGACCACGACGCCGTCCTGGATCGCTACGGCATCGCGCCAGAGCTGATTCCCGACTTCTACGGCCTCAAGGGGGACACGAGCGACAACATCCCGGGCGTCCCGGGAATCGGGGAGAAGACGGCATCGGACCTGCTGCAGCGCTTCGGCGACCTCGAGACCGTCCTCGCCTCGGTGGACGAGATCTCGGGCGCCAAGCGCAAGGAGAACCTGATCAACCACGCCGAGGACGCACGCGTCTCGAAGGTGCTGGCGACGGTCAAGCGCGACATCCCGGTGGAGATCGACCTCGCGGCGGAACTGGAGCGCGCGCCCGATCGCTCGCGGCTGCGCGAGCTGTTCCGCGACTTCGAGCTGCGCGACCCACTGCGCCGGCTCGAGGAGGCGCTCGAGGATCTGGGCGCCGCCGAGGCGGAGAGCATCCCGCGCCCCGAGACGGCGACGGCGATCGCGCTGCCGGTGACGAGGGGCCCGGTCGGCGGCGTCGCGAGTCTCCCGGGAGACGAGCTGGCGCTGGCCGCGGAGGCGCCCGTGATCGCCGAGGGCGAGCTCGTGGCGCAGGTGGAGGGCTGGCGCTTCGGCGCGTGGGGGGGCGAGGGGCCGGCACTGGTGGGGGAGATCCCGGACCCGGCGGAGCTGGTCGCCGCAGCGGGAAACCGCGCGGTGATCGCCCATGACGCCAAGGCCCTGCTCGCCGTCCCTCAGAACCTGGTCTTCGACACCGACATCGGCGCCTACCTCCTGGACCCGGCGCGGCGCGGCTACCCGCTGCACGAGCTGGCCGAGGAGCGCGGGATGGCGGTCCACGCCGACGACGAGCTCGCGGGCGAGGCGGCGCTCATCCTCGAGCTGGCGCGCCAGCAGCGCCAGCAGCTCTCAGAGCGCGGCCTGACCGACCTGATGCGCGGCGTCGAGCTGCCGCTCGTGCGCGTCCTGCGCTTCATGGAGGAGGAGGGCATCAAGCTCGACACGGAGCGCCTGGACGAGGTCGGCCGCGGCATCACCGAGCGCTGCGTGATCCTCGAGCGCGAGATATGGGAGCTCGCCGGCGAGGAGTTCGTGATCGGTTCCCCGCAGCAGCTCGGAGCGGTGCTCTTCGACAAGCTCGGCCTCTCGCGCAAGCGGCGCGGCAAGACCGGCTACTCGACCGACGCCCGCGTGCTGCAGGCGATCCGCGACGAGCACCCGATCATCCCCAAGATCGAGACCTTCCGGCAGCTGTCCAAGCTCGCGCAGACATACTTCGAGACGCTCAAGGCGCACATCTCCCCGGACGACGGGCGGCTGCACACGACCTTCGACCAGACGACGGCGGCCACGGGGCGCCTGTCGTCGATCAACCCGAACCTGCAGAACATCCCGATCCGGACTGAGACGGGCCGCGAGATCCGGCGCTGCTTCATCGCTGAGCCCGGCAACCTGCTCCTGTCGGTCGACTACGGCCAGGTTGAGCTGCGCATCCTCGCGCACATCGCCGGGGAGCAGGTGCTGCGCGACATCTTCCTGCGCGGCGAGGACGTGCACACCGAGACGGCCTCCAAGGTGTTCGACCTCCCGGCCGACCAACTGGACGCGGGCATGCGCTCCAAGGCCAAGATGGTCAACTACGGCATCGTCTACGGGCTCTCGGCCTTCGGCCTCGCCGACCGCCTCGGCATTCCGCAGGAGGAGGCGCAGGCGTTCATCGCCCGCTACCTCGAACGTTTCCCCGCGGTGGCGCAATTCATGAAGGACGCCGTCGAGCAGGCGGCGACGGACGGCTACGTGTCCACGCTGTTCGGCCGCCGGCGGCAGATCCCGGAGCTGCGGGCGCGCAACTGGGGCGTGCGCAAGCTGGGCGAGCGCCTGGCCGTGAACACCGTCATCCAGGGCACCGCCGCCGACATCATCAAGCTGGCGATGGTCCGCTGCCACGACGCGCTGCGCGATGCCGGGCTGGCCACGCGCCTGATCCTGCAGATCCACGACGAGCTCCTCTTCGAGGGGCCGGAGGCCGAGATGGAGGCTGCCCGCGAGGTGGCCTGCCACGAGATGGTCGCCGCCTGCGAGCTCGACCCGCCGCTCGCAGTGGACGCCGGGGTCGGGCCGAACTGGCTGGAGGCCAAGTGAGCCGCAGGCGAACGGTTACTGGACTCGGCGTGTTCGAGCGGAGCGAGAAGTAGGCCATGGACCGCGGGGCGGCCGTGCTGCTCACCGCCGTGGTTGGCGGGCTCATCGCGCTGCAGGCGCCGATCAACGCCGGGCTGGGTCGGACGGTCGGCTCCTTCCAGGCCGCCTTCGTCTCCTTCGCGATCGGCACCGTCACGCTGTGCGTGATCGCCGCGCTGGCCAGGGGCGGCCTCGGCCGCGTTGGCGACGTCGGCAATCTGAGCGCCTGGTACTACCTGCTCGGCGGCGTGCTCGGAGCGGCCTACGTCACCACGGTGCTCGTCACCGTGCAGACGCTGGGCGCCGGCGGCGTCACCGCCGCCACGGTCGCGGGCCAGCTCACCATGTCGATGGTCGTCGACCAGTTGGGACTGCTCGGGGTGGAGAAGAGCCCGATCACCGCCCTGAAGGTGGTCGGGGTCCTTCTGCTCGCGGCCGGCACCTTCCTGATCGTGCGCGAGTAGCGGGTCACAGACCCGGGGCTCCGGCTCAAGGCATGGTGCGCGGCCGTCGATAGATGCGTACGGGAGCATTGAGCCTGTCGCCGTTCGCGAGTACGCGCCGCGCGCCACTCTTGATCCTCTGAACGCTGAACCACCGCTGCACTGCCGCAGCACGAGGATCACATGACTTTTCGCCACACCCTCAGGGTGCTGCCGCTCGCTCTGCTGCTCGCGGCGGCCCTCGCCTCCAGCGCCCAGGCGGCGCCCGTCGGCCTGGGCACCGCCGATGCCTTCAGCGTCCTGGGCGGCAGCACGGTCACGAACACCGGGCCCAGCACGCTCAACGGTGATCTGGGCGTGAGCCCCGGCACCGCGATCACCGGGTTCCCGCCCGGGACGATCAACGGCGCCGTCCACGCCAACGACGGCGTCGCCCAGCAGGCCCAGGCCGACGTGACCACGGCGTACAACGACGCGGCCGGGCGCGGCTCGACCGCCACGGTGTCCGCCGACCTCGCCGGTCAGACGCTGATTCCCGGCGTCTACGCCTCGGCGACCTCGCTCAGGCTGAGCGGGGATCTCGTCCTCGACGCCCAGGGCGACGCGAGCGCGGTGTTCGTCTTCCAGGCCGGCTCGAGCCTGACCACGGGCTCGGGCAGCCGGGTGCGGCTCATCGGCGGCGCTCAGGCCTGCAACGTCTTCTGGCAGGTCGGCAGCTCAGCGACCATCGGAACGTCCACGGCTTTCACGGGCAACATCCTCGCCCTGAATTCGATCTCGCTGACAAACGGCGCGACGCTGGACGGCCGGGCGCTGGCGCGAAACGGAGCGGTCACGCTCGACACCAACACCGTGACCCGCTCCTCGTGCGCGGCGACCGCCGGCACCCCGACCGAGACGCCCGGCACGCCCGCCGGGACCCCCGGCACGCCCGCCGGAACCCCCGGCACGGCGACCGAGACCCCCGGCACGGCGACCGAGACCCCCGGCACGGCGACCGGGACCTCCGGCACGCCCGGCGCCACCACCACCGCGCGGCCGCGGCCGGTCATCAGCGGCCCGGCCTCGCGCGTCGTCTGCGACGAGGCCCGGCTGAACGGGAAGGTGCGCGCCGCGACCTTCGCCAGCCGCTTCCGATTCGAGTTCGGGACGACCAAGCGCTACGGGCGCCATACGGCGACCGGCCAGGTCGCCGCCAGCGCCAGGGCGGTCCGTGTCCACGCCATGGTCCGTGGCCTGAAGGCCGGCACGACCTACCACTACCGCATCGTCGGGATCGGCCCTGGCGGCCGGTGGACCTACGGCGCCGACCGCACGTTCCAGACGTGCCAGGGGATCGTGCGTCCGAGCCGCTCTCCCTCGCGCCCGCCGCACAGGAGCGGGGGATTCACGGGATGATCCCCCTCGTCGTGCTGGAGCAGGCCCACCCGGTCTTCGCACGACCGGACCATGGCTCCCACCGGGTGACCGCCGTGCGCGGCCATCGTCCGATCACCGGCGTGCAGACGGTGCTGCCGGTTCTCGACGACAGAACAGGCCCGGACGGGCGCCGGTGGCTGCGCGTGAAGCTCCCGGGCCGCCCGAACGGGCACACCGGGTGGATCTCGCCGGAAGCCACGCGACCGGCGCAGACTCCATGGCGCCTGCGCGTGAACACGACCACGCGGCGCGTCACCGTCCTCCGCGAGGGCCGAACGGTGCGGCGCTTCAGCGCCATCGTGGGCAAGCCGTCCACGCCCACCCCGCGGGGGCGCTTCTTCGTCGAGGAGAACGTCCGCCTCAGCTCGGCCCGGTCCGGCGCGCCCTTCGCGCTCGCCCTCAGCGCTCGCTCCGACGTCTATCAGGAGTTCGACGGGGGCCCCGGCCAGGTCGCGCTGCACGGGCGAGGCAACCTCGGAGGCACCCTCGGGACGGCTGCCTCACATGGCTGCGTGCGCCTCGGCCGGCGCTCGATCAGCTGGCTCGCGGCTCGCATCGGGCCCGGCGTGCCGGTCACCATCCGGCGCTGAGGTCGCAGACGGCGGTGGCGGGAGGGCGAGGTCCGGGTGACAGATGCGCAGGTACCGGCCGAACGCCCAGTGGGAGACCCTGCGGCGGGTGAAGAGGCGGGTCAACCGGTCCAGGACCGGGCCGTGCAGGTGCCGGATGGACTGCTGGACGGCAAACAGGCACTCGAAGGAGAGGCGGTGGGAGGCAGACGCGGCGGCGTAGCGCTTCAGCGCGCGCGCGGCGTCCTGGCGACCCTGCACCACGGCTCGCAGCTCGCGGCCGCAGACCGCTCCGAGGAGCAGCGCGGGACGAATTCCCTCCGCCGTGGTCGGCAGGCAGTGGCCGGCGGAGTCGCCCACGAAGAAGACCCCGTCCTCGACGGCGTCGCGCAGGCGGTGGGGGATCCAGTTGCCCTGGTAGCCGTCGGGCGAGCGGGCCACGTCGGACACGAGCTCCAGCGTCGGCTGCTTGACCGTGACGCGGGGGTCGAAGGACCCG
>JAABUS010006372.1_pt1 | contig 14397 bp, 14 predicted proteins | sample 5560161 | NCBI WGS metagenome assembly JAABUS01 (sample SAMN10711885, study PRJNA513376) | rock metagenome | isolation source: Antarctica rocks | place: Antarctica: Victoria Land, Trio Nunatak nord | collected 2016-01-04 | reverse complement strand
CCATTTCGCAATGAAAACCCAAATCTATTTAGCAGCTCAAAAAGCCGCTTATGCAGAGCTTAAATTGTTATCAACACCATGTGCCGCATAAACCCTTTTCCTTAAATAAATTTGCGTAAGGTGAGTTCTTAAATTGAAATAGTTAATGCTTCTTTGATCAACCTAAAATTTTTTTGTTTGAAAGAAGATTCCTCCTATTGTTGAATGACAGCGTTACGAATTTTGGCTGATTGCTATCGATGATTGACGAAAGCTGAAAGCCCTTCCACTACTTCTTTTATCAACCTAAATTATGGCTAATGTTTGACAGCCAACAGCTGATAACTGATTACTGATAGCTACCTTTGTTGCATGAACACAGCAGAACTGTTAGCCCGTGCCCTTCAGTTTGAGTTTTTAACGATTGAAGAAGGCCTTTTTCTCTACAATAATGCTTCTACTGCTGAACTGATGTTTACGGCTAATGAGTTGCGTAAAATCCAGGTTCCGCATGGCAAAGTTACCTGGCAGATTGACCGGAATGTTAATACTACGAACGTGTGTATTGCCAACTGTAAGTTTTGCAATTTTTTCCGCAGGCCAGGTCATGAAGACAGCTATATAACTGATATAGATACTTATAAACAAAAGATAGAAGAAACTTTTCGTTTGGGCGGAGACCAGTTGCTTTTGCAAGGCGGCCATCACCCGGATTTGGGTTTACAGTTTTATGTTGATTTATTTTCTCAGCTGAAACAACTTTACCCTGATTTGAAATTGCACTCTTTGGGGCCGCCCGAGATTGCACATATTGCCAAGCTGGATAAATTAAGCCATTACGAAGTTTTATCTGCCTTAAAAACAGCAGGACTGGATTCTTTGCCGGGAGCAGGTGCAGAGATTTTGAATGATCGTGTACGCAGATTGATCTCCAAAGGAAAATGCGGCGGCAAAGAATGGCTGGACGTGATGCGGGCTGCACATCAATTAAACCTTCCAAGTTCTGCAACAATGATGTTTGGCCATGTAGAAACTTTGGAAGAACGTTTTGAGCATTTGGTTTGGATTCGGGAAGTTCAGGCGGAAAAACCTGCCGAAGCTTATGGTTTTGTAGCATTTATCCCCTGGCCTTTTCAGGATGACGGAACGTTGCTGAGGAAAGTCCGCGGTATCACCAATAATGTGAGTGGAAATGAATATATCCGGATGATTGCTTTAAGCAGGATCATGTTGCCAAATATCAAAAATATTCAGGCTTCATGGCTAACTGTTGGGAAACAAGTGGCTCAATTGTGTTTACAAGCCGGTGCAAATGATTTTGGTTCCATCATGATTGAAGAAAATGTAGTTTCAGCTGCAGGTGCGCCGCATCGTTTTACAGCAAAAGGTATTCAGGATGCCATTACAGAAGCAGGTTTTGAACCGCAGTTACGTAACCAAAAATACCAATGGCGCGAATTGCCGCAGGAACTGGAAGAACAGGTGATTAATTATTGATACTGTTTTTATGGCATAAAAAAAAGGAGCGAAATTTTCGCTCCTTTTTGTTTAGAAAGTTTTTGTTAAACTCTTTGTTTTATTTAAAGAAAGGGGTTACAATTTTAACTACTGATGCCATATCCAACGGCTCATCAAAAGCTTGTGTAGCACTTGTTGTTGCGTTTGCCCCGGCAATTGTATTATAAGCTGGTAAACCGGTTGCCACATTAACACCACCTTGCATCACATTATCTTCACCGGCATAAGAAGCATCAACAGCACTTCCAATACCTGTATCGTTGGCACCGGTAATCCAAGGCCTGATGGCAGCAGCAGACGAAGTTCCTTTGGCAAGCATTCTTGCACGACGCAGCATACGTAAGTGGGATGCATGGCGTGCTTCAACAGAGTGAATATCTAAAGCGGCTGTTAAAACAACCTTGTTACGCAACAAATTAGGTGCTTGTCCTTTATAAGCCCTTACGCCTGTATCTTCAAAAGTTTCGGCAACTGCAAGCCAAATATCACTGCTGGAGTAAACCATAGGAAAAGTTCCTTGGGCAGTAAAATCAAAATTAGCAGCAGTAAAACTTACAGGCATAGCTCCTAAAGATTTAATAGTATTTGTTAAAAAAGTTACGTGGTTATTCTCGTCAGTTTGTATCAAAGTCAAACCTGCCAATTCGCTTGCACTCAAAGTAGTTTTCATTGCAGCAAATCCAGTGCTTGTTAAACCGGCATTATAAAAATTTGCTTCTAAAAATTCTAGTTTTAAAGCATAATTTAAAATATCAACAATGGTACCAGTTGGTTGCTGTGCATAAGCCTTTTTAAATAAAGAGCCTAAAGCAAATGGTAAAGCCGCAACGGCTACTTTAGAGCCAAAGCTGGTTATATTTTTAATAGCTGCACGGCGCGGACTGATTTTGTCCTGAAATTCCGGGTCAACTTTTTCTATTTCTTCAATTACTTTTAATAAGTCCATGATAATGATTTTTAAGAGGTAGGTAGATCGTCTGCGTTAATTGGTGTAGTAATGTATGCACTGGCCATTCCCAAAACATATTGCGGTGTTTTGTCATACTCTAAGCCATTCATAGCAACATTAACAACGTCCTGACCGACAAAAGTATTTGGAGAAATCAAATCCCTGAAATAAGCCGCATGACGGGCTTCTACAGAAACGATTTTTCCGGCTAAAGTTAAGTAATCAGCACTTTTAATCAAATAACCTGCACCATTATAAGCAGATACACCTAAATCTTCAAAAGCTTTTGCGGAAGCAAGAACGCTTGCACGGCTTGCAAAATTAATTGTACTAAAGTTAACCGTTAGATTAGAAATAGCACTTGTACCTAAAGCTGCTTTAAAAAATTCCCTGTGTAAAACTTCGTGGTTTCTAACTTCAGTAATCAGCACCTGCTCATCAGCACTAAACTGTGTTGTAAAAGCAGAGTTGCCAACCACCTGAATGTAAAACGCAGCTTCCAGTTGCTCTAAAGCATAAGCATAATTTAAAATACCAATGTCGCCGCTTCCAAGGTAAACACCTGTGAATTTGGTTATGTCCTTTTTGCAAGCTTCAGCAGCAAATAAGCCTACAGCAGCAGTACCAGCACCGGCATAACGCAAGAATTGTCTCCTTTGCATTCCTTTTGATGACTCTGCTTCCGGAGAAGTTAAGAGTTGATCATCGTTTTTTGTGAAAATTTCCATAATAATTAAATTGATTAGTTTTTTAGAGTTGATTTTTATTTATATACGATTAATTTTTAGCGGCAGATTTTTAACTGTAAAGTTATTTTAAAGTAAAATTTTGAATCACGGTTCAGTTTAAACTAAAAACTATTCAAATTTAATTTCTATGCTGTTGCTTAAACGGAAGCGGTATTTTTTTGTTTGGTTTGAAGTAACTAAATACTTGCATGATTTTTTTATACTTCTTTTATCAGGTAAATTTTGGAGGTTTTACAGTATCATAGTCCACTTTTATAGTGCTAAAAGAAGCATCAGTAAATAAGCAGATGGAATAAGTTATGCTGCAAACTATTGATTATCAGATATATATTCGTTTTATGTTTTAATTTTATTCAAAAAATTACCAACGAACTGTAAATCGAACAACTTCAACACGGTGTTTGATTATATTTGAACTTTCTATAAATAATAATGGTAGTAAAAGAAATTGTTGATAAAAAGAGTAAAAAGGATTTTTCAGAAACAGCAAAACTACTCTATAAAAATGATCCAAACTGGGTTTGCCCGCTTGATGAAAATATTGAAGCGGTATTTGATCCGAAAAAAAATAATTTTTTCCAGCATGGAAAATGTACCAGGTGGATTTTAAAAAATAACGAGGGTAAACTAATCGGACGTATTGCTGCTTTTATCAATGATAAAAAAGCATATCAAAACGAGCAGCCAACCGGCGGGATCGGATTTTTTGAAAGTATAAATGATGAAGCTGTTGCTTTCCTTTTATTTAATACTGCAAAAGATTGGTTACAGCAGCATGGGATGCAAGCGATGGACGGGCCGATCAATTTTGGTGAAAATGATAATTTCTGGGGATTGTTAGTCACAGGTTTTACCACGCCGTCTTATGGGATGAATTATCATCATCCCTATTATAAGGCTTTTTTTGACCATTATGGGTTCTACGTTCTGTATGAGCAGATTACCAACCTATTAGATGTTTATAAACCTTTTCCGGAGCGTTTTACGCAAATCGCAAATTGGGTCGCCAAAAAACCTGGCTACGAATTCAGAAGTTTTGATGCAAAAAAGATAAAAGAATTTGCAGCAGATTTTTTAGAAATATATAATGACGCCTGGCGTGATTTTACCAACTTCACGCCTATCCAACCCAAAACCATCTTAGAAACATTTGAGAAAATGAAGGTGATTATGGACCCACAGCTCATCTGGTTTGTTTATATCAACAAAGAACCAGCTGCGTTTATTGTCATTTTGCCAGATGCCAACCAGATGATTAAAGGCCTGAATGGCAAACTTAATCTGATTGGCAAACTAAAATTTTTATATCGCAGGTATCGGGGTGTTGACCGGATGAGGGCGGTTGTGATGGGTACTAAGCAAAAATTTCAAAAACATGGTTTAGAATCGGCCATGTTTATCAAACTCAAAGAATATGTTTATCCCTTAAACCAGTACAAAGAACTTGAACTATCCTGGGTTGGGGATTTTAACGATAAAATGCTGGCCCTTCATGAAGCTATGAACGTGAGGTTTGGAAAAAGACATGTAACGATGCGCTGCTTGTTTAAGTAGATAAATGTGCAAGTTACAATTTGCAAAAGTTAATTATGCAATTGCTTTTGGCCTTCTGAGTTCTTCGTACAATTCAATTACCTTTTTTTGCAAGTCAATCAGTTCAGCTTCTCTTTCTACTAATTTTTTCTGCATTGATTCAATTTCAGAAGCTGATTTTTGCTCCTGTTCTGTATCGTTAAAAGTTAGAAGTTGCACAACTGACATTTCATACAACTTTGAAATTTGTTCTAACCTTGATAGGTTGATGTCTGTAATCCCAGTTTCAATTTTTGAAAATGCAGGTATCGATATATCCAACTGTTTAGCTACATCTTCCTGGCTCCAACCTTTTTGATGACGTAACAACCTGATTTTTTTTCCTAATGACTTCATAGCGCTTAATTATTAGTTTAAAGCAATTTATAATAGTTACAATTTATACGGTTACTTTGGTAATTAGTTATTTGTTTTTGATAATTTTAATTGAGTTATAAAATTGTTTCTGCAAACCCAACCAAATCTGTTCCGGCGAAAGTGCCCGAACTCATCAGCAATAAGTTTGTATCTTGATAGTTCAAATTGTTAAGGTATTTAAACAATGTTTCCGCTTGATCAAAAAATAATATATCATTATTCTTAAAAGCCTCTTTTACTTGTTGTGCAGAATAAGGTTCCAGGTTTTTTTGCACAAAAGTATGCTCATCTATAAACACGATTGCTTTATCAGCAGCATCCATTGTTCCCTGATATTCATTTAAAAATGCTTTGTTCAAACTACTAAAAGTATGCAGCTCTATACAAGCAATCAATTTTCGGTTTGGAAATTGTTCTTTCACAGCCGCAATTGTAGCTGCAAGTTTGGATGGGGAATGTGCAAAATCTTTATAAATATTTGTTTGCAAGTTGCTACCAATCAACTCCAATCTTTTGGCTGCACCTTTGAAACTATGTATTGCTTTATAAAATGTTTCTTCATCAATATGCAATGCTAAACATACTGCTTTTGCCGCCTCTAAATTGAGCAGGTTGTGATTGCCAAAAACTTGTAACGGATATTCTGTATTTTGATAAGTTAAACTTGTGATGCCATTTCTAATTTGATGTTCTGGCAAATGGTAAGGGGTTTTTTTAATGTTAGAAGTATTTGCTTCCACCAAATGTTTCAAAACTTCATCTTGCCCACAATAAATCAACTGGCCATCTGCCATAATTGTATCGATAAAAACAGCAAACTGTTGCAAGTAAATATCAAAAGTTGGGAACACATTGATATGGTCCCAGGCAATGCCGCTAATCAATCCAATGTTTGCCTGATACAAGTGAAACTTCGGCCTCCTGTCTATCGGCGAAGCCAGATATTCATCGCCTTCAATAATTATCAGCGGCGCATCCGTTAATTTAACCATCGTATCAAAGCCTTCCAATTGTGCACCAACCAGATAATCAAAATCAAACGATGCTTCTTTTAGCACATGTAAAATCATGGAAGTAATGGTTGTTTTACCGTGGCTTCCACCAATTACTACACGGGTTTTATCTTTGGATTGTCCGTAAACATATTCCGGGTAAGAATATATTTTAATACCTTTTTCCTGCGCTTCTATCAGCTCCGGGTTGTCTGCCTTGGCGTGCATTCCTAAAATTACAGCATCCAAGTCAGCAGTAATTCTTTGCTTGTCCCAACCGGATTGTGTTGGCAATAAATCAAACCTATCCAATCTTGATTTAGATGGTTCTGTAAAAACATCATCAGAACCAGTTACAGTAAATCCTTTTTTGTGCAAAGCGATAGCCAGGTTGTGCATAGCACTTCCGCCCATCGCAATAAAATGTACATTCATAGAAAAATTACAGAATTAATTTTTAGTTATAAATATAAATCACAAGCAACTTATTGTTAAGAGTAAGAAAATAACGATAGTTTAACGAATAAATTTTGCTGCAACCCAATCCGAACTTCTTTTATGTTGCAAATATTTGAGCTGGACATTTGCAGAAGCAATTTTTAAAATTCCCAAATCCGGTTCATAAAAACCGCTTAAAAACAGTAAACCATCAGCCTTAAGCCTTTGAGAATAAATTTCAAGCTGATCCAATAAAATATTCCGGTTGATGTTGGCAAGGATAACATCAAACTGTTCGTTCGGGATTATTTCTTTTGATCCGCACAAAACCCGGATATTTTCAATGCGGTTGAGCCTTACATTTTCGATTGTGCTTTCACAACATACCGGGTCATAATCAATTGCGGTAATATCAGTTGCACCTTTTTTGGCGGCCAGAATAGCCAGGATACCAGTTCCGCAACCCATATCCAACGTTTTTTTGCCGGTAAAAACAGTATCCAGCATAAAGTCCAGCATCATTGCAGTAGTTTGATGATGGCCGGTGCCGAAAGCCATTTTCGGATCAATCACAATTTCAAACGGAAAATCAGGCTGAGGTTTATGGAAGGTTGCCCGAACCCAAACCTGATCTTTAATTTGGATCGGCTGAAAATTACTTTCCCAAACCTCGTTCCAATTTTTCTGCGGAATGAGGTTCACTTCATACGAAAAAGTTAATAATTGATGAAAAGGTTCCAGCCGGTCATCCAATTTTTCCCTGTTAAAAGAAGTAGCGGGAAGGTATGCTTTAAAACCAAAATCCATTTCCTCAAAAGTATCACAACCCGCTTCGGCCAGCTCATTCATCAGCAAATCCTGCTGGTATTCTTCCTGAAAAATAGTAGTAAAAAGAAGCTCGATATAATTCATTGCGGAGAGTTGTAAGTGGTAAGTTGCCGGTTGCCGGTTCAGGAAATACTAAAAAGATAGTAGGATAACTTGTTTCAGAACCGACAACAGAAAACCCACAACTAACAACTGTTTTTAATCAAAACGCTTTAATAATATCTACAAAATCTCTCGACTTTAAGGATGCGCCACCAATTAATCCGCCATCAATATCGGGCTGAGAAAAAAGTTCGTGTGCGTTTTTGGTGTTGCAGCTGCCGCCATACAAAATTGTAGTCTCATCAGCTGTTTCCTGTCCATATTTTGTGGCGATTTCCTGACGGATAAAAGCATGAATCTCTTGTGCCTGTGCAGAAGATGCGGTTTTTCCGGTCCCGATTGCCCAAACTGGTTCGTACGCTAGCACAACTTGCGCAAATTGTTCTTTTTGCAGATGAAATAAACCTTCGCTCAGGTGCGATTTGATAACTTCAAAAAAGCGGTTGCCTTCGCGTTCTTCCAAAGTTTCGCCAATACAAAAAATTGGTTTTAATAAATTGCTCAATACCACATTCGTTTTTTTAGCCAACAGTTCGTTGCTTTCTCCAAAATACTGACGCCGTTCTGAATGGCCCAAAATCACGTATTGCGTACCTACAGAACGGATCATTTTGGCAGAGATTTCACCCGTAAACGCACCGGCTTCTTCCTGGTGGCAATTTTGTGCACCAACAGAAATTTTGGAATGCCCTTTCACCAGTTGCGACAGGCTATGCAAATAAGTGTACGGGCAGCAAACGATAGCAATTTGCGAACCGGAAACTTCGTCATTTACCATATTAACCACTTCGGAAAAAGTGGCTAAACCTTCGTTATATTCCAGGTTCATTTTCCAATTTCCGGCAACTATTTTTTGTCTCATATTGTTTTATATTGATCTGTAAGATTGCTTTAATTCAAAAAGGTATTTCAAAATATTAGATTCTATTTCATCAAAATCACGGTCTTTCCGTTCAAAAGCGAGTTGAGCGGTTTCCAATGCTTTTTTTAAGGCATAAATTTCCGTCTGTTGAATGCCTCCCCAGGAAAAATCAGGAACAAATTTTTGCGGAAAACCCATACCAAAAATATTACAATTTACGCCTGCAATTGTTCCGGTATTAAACATGGTATTGATAGCGCATTTGGTATGGTCACCCATAATCAAACCACAAAATTGCAAACCGGTATTTCGCAGTTGTTGGGTAGGATAATCCCAGAGTTTTACTTCGCCATACGTATTTTTAAGGTTGGAAGTATTTGAATCCGCTCCAAAATTACACCACTCGCCCACCACAGAATTTCCTAAATAACCTTCGTGGCCTTTAGATGAATTTCCCCAGATAACGGAATTTTTAACCTCGCCGCCAATGGTACAGTTTGGGCCGATTGTAGTTGCGCCATAAATTTTGGCACCCATTTTTACCTGTGAATTTTCTCCTAAAAAAAAACTACCACGTACGTTTACGCCTTCAAAAACTTCTGATTTATTACTCAGATAAATCGGCCCGGATTTGGTATTGAAAGTCGAGCATTCAGCCAAAGCATCTTCTTCTGCAAAAAAATCATCACCCAAAATTAGATTGGTATTGCTGATGGGGGCACTTATTTTTCCTTTGGTAAGCAAGGCAAAATCTTTACGCAGTTCTGTATCGTTTAAGCTGAAAATATCCTCGGGATAAGTTATTTTAATAAAGTCAGGCACATATTTTACCTGCCTAAAAGAAGCAATGGCTGATTCCCAATTACTTAAATCTGAACCGGAAATTTTGGCAGCGATCAAAAAATTATGCTGTTGTAAAGCTTCACCTTCCTGTAGTTTATCAACGGCCTCAAGCAAAGCTTCATCCGGGCAAGCGGAACCATTGATCAATAAATTTTGCTCTGAAACCTGCAATGGAAATTTTTCCTGCAGGTATTTTGGGGTGATAAAAGAAGCATCCTGATGAAGGTACTTTTGCCATTTTTCGGCGATGGTCAGCATCCCGACCCTTAGATCAGCAACCGGCCGCGTAAAAGTCAGCGGTAATAAAGTTTGCTGTGCGGCATCGTCAAAAAGAATAATTCCCATTAAACAAAAATAAAAAAAGTCCCGGCTGTGTGAACCGGGACTGCTTATTATCTTAAATAAAGTTTATTTTTTGTTGTAACGGGTACGGAATTTATCGATACGGCCTGCAGTATCAACCAACTTCATTTTGCCAGTATAGAACGGGTGCGAAGTGTGGGAAATTTCCAATTTAATTAACGGATATTCCTGTCCGTCTTCCCATTTAACGGTTTCTTTTGAATCTATGCAGGATTTAGTCATGAAAGAATAGTCGTTGGACATATCTTTAAAAACAACTAATCTATAGTTGGAAGGGTGGATTTCTTTTTTCATTTTAGTGGAGTTCTTTTCAAAAACAGGCGCAAATATACTGTTTTATCATTTATAAAAAATACCTCGTTAAAAATAGCATCAGTCAGGCGTTTACGTCTTATCAAAACCTTTAAAAACCTAAGTCTTAAAATTGCAAGTTAATGACTGTAAAACCTTATTCTTACACACAAATTTGGAATTTTAACTTAAAAGATTTAATATATTTGCATTCATATTTATACTTAATTTTTTTAAGACTATGGATCTTCCTATTTATCTTGATAATAACGCAACTACGCCGATGGACCCACGGGTTTTGGAAGCAATGATCCCTTATTTTGTGCAAAAATTCGGTAACTCTGCCAGCCGTAACCATGCTTTTGGCTGGGTTGCAGAAGAAGCTGTGGATTACGCACGTGAGCAGGTGGCGCAATTAATCGGTGCGAACGAAAAAGAAATTATTTTCACTTCCGGTGCTACAGAATCTGATAACCTTGCACTGAAAGGCGTTTTTGAAATGTACAAGGAAAAAGGTAATCACATCATCACGATGACTACCGAGCATAAAGCTGTTTTGGATGCTTGCAAGCATTTGGAAAAATTAGGTGCCAGGGTTACTTATCTTTCTCCGAAACCGGACGGAATAATTGATCTGGAAGAATTGGTTGCGGCTATGTCTCAGGAAACGATCCTGGTTTCTATTATGTATGGCAACAATGAAATCGGTGTAATCCAGCCGGTGAAAGAAATTGCTAAAATAGCGCACTCTTTTGGTGCTTTATTTATGACGGATGCGACCCAAGCTGTTGGTAAAATCCCGGTAAATGTGATCGAAGACGGTATTGATCTGCTGGCTTTATCTGCCCATAAAATGTACGGCCCGAAAGGTGTTGGTGCTTTGTACGTTCGCCGTAAAAATCCACGGGTTAAAGTTACCGCTCAAATGGACGGCGGCGGCCACGAGCGCGGTATGCGTTCCGGTACATTGAATGTTCCGGGAATTGTAGGTTTGGGTAAAGCTTGTGAACTTGCCCGTTTGGAAATGCATCAGGATGCGGTAAGGTTGTCTGCTTTACGCGATAAATTGGAAAATGCTTTAACGCAACTGGAAGAGTCTTACGTGAATGGAAATAGAGAACATCGTTTGCCGCATACAGCTAATATTTCCTTCAAATATGTTGAAGGTGAAGGCTTGATGATGGCGATGAAAGATCTGGCTGTTTCTTCCGGTTCTGCCTGTACTTCAGCTTCTTTAGAACCTTCTTATGTATTAAAAAGTTTGGGTTTATCTGATGATTTGGCACATTCTTCCATCCGTTTTGGTTTGGGTAGGTTTACTACGGAAGAAGAAGTTGACCGGGCCATTGAAGTAACCCGGAATGCTGTAACGCACCTTCGCGAACTTTCCCCGCTTTGGGAAATGTTTAAAGAAGGTATCGACCTGGATTCTATTGAGTGGGCTGAACACTAATTTTTATCCGATAAAAACAGCATTGACAAACTGTCTGTTAGCATTTTAGCGGCAGGATTTTTGAACTAAATATTAAACTAAAAAACATAAAGTTATGGCTTATTCAGATAAAGTTATCGATCATTATTCAAACCCGCGCAACGTTGGAACTTTGGATAAAAGCAGCAACAAAGTAGGGACCGGCTTAGTTGGAGCACCAGAATGCGGCGACGTAATGCGTTTGCAAATTGAAGTTGATGAATTTAATGTAATTAAAGACGCCAAATTCAAAACTTTTGGCTGTGGTTCTGCAATCGCATCTTCTTCTTTGGCAACTGAATGGTTGAAAGGAAAAAGCATTGACGATGCCATGAAAATTGATAACATGGATATTGTGGAAGAACTGGCTCTGCCGCCTGTAAAAATCCATTGTTCTGTTTTGGCGGAAGATGCGATCAAAGCTGCCATCAATGATTATCGCGTAAAAAATGGTTTTGCGCCGATCGAATCAGAGAAAGTGCACCATTAAGAAAGTTGTAAGTTGTGGCTTTATAAATTGTAAGTTTTAAAACTTAAGCTTATAAATCCACTCATACTGTTTTTAGCACACTTTTTTATGGGTTGCTGATCAACGTAAAACTTAGAACCTAATACTTAAAATTAACAAGATGATTACTGTAACCGATAAAGCAAAAAGTAAAGTTGAAGAATTGATTCATTCTTCCAATCTGAATGAATCTTATTTTCTGCGGGTTTCTGTTGCTGGCGGCGGATGTTCCGGTTTATCTTATAAACTTGATTTTGACAATGAAATCAAGCCCGGCGATCAGTTTTTTGAAGATAAAGGGATCAAAATATCGTTGGATATGAAATCTTTTTTATATCTGGCAGGTACAGAATTAGATTTTTCTGATGGTTTGAACGGGAAAGGATTTAACTTTCATAACCCGAATGCCAGCCGTACATGTGGCTGCGGCGACAGTTTTTCTGTATAGAAATTTTTACAACAAAACAAAAAAAGGGATGCTAAAAACAGCATCCCTTTTTTTGTTTAACACATAAATAAATATAAGTTTGGCCTGCCAAATTCACCTTTATAAACCTGTCATTTTCCATGAGTCCGGTAACAGAACATTCAACTATTCCAAGCCTTTTGCAAAATGTTGTGCAGCATATCCATCCGGATAGTGCTGTTTTTATGACATATAAAGTAGAAGATGTTTGGGAGGAAATTACTTATAAACAGGCTTTTGAAAAAATCAATGCCATTTCTGCGTATTTGCTTGATATTGGAATTAAAAAAAACGACCGGCTGGCTTTAATATTAGAAAACGGTCCTGAATATGTTTATTACGATCAGGCATTGCAACAGATTGGAGCTGTAAATACATCCATCTATCCTACCCTTTCGGAAACAGAAATTGAATATATTCTAAATGATTCCGGTGCAAGAACTATATTAGTCGGAAGCAGTTTTCTCTTCAAAAAAATATTAAAAATCTCCAACAGATGCAGCGAACTGATCCGCATTATACCCAATCTGGACGATTACTGGAAAATCTCCAACAACGCTAAATACAACGCTGGCATCATTTCGCTTTCCGTTTTATTGTCCGAAGGAACAAAGTTATACGAGAAATATAAAAATGCGATCAACAGTTGCCGGGAAAGTATTTTGCCAACCGATGTTTCGGCCCTGATTTACACCTCCGGAACAACCGGTACACCAAAAGGCGTGATGTTGACGCATTACAATTTCACACAAAATGTTCGGGCGAGTTTGGATCAGATTACGGTAATTACAAAAGATGATGTGTTTCTATCTTTTCTGCCACTTTCGCATATTTTCGAGCGTACCGCAACTTATCACGTTTGCTTAGCAACGGGTGCTAAAATTGCTTTTGCCCAGAGCCTGGAATTATTGGCAAAAAATATGGCAGAAGTTAAACCAATGGTAATTAGTTGTGTGCCGAGATTGTTGGAACGCATCCACGACCGCGCCATGAAAAACGGGCAAGCGGCAGGCGGGATCAAAGCTAAACTGTTTTTATGGTCGTTGAAAAAAGGACGGAAATTTAGGGAGGTAAAAGAAGCAGGCAAAAATCCGGGACTGATACTGGCCGCTCAAAATAAATTGGCTGACAAGTTGGTTTTTAGCAAAATAAAAGAAAAAACAGGTGGACGATTAAAATTTATGCTTTCTGGCGGAGGTGCGTTACCAAAAAATGTAGGTGAGTTTTTTGGTGATTTAGGTATTAAGGTTTTAGAAGGATTCGGTTTGACAGAAACGTCGCCGGTAATGGCTGTTACGGAATATAACCGGCAAGTTTACGGAACTGTAGGCCGGATCATTCCTCGTATTGAAGTTGCGATACAAAATATTGATACGCGTAAAATTTATACCATTCAAACACATGATACTTTTAAGCCTGATTTTGAATCCGAAGAAGGCGAAATTATAACACGAGGCCATTGCGTGATGAAAGGTTACTGGAACAAACCAGAAGAGACCAAAAATGTGATTGATGAAGATGGCTGGTTTCATACCGGCGATATTGGACGCTTTTATAAAGGTAACTTGCAGATCACAGACCGCTTAAAAAACATGCTGGTTAATTCTTTTGGTAAAAATGTTTATCCAACACCGGTAGAAAACACTTATTTAAAAAGCACGAAAATTGAACAAGTATTTTTACTTGGTGATAAACGCGAATACGTTACCGCTTTCATCATTCCTTCCAAAGAACTGTTGCAGGAAACCTTTAACTTGGATGAATCCTTTTTTGAGAAACCCGATGTTTTTATCGAAGATCAGCGCATTGTAGATTGGATAAACGAAGATGTAAAAAAGCTATCCAATGAGCTGGCTAAATTTGAACGCATTAAAAACTTCAAAGTAAAACGTAACCCTTTCAGCATGGAAGAAGGTGAAATTACGCCCACTTTAAAGGCAAAACGAAAAGTGATTGAGAAGAAGTATGCAGTAGATATTGATGCTTTGTATTTGCAGGAAGTGGATTTCATTTGATGAAAGTTTAGGTGGTAAAAGAAGTATTGATAAACAAATTATACATTTATATTAGCTTGTAAATACAACCTAT
>JAABUS010006367.1_pt1 | contig 14410 bp, 16 predicted proteins | sample 5560161 | NCBI WGS metagenome assembly JAABUS01 (sample SAMN10711885, study PRJNA513376) | rock metagenome | isolation source: Antarctica rocks | place: Antarctica: Victoria Land, Trio Nunatak nord | collected 2016-01-04 | reverse complement strand
TATCGGACCGTGAGATCGAGCGCCTGATCGACGCGTATCAGGCCTCAGCAATCACGCTTGTGGAACTGCAGGAGCGCCGGCGACAGATCGAAGACCATGGTCGCCGCCTGCGGGCCCGGCGCGACGAGATCCACCGTCAACACTCGGAACGTGAGCAGGAACTCCGGCTGCTGCAGGGCCTGGAGGCGTTCTATGACGGCATTCGGGACACGCTCATCGATCCGCCTTTCGAAACCAAGCAGAACGTCCTCCGGCTGGTCATCGATCGGGTGATCGTCGAGGCGGATACGCTCGTCATCCGCCACGTCGTCCCAACGGCTCCAATTGGATTGCAACTACACCCGCGACAAGTTGGCGAGTTACGGTGCTGCGAAGAGGGAGATCATTCCCGGCGTCGGGCATCGGCAGCACAAGGGGCTGAAACAACAGGGCAGAGAACTCGCGCCAGCCCACGCGACGGCGAAAGCGGCAGATGAGGCGCTTCAAGTCAGCCGGGCACGCTCAGCGTTTCCTCTCCGCCAATGACGGGATCAACAACCTCTTTCCTCGCTGCCGCCACTGCCTGCCCGCCTGTCATTATCGAGCCGTCCGGACCGAAGCTTTCCAGACCTGGGTCGAGATTACAGGTGCTGCCCGCATGGCATGAGCGTCAGTGCGCGCAGCCAGCGCTGCCGGCACTCGCTCGACCAATGTCGTACAAGTTGACAATACCGCGCCACGCACAACCCGCGGCCATCAAATCGCCCATAACAGTACAAGTTGACGATGCTCACAGATACAACCAAGTCTCGGGTAGTCTGACAAATCAGATGGCGATCCCCCGCGTAAGGACGGCGTGTCCCGTACAAAAACTCTCAACATTAAAGCGCCTGAGTTCCCCGTTTGCATCTGGCAAGACGTCGTCGACGTGCATCACCGGACCTTTGCTCGACCAGGTGACATGCCGGCGGAGAATCCCATAGGCGTGCTCGCCGGCGACAGCCGGCAGCTGGGCGCGAAATGCGGGCGAAGTAATGAAATGCCGCACCGGGGGTCCGTCACCGTTTGGGCGAATTTTCTTCTGCTTGGGATGAGCGCTCACCAGGCCGAACGACACGTGATGCGGATCGCGCTCCTCGACCATACGCCATAACGTCGATGCGAGAGAGTTTGCGTAGCGCTTCGACATAACCTGCACGTTCGCCATCGTAAACGGCAGATCAGATGCGTCTTGTCGAAAGCGGGAGCCGAGAAAAAGCAGCTGTCCGGCGCCGAAATTGGCCTCTGCCTCAATGACGGCGTGACAGCTTGGGTCGAGGGTATGTGTGGCGTCACCGTGAAGAAATTCTTTGTGCCAAGGAATGAGCCCATGCACGATTTCGTGGCCTTCCATCCATCGGTGCCGCGCCGTGGGTTCCTCCTGGTCAATCAGTATCTGGCGCCGTTCCGGTAGCCACAAGGCACATAGCCGGCGCTCCTTGATCACCGTCCACAGCCGGGTCGGATTACGAACGAGACCCATTCCAGCCATACGTATCGCATGAACGACGTCGTCAACCAGCGTCGTGTCCGATGAGCTATAGTAGCCGAGGTCGAGCTTCAGCAGCGCGCGGACATCCGGCAGCGAGAGTGGCGGTTCCGGCCGGCTCAGATCAGACAGGATCCGATCGACCTGATCTCTGATATCGCCTGTCTCCTCCGCCCCCACTGCTGTCATGGGTGGGCCTTAATTCGTGCCATAATGGCATCAACGTAGAACGACAGTCCAACCCGCTCGACCGACGTGAGCGTCGATAGATCGTCGGACATGGCCGCAAATTTCAGCCCCTGTACGGTCGTGTCGCTGTCATTGACGATGACCGCCTCTGCCAATCTGGCGAGCTCCTGCTGCGGCAATGACAGGCGCTCCGCCAGCTTATGGATAGTCCTCGGACGCGGCCGGAAGTTGGGATCCTGCTCGAGACCGCGAAGCTCGGTCACATCGACGCGCGTCTGCGTCGCGAGGACGTCCACCGTAAGACCTTCGCGACGACGCAGCTCGCGCAGAATAATCCCCAAGATGGCTGGCGGTGGGTCAATGACCTCCTCTGCGAACATGTCGCAAAGCTTGGCCGGGTCGTCGGTATCCCCGAACGCGGCAGCAGGCAGGCCGACATCAACGTCCCCCTCGGGATCGTTCTCGATCTTCTGCCGAAGCCGCTCCCGGGAGATGAGCATTCTCATGCTGTCCTCCTTCTTGTCAGCTTACGAAGGCCCGGGCTTGGACCTCCGTCATTTCGAAATAGCGCAGCGGGTAGTCTGGATAGTAGGTGTTGTCGGTTCCGAGATCCGTCATCTGGCAGGTTCCCTGGTACCAGCTTTCCGACTGCGGCAGGGCGTGTAGACCGATCCGCCCGCCACACTCTTCTTCGACGCTCAGGCTGATAGCCGCGGACAGGAAGATCCGGCCAACACCCTTGTAACGTGCAGCGCCGATCAGTCTGGGTCGGTTCCATGGCGCGGTCGCGATCAACTCGACATAGACGAGCCCGCGCCCCTCCTGCCCCGGCGCTCGGGAGACTTTCAGCGGGTCGAGCGAGACCAGCATCAGCCCTTGTGTGTGGCCGTCGCAAGCAATGGCGAAGGACCGGAGATAACTGCTCCGATGCGCCGTCTTACGCCGCCACTCCCAATGCATGTCTTGCAGGTCGTAGCTAGCCATCTCGTCGACGGATTGCGGTTTCAATTCTGCCCGCCGCTGCTCGAACAGCGGTTGCCAGAGCGATTCAAAATCATCCCGGTCAACCTCCCGGGCCGGAGAATACAGTTCGGCGGCTCTCCAGGCCCCACTGGCGACGTGGCGTAACTCGACCGCGATGCAGTTCATAGGGACTAAAGCACCAAAAGCTCGGCCTTCTCCTTAGTGGAGGGGTGTTCGAGGAACACCTTATCACCGGCCTCAATCCGATCCGTCACCCGCTCGAACAGTCGAAGCGCCTGTTTGAGCACCGCCGTCTTCGATACACCGCGAGCGTCAGAAAGTCGGTCGAGCGCGTCCATCTCTGGCGCGCTCAGGTTCAACGTCATCGTTCGCTTGTCTTGCATGGCCTTGGCTTACCGAATCTTCGGATCTGTATACCGACCCGAACGGCAGGCGTCAACATTAATTATATGCTAAATGGCCATTGATTAGCCATGAATTGGCTATTATATGTGACTCACCGAGCGGCGCAGGACCGCTATCCAAGGAGTGAAGTCCATGCCTCAAGTGATTGAAGTCGAGTTTGACGGACGGCTTGAGCTGTTCGAGCCAGGCACCGGAACGATGGAGGAGCTCTCGCTGGAGGTTGTCCAGCGGCGCTTCGGCACGGACACGTCGTTGTTCCTCTTCGTGCGTGAATCCGAACGTTTGTTCGATTGTATTGTCGACCAGCATTGCACCGCCCTTGTGGCGCACCGCCATCAGGCGGTTCAGGTCAAAGTCGGTTACGAGCATCTTGAAAAGCGGCATGATTTCCCGCCCTCCGTCACGGTGTTCCACGTGCTGCAGTGGGCAATTGGCAAACACGGCTTCGCGCTCGATTCCACGGCGCGCTCGAAGGCCAACCTCGTAGTGTCGGGCGACACCGCGCCTCTGCCTCGGGAGGACGTGATCGGCAAGTTCGCTCACCACCATGAACTCCGCCTCGATCTGACGCTGCGCGACTTCACCAATGGGGCGCAAGATGCTGCCTGATCAGGCACTACTCGTCAGGGACCTACAGTCACCTCGCGTGGTTGCAGGTCTCGCTACTGGCAGATGGGCGATCCTCCGACACGACTTCCCGGAGTTGATTCTCAGTGTCAGCGTTGCGGTGTCGCCCGCTCACTTGCCGCTAAGCTTCACGTTTCGGTGCCTTTGCGACAGTTACCCGGGGCAAGCTCCTTACGTTGAGGTCTGGGATGACGCGACAAAGGCGCGACCCGCGCTTCTGCCGCTGACTTCGCCTGGCGTGGCGGACGCGCTGAAAAACTGGGGGGTGTTTCCAGGTGGTGGCGTGTACCGCCCTTGGCAACGAGCCGCTGCCACTCATAACAATTGGGCCGCCCTGCGTTCGGAAGATGCGTGGCATCGGGGTCGTACGATTCACTATTTGCTCTGCAAATTGCATGAACTCGTAGTGGAGGAGGCCGCCTGTGTCGTACCGGCCTAAATTAGCCCGGCTCTCGTGCTCGTCGGCGATTTGGGACGAAGGCGTCGCTGAGCTTGGTCGGCGCACGCTCGGGCAAAGCAGGGAGAGCGGTGCATTTCTCCTCGGCGAAGGCCAGGATATCGGCTGCCACAGGGTTCTTGAGTTCGCCTTCTACGACGACATCGATTCGCACGCGCTCGACACCGGCATCGTGCATTTTCATGGCGACCGGTTTCCCGTCCTTTGGGCGCTCTGCCGGTCACGCGGTTATGGGGTCGTTGCTGATGTGCACGTGCATCCAGGCGGCTACAAGCAAAGTGCGTCCGATCGACGCGACCCTGTGATGCCCCGCGTAGGTCATATCGCCTTCATCCTTCCCGATTTCGCTGCTGGGTCAAATAAACCCGGCCACATCGGAATGTATGAATTCTTGGGTGATGCCGTCTGGCACGACCACAGTCGCGTCGGCAGCCGGTTCTTCCATCTATCAGAGGAGACCCCATGACCGAGATCACGCGAGATCCATGGCGGCGATCACGGATCACAAAGGCCATCGTGGACGCGGCGCTCGCACCGGACTGGGTCGGAGCAGAGGCGATGCTCCACAATGTTCGCCTTCGAATCACGATTGGGGAAGAGGTCGCAACGACGGCTGCGGGGCAGGCCGCCCTGCTGACAGCCGTTGCGACTTCATTCCGTTGCTTTGAGTTGGTGGAGGTGATCTGTCCCATAGATGTGCGACTTCGCCGAGCCCTTCCGCTTGGCAAGACGCTCGGCGAGGCTGTGCGGGCACTCGGCGGGACGTTGGTTGACAGCAAGGATACGGCCCCGACACATGTCGTTCTCATCGGCGCCGACGACTCGGCAGGGTTTGCCGTCCGCTGCTGGTGGAACGGCTGGCTTGCTGGTGTGTTGCCCGTTCAGGATACACGCAAAGTGTCCGCGAGTTGGAATCCCTTGGCTGGTATCGCCGCGGGAGCACTTGCTGTCAGGGAAGTTTTCGCGTCCGCGATTGGAAATGCTCGTGCAGGGCGCCGGACATCGATCACCTCACTGTGGGAGCCTTGGGAGGAGCCGTCCGCTGCGAGCAAGGGACCACAAACACTCGCCTTTCCGGACGCTCTCTGGATGATAGGGCTTGGGCATCTTGGCCAGGGAACGGCATGGGCACTCAGCTTCATTCCAGCGAGAGGTCGACCGGTCGTGACGCTTCAGGACGATCAGGTCATTGAAGCCGAGAACGAAGCGACGTGTCTGCTGGTTAGGCCGGGTCAGTTGGGTTTGCGGAAAACGCGCGTCGTTGCCGACTGGCTCGAGGCTGTCGGGTGGGAAACCCGTATAATTGAGCGCCGATATGACGAAAGAATGCGGCCATCGCTCTCAGAACCAGGCTTGTGCCTATGTGGTCTGGATGATCTTCTCCCAAGACAGATCGTGGCTCGATCTGGGTTTGACTACGTCATCGACGCGGGTGTCGGCCACGGCCCGCAGGACTTTCAGCGATTGCAGATCAAGATCGTGCGCGCAGGGAAATCAGACGGACTGTGGTCACCGGCTCCCAATTCGGACCGGAACGTCGAAACTCTTCTAGCCCGACCAGCCTATCAAAACTATTCGCGGCAGCCCGGCGTCTGCGGAGCCCTCCCACTCGCGCGGGCGAGCGTCGCAGTTCCCTTCGTCGGCGCTTTTGCCGGCGCCATGATGATGGCGGCGGCGGCCCGGATTGCGAATTTACAGGGCATACCAAGATCCATTCAAGTTGAGCTGCCTGCACCAGACTTGATCACCGTAAGCGATTTCATCGAAATACTTGTGCCAATCTCCGCAAGTGCTGTTGATCTTGGATGAAGTTCATACCCGAACAACCCTATTAGCTTCGCAGGGCGCTCCGCTACTTGATGCGGTGCATTTTCGGTCAAGGGCACCTTTCCCAGCCCTGCTGCCTCTTCTCAGAGGCGTTCTGTAGAGCCGCCAGAGCCGCGCGGCCTTAAATATCGAGAGTTGCGAATTAGATTATAGAGTGAAAAAGTAGTGGCGATCGCCGTGACGGGTTTAAGGTCGAGATAGATGCTCTCGGCCAGTCCGTCTCGGAGGATCTCCCATTCTTCAGAACAGTATCCATCCGGTGAGGGCCGCGGATCAGGTGGATTGCGCTTGGTGGTCGATTTGCGGGTCCATGCCTTGGCAAGTGCCGAGACATCTTCGGCAAGCCGTTCGGCGTTGACGGCTTTGGGGTCGAAGTCCTCACCGATCTACTCCTTCATCTCGGCGTGGTTCTCGTATGCCGGGTCGGCGAGAGCGTCCAGGAACACGCTATAGCCCTATGGGCCACCCACGTCTTCGGGCGGACAGCGTCCGACGGCGTTGATCAGGATCGAGTATGCGAGGCCGGGCACCGCATCGGTGACGCGCTCGACGTTGACCGTGTGTTGCTGCCTCATGCGAGACCACGGCACGCCCGCGTGGTCCTGCGTCTGCAGGCCCGCAAGCCGCCACATCGGCGATGACGCCCTCACGCACGACCCTTCGATTCCGCCCGATTTTGACTCGCGAGAAGCGGGGTTATCACGAGTTGACCGCACTTACACGGCGGGGCAGGGTGGGCGAACGGGGACAATCCGGCCCGTTTCGGCGTCATCCGTGGAGCGAGCTGAAGGCATGGACGGCAGCAACGACCACGACGGCGATCTCGTCCCTTTCCGCACCCTGGTGCTCGACGAGGACGGCGCCACCCTCGTGCTGCGGCCGCGGCCGGCCTCGGAGCGGGCCCGGCAGTTCCGCGCCCAGGCCGACGCGCCAGCCACCGTGCGCGCCTACGCCGCCGACTGGCGCCACTTCGAACGCTGGTGCCGGGCGCACGGCCAGCAGCCGTTCGGCGGCGCCGCGCCGCTGGAGCCGGTGGTCGGCGACTACCTGGCCAGCCTCGGCACCACGCAGGCCATGTCCACCCTGCGCCGGCGCGTCGCCGCCATCGTCCGCCAGGCCCGGCTCGCGCGGGTGGCGTTCGACACCAAGAGCCCGGACATCCGCGAGGTGCTGCGCGGCATCGGCCACGCGCACCGCCGCGACCCGCGCCAGGCGGCGGCGCTGACCACGCCGGAGATCCAGAAGCTGGTCGGCACCTGCGGCCCCGACCTCGCGGGCCTGCGCGACCGGGCGCTGATCCTCGTCGGCTTCGCCGGCGCGCTGCGGCGCTCCGAGCTGGTGGCGCTCGGGCGCCGGCACGTGCAGTGGACGGCGCGCGGCATGACGCTGCGCATCGCCCGCTCCAAGACCGACAGCGAGGGCAAGGACATCGGCATTCCGCTCGGCCGCCACGCCGAGACCTGCCCGGTGACGCATCTGCGGCGCTGGGTGGCCGCCGCCGCGATCGAGGACGGCGCGCTGTTCCGCCGGGTGGACCGCTGGGGCAAGGCCGGTGCCCGGCCGATGAACCCGGACAGCGTGCGGCTGGTGCTCGCGCGGCTGGCCGCCGCGGCCGGCATGGTGGGCACCCCGCTCGAGCCGATCAGCCCGCACGGGCTGCGCGCGGGCTTCATCACCACCGCCTACGGCAACGGCGTCTCCGACGAGCGGATCATGGAGCACACACGGCAGAAGAGCCTCGAGACCATGCGCGGCTACGTCCGCCGCGCCCGCCTCGACCGCGACAGCCCCGCCGGAAACGTCGGGCTGTGACCACGTTGCGCTGCCGACTGGGCTCGCTTCACACCAGCTTTTCTGTGCGGAACATCCTTATGGAACGCCGAAGGTGCTGAAATCCTTGGGCTCAGGATTTAGAACCGTAGCCCACCGTTTGCGGAACACACGTGTAGGACCATGACGATAATCCTTAACGGAATATCATACAGAGGCTCAGGCGCTGTGCCCCCATCCACAAAACCGCCCTTAGCCGATGGCGTTCATCCAAGCTTGATACAACAGAGCCGGTTAGGTGTCGGTATCTGAGCCGCTCCAGATCTTCTCCTCGGTCCAGCCCAGCGCCGAGAACTCTGCAGCCCGCAACGGCGCTTCGCCAACCGAGAAGAACTCGTCGAGCTGTGGTGGCCTCACCGAGGTCCCACTCAGCATGGCGTGAGCCTGCCCGCGATGATGCACTTGATGCTGGAACAGGTGCAGTAGCAACCGGTCGATCCGCTCGTGCTGGACGCGGGTGCCGCGATGCACGGAGACGATGCGCTCCAGCCCAGCCCCGTCTAGACCTCCCACCACGGCGAGCAAACGTTGGTCCACCGCTGCTTGTGCCTCTTGAAGCGCGGCAACGGTTCCATAGGGATCCCTGTCTGCCCAGGCTGCTGGCCCGAGCGTGCCGCCCTCCATCGCATCCACGTAGAAGCGGTCTATGACCAGGACATGATTGAGCGTGGCGCGCAGGCTCGGAAAGAAGCCTGTTCGCTTCGCGGCGAACTCGTCCGGCTCCAGCCGAGCACAGGCGGTGAGCAGGCGATGGTTTGCCCAGGCGTTGTTGTGCGCCATGGCACGGTAGGGAAGCACAGCATCCATCAGCGCCACCGGGGTGCGCAAGCTGCCCGGCCCTCCAGTTTTGAGCTTCCATACTGAAACAGTTAAGCCGACGGCGCGATCCCATAGGCGCCGGAGCGTCACCAACTGGCCATCAATCTTGTCCGTGGCATGGCCGCGTCTAGAACCACGAAAACCGGCCGTTTCTCTTGTGCTCTTCCCGCAGTCCCTGCAGTCCGAGCAAGCCGGTGCATTTCGCCGCTCCTACACCTTTGCCGGATCATACCTCGATTGACCGATCTTCCCGACGTTCTCCGCCGCGCCATCGACCTTGTGCTCAGCTTTGACGCCGGGTTGTTTCAAGTCGTCGCGCTGTCACTCGGGGTCAGCGTGGGCGCGACCGTGGCCGCATCTTTGTTTGGTTTGCCGCTCGGGGCTGCACTTGCCGTCCTGCGGTTCCCGGGCCGGCGCGGTTTGGTGCTTCTCGCCAACGCCCTGCTCGGCCTGCCGCCTGTCGTTGTCGGCCTGATGCTCTACTTGCTGCTGTCGCGCGCGGGGCCGCTCGGAGGCTTGGGGCTGCTGTTCACGCCTGCCGCCATGGTGCTCGCCCAGTTCCTGCTCGCGTTGCCGATCGTAGCGGCCCTCGCCCACCGTGCTGCAGACGGCATTTGGGGCATCTACGGCGACGACCTGCAGGTCGATGGCGCTAGCCCGCTGCGTGCGATCATGACGGTGCTGGCGATCGGACATGCCGAGATGCTGACAGCCATACTCGCGGGCTTTGGGCGCACGATCTCGGAGGTGGGCGCTATCCTGGTGGTTGGTGGCAACATCGCCGGCCACACGCGCACCATGACCACCTCGATCGTCTTGGAAACGAGCCGGGGCAACCTCGCCTTCGCGCTGGCGCTGGGCAGCGTGCTTGTCGCCATAAGCCTTGCGGTGAGCGCCACAGTATTCGCCTTGGCCGGGCGCTGGGACCGTGCCGTCCCGCGCCCGCCAGCAGAGCCGTCCGTGTGAATGCTGCGCCGTGACCATCCGTCGCCAGCCTTGCCGTCCCGTCCGCGGCGGTGTCCAAGCACAGGGCTTCTACGGCCCTATCCCACGTTCAACCTGCCTCGCCAGAAGGATGCCCCCATGACGAAGCTGAGCACCCGCCGCTCCCTTCTGGCCGCCCTGGCCATCCTGCTTGGCGCCGTGCCGCTTGCGGCCGGCCCCGCCTGGGCGGAGGCGCCGTTCATCACCGTCGCGTCCACCACCTCCACCGAGCAGTCCGGCCTGTTCGGCTACCTGTTGCCCGCCTTCACTAAGGCGACCGGGATCGATCTGCGCGTGGTTGCGGTCGGAACCGGCCAAGCCCTGAGGCTCGGCGAGCGCGGGGACGCCGACGTTCTGCTCGTTCACGATCGGGCGGCAGAGCTGAAGTTCGTCGCCGCGGGCTGGGGCATTGAGCGGCACGACCTGATGTACAACGACTTCATCGTCGTCGGGCCCAAAGCAGACCCGGCAGGCGTCGCGGGCAGCAAGGACGCCGTTGCCGCGTTCCGCAAAGTCGCGGACGCGAAGGCACCGTTCGTCACGCGGGGCGACGACAGCGGCACAAACGCGGCGGAGCTGCGCTTCTGGCGCGACGCCGGGATCGACCCAAAGGTGGCCAGCAATGGCGCAGGCTGGTACAAGGATATCGGCGGCGGCATGGGTGCTGCACTGAACACGTCGGCCGCCTTGGATGCCTATACCCTGTCCGACCGCGGCACTTGGCTCAACTTCGGCAACCGGCGCAACCTCGTCATCGTCGTCGAGGGCGACCAGCGCCTGTTCAACCAGTATGGCGTCATGCTGGTCAACCCAGCCCGGCATCCCACTGTGAAGGCCGACCTTGGGCGGACCTTCATCGACTGGCTGATCTCGCCGGCAGGACAGCAGACCATCGCCGGCTACAAGATCAATGGTGAGCAGCTGTTCTTCCCGGACGTGGACAGGCCCGGCCTGTGAAAGGCCCGCTCCGCATCGCAGGAACGGCGGCTGCCGCCACAATGATTGCAATGACGTCCGTCTCGGCCGTCCACGCTGATGAGGGCATTGTCCGCCTGCACGCCGCCGGCAGTCTGAAATCGGCTCTGACCGAGTTGGGCCGTGCTTTCACTGCGGCGCACGGCACCAGAGTCGAGGCGCAGTTCGGCTCCTCCGGACTACTGCGCGAACGGTTGAAAGGGGGTGAGCCCGGCGACGTGTACGCCTCCGCCGATATGGGCAACCCGCTTGCGCTGGCGAAGGCGGGCAAGGCCGGGCCAGTCGTGCTGTTTGCCCGCAACCGCCTCTGTGCCGTCGTGGGGCCCGGCCTGCAGGTAACGCCCGAAACGGTCCTGGCGACGATGCTGGCGCCGGACACCAAGCTCGGCACCTCGACGCCGCGGAACGACCCGGCTGGGGACTACGCCTGGCAACTCTTCGCCAAAGCCGACAAAGTGCAGCCGGGCGCGGGTGTGGCCTTGGAGGCGAAGGCTTTGAAGCTGACGGGGGCACCGGACTCGCCGCGCCCTCCGGATGGCCGCAACGTCTATGCCTGGCACGTTCTGGAAGGCCATGCCGACCTATTCCTGGCCTACTGCACCGCCGGGCGCGAGGCAGCAGCAACGTCAGCCGGGATCACCGTCGTGGAGCTGCCGCAGGACCTGGCCGTCGCCGCCGACTACGGGCTGACCGTGGTGCATACGGCAAATGCGCGGGTCGCTCTGCCCTTCGTGCTCTACATTCTCTCGGCTGATGGTCAAGCCATTCTCGACCGCTATGGGTTCAACGCTCCGCTATCGCCCAGGTAGTTAGGCTCCGGCGTGAGCTACCCGGAGTGGCGGCTTAACCTGCGTCACTCGCTCCCTGTCCGCTAGCCTCCGCAGGTGCGGTCGCCCGGACAACCGGGCTGTCGGTGTCCGGCCAGGTCCGCAACGCCTTGGCCACAAGCGGATCAAGGCCAGAACCTCCTGCCCTGGCAAACGCCAGGAACGTCGAGCGCATCCCCGGAGTCCAGAACGCCACGATGTGGTCGCGGATGCCGGCGCAGGCCTCCTCCTCGGGATAGGCCCGGAAGAAGCTCGCGATCTCATTGGCCATCCGGGCCAGCTTGTCTGCGGTCACGAGTCGCTACTCCGCGGCATCGAGAGGTGCGGCGATCCGGGTCAGCGAGATGTCCTCGTCGAAGAAGCGCGCCTGCCACTCGGAGGGCCGGTTGGTCCGCCGCACCTGCACGGCGGTGACCTTGTACTCCGGGCAGTTGGTCGCCCAGTCCGAGAAGTCGGTCGTGATCACGTTGGCGCCGGTCTTGGCGTGGTGGAACGTGGTGTAGACGACGCCGGGCTGCATCCGTTCGCTGATGCGGGCGCGCAGCGCGATATCGCCCGAGCGGCTTTCCAGCGCCACCAGATCCCCGTCCTGTACGCCGCGGCTCTCGGCGTCGAACGGGTGGATGTCCAGCATGTCCTCCTCGTGCCAGCGGCTGTTCTCGGTGCGCCGGGTCTGCGCGCCGACGTTATACTGGGACAGGATGCGCCCGGTGGTCAGGATCAGCGGGAACAGCGCGCCGGTGCGCTCCTCCGTCGGCACGAACTCGGTCAGCATGAACCGGCCCTTGCCGCGCACGAAGCGGTCCACGTGCATCATCGGCGTGCCGAGCGGCGCCGCCTCGTTGCACGGCCACTGCAGCGAGCCCTCGGCGTCCAGCTTGGCGTAGGACACGCCGGCGAAGCTCGGGGTCAGGCGCGCGATCTCGTCCATGATCTCGCCCGGGTGGCCGTAGCTCATCGGGAAGCCGAGCGCGTTGGACAGCGCCACCGTCGCCTCCCAGTCCGCCAGGCCGCCCAGCGGCGACATCACCTTGCGCACCCGGTTGATCCGCCGCTCCGCGTTGGTGAACGTGCCGTCCTTCTCCAGGAACGACGAACCCGGCAGGAACACGTGCGCGTACTTCGCCGTCTCGTTCAGGAAGATGTCCTGCACGACGATGCACTCCATCGCCCGCAGCCCAGCGGTCACGTGCTGGGTGTCGGGGTCGGACTGCGCGATGTCCTCACCCTGGATGTACAGCGCCTTGAAGGTGCCCTCGACCGCGTCGTCCAGCATGTTGGGAATGCGCAGGCCGGGATCGGCGGAGATCGGCACGCCCCAGAAGCTCTCGAACATCTCCCGCGCGGCGTCGTCGGACACGTGGCGATAGCCGGTCAGCTCGTGCGGGAAGCTGCCCATGTCGCAGGCGCCCTGCACGTTGTTCTGGCCACGCAGCGGGTTCACGCCGGCGCCCAGCTTGCCGATGTTGCCCGTCGCCATGGCGAGGTTCGCCATCGCCATCACCGTCGTGGTGCCCTGGCTGTGCTCGGTGACGCCCAGCCCGTAGTAGATGGCGGCACGGCCCCCGGTGGCGAACAGCCGCGCCGCCGCGCGGACCTCGGCGGCCGGCACGCCGGTCAGCGCCTCGGTCGTCTCAGGCGAGTTTTTCTCCAATGCGATGAACCGCGCCCAGCTCTCGAACTCCGCCCAGTCGCAGCGTTCGCGCACGTAGTCTTCAGCAATCAGGCCCTCGGTGACGACCACGTTGGCCATCGCGTTTAACAACGCGACGTTGGTGCCGGGCAGCAACGGCAGGTGGTGCTGCGCCTCGATGTGCGGGGAGCGCACGAGGTCGATCCGCCGCGGGTCGGCGACGATCAGCTTGGCGCCGGCGCGCAGCCGCCGCTTCATGCGCGACGCGAACACCGGGTGCCCGTCGGTCGGGTTGGCGCCGATCACCAGGATTACGTCCGAATGATCGACCGAGGCGAAGTCCTGCGTGCCCGCCGAGGTGCCCAGCGTGGCGCTGAGGCCGTAGCCGGTCGGCGAGTGGCAGACCCGGGCGCAGGTGTCGACGTTGTTGTTGCCGAACGCGCCGCGGATCAGCTTCTGCACCAGGAAGGTCTCTTCGTTGGTGCAGCGCGACGAGGTGATGCCGCCGACGCTGTCCCGGCCATACCGCGCCTGGATGCGCTTGAACTCGCTGGCCGCGTGGGCGATCGCCTGCTCCCACGACACCTCCTGCCACGGATCGGTGATGGCCGCGCGGATCATCGGCTTGGTCTTGCGGTCCTTGTGGGTGGCGTAGCCGAAGGCAAAGCGGCCCTTGACGCAGGAGTGGCCCGCGTTGGCCTTGCCGTCCTTGTAGGGGACCATGCGGACAACGGTCTCGCCCTTCATCTCCGCCTTGAACGAGCAGCCAACGCCGCAATAGGCGCAGGTCGTGACGACGGAATGCTCGGGCGTGCCCAGCGCGATGACCGACTTCTCGTTCAGCGTCGCCGTCGGGCAAGCCTGCACGCAGGCGCCGCAGGACACGCACTCGGACCCCATGAAGTCGGTGCCGCCGGCGGAGATCTTCGACGCGAAGCCGCGCCCCTCCAGGGTCAGCGCGAAGGTGCCCTGGATGTCCTCGCAGGCGCGCACGCAGCGTGAGCAGGCGATGCACTTGCTGGCCTCGAAGGTGAAGTACGGGTTGCTCTCGTCCTTCGGGGCGGCGAGGTGGTTCGCGCCGTCGTAGCCATAGCGAACCTCGCGCAGCCCGACCTTGCCCGCCATGTCCTGCAGCTCGCAGTCGCCGTTGGCTGAGCAGGTCAGGCAGTCCAGCGGATGGTCGGAGATATACAACTCCATCACCCCGCGGCGCCGCTTGGCTATACCGGCGTTCTCGGTGTGCACCACGAGGCCCTCCTCGGCCGGGGTGGTGCAGGAGGCCGGGTAGCCCCGGCGCCCCTCGATCTGCACGATGCACAGGCGGCAGGAGCCGAACGGCTCCAGGC
>JAABUS010006366.1_pt1 | contig 14410 bp, 16 predicted proteins | sample 5560161 | NCBI WGS metagenome assembly JAABUS01 (sample SAMN10711885, study PRJNA513376) | rock metagenome | isolation source: Antarctica rocks | place: Antarctica: Victoria Land, Trio Nunatak nord | collected 2016-01-04 | reverse complement strand
GTCGTCAGTCTGCTGCATCGGGCGGGATGGCGCACGATTGCCGCGCGCTTACGCTACTACAGCGGCCATCCGAAGGAAGTCCTTGCCTTCCTCGGCATCCCGCTGACCGAGAATGCATAAGCCCTGCACCCGCCTCGCCGCATCTTGACACAACAGAACAGATGTGCTAATTCTATTGTTCAGGGACGGGAGCGACATGAAGAGCTGCGGCTCGCGGAGACAAAGACGTTCAGTTCAAGCGTCGTTGTTCTCATCTATCAGCCGGACGAGGAAGAATAACCACCGCCCATCGAGGCACAGCGAGCAGCAGGGACGCGATTTCCCAGGGAGTAGGCGATGAGCACCGGAGGATTGTCTACAGCGCGACTCCGCTGCATGCACGACGTGATGGCCGGCTATGTCGAGCGCGGTGATGTGCCCGGCATCGTCACGCTGGTCAGCCGGCGCGGTGAGGTGCATGTCGATGCGATCGGCATGAAGGCAGTCGGCGGCAACGACCCGATGCGGCGCGACACGATCTTCCGCATCGCCTCGATGACCAAGCCGATCGCGGCCGTGGCGGCGATGATCCTCGTGGAGGAATGCATGCTGCGGCTGGGCGATCCGGTGGACCGGCTGCTGCCCGAACTGGCCGGCCGCACGGTGTTGAGGCGGCTCGACGGGCCGCTCGACGACACCGTGCCCGCGCATCGGCCGATCACCCTGCGCGACCTGCTGACCCTCCGCATGGGCCTCGGCCACATCATGGCACCCGCGAGCGACTTTCCAATCCGTCAGGCACTCGACGAGCAGCGACTCCTTCTCGGTCCCCCAAAGCCGCAGACCCTGCCCGCGCCGGATGAGTGGATCCGGCGCGTCGCGACGCTGCCGCTGATGCACCAGCCGGGCGAGCGGTGGATGTACGACCTGGCATTGGATGTGCTGGGCGTGCTTATCGCGCGCGCTGCGGGCCAGCCGCTGGAAATCTTCCTGCGCGAGCGCATCTTCGCGCCGCTCGGCATGAAGGACACCGGCTTCAGCGTACCGGACGAGAAGCTCGACCGGCTCGCGACCAGCTACTGGATCAACCCCGAAACCGGCGCGCTCGACGTGTATGACGAGGCCAGGGGCGGCCAGTGGAGCCGCCCGCCCGCATTCCCGTCCGCTTCCGGGGGTCTGGTCTCGACCGTCGACGACTACCTCGCCTTCAGTCAGATGATGCTGAACACGGGGAAGCACGGACGCGAGCGCATTCTCTCACGGCCTTCGGTCGAGCTCATGACGACCAACCAGTTGACGCCCGAGCAGCGGGCGGCAACCGGTGTTTTCCTCGGCGACAATCGCGGCTGGGGATTCGGCATGTCCATCATCACGAAGCGCGACGACGTGGCGGCGGTTCCCGGACGGTTCGGCTGGGACGGCGGATTGGGTACTTCCGGGTATTCGGACCCTAAGGAGGAGATGGTCGCGATCCTGATGACCCAGCGCATGCCGCCATCCTCCGACCTTTTCGGCGACTTCTGGACCTCGGCCTACCAGGCGATTGACGACTGAGGTGCCCCATGGCGCGTAGATCACGGTACGTTTCCGCATTGGCACGATTGGCTGACTCTCGACGCTCGCTGCATTCCTCGACACGTCCCTATCGGCGGGCGGGCGATTTGCGACGGCAAGCGGGACGTGGCCGAAAGGATTCCGAATGATCAGCGAGACCCCGACCGAACAGGCGCGCGCGATGGTGGAGACGGTTTACCGCGCCGAGTCGCGCCGCGTCTTCGCCACCCTGATCCGCCTGCTCGGCGACTTCGACCGCGCCGAGGATGCGCTGCATGACGCCTTCCGGGCGGCGTTGGAGCAATGGCCGCGAGACGGTGTGCCCGCGAATCCCCGGGCGTGGCTCGTCTCGGCCGGTCGCTTCAAGGCCATCGACGCCCTGCGCCGTCGCGCCCGGTTCGACGCCTCGCTGGCGGTGCTCGCCGAGCAACTCGACGCCAACACCGATGTCGGCGCGGGATCGGATGATGAGGGCGTCGAGGACGACCGGCTGCGGCTGATCTTCACCTGCTGCCATCCCGCCCTGCCGCCGGACGCCCGCGTCGCACTGACTCTGCGGGAGGTCTGCGGCCTCACGACCGAGGAGATCGCGCGCGCTTTCCTCACCGCGCCGCCCACCCTGGCGCAGCGGATCGTGCGCGCGAAGGCAAAGATCCGCGACGCGCGCATCCCCTATCAGGTGCCGTCGCGGGCCGATCTGCCGGACCGACTGGACGCGGTGCTCCCGGTGATCTACCTCGTCTTCAACGAGGGGTACGCCGCCTCATCGGGCGGGTCGCTGACGCGGCCCGATCTCTCGGGCGAGGCGATCCGCCTCGGGCGTCTGCTCGTCGAGCTGCTACCGGAACCGGAGGTGGTGGGGCTGCTGGCGCTGATGCTGCTGCACGAGTCGCGCCGCGCGGCGCGCACCTCGTCGGAAGGGGACCTGATCCTCCTGGAGGATCAGGTCCGCGCGCGCTGGAACCGGGGGCAGATCGCGGAGGGAACGGCGCTGGTGGAGCGGGCGCTGGTGTCGCGCCGGTTCGGCCCGTACACCCTCCAGGCGGCGATCGCGGCGGTGCACGCGCAGGCATCCGACCACGCCGCGACGGACTGGGCAGAGATCGTCGGGCTGTACGACGCGCTGGCGCGATTGGAGCCGTCGCCGGTGGTCGCGCTGAACCGTGCGGTGGCGGTGGCGATGCGTGACGGCCCTGCGGCGGGCCTCGCCCTGATCGACACCCTCCTGGCGAGCGGCGAACTGGCCGACTACCACCTGGCGCACGCGGCGCGGGCGGAACTGTGCCGCCGAGCGGGACGGACGGCGGACGCCCGCACCTCCTACGAACGGGCGCTCAGCCTGGCGCTACAGGAGCCGGAGCGGCGGTTCCTCGCGCGACGGCTGGCGGACCTGCCGGACTGAACAGACGAAATGCAGGCTTTTCAAACTCGGCAGTGCGTGATTGTCGATTTCCGGCCCCGCCGAACGACTACTTGATGTGAACAGCCGTTTTGCCGTTTTTCATTCAAGGAGGGTATAGCCCATGTCGTCCATCGCCACATCCTCGCCCGTCACCATCTCTTCGTCCGCGCCGCACCAGTCGCGCGCCGCCAGCCGGGGCCGGTTCGCCCGCGTCGGCCTCGCCACGGTGGCCGCCGCCACCCTCGCCAACGTCCTCGTCTACTACCTCGGCGGCGCGCTCGTCCCCTACGACCCGCAGTTCCTCCCCCTCACGGACGTCAGCGGGGCGATCGTCTTCACCCTGCCCGCCGCCATCGTCGCGGTGCTTGTGTACGCCGCCCTGCTGCGCTTCGCCCGCCGACCAGTGCGCACCTTTGCGATCATTTCTACCGTGGTCTTCGTCGTCACCGCGATCCCCGATTTCACCTACATCCCCACTGTGCCGGGGGCAACGGGCGGGCAGACCGCCGTGCTCGTCCTAATGCACATCGTCGCCGCCGTCGTGATCGTCCGGATGCTGACGACCCTCGCCCGCCCGCAGGCGCGCTAATCGGGCCATCGTCGGCAGAGCAAGCAGAGCCTGGTGGACATCACCGGCCGCACCACACGCGAGAGAGGATACACAATGAACCTTCAACGGGATGGGTACCGCGACAGGCGCTGGCTCGCGCTCTTCGTCCTCTGCATGGGGGATCTGATGATCGTCCTCGACTCGACGATTGTCGGCGTCGCGCTGCCCTCGATCCGGGCGGACCTCGGCTTCTCCGCGAGCGCGCTCGCGTGGGTCGTGAACGGCTACCTGCTTACCTTCGGCGGCTTCCTCCTACTCGGCGGGCGACTCGGCGACCTCTTCGGCCACCGGCGCGTCTTCCTCATCGGCATCGCGCTCTTCACACTCGCCTCGCTCGGCTGCGGCCTCGCGCGCTCGCAGGCGACCCTCGTCGGGGCGCGCGCGGTGCAGGGGCTGGGCGGCGCAGTCGTCTCGGCGGTCGCGCTCTCGCTGGTCATGACTCTCTTCACCGCGCCGACCGAGCGGGCGAAGGCAATGGGCCTCTTCGGTTTCGTCGCCGCCGGGGGCGGCGCGCTCGGCACGCTCCTCGGCGGCGTCCTGACGGGCACGCTCGGCTGGCACGCGATCTTCCTCGTCAACCTCCCGGTCGGGGCGGCGGTGCTCGCCCTCGGCCTGCCCCTGCTCCCGGCCGGTCGCGGCGCGGACGCGGGGGGCCGCCTCGATTTCGCGGGTGCGGCCACGGTCACGGCGTCATTGATGCTCGCGGTCTACGCGATTGTCAACGGCAACGAGGCGGGCTGGACGTCCGCCCGGACGCTCGGCCTGCTCGGCGTTGCTGCGGCGCTGCTGGCGCTCTTCCTCGGGATCGAGGCGCGGGTGCGCGCGCCGCTGGTGCCGCTCGGCCTCTTCCGGCTGCGGAATGTCTCGGCCTCCGGGATCATCGGCGTGCTGTGGGCAGCGGCGATGTTTGCCTGGTTCTTCCTCACCGCACTCTACCTCCAGCTAGTGCTCGGCTACAGCCCGCTGCAGGTCGGCCTCGCCTTTTTCCCGTCGGACCTGCTCATGGGAGCGCTCTCGCTCGGCCTCTCCGCTAAGATCGTCGCGCATTTCGGCGTCCGGTCTCCGCTGGCGGTGGCGATGCTGCTGGTCGCGGTCGGCCTCGCACTCTTCGCGCGCGCACCGGTTGGCGGGGATTTCCTCACGGATGTCTTGCCGAGCATGATCCTGCTCGGTGTGGGCGCGGGGATCGCATTCAACCCGCTGCTGCTCGCGGCGATGGGTGATGTCGGGCCGGAGGAATCCGGCCTCGCCTCGGGAGTGATCAACACCGCGTTCATGATGGGCGGCGCGCTCGGCCTCGCGATCCTCGCCAGTCTCGCCGCCGCGCGCACGGGCGCGCTCCAGACGTCCGGCGAGGGCACGCTCGCCGCGCTGAACGGTGGCTACCACGCGGCGTTCCTCGTCGGGGCGATCTTCGCCCTCGCGGCTGCGGCGATCGGGGCCGCGCTCCTGCACCCCATCGCCGCGCCCATGGAGACGGCGGACCACACCGCCGCCCGCGAGACCGCATCGGCCGCCGGTTGCTACGACTGAGATATAGGCAAAGGTCGTGGTGGCGGGCTTCAGCCCGCCGCCATCTGACGCACCGGGCGATACCCGGATGTGAGACAGGAGGAGGCACACCGTGCGGAAAGTAGTCTCGCTGATGCATGTGTCCCTCGATGGCTTCACTGCGAGGCCGAACGGGGAATTGGCATGGGCGATCGTCGATGAAGAAGGATACAAGGATGTCGCCGATCTGCTGACGACGGTGGACACCGCGCTCTACGGTCGCATCACCTATCAGATGATGGAAGGCTACTGGCCATCGGTGCCCGCGAACCCGGCGAGCACGGCGGACGAGCTCCACCATGCACACTGGGTGGAGAACGTGCACAAAATCGTCTTCTCACGGACACTGGAAAGGGTGACGTGGAACAACACGCGGCTGGTGAAGGAGCACATCGCCGCAGAAATCGCGAGACTCAAGCACCTAGCGGGCGGGGATATGATGATCTTCGGCAGCCCCAGCATCGTCCATACGCTCACGCAACACGGCGTGATCGACGAATACCGGATCCATCTCAATCCGATTGTCCTGGGCGATGGGATACCGCTGTTCAAGGACATCAAAGGCAGCATCGCTCTCGAACTGTTGCGATCCAGGACATATCATTCGGGAGTCGTCGGTCTCCACTATCGCAAGGTATCCGACAGCGAGCAATAACTCACGTCGCGGGCCGATTGTCGATCCGCTTCTTCGAGGATAGACGAGGAGCATACAGATATGACCGAACAAGCTCTCCCACTCACCACGTTCTACGCCGGTTGGGATGGTTTTCAGCGAAGCCTGGTCAAAATCATCGCGCCGCTTTCCCCCGAGCAACTGGCATTGCCCACCGCACCCCATCACTGGTCGATCGGCATGGTCGTGCAGCATATCCTCGCGAACCGCGTCTGGTGGTTCCAACTGTGGATGGGCGAAGGGGAGCCCGATCTTGCCCCCATCGCGAGCTGGGGGTGGGATCAGGAGGACCGACCCGTCGGCTCGGCAGCTGAACTCGTTGTCAAGCTTGAGGCCGCCTGGCGAATGATCGAGGGGGCACTTGCTCGCTGGACTGCTGCTAATCTCGGGGACCTTGTCCCAGTTCCGCCCTCGCTCAGCGAAGAGGAGCGGCAACGGTTCTCCGCACGCACGCGGCAATGGATCATCTGGCATGTGTTCGAACACGAGATTCTCCATGGGGGCGAGCTTTCCCTAGCCCTCGGCACGTATGGTCTGAGGACGATCTATGACTTCTGAAGACTATCCATGACTGACGAGGATCAAGCGGCGAGGGGTATGTCGCGTACATCGTCGCCTTGTCGATTTCGGGCGCCGCCGAACGACTATATGGTGTCAATGCCGTTCGATCGGCCAGTGGAGGCGGGATTCGGCGGATGGTTCTATGATCGTGACAGGAATGTGTTCTTCACGGTCATGGATAGCAAACACAAACCGCCGCCGGACATTGACGGGAATGCAGGAAGGAGTGAGAGATGAGCGGAGTGCGAGTTCTGGTTGGTACGCGCAAGGGCGCGTTTATCTTGACATCGGACGGCACGCGCGAACGGTGGGACATCAGTGGGCCGCACTTTGCGGGCTGGGAGATCTACCACCTCAAGGGATCGCCCGTGGACCCAAACCGGCTGTATGCGTCGCAGTCCAGCGGCTGGTTCGGGCAGATGATTCAGCGCTCCGACGACGGTGGCACGACGTGGGAGCCGGTGGGTAATCAGTTCACGTACGACGGCGTCCCCGGCACGCACCAGTGGTACGATGGCACGCAACACCCATGGGAGTTCGCGCGCGTCTGGCATCTCGAGCCATCGCTGACGGATCCGGACACCCTCTACGCCGGGGTTGAAGACGCGGCGTTGTTCCGCTCGGTGGATGGCGGGCAGACGTGGCATGAGCTTTCCGGGCTGCGCGACGCCTCGGGGCACCTCTGGCAGCCCGGTGCCGGGGGGATGTGCCTGCACACGATCGTGCTCGATCCGAGCCATCCCGAGCGGATCTTCATCGCTATCTCCGCCGCAGGCGTGTTCCGCACCGACGACGCCGGCAAGACGTGGCGGCCGGTGAATCGCGGCCTGCAGTCCGAGTACATCCCCGATCCGAATGCCGATGTTGGCCACTGCGTCCACAACATCGCGATGCATCCGTCGCGTCCGGATGTACTCTTCATGCAGAAGCACTGGGACGTCATGCGCAGCGACGACGCCGGTGAGTCGTGGCACGAGGTGAGCGGCAACTTGCCGAGCGACTTCGGGTTCCCGATCGCCGTCCACGCGCACGAGCCGGAGACGATCTACGTCGTCCCGATTAAGAGCGACTCCGAGCATTACCCGCCCGATGGGAAGTTGCGCGTCTATCGCAGCCGGACCGGCGGAAACGAGTGGGAAGCGCTCACGAACGGTCTGCCGCAAAGCGACTGCTACGTGAACGTGATGCGCGACGCGATGGCGGTCGATGCGCTCGATTCATGCGGCGTGTACTTCGGTACCACGGGCGGCCAGGTCTACGCATCGGCCAACGCCGGAGACACCTGGGCGCCCATCGTCCGGAATCTCCCGGCCGTCCTCTCCGTCGAAGTGCAGACGCTGCCATGATCCGCATCGAGCTACCACCACATCTGCGGACCCTGACGCACGTCGATGGAGAGGTCGAGATCCAGGTTGAGGGTCCGGTGACACAGCGCTCGGTCCTCGACGCACTCGAGGCCGCCTATCCAATGCTGCGCGGGACGATCCGCGACCACGTCACGCAGCAACGCCGACCGTTCCTGAGATTCTTTGCCTGCGCGCAGGATTTGTCTCACGAGTTGCCGGACGCCCCGCTCCCCGATGCGGTTGCGATGGGGACCGAGCCCTTCCTGGTCATGGGGGCACTGGCGGGCGGCTAGCCCGGCGAGAATGGAGGCAATCACATGAAATACATGTTGCTGATCTACGGAGATGAGCAGGCTTTGGACGACGCCGAGCGGGAGCAGTGCTACGGGAAGTCCGCGCAACTCGCGCGCGAACTCAAGTCTAGTGGGCAGTTCCTCGCCACCTCCCCGCTGCACGCGACGGCGACGGCGACCAGTGTCCGGGTGCGCGGCGGCAAGCGGCTCGTGACCGACGGCCCGTTCGCGGAGACGCGCGAGCAACTCGGGGGATACTTCCTGATCGACGCGAGCGATCTCGATGCGGCGATCGACATCGCCGCGCGGATCCCGGGCGCGGGCTGGGGCACGGTCGAAATCCGGCCGGTGGTGGAACTCACGGGCCTGCCGACGGAGTAGTGCCCACGGGCCGCTGCTGTGAGAGGGCGCGCGGATTAACTGCCGCATTGCCGACCCTGCAGGGGTTGGAGCGTTGGCCTGCGGGACGGAAGCGAAAGGCGACATTTTCACACTCGGCGGGGCCACTGTCGATTGCAGTCCCACCGAATGACTAGCTGATGTCGAAGCCGTTCCACCACGATGAAGGAGGGGGTGATGAAGTACCTGTGCCTGGTCTACCACGACGAGAAGCAGCTGGACGCCCTGCCCGCGCGTGAGTACAACGCCCTCGTGGGCGACACCCTCGCCTACGACGAGGAGCTCCGGCAGGGCGGCCACTTCGTCACCGCGAACGTCCTGGAATACGTCCAGACGGCGACGACCGTGCGCGTCCGCAGCGGCAGGGTCTCAATCACCGATGGCCCGTTCGCCGAGACGCGGGAGCAACTGGGCGGATTCGTCCTGATCGAGGCGAGGGACCTGAACGAGGCGATCCGGGTGGTGTCGCAGATGCCGCCGGCGCGCCTGGGGAGCATCGAGGTGCGGCCGGTCAGGGAGCTGATCCCCCGGTAAGGGCGCAAGAGGGCCACAAACCCGACAAGAGTATCAGACTGCGATGGACCGGAAACCATCATGATGTGAAATGTGAAGGAGATCGAGATGCGAAAGATCGTTGCGGGGTTGTTCGTGTCGCTGGACGGAGTCATGGAGTCGCCGGACAAGTGGCACTTCCCCTACTTCAACGAGGAGATGGGGGCGGCGGTTGGGACGCAGATGGCCGCTGCGGATACCATGCTGCTCGGGCGGCGCACCTACCAGGAGTTCGCCGCATTCTGGCCCAACGCAGGCGGCGACGATCCGTTCGCGGCCCAGATGAACAACACGCCCAAGCTCGTCGTCTCCACGACCCTCGACAGGGTCGCGTGGCAGAACTCGACGCTGATCAAGGGCAGCGTCGCCGAGGAACTCACCAAGCTCAAGCAGCAGCCCGGCAAGAACATCGCGATCACCGGAAGCGCGACCCTCGTCCGGTCGCTACTGCGCGACAACCTGCTCGACGAACTCCACCTGCTCGTCCACCCGATCGTCGTGGGCAGCGGGAAGCGTCTCTTCGAGGATGGGGGTGATCCCGTGGCACTGACGCTGGTGGACGCGCAGACCTTCAGCACGGGCGTCCTCTCCCTGACGTACCGGCCGGTCGGCACGTAATACTCTTTCACGGTAGCGGCGGAGGGGCGGTTGTACCTCGGTGTGACCGCCCCTACGAATACACACATCGCCATAGTGAACGAACCGAACGAGGAGAAGGAACGATGAGTCAAGAGGCCACCGGCTACATCAGCAACATTAAGGCCATCCCGGAGGTTGCCGAACGGTTCCAGTACGGCAAGTACGCCTGCGTGCTCAGCGCCCCGAAGGGCGCCGTTACCTTCACCATCTTCAACGCCACCGCGCTCGACGACCCCGAGGGGCTGTTCGAGCCGGGGCCGCCCGAGCGGAAGACGATCAAGATCAGGAAAGGGCAGGCAGTCGATTATGATTTGCTGGCCAAGCTCCTCCAGCAGGGAGCGAGCGCCGTGTAAGCGGGGACCGCACGCGAGAGCACGACGCGTATCCACATCCGGATTGCATGCACGATCGGAGGGAGATTCCATGAACACCGTCCTGGCGCAGAAGATTCCGATACCACATGCTGGCGCTTCCGCCGCCATGCCCACCCGCCTGACTCGTGCGCTGCTGGGCTGCGGCGTTGTCGCCGGCCCCCTCTATATCCTCGTGGGCGCGGTCGAAATGCTCACCCGCCCTGGGTTCGACATCACACGTCATGATCTCAGCCTGATGAGCAACGGCGACTGGGGGTGGATTCACATCACCCTGCTCATCGCGACCGGCCTGCTGACCATCGCGGGCGCGGGGGCCGTTGCTGATCGGCATCTACGGGCTGGGCCTGATCGGTGCCGGGGTCTTCGTCGCCGACCCGGCCCTTGGCTTCCCCCTTGGGACACCGGTGGATGCCCACACCGTAAGCGGGCACGGCCTGATGCACTTCATCTGCGGTGGCGTGGGGTTCCTCGCGCTGATCGCAGCGTGTTTCGTGTTCGCCCGCCGGTTCGCCACCCGAGGTCTTCGGGGATGGGCGGCATACTCGGTAGTAACTGGCGTGCTCTACTTCGCGGCCTTCATCGGCATCGCTGCGGGGTCCAAGAATTCCGGGGCCGTCCTGACCTTCGTCATCCTGGCGTTCACCGTTGCGGTGGCGCTCGGCTGGGCATGGGTCGCGGCGATGGCGGCACGGCTGATGACCGGGATACCCGATGTGAAAGTTTGAAACGGCCAAGCCGAGAATCCCTTCGGCATGATAATCCGGGGCCGATTCCTATAAGGAGGTTGTTATGCGATTCCGTGCCGTCATCCAGCTTCACGGCAAGACCGCCACCGGTATCCACGTCCCGGCGGAAGTCGTTGCGAGCCTCGGGCCGAGCAAGCGGCCACCGGTCCGCGTCACGATCAACGGTCACACCTACCGCAGCAGCGTGGCGCCAATGGGCGGGGAGTTCATGCTCGGGGTCAGCGCGGAGAACCGCACGAGTGCCGGCGTCGCCGCCGGCGACACGGTGGATGTCGACATCGAACTCGACACCGAGCCGCGCGAGATGCCCGCGCCGCCCGACTTCTCGGACGCGCTGGAGCGGGACGCGGACGCGAAGCAGTTCTTCGGCGGATTATCCTATAGCAACAAGCGGCGGATCGTGATGGGGATCGAGGAGGCCAAGACCGCCGAGACGCGACAGCGACGCATCGCCAAAGCGGTCGGCATGCTGCGAGCAGGCCGAATCTAGGGCCGAGAGGCGATATTTGCAGCGCCCATCGTCGGGCTGTATCATTTTGTCACTGCTTCCCCTTGCCCGCTGAAGCGTCGGACTGTCCGCCATCGTGCACCCCTTCGGGGAAAGGAGCATCCGATGTTCGACACCTACCTCGGCACCACCGGCGGCGTCTATCGTCTGCGCGACGGCGCGGTTGAACCACTTGGGCTGGCGTCTGAGCGTGTCTGGGCCATCCACGCCTGGCGCGATCACGGCTCACTGACGATCCTCGCCGGGAGTTACGGCAATGGCCTCTCTCGCAGCGAGGATGGCGGCAGCAGCTGGTCGCCCGCCAACGCGGGACTGACCGCCTCGGCTTTCCGCTGCATCGCCCCCGATCCGTTGCAGCCGGGCGCGATCCTCGTTGGCACCGAGCCGGCGCGCCTCTTCCGCAGCATGGACGGCGGCAAGAGGTGGCGTGAGTTGGCGGGGATTCCACAGATCGCGGGGCACGAGCGGTGGTTCCTGCCGTATTCGCCGCGCGCCGGTGCCGTCCGCAACGTCTACGCCCCGCCCGGCGGCACTGGTCGCCTCTTCGCCTCGGTCGAGGTCGGTGGCCTGCTGCGGAGCGACGATGGCGGCGAGACGTGGGCATGCGCGCCGGTGATCGAGGACGACGACATCCACTTCATCACCGGCCATCCCGATCAGGCCAATCTCCTCTACGCCGCGCTGGGCTACGCGGCGCTCCCGCACCACCGACGCGATGATGGACAACGGCGGTTCGGCGGCATCGCCCGCTCGCGGGACGGCGGCGCGACCTGGCGGAAGGTGGAGACCGATTACACGCGCGCGGCGCTCATCCCGCCATCGCGGCCTGATCTCCTGCTGGCCGGGCCGTCGCCGCAGGTCGGGCGCGGGGGCCGAATTGTCGTCTCGTCGGACGGCGGTGACACGTGGGAACCAGCCGACGCGGGCATTGACACGCCGATGCCCGATATGGTGGAACTGTTCCTCGCGGCGCCGGATAACACCGTCTGGGCCATCTGCTCCGGCGGTCGCCTGCTCCATGCCACCCCCGGCGAGTGGCGCTGGCGCTCGGCAGTGGCCGCCGACGCCGCGCTGAGCGTCCAATCGGTCGCGTTCCTCGCGCACGAGGCGTAAGGCGTGCCGCAGTCGTGGGAGAAGATGAGATGTCCGATGTGCAACACCACCCGGTGGATGCCAGTGCGGAGTGGGTGGGCGATTGCGACGCAGTGATCGTCGGCGCAGGGTTGGCGGGGTTGTACATGCTCCACCGCCTGCGCGGGCTTGGACTCTCGGTGCGGGTCTACGAGGCGGGCGGCGATGTCGACGGCACATGGTACTGGAACCGCTATCCGGGCGCACGCTGCGATGTCGAGAGCATGGACTACTCGTACTCGTTCTCGGACGAACTCCAGCAGGAATGGCGGTGGAGCGAGCGATACGCCGCCCAGCCGGAAATCCTGCGGTACATCAACCACGTCGCGGATCGGTTCGACCTGCGCCGGGACATCCGGTTCGAGGCGTGCGTGACCGCCGCAATCTTCGACGAGGCGACGCACCAATGGGCGATCTGGACGGACGGCGGCGAGCGGGTGTCGGCGCAATTCTGCATCATGGCGCTCGGCTGCCTCTCTGCCGCGCAGGTGCCCGACTTCAACGGTCTCGCCACCTTCGCGGGCAGGTGGTACCACACCGGCAACTGGCCGCACGAGGGCGTGGACTTCACCGGCCAGCGGGTCGGCGTCATCGGCACGGGCGCCTCCGGCATCCAGTCGATCCCGATCATCGCCCGGCAGGCGGCCCATCTCACCGTCTTCCAGCGGACGCCGAACTTCACGATCCCCGCATGGAATGCCCCGCTGGACCCGGAGCACGAGCGGCGGTGGAAGGCGGACTATGCCGCGCACCGGCGCAAGAACCGCGAGTCGCGCGCCGGATTCGTCGTCCCGGTCAATGACACGCCCGCCCTCGCAGCGACGCCGGAGGAGCGCGAACGCGCGTATGAGGCCCGCTGGGCGCGCGGCGGCTTCGGCTTCACGTCGGCGTTCGCGGACATTGGCACCAACAAGGCGGCCAATGACACCGCAGCGGCGTTCGTCCATGACAAGATCCGCGCAATAGTCCGCGATCCGGCCATCGCCGAGGCGTTGTCGCCGCATGACCACCCGATCGGCACCAAACGTCTCCCTCTCGACACCGACTACTACGACACATTCAACCGCGACAATGTCACGCTGGTCGATGTCCGCACCGCGCCAATCGAGGAGATCACCCCGGCGGGCCTGCGGACGCGGGACGCAGCGTACGCGCTGGACAGCATCGTCTTCGCCACAGGCTTCGATGCAATGACCGGCGCCCTGTTCGCCATCGATATCCGTGGCAGAGGCGGCGGTGCGTTGGAGCGGAAGTGGGCCGGTGGCCCGCGCACGCACCTCGGCATCGCGACCGCCGGCTTCCCGAATCTCTTCATCATCACCGGCCCCGGCAGCCCCTCCGTGCTCAGCAACATGATCGTCTCCATCGAGCAGCATGTGGACTGGATCGCGGACTGCATCGCGCACCTGCGCGCGCATGATCTCACGGGCATCGAGGCAACCACCGAAGCGGAGGATGAGTGGGTCATGCATGTGAACGCGGTGGCCTATACCACGCTCTATCCCCTGGCCAACTCCTGGTACATGGGGGCGAACATCCCCGGCAAGCCGCGCATCTTTATGCCCTATGTTGGCGGTGTCGGGGCCTACCGGCAAAAATGCGATGCCGTTGCGGCGCAGGGCTACGCGGGATTCACCCTAACAAGGAACAAGTAATGAGTATCGAGTATCGAGGAGGGACGGTATGCCGTCGCGGCGTGGGCTTACGAGCGGTTCACTCTGACCGCACAACCATGGATGCGATCGGCCACGATCGATGGCAACGATTTCTTCCGTGATTCTGACAACCTTGTCATGTTCGTCGCATGCCCATAACAACGGCTGCTTTTTGAAAAAGTTCGAGCCGAGCTGGATTCGGGTATCGAAACACCGCGAAACAGCCTGAAACGGGCCATTTGAGGGCCCGATATGACCCCGAATCGGCGTAGTTCGATCCCAAAGACGGGTTTTTCAACAAGCAGAACGGCATCTACAGAGACACTTAGGTGCGATTCGCGATACGCTTCCTGCTCAAAGTAGAGGAGGGAGCATGGTCGCGGAACATGTGTCTGGTGAATCGGGTGTCATCGCGCGGTGGTCGCACACATTCGATG
>JAABUS010006365.1_pt1 | contig 14413 bp, 16 predicted proteins | sample 5560161 | NCBI WGS metagenome assembly JAABUS01 (sample SAMN10711885, study PRJNA513376) | rock metagenome | isolation source: Antarctica rocks | place: Antarctica: Victoria Land, Trio Nunatak nord | collected 2016-01-04 | reverse complement strand
AGCGGCCCGGCCTGTTGGTCGTGCGATTCGTGACGCAGGAGGACGGGCCACAGTAGGGATGTCGAGGATCGGTAAATGGCGCTAGGCTTCGGGCGGCGGCAGGAGTGAACCCGCGCGAAGCTTCTGCCAAGGGGGGCACGTTGGAGTTCATGGACGAACGACCCATTGACGGGCTCTGGTGGCTACTCACCAACCAGGTGTTCATCGGGTGGGTTTCGCCTCTCATTGGTACTCTCATCGCTTTCTATCTCGCGTACTGGCTAGCACATCGGCAGTTCGAACGAGATCGTCAGCTCCTGTTGGACGAGCGGGCTCATGAGCAACTCGTTCGGCATCGGGAGGACCTGAAATCGGCCAGAATCGATCTACTTTCCAGAGGTCGTGAAGCAGCACAGTTGATCGGGGAAGGAGTGGCAGGCCTCGTACGGGACCTTGATCATAACAACTATGCCCATGTTAGCTACCAGATGTTCATGAACATTGACTCTGTGATTTCCGGTTGCATGACGCTAATTGCGCGCTATCCCGGCTCTCAAATCGCGAAGCAAAGCGACGAGGTCATTGATGATCTTCATGGCTATCGTGCTTGTCTACCACAGGGGAGGCGCCTCACGGATAACGACTATAAGGCAATTGACGCTGCCTCAAAAGAGATTGGGCCGCGGACAGATCTGCGATTAGCTGAACTAAGAGAACTGCTCTCCGCGGACCCAGACAAGCCCTGAGAGAGACGCGAGCCCAGATGGAGACCACAACTCGGACGTTGGGCCGTGGCCTCCATCTGGTGCGCGACCGTCTGCGCGTGCTACTCCGGCCGACGCAGCCGCCGATCGATCTCACCGGCGACGGAGGCGATATGGATCCCGCCGTCGTCCAGCCGAAGCCCGGCCAGGGCGATCGCCTGCTCCGGCCACTCCTCGAGACCAGCGGGCGACGAGGGCCAGGTCATCACCAGCGCGGCACCGATGATCGCGGCCTGCTCGATTGACTCGATCAGCGCCGACTGGGCAATTTCCTGGACGTCATGCCAGGGGATCGGAGCCGGTGACGTATCCAGCACGCCCTCGAGAACGCGCCGGGTGTAGTGGCCCCGCCACCGCCGCTCCTTGTCTGGGCCGTGGTCGGCATAGGTCCGCTCGATACAGTGGTCGGCGACCCGCGAGATCAGCTCCCGCCAGTCTCGGATAACCGCGTGCTCCGGGTTGCCGATGACATCGAAGATGGTCGTCATGGTGTCGTTCCTTCGTTCGTGAAGTCGGTCGTCCGCTCAATGGCCGGACGACCGCCCAGGAGCGATGCGAGATGCGCGGCGCCGTCAGTCCGACCCGCGCCCGACGGATAGGTCGGCCGGAGGGTCGAGGTCGTCACCGAAAGCGTGCGGACGCATCCGCCCCGGTCGAACTCGACCTCGATCGTGCGGGTGAGCGGTCGACCCCGGTCGGACAAGGTCAGGGACACGAAGCCCCGGGCGTGCTGCGTCATGCGGTCCTCCGGGGGTGCGAGAGGCCGCTGAGCCGTTCCACGGCCTCGATCAGGCCGGCAGCGAGCCACAGTGCCTCACCGTCGAGCGAGACGATGACGGCGCCCTGCTCGCAGCCACAGGGGCAGGAGACGGTAAACCAGGCTTCCTGGGCGTCGCGCTTGAGCGCGATGTCGAGAGTGACGAGCTGGGTGTTGCTGGCGATGGCGACGAGCATCATCTCCATGGTGGTGTCGGGGGTGGTATCGGGCATGGCTACTCTCCTGACATCGAGACGCGACAGAGCTGGATCAGGCTGGCGTATTCGCTCGTGGTGAGGGGCTTGCCCCGAAGCACGTAGGCCAGCAGGATCCGTTCAACGGTGGTCATGGCGGCGAGGTCGAAGGGCAGCGGGGTCCGCCGGCGGGATGGGTCCATGCGGATGAGCTTGCCCGTCGGGCTGGTGGGGTGATCGATCGGCGCCGACGTCGACTCGGCGTTCAGGAGTCGGGGCCAGGGCAGGACACGGAAGATAGCGGTCATGGGCTGAACTCCGGGGGGTGCCAACAGCGCCCAGCAATCGCTGCTGGGCGCTATCCGTACTCGTCAGGCCGCGGCGCTCGCCGGCTGCGTGCAGCCGCAGCGGACCTCGGTGTAGTCGTAGAGGCCGGAACTCAGGTACATCCGGGCCCAGCCGGTGTCAAGGCAGTCGGTGCACATCCGGTGGTCCGGCTCAATCGGCTCGAGGAGGTCCGAGGACTGCGGCTCGCCATCCTCGTCAGCGGTGACGTAGAGCTCCGCGAGGTGGGCCGGCATGACGGGGAACACGGGCTCGGCCTCGATCGCCTCGCGCAGCTGCCGGGCGACGGCGCGATCCTCTTCCTGGCAGTGGTTGCGGTAGGCGGCGCGGTGGAGGCAGACCGGGTCGCCACCCTGGGCCGCGGCGCACTCGCAGCCGTACCAGCTGACGACGTAGTGCCTGGCATGGTCGGAGGACGGCGCGGTGAAGACGCCGGTGATTGGGTCCTGGCGGACGGTGATGCCGTGGGTGTCGGCGCGGTCGAGGGCGGCGGCCCAGCGGGCAGCGGTCTCCGAACGGCCGGGGGTGACGGGGGCGGTGGTGACCATGGTCGTGTGTCTCCGTGCTTGCCGGGCGGTGCTTCCAACACCGGGACCGGTCCTGATGGTAGGGCCAGGGCTCCTGCCTGACGTGTAAATGATAAGTGATTGAAGGGTACTAGTCAATAGCAGGTCACTGGCTTATCATGTTCAGGAAAGAGGAGGGGTTACTTGGACAGCATTGGGAAGCGGCTCGAATCAGCGCGTGACCGGCGTCTGTGGACTCAGGAGCAGTTAGCTCAGGAATCGACTGTGCCGGTCGTCACGATCTCTCGTATCGAGAACGACCGATACAGCCAGCGGCCACGGGTTGCGACCCTGAGGAAGCTAGCCGAGGCGTTGGGCGTGCAGGTTGAGTGGCTTGTCTTTGGCGACGGGCTGGCGGAAGAAACAAAAAAAGCGGCCGCCTGAGTTAGCAGGCGGCCGCCGGAGCCCCGACCCTGTTGGAAGCAGGGAGAGACGCTCACATTCTATCAAACCGTCCGACCGTCACTGTCACGACAATGTGACGGTCCGAGGAAGAACCAGGCAGGGATGTTCCCATGACGATCGCCGTGTTCTGCAACGCCTGTGGCGCCCGGTTCGAGGGCGAGGATCGGTTCTGTATCGAGTGCGGAGCCAGTCGACTCGTCCGGCGAACAGACGTGTCGGGATCGGGTCGCATGACCGCCACCGAGCCGATCCGGCCGGCGCTGACTGTGGCGGACCTCCAGGTCGCCCTTGGGCTCGGGCGGGACGCGATCCGACGAATGATCCGGGACGGCGAGCTGCCGACCTCGGGCCGGGCCGGCGGAACCGGCACCACCTACACGGTTCCGGCGGCGGCGTACGACGCCTGGTGCCTCGCGAGAGGTCATCAAGCGGCACACCGGGCCACCACGGCGACGACGGCTGAGCGGCCCCACTTGATCCAGCCGGTCCGGAGAGGGGTCGCATAATGACTGACCAAACTGACCATGGCGTGATCGTCCGCTACGAGGTCCGGTGGATCTGGGATGGCGAGCGCCAGAGCCTCCAGTTCGGCGACCTTGATGCGGCCGTCCAGTGCGCCATCACGGAGTCGCAGGACTGGTCGAGCGACGCCGTGCAAGGATCTCGGGAGGCAACACACCACCGGACCTACAAGCGGTCGACGGTCTATGCAATCGGGCCGTCGCGACGTCGCCGACCAGTCGGCACCTATGAGAACGGCAAGCTGGTACCAGATGGTGAGTGGTCGTAGGTGAGATCACGGAGAGCAGGTGGTAGGCCCAGGGCCAGCCAGCACCGATCACCGCGGCCCTACCGCTATCGCTCGCCCTGGGTGGACGACGCCAGGGCGATCCTGCTCTCCGTCGCCGTGATGGCGTTTGTCTGCGGTGGGATATGGGTCACGATCTACCCCGAGAGCCTGACACCCATCCTCAAGCACCTTCCCCTGCCCTGAACCGCTTCACCGTGACGCCTCGTCCTTTCCATCGCTGCCGTAGCTACCTGACCCCATTCCTCGTAACTCCGTAACTTCGTTTCTTCGCAGCGCCCCGGAACTCTTTCTGTCGGGTTAAGAGAGACCTTTCGACAGAAACAATAGAGGGGCCCTTTCCAGGGCCGATGAGTCGCCTCTTTCCGTAACCTCGTATGTTCGTAACTTCGTATCTTCGCCAGCCGTGGAGACTGTTTCAATGACCGACCAACCAGCCGACAAGCCCACGGAGTCGAAACAGATGTCCAGTCTCACCGGTGAAGACCTCTTCGTCCTCGTTGAGGTCGAGGCGATGGGCTACGTCAACGGAGCCGCGTTTCAACGCGCGTCAGGACGATGGGTCATTGCCGCCCTCTCGCCGACCCACGTTAGGGTGATCGGCGAGGGAGCGACCCGCAGCAAGGCGATCTGGGCACTGCGGGATGCCGTTTTCCAAACTGAGTTACCGGATGCCCGTTGACGCCTCATGGGCTTCGGCTCAGATGCCCGTCGGTCCTTTCTGGGTAAGTCCGTAACTTCGTTTCTTCGCAGCACCGAACAAGTATTATCGGACGAGCGAGAAAGCCGGCAGCGATGACCGATCAACCCGCCGACAAGCCAGCCAAACGGCACCGCGGCCACAACGAGGGCAGCGTCTACCAGACCAAGGACGGCGACTGGCGAGGGGCGGTGTCGCTCGGCTACGGCGCCGATGGGAAGCCACGGCGCAAGTACGTCTCAGGGCGCACCCGGGCCGAGGTCAACCGGAAGGTGACCCGCCTGCTCAGCAGCGATCAGCAGGGTATCCCGATCGCAACTGACGTCCCGACGGTCGCTCGGTTCCTGACCAGCTGGCTCGAGGACGTCGTCAAACCTGGCGGTCGGGCCCGGACCTATGAGACCTATGAGGGTGTCTGTCGTCGTCATCTGATCCCGTCGCTGGGCCGCCACCGGGTCGACAAGCTCACGGCCCAGCACATTCAGGCCATGCTTTCCCGGAAGCGGGCGGACGGGCTCGCGGGCAGCACGATCGTCCACATCCGGGCAATCCTGCGCCTCGCGCTCAGTCAGGCGGTCCGGTGGGATCTGGTCCCGCGCAACGTGGCGGCGCTCACGGACCCGCCCAAGACGGAGGCGTACCAGGCCACTCCCCTCACGCCTGCCGAGGTCGCCCGGTTCCTCGAGCAGGTTGCCGACGACCGAGACGAGGCGCTCTACGTCGTCGCGGTCATGCTGGGCCTCCGTCAGGGCGAGCTCCTCGGCCTCAGCTGGGACGACGTCGATCTGGGCAAGGGCACGCTCCGGGTGCACCGTCAGCTCCAGTGGTCGGCCGACAAGCCGCGCCGGCCGTTGCTGGTCGAGCCGAAGACGGAACGCAGCAAGCGCCAGCTTCCCCTTCCGCCCGACGTGCTCGATACCCTGCGGCGCCACCGGACCCGGCAGCTCGAGGAACGGCTCCGCGCTGGCGGGCGCTGGTCGACGGATCTGGATCTGGTGTTCTCCAGCCCGGCCGGAACGCCGCTCGACGCTTCGTCGCTCACGAAGCGCTTCCAGGCCCGGCTCGACGCGGCCGGCCTGGAGCGCCGTCGCTTCCACGATCTTCGGCACACGTCGGGATCGTTCCTGACGGCGAGGGGCGTTCACCCGCGGCTCATCATGGAGATCCTCGGACACAGCCAGATCGCCACAACGATGAACACCTATGCGCACGTCGAGCTGGACTCGCTCAGGGATGCGCTGGCCCACGTCAGCGAGTTCTACCCCCCGGAGGCGAAATGAGCTCGTCAGCGACCATCCTGCGCGGTTTTGCTGCACGGTTTGCTGCAATGGTCATCCCGGCGCGGCGAGCCGGTAGCCCGTCCGGCCCAGAAAAGTCCGGTAGAGTCGGCCATCCAGGGTCGTCACGTACAACTGGTCAAGGTCCGCGCCGCCGAAGGCGCAGTTCGATGGTCGCCCGTCCGGGAGCGGATGCTCCTCCAGCACCGAGCCGTCCTGGGCGAAGACGGCGACGCGGGAGCCGTGACCGCTCAGTTCCCAGCCGCAGGTCGCGACGATGTTGCTGTCCGCGTCGAGGCACATCCCGTCGATCCCGCGGGCATCGCCGAAGTCGTGCAGGACCTGCACCGGGCCGAGTGACGCGTCCGGCTGGATCGGGTAAGCCCGCAGTTGCCGGATCGACCCGTCATGGAAATCGCTCTGGGCGACGTAGAGGGTCGCGCCGTCGGCCGAGAGCAGGATGCCGTTCGGGCGGGTCGTGTCGAAGGTGACGCGGGTGACCGTCCATGCGTCGGTCTCCATGTCCGGTTTCGGCGGGTCGAGCCGGTAGACCGAGTCGTGGTCCAGCTCCCGCGGTGCCTGGTCGGCGTCGTAGCGCGGGTCGGTAAACCAGATCCGGCCGGCGTCGTCCAGCGCGAGATCGTTCGGGCTGTTGAAGCGGCGCCCCTCGAAGCGGTCGGCCAGCACCTCGCGGCGGCCGTCGGGGCCGTACCGGACGATTGCCCGGCCGTCGCCCTCGCAGGCGTAGAGGCTGCCGTCGGGCCGCATCTGCAGGCCGTTGGCGCCCCGCGTGTCCCGGAAGACCGTCGAGATCGCGCCGGTCGCGGGGTCGTAGCGCCGGATCTCGTCATGGTCGATCGCCGTGTAGAGCAGCCCGGCGCCGTCCCAGACCGGCCCCTCGGTGATCGTGTCCGGCCCGGCCAGCAGCATCCAGTCCCATGCCATTGCGTGTTGCCCTCCGTCCCGTGCCCGTCTGTCTGCATATCCGCCATCGTCCTGCATGGCAGCGTGGGGAGAGTGATCACCGTGCGCTGAAGCACCGTGGGGGGAGTGCCGCCGGGCGGAGGAGATTGGCCGGTGGGCGACGAAGTCACTGCGGATGTAGCGACACTATTTGGGGCGCAGGGTCTTCAGACGTCCGTCCGTCGCGAATGGTCCACCGAGGGTCCTCTTGGCCGAAGGGAACGGAAAGTCTCCTTAGTTGGACGATCAGGTTCATAGGCAACCAACGGGCTGGTTGATGAAGAGACCAGCCCGTTGCGCTGCCCTGTGTTTGCCCATTCGACGCTATCCGTGGCCAACTCTCTGCAGGAATGCCGCGATCGCCTCGCCGATCTCGCTGTCGGACTCGTGGTCGCTGAGGTCGCGGTGCTCGTAGCCGACGTCGAGGTCGGCGAGGGTGTCGGTCAGGGGGGCGAGGTTGGCGGCGGCGGCGTCCGAGGTCGTGATCAGTAAGATTGGGGCGTCGATCACGCCGGCGAAGGTCGACGGGGTCCGGAGGGCGTAGCGGCCCCCCTCGACGATCGGCAGCCCGAAGGTCCGCTGGTACCAGGCTCGCTCGGTCGGCGAGAACTCGTCGAAGGCGCGGTCCCAGTCGGTGATCGGGTCGATCGCGATCACGGCCGCGAACTGCCCCGGCCGGCCGCCGGCGCCGGTGAGGGCCAGCGAGCCGCCGAAGCCGCGACCCATGATCGCGACCTGATCCGGCAACCCATCCTCGTGCCCGCGCAGGACCCGCAGGCTGGTCGCGATGTCGTCCGTCTCGGCCTCGAAGTCGGCCAGGTCGGCCAGCCCGGTCAGGGTGCCGCGGCCCAGCCCAGGTGTGCCGCGCAGGTTGGCGAGGAAGACCGGGTAGCCGCCGGCGACCAGCGCCTGGACGGCGAGGTCCGGCTCCTGGGCGATCCGGTGTGGCGGCCCCTGCCCGACCGACAGCACGCCGATGCTCTCAACGGAGCTGGCCGGGCGGTAGAGCAGGCCGGGGATCTTGAGCCGGTCCGCCGTCGCGACCTCGATGACGGTCGGGGTGACGAAGTCCGGGGAGATCGGGGCGATGCTGGCCCGGACCTGCTCGCCGGTGATCTCGTCGGCCGTGGTGGTCGCCGTGGCCGCCATCTCGGGCTTCGGGGCGGTCGCCGCGGCCAACTTCGGCTTCATCGCCGTCCCGCTGTCGGCGGGCGTCTCCCCGGCGGGAGCGGCTGTGGGCGCCATCGCCCCAACGGCGGGTGTCACGTCGTCGGTCGACTCGGTTGAACCAGATGCAGCGGCCGGGATCGGCTCAGCGCCGGGGTCGGCGGATTCGACCCGCGCATCCTCCCCGGTCGGCTCGGAGCTCGCTGGGGCTGGGACATTCGGGTCGATGGGCGTCGCCGGGCCGCTCAGGACAGTTCTCGGGAGCTTGGGTCCGGCCGCCTGGAGGATCAGTCGGGGTGCCCGGACGCTGTCCATGTACCAGTAGACGATCCGGCCGTCGGCCAGCCAGCGCGGGTGACGGGCGACACCGGTGCCGGGGTCGAGGATGTCGGTGACGGCCGCCGCCGTGCCCTTGGTGCAGACGTTGGTGACCGTCCCGATCGTCCGCGTGTAGGCGACCTTCTTGCCGTCCGGTGCCCACTGCGGGTCGGCCTTGTCGCCCGCCTCCCCGGCGAGGGTCCAGCCGGTCCCGTTCTCGCTGTTGGCGATCGCGATCAGGTCCCAGTCCTTCTCGTTGGTGGCGTAGGCGACCTGCGGCTTGTCCGGCGAGGTGATCGGCGAGTGCCGGTAGGCGGGCTGGGAGCCAAGCCCGACCCGGCCCTCGCGGCCCGTCACCTGACGGAGCTCCCCGGTGACGATCGAGACGATGTAGAGGTTGTCGGTCGTCACCTCGGGCAGGCGGCGGCGGAAGACGACCTCCAGCCCGTCGCGGAGCCAGGCTGGGTCGCGGTCGTCCTGGAGGCCGTCGGTCAGGTAGATCGCGTATGGCGTGATGCCCTCGGGTGGAGTGGCCTCGGCGATGGCGACCCGGTCCCGGCCGTTGACGGTGCTCGTGAAGGCGACAACGCGGTTGTCCGGCGACCAGCGCGGCGAGCGGTCGTCGGCGGCGTGGGAGACGAGCGGTCGGAACAGGCCGGTCTGGAGATCCAGCAGCCAGATCGCGTCGCGGCCGGTCTCCGGGTGGACGCAGGTCAGCGCGAGGAAGTGCCCGTTCGGCGACCAGACCGGGCCGGTGCTGGCGGACAGGTCGCCGTCGGGGCCGATGGTCGGCTTGAGCGTGACGGGCAGCTCGATGATCTCGGCCGGGGAGCCGTCCAGCGGGCAGAAGACGAGGTCCCAGCCGCCGGTGGCGGAGCGCTGGAAGTAGGCCGTGTCACTGCCCGACGGCGAGGGGTTGGCTGGTCCGGGCATCTCCAGCAGGTGCGGCGGGATCCGGACCGGCGATGGAGCGGCCTCATCGGCTTCGACCGTGCCGGCGGCATCCGGAGCATCGTCACCGGCTGGCGTGTCGGCGACGACCGGGAGGTCGGTCACGGTCGCGTCCGGCGTCCCGTCGACCCCGGTGACGTCCGTGCCATTCGACGAGTCGACCTGATCCGGCCGGCCGTTCGGGCCAGTGGAGCCCGTGGTCGACTCGTCGACTGGCTGATCGGTTATGTCCGCGTCGGTGGCGGACGTTCCCGCACGGGTGCTGGCCATCGTCTGTCGGTCCTCTCGCATCGAGATCATTGATCGAGATCATAGGAGGGTGATGGCTGGGCAGGCGCCCGTCGCACACCGTGAACCGGCCGGGTCCGGGCACCGCCAGGTCGCGGGCGGTGTCGCAATCGGAGACGCCCCGGTCTGGCCAGCTTCGCACGCGGCAGTGTACCGCGCCCGGCCGGATCGTCGTCCGGTTGGGGTGGTTGCCACTGGCGACCAGCTTTGCGAATCTCCGACGGGATGTCGTGTTGAAATCGACGACTGGCTGATGGCGAGCAATCCCCGCCGAGAGAGATCGTGTTGAGACCGGCGAGTGGTTGTTGGCGGAGCAGTCCCCACCCCAAACCCCTCCCTGGGACCGGTGAGGGGCTTCATGCTGGTCGGCTTCGCCTTCCGGGAACTGTCGGCTTGGACGCGCACGTACAGCAGTTAGAATCTTAGCCAAATGACGCGTTGGCGAATGACGCGTTGGAGTAGGAATCCGAATGGACGCAGGAGGTCTTCATGGAGTCATCGAACGCACGAACCATGAAGCGACGGGTCGCCTCCGCCCGTGACCTACGGAAACGCCAGACTCCGGCCGAGACGTTGCTCTGGGAAGCTCTGCGAGGCGACGAACTCGGGCACCGCATTCGCCGTCAACATGGGATCGGTCCATTCGTCGTCGACTTCTGCTGCGTTCCAGCCCGATTGGTCATCGAGGTCGATGGTGACATCCACGACCTTCCCGATGTCGCTGAGCAGGATCAATGGCGGTCGGAGTATCTCATCGCTCGCGGTTTCTCAGACATCCGCTTCTCGAATGAGCAAATCCTTTCCGAATTGGATCAGGTACTCGCCGCGATCAGTACTGAACTGAGCAAACGTTGAGTCTATGCGGGAACGGCCAGTCAGCTCAACGGTGATGGATGGCGAGCGAAAGCGCCCTTTCCGTCCTCGACCTTTCCCGTGGCCCGTCCCGTTGAACCACGATTGCGCCGGGTTTCGGTACCGGGATCGTGGGACAGTGGGACAGAGGAGCCGTTCGCCGCGATTGCCACGCAGAGGGCTTCAGCCCGACCAGTATGAAGCCCCTCCCTGGGACCGGCCCGGCGAACCAGGCGCTTCAGCGCGTGGTGAGCGGGCCGGGAGCCGGGGAGGGGTTTGCGGTGGGGACCGCTCACGGACAACCGGCTTCGCCCCGCCGGCGCTCAACCAGCGCCAGCGCCGCTTCCGTGCTGGCGATCAGCACCGAAGCCCCCTTGGCCCGCCGGATCGTGAGCGCCTCCCGTAACGCCACCTCCGCCTGGTCGAGCCGCCCCTGGTTCATCAGGCACTTGCCGAGGTGCTGGAGGGTGAAGTCATCGTAGACCGCAAGCTCCGGGTCTCGCCGGGCGGCGGCGAGGCCGTCGCGGAATCCCCGTTCGGCGGTGGGCAGGTCGCCGGAGACGCGCTGGGTCTCGGCCAGCCGCAGCGCGTAGGCAACCTGGGCGCGCTGGTGGCTCGTCCCGACAACCCGGGCGGTCGCCGACTGCTGACGGGAGAGCGCCTCGTCGTGCCGGCCGAGGATGCGGAGCGCCTCACCGATGTAGCTCTCCAGGCTCGCGACCTCTGCTTCTTCGTCATCGGCGGGCACGGTCGACAGCCGCTGCCCGTCGGTCTCGATCGCGGCTTGGAGAGCAGGAGCATCGGCTGCCACCTGGTGCAGATCGTCGTCGTCGCGGCTCAGGGTTATCAGGTCGGGTAAGGATTGGGGCACGCCGCAACCCCGCAAAATCTCGTTTCACAGCTCCCACGTCACAGCTCCCACGCCTCTGGGCGAGTTCCGGCTCAGGCGACCCCATCCCCTTCGAGCGGGTTGGCCCGCCGGTCCGGGGCCGAGAACGAGATCACCGCGACCAGGGGCTCATCGCTCGTGCAGCGAGCCCAGTGCGGCAGGCCCCGCGGGATCCGGATCACGTCGCCGGGCGCCAGCTGGAACAGGTCGTCGCCCAGCCTGTGCTCGCAAGAGCCCGAGACGACATAGAGCAGTTCCTCGCAGTTCGGGTGCTCATGGAACGGGTTGCGCTGTCCGGGGTTGATGGTTACGACTCCAAGCGTCTGCTCCGCCCCAGGTGTCTGCTCGGCGCCGATCAGCCAGTTCAGCTCACCCCATGGGGTCGACTCAGGAGCCTGCGCGTTGATGGAGCGGACATAGACAGGGTCCATGGGAAGATCTCCTCATCGTGATCGTGGTTGAGATGCAGGGACTGGGTCGCGTCCGTCTGGTTGGCCGCCAGTGGTTCGGATGTTCAGGCCCGACGCCATGAGCTGACGGCAGGACGCCATCGCGGCGTCGATGTCCGCGCCACTCTCCTCGTCGGCGCAGACCCAGGCGCCGGGCGCTGCCTCGGAGATCGCCGCGAAGACGGGCGTGAAGTCGATCGTCCCCTCGCCCAGCGGCACGAACTGGCTGTCGCGGATGTCCTTGATGTGGACCGTGTCGATCCGGGGGCCAAAGGCGCGGATGACCTCGGCGATGTCGGCGATGCCCGATTTCACCAGGTGGGCGGTGTCGACGGTCAGGGCCACGGAGCCGTCGTCGATCCGGGCGAAGAAGCGGTCGAAGTCTGACCGGTGCATGACGGGCTGGTCGTCGTGGTGATGCAGGGACAACTGGATGCCCAGCTCACGCGCCTGATGGCCGATCCCAGCCAGTGTCCGGCTGACGTGCACGAGGTCGTCGTCACTGACGGTCCGGCGAGACTGGCCATGGCAGAAGATGACGCGCTCGCTGCCGGCGGCCGCGCCGAACCGGATCACCGCCAGCAGGTCCGCGATTCCGGCCTCGTCCAGTCCGCCGCCGGTGATCAGTCCGGATGCGATCCCCGGCTGGTCTCCCCAGCGCCGCCGGAACTGGTCGGGCGATCCCAGGAACTCCGCGTACTGCATCCGCTTCAACTGGAGCCCATCGTAGCCGTGGGCGGCGAACCCGGTCATGAGTGTCTCGCGCTCGGCGGGTGTCCGGTCGGGAGCGGAGAAGGCGAATCTCATGCCGGCACCAGTCCGCGCGGAATGACCGTCTGGCCGGTCTCGGCCGCCTGGTAGGCGGCGTCGAGCAGCGCGATCGTCCGCAGGTTGTCCCGCCCACTGTTGACCGGATCGGTCCCGGTGCCGACCGCCGCCGCGAGCAGTTCGAGGTTGACCAGCGTCGCCTCCGGCTTGCGCGGACCGGCGAATGGCGTCTCGCGCCGCTCCAGCGCGTTGCCAGCGCCGTCGTAGAGGGTGACGCCGGCGTAGGTCAGGAGGAGGGCGCCCCGGTCGCCGATCACGACGGTGTCGGTCCGCTTGATCGGACTGGAGAAGCTCTCGACGATCGTGGCGATCGTGCCGCCGGCGAAGGTCGCGATCGCGGTGATGTCCGTCTCCCCGGCGCAGTCGATCGCGGCCGACGAGCGCTGCTGAGCCCGGATCGCCGTCGCCTCGTCCCGCAGCATCCAGCGCAGGCCGTCGAACCAGTGGACCCCCATGACCGAGAAGGCGTGGCGCCGCGTCATCGTTCGCCAGCCGGTGTCCTGACGAAGCATCAGGTCCTGGTGCAGGATGCTGGTCACCGAGCCGATCCGGCCCGCGGCGATGTATTCGTGGGCGATGTCGAACGGGTAGTGGTAGCGGAAGTTCTGATTGACGCCGATCAGGACGCCGGCCCGCCCGGCGACGTCGACCATCGCCGCCGCCTCGTCCCAGTTGTCGGCGAACGGCTTCTCGACGAAGAGGTGCTTGCCGCCCCGCGCCAACTGCTCGACGACGGCCCGCCGGACCGGGGTCGGCGTGCAGACGATCCCGATGTCGAAGTCGAGATCGTCGCCGCCGAGCAACGCGTCGACCGTCGCCACGGTCTGGCGGACGCCCCACTGGCTCGTCGCCGCCTCGCGGAGGGCCGGGACGGGATCGCAGGCCACGACGATCTCGACCCGGTCCGGCCGACCGCTGTAGGCCTCGAAGTGCATCTGGGCGACATTGCCACAGCCAACGATCGCGACTCGTGCCGGTCTCATGGAGATCCCTTCCCACCTCGCCGCGCGTCTGGCCGACGGTCACTGCCAGCCCTGACCCATCGTGACCTTACCGGCAGTGGCGCGTGTTCGCAACAGGGTGGCACGGGCACTGGGCGAATGACGTGGCCACCGGACGGACCTGCCCGTGGGCGGGACGAGCGTGACATGGTCCGGCCGGTGGCCGAGACGAATTGCGCTAGTGGTCCAGCGCCTCTCCAGTCAGTTCGCCGATCGCGATCACCGCGGCCTGGCCGGACAGCGAGACGTTCGTCGCCTTCTGTAGCGCCCCGTCCCAGTCGAACGTGACCACCAGCGGCGAGCCGTTCCGGGTGATGACCGTGACCGGCGAGGCGGCCCGTCCCAGCGCCGTCCCGACCAGTGCCGACGCGACCGCGCCGCTGCCGCAGGCGAGCGTCTCGTCCTCGACGCCGCGCTCGTAGGTCCGCATCAGCAGCGTCCCGTCCGGCCGGATCTGGATGGCATTGAGGTTCGTTCCGGCCGGAGCGAAGTGGGCATGGCGCCGGACGGCCCGACCGACCGTCAGCAGCGTCCCCGCGCCGGGGCCATGGGCCGGGAACGGCTCGTCGATGTCCGCGACGATGGTGACGGCGTGAGGCACGCCGACGGTCGTGGCGTGGACGGCGATCGGGTGGCGGGCGACGGTGATCCGGGCCTCGGGTGCGACCGGGGACGGGTCGCTGATCGCGATGGCGACGCGGGGGTCGTCCGGCGTGTGGGCGACGGTCGCGAAGACGATGCCGGCCGGGGTCGAGAAGATGCTGCGGGTACCGGTGATCCCGGTCAGGGCGGCCATCCGGGCGGCGCACATCGCGCCGTTGCCGCAGAACTCGCCCTCACTGCCATCGGCGTTCCGGTACCGCCAGGCGAAGCCGATCGGGATCGCGTCGTCGCCCTCGCCCGGGTGCTCGA
>JAABUS010006364.1_pt1 | contig 14415 bp, 21 predicted proteins | sample 5560161 | NCBI WGS metagenome assembly JAABUS01 (sample SAMN10711885, study PRJNA513376) | rock metagenome | isolation source: Antarctica rocks | place: Antarctica: Victoria Land, Trio Nunatak nord | collected 2016-01-04 | reverse complement strand
CGACATTAAGGTATGACTCCAGCTTGCTATCGTGCGTCCTGTCAGCGTGCCAATTTTGTTGTATTGCTGCAAGCAGACTGCTGGCCCCAGGCTGCATATTACAAAGCAGCCCATACATCTGACCTATGATGTCACTACTGAGCTGTTTCATGAACCTCCAGGTGCAAGTGAACAAGGACCGTGTGCTCAGCATCAGTGGCGAAAGGCAGCAGCGCTCTTCCTCTCCCAGTGCTGCATCCACCAGCAGCAGCAGCTCTGCTGAAGTGGACGTTGACGGTTCAGAAGGCAGCAACACAGCCCAGAAGGTTCAGCGCAAGCGTCAGGAAAGACGATTTGGCACCTTCAAGAGGACTTGGAACCTGCCAGAAGACGCTGATGTGTCACAAATCAAGGCCACAGTTGATCAGGGTGTCCTTAGTCTGACAATCAACAGGGTGCAGCCAGCAGAGCCAGAAGTCACTAACATTCCCATCAGCTAGAGCATTGCTTGCTTTTCTTTTTGTACATTGCCATTTGTTTTCCTGTGTTCTGCTTCACAATGTATCAACGTTTATGGCTAGTTTCTCTTCACTGTATTGTACTCAGGTTGTTAATGTTAGGAACGGCAAGCCATGATACATACACTTACTTCACCCTGACAATTTGATATTCAGTACGTTGTCATTTCTAAACATCACTTGGGTTCCTTTGGTAATCTGTAACTCCAGTGCGCAGAACCATTTGCAATATGCTGACAGCATGGCTGGCTGGATGCATTTCAAGCCGCACACAGGTCACACTCAGCTCTTCTTCTTCTGCGGTGCAGGAAGGTGTGGCCATGCTGACCTGCTTTCATGCTGACTGCATAATGTGGCCTGTGGGGCACATTTGCCCTGCAGATGTCTTGCAATGCTTGATGTAACTTCCATGGTCATGCCTCCACAGAAGTGAATCGTGAAGACGAATGCATTGTTTTGTCTCTACTTTTCACAGCAGTTTTGCCAGTGTTGAACACGCCTGCAAGATTTTGCATGCTTTGGAAAACTCAGTCCACATTTAGTTTGAGAGCCATGGCTGTGAAATGCTTATCTTGATCTGTCAGAAGTGCATCAGAGATTACATACCTGGATGAGGATGGTGGCAACCTATACTGTCAATATTGTTATCTGATAGGCAAATCACAAATGCAGCACTACTGTATGCCTTGCACATGGAGAGGGCTAACAAGTATGGTAGCATGCTGGTCATGTGCAGTCCATTTGGCATGTCTCTGCTGCATGCTAATTGGAATTACAGTTGCATATGTACAATCCACTGCAGGCCTGGAGGCATTCCAAACAGCATTGTTAGACATATTGTGTCTAGAATCAGCAAATCATGATTTGACCCAATGCACATCACGCATGATTGACGCCTTGTGTTTCAAGAGTCTTGCCAGAAAAAGAGTGGAGCAACTCAAAACAAAAGTTTGATGCAGCTTAGCCTTATTGGGTGTGCTGTATCAACAGCAGCTGTTCATGACAAACGATACACATCCTGCTGATACAACAGCCATCACATGCATTATTTCCATTAAATGAAGTCTGTCTAAGCCATAAGTACGTCTACAAGCTTTCCTCGCCCTTTTCAACAACAAGGAGGTCCTTGCCCTTGCACCATGAGCTGGAGAAGAAGCCTTTGCCAGACTTTCCACCCATACGTACGGCCTTCTTTCCAGCACAGAAATCCCAAACACTCTTGTCACCAGCCTCGACATGAGCAGTGCTGAACCCCTTGCAAGTCTTGAACAAGGCACCAGACCAGAAGCCCTTGCATGTGCCGTGGAAGGAGAAGCCATTGTCAGCAGGTCCAGCCACATCTAGCTGGCTGCCAGCAATGGTGGGTGGGAGTGACTGGTCAGAGCCGCAGTCAACCTCCAGCTTTCCAAAGCAAGGGAAGAAAGCTCCAAACCAAGTGTGGCGGCCGTTGCAGGTGATCTCGCACTTGGGTGGACCCTCCAGGGAGCCGGAAGGAAGGTCATGAGGCAGCAGCTCAACACCAGCCTTCTTCATGTCATGCTGCACCTTGTCTGCAACATGCAGATCAGCACAGTCAAGATTTCCTGACAGTCTAAATATGGTTTCAGCCGGCTCGAGGAAGGGCTTGTTACTGATGTAGCAAGCAAGTCTGACACAGCTTGCAATTGCTGTGCACATGTTCAGACAGAAGGTCTCAATTCACAGTGATCTGCCACATCACAGGGCTGAAATCAGCAACCATGCATCCCCAATCTCAAGCTTCCAAAGAAGGGTACATTTACAAGAAATAGGTAAGGTATCAGCTGATCAAGGAACAGGTATGGCAGGCAGCAATGCAACAGGCTTAGACATGAGCATCATAGAGCTGCAGCAATACCTTCAACATCCTCAAATGTCATGTCAGCGCTGTCCCAAAGCTTCTGGTGTGCCTTCTTGTCACCATGCTTGCCATGGTGCCTGTCAGCTTCCAGCTCACTGTCAGCAGCATCATGGTGCTTGCCCTTACCACCATGCTTCCTCTTGTCATGCTTGTCATGGTGACCAGCAAGAGATCTCCTAGCACCAGGCATGTCAGGGCGGTCTTCTTCAGGCAGGAGCTCATCGGTGTGGGTCATGTCAGGCCTTGGCTGCCTGTCAGCATGCTTGTCCCCATGCTCATCACTGTGCTTATCACCATGCTTGTCACACTTGCCGCCAACCTTGACGCCCATAAATCGGCCGGAAAGGCCGTTGCAGCGGCCTTCCTTGACACTGTTCTCACCTGTACACAACGATAAAACTCAACCAACGCTGAGACACACAAATGAATGTGTCTGCAAAGAAAGCCTCACAAGTGGAGGTGGAATGTGCTGTGAAGAGCAGACATCATCATGAAGTGCACCAGCACAACATCTGGGATCTGCTGAGAAGCATCAAAAATGATATGGCAACAGGTGTGATGTTTCTGACGCAACTGAATACATAAAGATTCACTGCCCTTTGAAGTTGTGCAAGCTTGTTGAACATGTATGAATTTGACATCCATGGCAGGGCAGAGCACCAACCTTCCAATGCCATGTCTACTGCCACAGCGTCTTCTGGTCTGAAGCCATCTGTCATCAAGCCAGCTTGATTGCCAACGCTGTTGCTGCTGTTTGAGCTGACGCTGATGGCAGTTCCCAAGCATCCATATGCCTTTGTGCTTTTAATAAATTTGCCACCTGGGGTCTTGAAGCCCTTCTTGCCAAAGCTTTGAAAGGCGCCCTCACAGATACCAATTTTCTTGCTCTCAGCAAACATTGTGCTCTTACCCTCGCACTTGGCCCCGAATACTCCAAAACCATCTGTGACATTGCCCTTACAAAACACCTACAGCGACAACACAACAATGGAGAAATCCAAACAGCGACAGAAATGAAATGGAACCCAGGTAGCATGGGCGCGTGCATGTTCAACGACCAGTTGTGATGATACAAATTGTACAGACTTGCTCACCTTGAAGGTACCCACGCAGGACTTTGCTTCTCCAGCTACTTGTAGCACGGACTCCTCCAGCTCCTCGTCGTTGCAAAAGAATTTGCATGTCACATTGCCTTCGCTCAATTGAGGCAGAGCCCAAGAGGATTCTGAGGACAGTTCGTTTATGGGCAAAGCAGCCTGATCACTCAGAAGCTGAGACTCTATCAACACAGCTCCTGCGACGATACAAGCACCGTTGAATGATTGTACGAACTTACACAACTTCCTCCTGTAAATCTCTGTGAGGCAACAAAACAAGTACAGGCACATACTCGAGCGGCACACTGAGCAGGGACAGCGCTACCACCATACTGACCTGAAGCGCACGCAATAGCCAGCAGACAAAGCAAGGCAGTGCACCGCATCATACTTTCTGGTTTAAGTTCACGAAGTGTTGCAACAGGAAGATCCTGGCGCCGTATGACCTCAAGCTAGCTTCGTGGTGCAAAGCAACTGTGCGTGACTAATCGCGTTCTTTTGCGGTGTGGTGTAATCTGCCCCATTGCAGTCCCCGTACAAATCCCAAGAAAGGCTTCCTTGTTCAAATTGCAAAGGCAGAGTTAGGCCTTCACGCAGCTGTCCAAAGTTGGTAAGTGCATTTCTCCGTGCCGGCGGCTGCTCGTAGTCATATAGAAGGTTGCCAGATAATCTCGGGGCTGGTGTGCACAACAGCTGGCGCTCGTGAAATCTTGAGTTGATTTAGAGCTTTTTACTACGATGAGGGTGCAAGCCTCACAGGATGTTAGAAGGCTTGGCAAGACGTTTGTCTTGCTGCTGGTAAGGAACCACAAGCCTCTTGGTGTTTTGCGTTTAGCTGGCCAAGCTTGTAAGTTCAAAAAGCCAGTTTCAACTTATTTGACCATGTGCTGGCACTGATCTTTGTGCTTGCCCCGCAGCTTGCACAGACTTGCTGGATGACAGTGGCAGGTGACACCGTGTTCGGTCTACCTGCGTCTTGTTGTTGCTTTGCAAGCTGCGTGTCTTATTCTGTCTGCTGTCAGCCGAGCCAACTACCGTCTGTGTACAGGCCAAGACTGGATAGACTACGACGATGATGCTTATGGTATGTCACAAGCCAGGGCTCCAGGGCCTGCGCCGTACATGCACTGGCCGTTTGCCGGAGCGCATCATCAGCCGTATGGAAGTGCTCCCTACGGTCCTGCTCCCTATGGTCCCCTGCCTTACGGGTTGTCGCCATCTCCCGCTGCTTCTCCACCTCCACCTCATTCTCCGCCTCCTCCTCCTCCTCCCCCGACGACGGTGAGTTAGAAAAACAAAGGACTTGTGCGGCTGCTTCAAACATCCGCAATTGCTGCTTGACCTCTGTTTGTGCAGGTTGTCGTTGCTGAAGGCTTCTCTACAAGCACGTCAGTCCCTGCAGTCAAGTCTACAGCAACCTTGACAAACTACGCCACTGTTGCTGCTTTCAACAGCACTGAAAGAGCAAGGGTGAGTGCTGCTGCATCAAGCAGGCAAAGACAGTTCAATGATTGCTGTGATCATGATCTGAGATATCTGAGCTTTACCTGAGGCAGTGGTGTTGCAGAATTGCTGACAATTGTGTTGTTCCTTGTTGCAGTTCATCACAACACTGGAGGCAAATGTACTGAAATTGCTAGATGTGCTGGCCAATGTGACCATTGACTCGGTTGTTGCGTCGTCTGTCAGCGTGACTGATACCATTTCTTTCACTGGCGCTGATAGTACAGCTGCTGCTGAAGCTCGTGATGCCCTTGTCACAGCACTGACTTCTGGAGACACCTCAATCTTTGGCACTTCATTTGGCAGTGTGACAGTCTCAAGTGTGTCAAGCACAAACTCCACTAACACAGGTGATTGATTTCCATTTTGCAGCTTCTTTTCACAAATCTTCTCATTATTTTGTGATGCTGAAAGATGTTGTGCTATTGCAGCCACACACAGCGGTGCTGGGTCCATAGGATGGGGAGGAGTCATGGGAGCAACTGCAGCTGCCGTGCTTGGAGCACTGTATTTTGCTATCTAAATGCAGCACAGAGAGTTAAATAGATTGGCAATGCATCATATGCTGCATGCAGCGGTGGCTCTTGACAATTACTGACTGACAACGAACTTTCTTGACATGACAGCCTTGCACACATGATATGCAATGTAGAGCTTCCTACCTTTTAGCATTGTTGAAGATTTTATTTGTAACACTTGCGATTATCTGTGTCAGCTGTTCAGTGATAGAGTGCATTTTGGCACTTGTTACATCGTTTAGCGCACGCGATGGCCCTGTCTGGCAACGATGCGCTGAAGCCTGGCATTCACGTTCAATTCTGTTATACTCCTGCCCAGGCTGACGTCAAGTGCGTCACTCACTGCTCTGCAAAGCGCTTTGTTTCTCTGGATGAAAGCAGCAACGTGGCAGTGTGGGTGCGTCAATGTTCTGCTCTCGCCATTGTCGTCATAAGAGAAGCAAATGGAGATTGACAGTTCTGCGCTTTCCACTGCAGGGACCCTCCGCCACAGGGGCGCAAGCCAAATCATGTTCGAAGATCGAGAAATTTCAGACCGTTTCTGCATCTGGGGCCCAGCATGGCATCATCACACATGTTATGTATGAAAAGAAGTGCAGCCACTTCTTTGCAGCATGCTTGGATGACACCCTTAAGCTGTACAGCCAAAGTTTTCGCCTACAAGCAAGCTTCAGATGGCACGGAGGAGTTGTCATCAGCATGGTGTACAATGCTGCATGTGATGAGCTGATCACAATCGGCAGAAACGGTGTTAAAGCCTGGTACTGTGAGCCAGACTACAAAGCTTTCGCCAAGAACGCTGCAGCTCCGCTTCAAGCTGGCTCTGGCTCTAAACTGCTGCCTGGCAACTCGGCCACATCCATGTCCAAGCTCAAGGGAGGCAAGGCTGCACCCTGGGAGCTAGGTGCTTTCCAAAGCATCCATGAGCGTGTCACGTTCAGGTACTGCACCTCGTCCTGCTAGAGCATGTGTTCATGACACTATGCATCTCAGCTCAACTTGTCTGGCATCATTCGCAGCATGCAAGGCAATAGACATGGTAATCTGGCCTCTTACATTTTGTAAGGCAGGGTTCCTGGTGCCAATCAGCATCGTGTGCCCAAAAGCGCGGGCCTTGTCAAGCAGGCGGACTGGTGCCAACAAGCTTTCCTCCAGGAGGAGCTGCAAGTGCTGTATGTGCCCATCAAGGGCTCTGTGTATGGCTTTCGCATTGATGATGGCGAGCGCATATACAACTGGGAGGGTCTGCATAAGCAGCTGGTGACCGCTGTTGTACATCATCTCGGCTCCAATCACATCATCACAGGCTCACATGACATGACAGCAAAGGTATGCACCACAATCAACATTGTGCTGAGAAGAGGAACAGCTCTCATTCCTAGCAGCAGTCTTGCCTTTGCTGCATGCTGTTGACAGCCTAGAAATTGATTATTGCCCCCCACCCTTTGACGCCCCAACAATAGGTGGCTTGAACATGTCCCCACACCGCTGCAGCTGCTGCTGTCACTGCAATGGAACAGGTGTGAGGGCACAGAGGGTTGATTGACAACTGAACAAGCTGCAAACTGAACAAGCGGCATACCATTGTGACACCCCAAGCAACCTAGCAAAAGTCTGCCTTCTATGCTTGCAGCTTTGGGCCCTAGGTCAAAGTGGCGAGCTTCAGCTTCTGAACATGTTTGCCCAGATGGCTTCCCCAGTGCAGAGCATTACCTTGCATCCCAGCAAGCAGTCCATTCTCATGGCAGTCACAGATGGCACCATTAGCCTTTGGCAGTTGGACACCTTGGGAGAGCTGTACCGGTATAAGCATGAAGGCCGCGTGGAGGGCCTGAGCTTTACTGATACCGATGACTTCTACTTCTTTTCAGGACCACAGGTATGGCATGCACACTGTTGCACATCGACCTTCACGTCTTGTACAGATAGCTTCAGCAAATCTTGCCCGTTGTTGCTGTCAACATGCTTTCATCACTCATGTGCGTGACATAAGCACTAGCCTAGTTTGAAGCTCTTGCCATATCACCATCAGTAATACATCATTGTCTTTATAAGCAATACCTATCACAGACCTGCATGGTCTTTGAAGACATGTGCTCGTGCAATTCAGCAGTGCTGCCTCTAGGCTAGTCATTGCCTGCAGGTTTGTGCCATGCATCTGCAGCACCTGTTCACTACCTTCCGCAGCTGCAACTCTCAGCCTCGGCAGCTGGACCTGTTGGAAGACAACTCACTCCTCATGAGCTTTGAGGATGGGTGCGTGCGTATCTGTGACCCAGTCACAGCATTGGACACAACCATCACGCTGCCACAGCTGTCCATCACGTCCCCCAGATACGTGAGGTGTGTCACCTGCAAGCTGCAGCCAGATAATCTTAGCAGATCGTCAGCAATGGTTTTGCCTGTTGTCCCTGGCTTTCTGCTATCTGTATAGCACAGTACCTCTTGCACATCACAGCTGCAAACTAGCGTTGGTTTAGCACCTTCCAACAACAATTTCTCATTCACATGTTGTGTTACAGTAGCGCTGCATTGTTGGTGACTGACTTTGAGCATGTGCCTGACATCTTTCCACAGTATGCGACTTTGGCCTGACAATGCTTCTCCACTTTCCAGGGCTGACTTGGCACAAAGAAAGCTGTATGTGCTGATGTCCAACGGCCACATTCATGTCTGGAGAATGCACGCTCAGGGACCACCCACACTGGTTGCAGTCTGGGACAAATTGACCCCCAACCACAAGGATCTGGCCCTGTGTATTACGCTGATGCCCACAGGATTGTTGGACCCCAAGCTAGCAGATCTTCAAGGTGAGCAATCCCCTGAAACACTGTTGTCATGCCCTGTTTTGTGTACCATTGCAACCAATGTGGACCTAATCTGTAGTGTGCGCAAGTCCTGCAGCAAATTACTGTTTTGCCATTCAGCAGCAACACTTGTCATGACTCCTGATGGACCTGGTTGCAAAGGTTCTGTGGCTTGAGCGTTTCTGATCATCTGCACATGCACCTGTGCTGCTCATACAGTCTGCCAGATTGTTCATAATCAAGTCACTTCTCAGTGACACTTGTCAAGGTGCTGCCTCCCTGTTGTTTCCAAGTCTAAAAAAGTCAATGCATTGCTTGCTGGAATATACTTATTGGCTGTGGCTGGGACTGCACTGAGTGGCTAGCAGGTCTGGCCATGACTAGCGATGAGGAGTGTAGCGACCATGTGATTGTGGGCACAAGGGCTGGCGACTGCCTTTTCTTGGATGCAGCGCATGATGGCCAGGTCATGCTGTGCTTCCCTGCTCACAGGTGCAACTCAGAACCTGTCTACCTGCCTATGCTGCTGAAAGCTTGACCCTGTGCTGTTCTTTGTGCCATGCATCTGGCCCTGCAGCACATTCTTCCTGCAGCAGTCATGCCTATCTGGTTGATGGTTGTGCCTGAGTGAGCATCTCTGCTGTACATGATGCTAGCAGCTTGAGACTGTAGACAAAGTTTTTACGCAAAGTTTTGGGCTTTCTGGCTGCCCTGAAGGTGCTGGCATTTAGCACAATCATGTCAACAGTCTTGTTTGCAAACCATGTCAAAGCACTGCACAGGACTGCTATTCGCTTGCTGACATGGCATCCCAAGGACGTGCTAACCTTCCTCAGTGTGCACCTTCAGCTTTAATTGGAGGGATGATAAATTGGAGTGATGATGACCCTTGATTGCAGGGGTGATCAAATTGATCTGGTGGAGGTTGATGCTGGCCTGCAGCGCATGATGACAGTGAGTGGGGGTTTGCTGAAGGTCTGGAACATGAAGGGTCATCGTATGCTGAAAGAGCTCAGGTGGGCCCTCCACATCCCATCATTGCTCATCTGTTCTCATGTGTTCCAAGTGTCAGGGACATAACTCACTGACACAGAGGAATGCAGCGTCTCTCAGTCTATTCACCAGGCAACTTGATCTGTTGCAGCAAAATCTTTGTCGATGCTCACACTGACAGTATCTGCGTACGTTGCGGACGATTCAACAAGGTGTTGGTCATCCCCTTGGGTGCCTTTGCGTGCTCATTTGGTGTCAGCACAATTGAACAATGTCGGCGCTTCATTTGATTTCTGATGAGGAGGGTCTGTCACAATTCCCACGTGGGAGTCTCCCTCTTTCTGCATACATCAGGGCAGACTCTGTTCCTTGCCCATGCATTCAGGTTCCATGAGAGCTTGACCCATCTGGAGAAGATGGGGGAGGTGGTGGTGCTGGGGGGTGATGCGGGGGGTGTGCACTTGGTGAACGTGGAGACAGGGGATTTGTTGGCTAGTCCCAAGATGGAAGACCATGATGGCCCTGTAACAGGCCTCAGTGCTCACACGACCCTGGAGCACTTTATCTCATGCGGATCAGATGGCATGATCAAGGCAAGTTTGCGATCATTGCGATGAACAGAATGATGTCAACAGATGTAGATTGGAGCAGGCTCTTCAGCTAATGGCAGGGTTCCTCAATAGCTTGACCATATATGCTCATGCTGCAAGCAGGCCTACCTTGACACCAAATATGTCGTGCTTGGGGCGTGACGCGTACCTGGCTATGAAATCTTAAGGGTACATTGCATTGCCAACCTCTCTGCGAGTGTTTGCTTGTTGAAAGACACGCATAGGTTTGAATGTGGTTTGCATCTGGTTTTGTGAGCTTGTCAGGAGGACGCTGTGCTCAAACAAACATGAAATTTGAAAAAATCTCTGCAGCAGACTTTCAACTGCTGCCTGCAGTCCTCAAGTCTCATCACAACTATGGGCTTGCATCTAATGCAGGTGTATGACAAGCGCAAGCGGCTGAAGCGTGTTATGCACTTGCTGGAGCCTATCCTGTCTGTCAGCTTCCTGAATGACACAGGGGACATTGTGGCAGCTCTGAACAAGCAGTTGGTGGTCATCCGTGCTGACTCCTACAAGTTTCTGACAGCCGATGAGATGTCAATGTTGGTGACAGAGCATGCAAAGAGCGAGCAGCAGCCACTGTCTCAGACACCAGCCATTGTTTTGAGGGCAGCCATGCAGCTGGCTAAGTCTGGGTCAAGCAAGCGCTTACAGCTGGCACAGCAGCAAAGCCTTGCACAGGTAGGCTGGTAGTCAAGAGCGTCACTTTTTTCTGTGCATGGCTTGTTTACAGTTGCAAGCAGAAAGGTGCTCCTGTCTGCTGGATAGTCAGAGAGATCAAGCACAGCAGCAACATCTGCACAGACGCCTGCTGCTCTGTGCTGCCATCTGCTTCATGACTTCTGTGTGATACGCGTCAAGATTGGCGCTGCTGACGAGGTGGCCCTTGTTGCCACGTGGTCAGGAAACAGCTTCTGGAAGTACTTGCCCATCAAACACGCACTGTGCTTGAGCGCAGGCGCCAGAGACACAATCACAGGCAGGACTGTCAGCCCAGCTCAGCATGGCCCAGCCTGACGTGCTGCTTGAGCTGCGGCGCCTGGGCTCTGACACCAAGCTGTCCATCTTTGACAACTTCACCACAAAAGCTGACATTTCCCAAGCAGGTGTCGTCGGCAAAGTTGCCACTGCAGTCAAGGGATGGCGGAGGTACAGATCTGCAGACAGCCTGACTCAGCAGAGTGATGTTGCTGATGCAGCAGCAGCTGGTGTACGTCAGTCTGTGCAGGACAGTGTCACTGGCAGCGACTCAGGCATGACAGCTGGACCAGACAGCAGTTCTGCGGATGTAGATACTGCTGAACAGATACAGAGAAGCTCATTTGTGGGTGATCTGATGCCGACAGTCAAGTCTGATGCAGCTGCAGCCAGTCCTGCAACAGTTTGTGCTGAAGCCATGGATGATGCACCTAGACAGACCTCTGAAGGCATGGCCGGCAGTATGGTCAGTGACTCAGGCAGTAGTGCAGGCAGCAGTGCAGCACCACGCAAGGTTGGCTTTGCTGAGCCAGCCAGAGAGGAGGTTGAAGAGACTGGCAAGACAACTTTGACAGGCTCCAGTGACGTGGGCAAAGCGACCAAAGAGGCTCAGCAGGCTACAGCAGCAGATTTGAGGGCCAGGGTAGCAGCTGGCATGCGTAGGTGCGCAGCTTGTTCGTATGATGCTGCACACTGATTGTACGATGACTAGCTGCTATGTGCCCATGCATTCTCTTTGATTCATGTATGTCGGGTTAGTATCTGTGATCCCCTGTGTGCCTTTTCACCATGTAGACTACCTATCAGTGTGGGCAAGCGCTGCACAATTCTCTGCTGTTGGTAGCAATTGCAGCTGATGTGACATAGGTTGCATAATTGAGAACAGATCTGCCATTGTGTTGCAGGGCAGCTGCTGACAGCAGTGGCACTCCCTCCCTTCACAGCACCCTGAGACGCCTCAACAAGGAGCTCACCCAAGTGGAGCATGATCAGCGGCCACAGCAGATGCCAGCACCCACAGAAGGCCCTCTCGAGACCTCAAGAGCAGATGCAGACACAAAAGACACAGCAGCAAGCAAGAAAAGCTTCAGTGCAGGCGCTGCTGACACGTCGTGCATTGAAGACAGAGATAGTGATGATGACTCTGAGGAGGATGAGTCGCATGGAGCAAGGTGACTCTCGGTTGAAGATGGAACAAATCTGTTCATTGGCTGACACAGTGCAGGTGTTGACTGCGCCCCAGGATCAGCATACATTCACAGCTGTGTTGTAGTGGACTGCAGTCTCCATAGGCCACAATCTGGCTGTACTCTGAGCCCTCTCATTGTTGCCTCTGGCTACAATGCAGCAACAACAGCAGCAATAGCAACAAGAGCAATAATAACACCAAGAGCAATAACAACAACAGCAATAACAACAGCAACAACAAGAGCAACAGTAGCAGTAATAGCAATATAACAGTAACAGCTGGTTGTGAACATGACACCTGACTGTGCTGGGTGCTACCTGCAGTGGTGATGACAACAGCAGTGAGCAAGGGGAGGTGGCAGGCCTGTCAGCCTTCATGGCTAAGGCTCTCAAGGTAGTGTCAGCTCCCGAAGCCTTCCTACAGAAGGAACAGGGCCCTCGCCACATTGCTCTGCCCTGTTTCTCTTTCAACAAGCGAGGCGCTCTTGTGAAGACCATGTCCAGGAAGCACAGTAGTGTCAGCCAGCAGTCTGCCACAGATGTTGTGCTTCAGTCAGCTCAGGGACTGCGCGTCTCAGACAGCCTCGCATCACAAAGGACTCAATCTGGGTTGACAGCATCTTCACACGGTCAGACGCTGAGCAGGCAGCAAAGCAGTCAGCAAGATGTGTCGACTCAGCATGTGTCACAGCACCAGGGCGCAATGCAGCCAAGGAGTCAACCCACAGTCGCTCTATTGCCAGAAGCAGCACTGGCCAGCATACCAGAGGAAGAGCCTGCAGCAATGCAGAAGGTGAAGAAAGTTGTGAAGAAGAAGCGGAGGAGGAAGATGAAGAGGGGCTCCAGGGTGACTCAGCCTGGCGGCATGACAGATCAAGAGAAATCAATCTGGCTGCTGGAGCATTGCAAGGTACTCATGTCATCATGAATTCTGCATGCTGTCGTGTCAACCTTAGGCTGCATGATCAACAAGCCCTCTCTGAGCGGCATGTATGATCAATGCTGAGCATTGTTAGCCGCCCAGATGACTCAAATTATACAGCAGCATAAGTTCACATACAAACTGCATGCAACCAATATAACCCTGCTGGTGTGACATGTTCTAAAGCAGCAGAGGCTATTAGGCTCACTCTGTCCTGTTTAATCTGTTGGAGGAAGCAACAGGGGTTGCTGTTTACATTTGCACAAGGCTGACCAGGATTCATATCTGTACAGGTTGGTGAGGTGATAGCTGGACTGTTGGAGTACCAAGAAGCTGTGACTATGACGCGCGCAGCTAGCAAAGGTTTGGCTGTCAGAACCGAGCACACTGCTGCCAATACACCAGCCAGCCCCATTCAAAGTGTCAAGCCACCGCGGGTTTTCCAGAACAAGACTTGACGAGAAACAATTAGCATGCATGACCAGCTGAACATGCTGCGTGACGATTATAAGATCTTTAGGTTCATGTACTCTCATATATGTGAGAGTGCAGTATGTCAGGAGCTGTTACCAGTGACTACGACAGATCCGGCTACTAGCAGCAGCTGATAATGAGGACTTGGCTGAAGAGTCAGCAGTTGCAAGCACGCATGTTGTAGAAAGGCTGGATTGCACCATTTAGCCATGTACATTTGCTGATAAGGCTTGAACTGAACAAGCAGCAGTCGTGTCAAATACATTTAGATTTAGCTGGCATGACTGCAGCTTGCTCAGCACTGCTTTAAGCTGTCTGCAAGGCATAGTCTGTTGCAGTGACTATGCCATGTGACCAGCTTTGAGCAGCTGCCTCATTGTTTGTCACCACAAGAGCTTACACTCAAGGTAGCGTTGCACCAGCTGTACATCCCTAATTGTCATATATAGTGTGTGGCCGCGCCTCCGCCCATCAACACACGACGCATAAGAACCCTGCGTGTCAGCCTGGTCAACGTATGTTGCACCTGGGGGTCACCTGTGTCACGTGTATGGTGCAACACTTTTGAGGCGCATTGTATCTACTGCTACCATTTCAAACACAAGCCAAAATGAACAGTTCCAAGATTCTGGTCTGGTGCATCAACATTGTCCAATAATATAGTTCCGGCGTCCTCTTGGGCTATATAAGACAACTGTTGCACTCATGGGCACTATGAGCAAATTGCACGGCTTAGTTTGGCTGAAATGCTTCCCAGTGTACCCTTACTTTCACATGAAAATCCTCAGGGTAACTCAAATGAAATGGGGAGCTGCTCTGGAAACAAACCCTGCATGGCAGCCATCAAGGTTGTTCGCCTGCAGGTCGGCGCAACTGTTGTACACTACTTGGTACCAGGACTGTATGATATGCTGTGCTGAGCATGCCTGTGTACAGCAGATTGCG
>JAABUS010006362.1_pt1 | contig 14420 bp, 10 predicted proteins | sample 5560161 | NCBI WGS metagenome assembly JAABUS01 (sample SAMN10711885, study PRJNA513376) | rock metagenome | isolation source: Antarctica rocks | place: Antarctica: Victoria Land, Trio Nunatak nord | collected 2016-01-04 | reverse complement strand
ACCGGTCCGCTGACCCCGGACACGATCAGCACCGGCGAGGTCTACCTGCTCGGCGCCGGCACGACGCTCGGCATCGCGGCCCAGGCGATCGTCCTGATCCCGGTGCTGCGGCGGGTCGGCGTACCCGTGCGCTTCCGTCGGGACTGGCGCGGCGCGGGACTGTCCGAGGTCGGCCGGCTCGGCGCCTGGGTCTTGGGCTACGTGGCGATCAGCCAGGTCAGCTTGATCGTGTTCAGCAACGTGGCCAATACCGCGGCCCGAGAAGGTGGTCTGGGCAGCAACGCGTACGCCAATGCCAACCTGCTCTTCCAGTTGCCGTACGGCGTCCTCGGCGTCGCGCTGCTCACGGCTCTGCATCCGCGGATGAGCCGCGCCGCGGCCCATGGCGACACACCCGCACTGGTCCGCGACCTGTCCCTGGGCGCCAGGCTGACCAGCCTCGGCCTGATCCCGGTCGCCGCACTGTTCATGGTCTTCGGGCCCAACGTGGCCATCGTCGTCTTCGCTCACGGCCAGGTGGGCGTCGATCAGGCCCGTACGGTCGGGACCGCCCTGGCCCTGAGCGGGATCGGTTTGGTCCCGTTCGCGTTGACCTTGCTGCACATGCGGGTCTTCTACGCGATGAAGGACGCCCGTACCCCGACCCTGCTCAATCTGGTCATGGTGGCGGTCCGCGTCCCGGCCGCCTTGCTGGTGCCGCTGCTGATCGAGCCGGAGAACGTGGTCCCGGCGCTGGGAGCGGTCAACGCATTGAGTTTCTGTGTCGGCGCGGTGATCGGTCAGAGCCTGCTGCGCCGCCGGTTCGGGCATGTGGACACCTGGTCGATCCTGCGTACCGGTGCAGTCGTGAGCGGCTTCGCCGCCGTCGGCGTCGCCGCGGCGTACATAGTGGTGTCCTGGCTGATCCCGGATGCCGACAGCCCGCTGCGCTCGCTGTTGTCCATCGGCATAGGTAGCGTCGTTCTGGGCATCGTCCTGGTAGCTGGCCTCTGGCTGGTCCGGTTGCCCGAGATACGGGACACCGTATCTGGCCTTCGGCGGCGGTCGGACGACGTGCGGAAACAGTGAACGGAAACCGAGAGGAACGGGCCACGTGCAGGTAGGCGATCCACCGGTCGGGGGGCGGTATTCCCTCGTCGCACCCTTCGGCGCCGATGAGCGCTTCGCCGGTGGCAAGGTGCAGACCTGGCGCGCTCGGGACACCCTGGTCGAGCGGGATGTCGTCCTGCGGGTGATCGCCCCGGGCGGCAACTCCGCCAAGCTGTTCCTCGACCGGGCCCTGGAGATGAGCATGGTGGCCCATCCAGGTCTGGGGATGGTCTACGAGGCGGTCGACCACGGCGAGTACGCGATCGTGGTCTGCGAGTGGATCGACGGAACGTCGCTGGCCGACACCCTGGCCGCACACGGTCCGCTGTCTCCAGCCCTTGCCCGCAAGACCCTCGGGGACGTTGCCGAGGCGATCACGATCGCCCACCACGCGGGCCTGCCGATCGGCGGGATAACCACCGAGCGGGTCATCCTGCGCGACAACGCCGCGGTGAGCGTGGCGGCCGTACCGGCCCTGTTCGCCGACGAACGCGGTGACATACAGCAACTGGGGATCCTGCTCTATGCAGCGCTCACCGGATCGCAGCCCGACCTCGACGACCCGGATCTGTCCCGGCACCTGCCCCGCCGGGTGCCGAGGGACCTCGCGGTCCTCTGCCAGCGGGCACTGGATCGGGACCCGGCCCGCCAGTTGGGCAGCGCCGCGGCCTTCGCCGCCGTCCTACGCCCACGAGCCCGGCCGCAGACCCCGGCCGGAGAGAGCGCCGGTCGCACGGGGGACCGCCTCGGGGGTCTGGACCCGCAACCGGAGCCGCAGAAGCACGACACTGCGCCGAACCGGCTACCCCTGTCCGATCAAGGGGAGTCGGCCGCCCCGCCGACGATTCTGCGGGCCATCCCGCTTCCCCCGGTGATCGCAGCTCCCACAGGCGCTGCTGGGGCATCGATTCCCCGAAACGACGCAGGTCCGGCCGCAGTGGCTGGCCCAACTCTGGCCGAGCCGGCGGCGGCCGGGGTGCTGAGCAAGCCGGCCCATCCGGCTCCGGTGGCCGCCAGCGACGCTCCCACGACCACCTCGCGGATTCCGGTCAGCCCAGGCCGATCGGGTGCCGGCCATGTGTCGGCCGGTCAGGCGACAAAGGGGTGGGCCGGTGGCCGGGTCGGCGACCGGAGCACCGACCCTGCTCGTCGCCCCCCTCATGGGGCTCCCGGGGACGCGGATCCTGACTCGCGCGATGGCGCGGACAGCGACCAGGCCGATGACTTCGGCAGCGACTCCGTCCGCGATCTCGGCGGTGAGGCCAGCTCGGACCCGAGGGGCTTCCCGATCACGTACTCAGCAGACGAGTACGACCCCTGGCTGGACGAGGACACCGGAAGTTGGGGTAGCTACGGCGACGAGGATGAGGACCCTGACGGTGGCGGCTCCCCCGAGGGCGGCCAGACGCGGCGCAGGGTGTTGCTCTACGCCGTACCGCTAGTTGCCCTTCTCGTCGTGGTGCTGCTGGGCGTACTCGTCGGGAAGCAGTTCAGCGATGTGGTGAGCGGCACCGATGACGGCGCCGCTGACATACCGACGACCGACGGGACGAGCGAAGGCGCGGCCACGAACGAGGGCGGCGAGTCCGAAGCACCGGGTGAGCCGGTCGCCCTGCCGCCGGTCAGCGCCGCAGTCTACGACCCGTTCGGCGACGGCCAGCCCGAGAACAATGACGAGGTGGGGCTGTCCTATGACGGAGATCCCGGCTCGGCCTGGCAGACGCTGACCTACCAGAGCACCCCGGAGTTCGGGAACCTCAAACCGGGGGTGGGCATCATCTTCGACCTCGGTGAGGAACGAGCGATCAGCGCGATCGAGCTGGCGACCAACCTGCCCGGCGGCGCCGTCGAGATCCGGGTCGGCGCAGCGCCGGATTCGGCGCTGGAGAGCTACCGGGTCGTGGGCACCCTGGATCCGTTCGGCGACACCGGCTCGGTCGCACTGGACGAGCCGGTACGCGCACGATTCGTGATCGTCTGGTTCGTCCGCCTCGTCGAATCCAACGGCGGCTTCAAGGGCGCGCTGGCCGAGTGCCGCATCCTGGGGTCTTAAGCGATCGTTCTCGGCGGGGGCTCACCGCTGGGTGGAGACTAGGGTCGATGCTCGTGGCCGCCACCAAGCGTGTCGGCGCCGGGGGCAGACCATCGGCGCTGGACACCGAGAGTGACAACGCGCTGCTCGCTGCGCACGTCGAAGGCAATCCGGAGGCCTTCAACGAGCTCGTACGACGACACCGCGACCGGCTCTGGGCGGTGGCCCTGCGAACCACCCGCAATCCCGAGGATGCCGCCGACGCCGTACAGGAAGCGCTCATCTCGGCGTTTCGCAACGCCGCTTCCTTTCGCGGTCAGTCCGCGGTCACCACCTGGCTGCACCGCATCGTGGTCAATGCCTGCCTTGATCTGGCCCGCCGCCGAGCAGCGCGGCCCAGCGTGCCGTTGCGGGAAGAGGAGTCCTTCCAACCGGCCGATCCGCGCGACCGGATCGCCGAGCGTGAACTCGGGATCGCCGTCGAGCAGGCGCTCGGTGAGCTGCCCATGGACCAGCGGGCAGCGATAGTCCTGGTCGATGTTCAAGGCTTCCCGGTCGCCGATGCGGCCGAGGCACTGGGCGTGCCGATCGGCACGATCAAGAGCCGCTGCGCCCGGGGGCGAGCCCGGCTAGCGCTCACGTTGGGTCAGCACCGTGATCGATGAAGCCGATGGGAACCGCGGCCACACCCGTCACGTCTGAATTACAGGCGGTCACCGAATGAACCTTTCAAGGGCGATCGTCGGGCGACATAGTTGTCCAAGAAAGTAGATAGTTGAACGAGAAAGTAGTGTTCTGTGTGCAGCGAGCGTCGTCGCACCGCCGCTCGACGCGGCCCGCACCCCGCTAGCCGAAGGGAGGCCAGCAGATGACCATCGCCCCGCACCCACCGGGCGGGCCGGATGTCGACGTCCTGGCCGACCTGGCTGCTCGTCTGCTGCCCCCCGCTGACGACCGGGCCGCCCGCGGTCACACCGACACGTGTGCGGACTGCTCGACGATGCTGGAGACGCTGGACCGCACGGGCAACCAGCTCCGCTGGTTGCCGCCTATCCCGATGCCCGCCGACGTGGTCTCCCGGATAGACGCGGCGCTGGCCGCCGAAACCAAGATCGTCTCGATCGACCACCTCCGCAGCCGGCGCAGAAGGCGCCAGCAGGTCCTGGGGATCGCTGCGGCCGGCGCGATCGTCCTCGGTGGCGCCGGCGTACTGATGACCCAGCTCGGCGACGGCAGCTCTGGGGCTGACGTCAGCGCGGGCGGCGACAACGACGGCGAACCCGCCGAGCCCCCCAACCTGGCCGAGCTCGACGAGGACTCGCTCCCTGACGCGGTGGCCAGCCTGGTGACCGGCGGCGAGGGCGATTCGCCGCTGCGGCTGGAGGGCACTGCGGCTCCGGACGACTGCGTCGCCAGCGTTCAACTCGAGGGTGTGGACGAGCTGATCGGCGTCATCGAGATCCGCTACGGCGGGCGTACGCGGGATGCGGTCTTCTTCACCACCTCCGACCCGGCGGTGGCCCGGGTGATCGTGGTCGACGACTGCTCGTTGGAGGACCCGGAGATCGACGGCATCGTCCAGGGCGAGATCTAGCTCGCGTAAGGGGCCGGCGAATCTGCCGATGGTGGCGGCTCGCCGGCTGCCGACTTTGCCGGCGCAGGGTCCGTACGGGAATGCAGGTCCGTACGCTCACGTTGTGGTGTCAGCAACCACAGAAGCGAGGATTCGAGTGCCTGATCAGGTACGCAACGTGATCATCATCGGTTCCGGCCCGGCCGGTTACACAGCGGCGATCTATGCCGCGCGGGCCAGCCTGGCGCCGCTGGTCTTCGAGGGCGCGCAGTACGGCGGTGCGCTCATGACGACCACCGAGGTGGAGAACTTTCCCGGCTTCGTCGAAGGCATCCAGGGCCCCCAGCTGATGGAGGACCTGCGCGGTCAGGCCGAACGCTTCGGCGCCGAACTCGTCCCCACCGACGTGACCGAGGTCGACCTGACCGTGACCCCGAAGGTCGTCAGGGTCGGCGAGGACACTTATCTCGCCAAGACCGTGATCGTGGCGACCGGGTCGAAGTACCGCTACCTCGGTCTGGAGAACGAGGCCCGGTTGCTCGGCCGCGGCGTCTCGGCCTGCGCCACCTGCGATGGCTTCTTCTTCAGGGACCAGGATATCGCCGTTGTCGGCGGCGGGGACTCCGCGATGGAGGAGGCCACCTTCCTCACCCGGTTCGCGAAGTCCGTCACTGTCGTGCACCGCCGCGAGGAGCTTCGGGCTAGCAAGATCATGCAGGACCGGGCCCGGGACAACGAGAAGATCAAGTGGAAGCTCGGTTCCACGGTCAGCGAGGTCCACGGCGCAGAGAAGGTCGAGGGCGTGGACCTGACGGATACCGACACCGGCAAGACCGAACGCCTCGATGTGACCGGTCTGTTCGTCGCGATCGGGCACGACCCGCGCAGCGAGCTGTTCGCCGGACAGCTCAAGCTCGACGACGCCGGCTACCTGGTCGTAGAGCATCCGACCACGAAGACCAACCTCGACGGAGTGTTCGCCTGCGGGGATGTCGTAGACCACACCTATCGTCAAGCCATCACCGCGGCCGGCACCGGATGCGCCGCGGCGATCGACGCCGAACGCTGGCTGGCCGACATCCCGATCGAGGCCGAGCACCCCTGAGCCCCGCTCTGGCGGTTTACGTCAAAACCGCCAGGCATCCACCCCCGCTCTTCCCACGAGACACGCCGAGACAACCTCAAGGAGATCCCATGGCTGGCAACACCAAGACCGTCACCGACGCGAGCTTCGACGCCGACGTGCTGGGCTCGAGCAAGCCCGTGCTCGTCGACTTCTGGGCCGAGTGGTGCACCCCGTGCAAGATGATCGCCCCGGTTCTGGAGGAGATCGCGAGCACGCACAGCGAGAAGCTGACCATCGCCAAGCTCAACATCGACGAGAACCCGCAGACCGCCAGGGACTACAACGTCATGTCGATCCCGACGATGACCGTCTACGTCGGCGGCAAGCCAGTCAAGTCGATCATCGGTGCCAAGCCCAAGTCGGCCATCCTCGCCGAGCTTGCCGACTACCTCTAGATCCGACCGCCTGGCCAGTACCGCACGAGGCTGCCGAGTGCAGGCTGGTGCGCGTACGACGAAGGCCGATCCGGCCCGCCCGCCGGATCGGCCTTTTTCTCGCCCATGACCAGATCGCCGGCAGATGCCAGAATGACGCGGTGAGCCCCCAAGAGGACAGCAGCGAGACCGTGCTGCGCCGCGGCGACGCCGGGGCGGGTGTGGCCGACGTCCGCGACATCCTGATGCAACTGGGGTTGTTCCGCGAACCCGGTCACCGAGCTCCGGCCGATGCCGAGACCGCCGAGTACGACGCGGCCCTCGAGCTTGCGGTGCGCCACTTCCAGCAGGTCCGGGGGCTGTCGGTGGATGGCGTCGTCGGCCGGGAGACCTACGACGCGATGACCTCGGCGCGCTGGCGCTTCGGTGATCGGCTGCTGCAGCACTCGGTGAGTCGGGCGATGCACGGCGATGACGTCATGACGCTGCAGGAACGTCTGACCGGACTGGGTTACGACGCCGGAAAGCCCGACGCCATCTTCGGCGAGGAGACCGAGCGGGCCCTGCGTGCGTTCCAAGCCGACTACGGGCTCATCCCCGATGGCACCTGCGGACCGGCCACGATCCGCGCACTGAAGCAGTTGAACCGGGTGGTCAGTGGCGGGCGCCCTCAGCTGTTGCGGCAGGAGGCTGCGTTCGTCTCCTCGGGACCGCACCTATTCGGCAAGCGGGTCGTCATCGATCCCGGACACGGCGGTCCGGACAAGGGTTACGTCCGGGGGGAAACCACCGAGTCCGATCTGACCTGGGACATCGCCTCGCGGATCGAGGGCCAGCTGGCCGCTGCCGGCGGTACAGCCTATCTGACCCGTGGCCGGCGAGGCAGCCCGACCATGATCGAGCGAGCCGCCCTGGCCAACTCCACAGACGCGGACCTGCTGCTCAGCCTGCACGTCGAGTCGCATACCTCAGCGCACGCTCGAGGCGTCGCGACGTACTACTTCGGCACCGGCTCGGGATCGGGCCCTGGTTCCTCGGTCGGTGAGAGCCTGGCCGGGATGATCCGTCGTGAGGTGGTCTCGCGGACCGGCCTGCTCGACTGTGGAACCCATGCCAAATCCTGGGACCTGTTGCGGCTGACCAGGATGCCGGCCGTACGGCTGGACTGTGGCTACCTCTCGCATCCCGTCGACCGGCGACTACTTCTTGATGCGCGATTCCGCAGCACGATCGCCCAGGCGGTGCTGGCTGCTATTCAGCGGCTCTACCTCCCGCAGGCCGAGGACCACAAGACCGGCGCCCTGGATCTGGCGCCCCTGCGTCGCTGATCCGCCCGCGTTCCAGCAGTTATCGCGAGAAAGTACGGAATAGGTCCACCCATTCCAGCAGTTATCGCGATAACTGCGGTTCGATCGATGGCCGTCGGCATGACAGCACTGACCCGTACCTACGATGGAATGTCCGCGCGGCGGGACCGTTCAGTGTCATGAGCAGAAAGCGAGCAGCCACCATCGACGACGTACGCGCGGGCACGGAGGCGTCGGTGGCGACCTCCAGCGGGGGTCGCGACGAGTTGGCCGTCGAGCAGGCCTACATCACCGCCCTCTATCGCCGGGTTGACGAACTCCGCGCCCGCGCGCGCGCCGACCTGTCCGACGTTCGGCTGCAACGGGTTTCCGGGCTGACCCACCAGGGCCGCTCCGAACGGGACAGCCGGGCCGGCATGCTCGAGGACCGGGTCGCGCAACTCGACGGGATCGAGGAAGGGCTGTGCTTCGGCCGGCTCGATCGCAGCGACGACGAGCAGTTCTACATCGGCCGGATCGGGGTCGCCAGCCCGACCTATGACCGGCTGCTGGTCGACTGGCGAGCGCCGGCCGCGCGCCCGTTCTATGCCGCCACGCCGCGGGCGCCACAAGGTGTCGTCCGCCGTCGCCACATCCGGACGCGGCAACGGGTGGTGCTCGGTATCGAGGACGACGTCCTGGACATCGACGCCGTCAGCGAGGTCGATCAGCGGCATCTGGCCGGTGAGGGCGCGCTACTGGCCGCGCTCAACGCCGGTCGTACGGGCCACATGCGCGACATCGTCGCCACCATCCAGGCCGAGCAGGACTCGGTCATTCGCGCCGGGCTCGACGGGGTTCTCGTCGTCGAGGGCGGCCCCGGCACCGGAAAGACTGCGGTCGCGTTACACCGCGCGGCATATCTGCTCTACGAGCACCGCCGGCAGTTGGCCTCGCGGGGCGTGCTCGTCGTCGGTCCCGGCGATGTCTTCCTGCGCTACATCGAACGGGTGCTGCCCAGCCTCGGCGAGACCGGAGTCCTGCTGTCCACCATTTCCGGGCTGTATCGGGGGTCCCGGGTCACGGCCGAGGAGGCCGATGAGGTGGCCGCGGTCAAAGGGGCCGCGGGAATGACCGACGTACTCGGGCGGGCCATCCGGCTGCACCAGTCCTTGCCAGATCGGGTTGTCGAGATCCGGTACGGGCGGATGACTCTGGAGATCGACCGCAACGAGGTGGCCCGCTGTCGTGGGCGGGCCCGCCGGTCGCGCCAGCCGCACAACCGGGCGCGGGCGGTGTTCTTGCGGGAGCTGCTCAACGGCCTGGCCACGCAGGCCGCGCACTCCCTCGACCAGGACTTTCTCGAGTCAGGCGCGCGCGAGGATCTGATCAGCGAACTACGCGAGTACGACCCCGTCGTACAGGTGCTCGACGACTGCTGGCCCGTACTCGGTCCCGAGGACGTGCTGCGGACGCTGTTCAGCGACCCCTCCGCGCTGGCCAGGGCCGCGGATCAGCTCCCCGCCGCTGGGCGACACTTGCTCACCCGGCCGGCCGGACACGGCTGGACCGCGGCCGACATGCCGCTGCTGGACGAGTTGGACGACCGGCTCGGCACCATCGCTCCGGCCGACCCGACGGCAGTCGCCCGCCAGGCCGCCGAGGCCGCCGAGGAGGGCTATGCCGCGGAGGTCCTGGCCGAACTCGACCTGATGGTGCCGGTGGATGCTTCGTTGGTGGCCGCGCGCTACCGGGGCACGCCCAACCGGCAGAGCACCGCGGAGCGCGCCGGGGCCGACCGGGCGTGGGCTTACGGGCACGTCATCGTCGACGAGGCGCAGGAGCTCTCGCCGATGGCCTGGCGGATGCTGGCCCGGCGCTGCCCGAGCCGGTCGATGACCGTCGTGGGTGACCTCGCCCAGGCCAGCGGCCCGTCCAGCCTGCGCAGCTGGGCTGAGGCGCTCGACCCGTACGCCCGGGGTCACTGGAGCCGGGTCGAGCTCACCGTCAACTACCGGACGCCGGCCGAGATCATGGCCGTGGCCGCCGAGGTGCTGCACAGCGCCGATCCACGCGCGCGAGCCCCGGAGGCGATCCGGTCGGTCGGTGAGCAGCCACTGGCCGTCAGGGTGCCGGCCACCGACGTCGCTGCCGAGGTCGCCCGGTTGGCCGCCGGGCAGGCGTCCGGCTTCGCGGCCGACGATCGTGGGGGAACCGTCGGGATCATCGCCCCGGGTGCGCTGCTGCCCGCTGTCTCCGCCGCCGTGGCTCGTGAGCTCCCGGCTGCCTCGACCTCGGGCCGGGCCAGCCTGGACACCCCGGCCGTGGTCCTCACCTCGCGGACGACGAAGGGGCTGGAGTTCGACACGGTGATCGTGGTCGAGCCGGCCGCGATCGTCGCCGAGCGGGACCGCGGCCAGCACGATCTCTATGTGGCCCTGTCCCGGGCGACCCAGCGATTGATCGTCGTACATGCCGATCCACTACCGGACGGCATGACCCGCCTCGCCCACACGTAATCACCCCCTTTTTCCTTTCCTGTTCCGCGGTTATGCGCATAACCGTGGCCAATCGGCCCAAATTTCGACGGTTATGCGCATAACCGTGGGGTATTGCTCAAGGTGCAAGCACTCGAATGCCGCGGCCGAATCCGGTCGCGTGGCGTCCGTACACTTTGCTCGTGTCCGGCAACAGGCTCGATCCGTACTCCGACCGCTATGCCGCTCGTACGCACGGCATGACCGCCTCGGAGATTCGAGCTCTGTTCGCCGTCGTCAGCCGTCCGGAGGTCGTCTCCCTGGCCGGTGGTATGCCGGCCGTCACCGCACTGCCGCTGGACGCCGTGGGTTCGATGATCGGCGAGCTGGTCAGCGGGCACGGCGCGGCGACCCTGCAGTACGGATCAGGGCAGGGTGACCCGCGGCTGCGCGAGCGGATCTGCGACGTGATGGCCCTGGAAGGAATCGGGGTCGGCAGGGACGAGCAGGCGTCCCCGGACAATGTCGTGGTCACTGTCGGTTCGCAGCAGGGGTTGGACCTGGTCACCCGGGTCTTCTGCGATCCGGGTGACATCGTGCTGGCCGAGGCGCCTTCGTACGTCGGCGCCCTCGGCGCATTCCAGGCCGCGCAGGCAGAAGTCCGCCACGTCGACATGGACAGCGACGGGCTGATCCCGGAGGCACTGCGCCAGGCACTGCTGACCCTGAAGGCCGAAGGCCGGCGGGCGAAGTTCCTCTACACCGTGCCGAACTTTCACAACCCCGCCGGTGTCACCCTGTCGCCTCAGCGCCGCGACGAGATCCTCGCGCTGGCTGAGGAATTCGACCTGCTGATCGTCGAGGACAACCCGTACGGCCTGCTCGGCTTCGACCGGGACCCGTTGCCTGCCTTGCGTTCTCGCGCGGCTGACCGGGTCATCTACCTTGGCTCGTTCTCCAAGACCTTTTCACCCGGCTTGCGGGTCGGCTGGGTGTACGCACCGGTTGCCGTACGCGAGAAGCTGGTCCTGGCCAGCGAGGCGCAGATCCTCTGCCCACCGTCGCTGACGCAGTACGCCGTGGCGCGCTACCTCGACACCCAGCCCTGGGAGCAGCAGGTCAAGGTGTTCTGCGAGCTCTACAGCGAGCGTCGGGACGCCACGCTCGAGTCGTTGGCCGCGCTCATGCCCGACGGCGTGAGCTGGACCAGGCCCGACGGTGGCTTCTATGTCTGGCTGCAGCTGCCGGAGGGCTTGGACGCCAAGGTGATGCAGCCGCGGGCCGTTGCCGCCCGGGTCGCCTACGTTCCGGGGATCGGGTTCTATGCCGATGGCTCCGGACAGCGTTTCCTACGGCTGTCCTACTGCTATCCCGAGCCGGAGCGGATCCGGGAGGGAGTCCGGCGCCTGGCTGGGGTGATCGAGTCCGAACTGGAACTCCAGGAGACGTTCGGCGGCATCGACCTGGCCACGTTGCACGGCGCGGATGCCTTCACCGTACAAGGACCCGGTTTCCCGAGCGCGACGACGATCGCTCCCGCGGCTGGCGCGAAGGCCCGATCGGTCGCCGGCGGAGCCGGCCCGGCGGCTGATGCCCGATGAGCCCGGCTTCGGCACCCAGCCAAGCGGGTGCCGCTGCGGCATCGGCGCGTGGATCTCGGGCCGCCGCCCGTACCGAGTTCCGAGCGGTGGTGATCGCCGGCGGTCTGGACTTCGAACGAGATGTGTCGATGCACAGCGGGCGCCGGGTCAGCGCGGCCCTGCGCCACGCTGGTGTGGACGTAGAGGTTCTCGACGCCGACGCCCGGCTGTTGCCGGCGTTGGCCGAACATCCCTGTGACGCGGTGTTCATCGCGCTGCACGGTGCCTCCGGTGAGGACGGGTCGCTGCGCTCGGTGCTGGAACTAGCCGGTGTGCCCTTCGTCGGCAGTAGTTCCACGGCGAGCCGGCTGGCCTGGGACAAGCCGGGCGCCAAGGTCCGGGTCCGCGATGCCGGGATCGCGACCCCCGACTGGGTTGCCTTGCCGCACTCCACCTACCGCGAGTTGGGTGCCGGTGCCGTACTCGACCTGATCCTGTCCCGCCTGGGCCTGCCGTTGATGTTGAAGCCGGCCCAGGGCGGGTCGGCGTTGGGGACGGTCAAGGTCAGCACGGTGCAGGAGCTTCCCGAGGCGATGATCGGTTCCTTCGCCTATGCCGATTCGGTCCTCATCGAGCGGTTCATCAGCGGCACTGAGATCGCGGTGTCGGTGATCGACCGCCCCGACGGGCCGACGGCGCTGCCGGCCGTCGAGATCGTGCCGCGGTCGGGCGTCTTCGACTACGCCGCCCGCTACACCCCCGGGATGACCGAGTACTTCACCCCGGCTCGCCTCGACGGCGGTCCCGCGGCTCGGGCCGCCGAGGTCGCACTGACCGTGCATCGGACGCTTGGCCTGTCCGGGTTGTCCCGCACCGATGCGATCGTCACGCCCGACGGCGAGGTCTACTTCCTCGAGGTCAACGTCTCGCCGGGCATGACCGACACCTCCATGCTGCCGATGTCGGTGGATGCCGCCGGGCTCAACCTCGGCGCGGTCCTTGCCGACCTGCTCCGCGCCGCGGCGAGGCCCGGTCCGGCACAACCGCCGGCAGGCGCGGGCAACGTCATCAGCGCCTAAGTCGCTCGGGCACCGGTCACCAGACGCTGCGCCTCCCGCCGGGAACGCGCCGTCAAGAAGGTCGGGCCCGACCAGCGCGGATCCACCGGGGCCGCCCGGTAGCGCCAGCGGTTCTTCGTGTGATTCGTCCACGACCACAGCAAGATGTTCTGCTCCCGGTCACGCCGAAACAGATTGCTGAGCTCCTCCCGATTGCCGTTCCACAGTTCCTCCCCGGTCAGACCGCGGCGCAGCGTTCGTACGAGCAACTGGCTCATCACCTGCCACCGCGGCAGATCGAGGAAGACCACCGTGTCCGCACGCGACCACACGATGTGTTGGATCCGGCCGTAGTTTCCGTCCACCACCCAAGTCTCGCCGGTTGTCGCGGCCTGGACCCGGCGGATGAACTCCGCATCGTCGAGGCCGACCCAGCCTGACTGGTGGTAGATCCCGTCAAGTTCGATGTGCGGGGCGCCCAGGCGAGCGGCGAGTGCTCGCGCGACGGTCGTCTTCCCGGACCCGGATACGCCGACCACCGACACCCGACGCACGTCCGGGCAATCTACGCCGAACCGGCGGGTCGACGGTCGCGACCCACCCGGCGCACCATCGCGCCGTTCCCCGGCTTGGTGCGAGAACACCCTGTCCAGTTGCGGAGTGTGCTTGACTAAGCACGTCCAGTGATCGTTGTGCCATCCTTGTACGGGGGCGGAGCGCTCTCGGGGCGCCGGACTGGAGCTAGGCATGCGCAGGATTCGCGGGGCCTTCGTAACCCTGTCTGTGGTTGGGCTGCTCCTGTACCCGTTCGCCTCGCCCGCCGGCAAGGACGCTCTGTACCTGCTGTCGTCGGTCTCAGTCCTCGTCGCGCTGTGGTGGGGCGTGCGCACCTACCAGCCCACTCAACGATCGCCGTGGTTGCTGCTGATGACCGGCTTCGGCTGCTTCCTGGTCGGGGACGCCACGTCCATAGTGCTGGATCACATGGTGGGTGCGGCCAAACCGTTCCCCTCCGTGGCAGATCTTGCCTACCTCCTTTTCTACCCGGTGGTCTACGTCGCCTTCGGCCGATTCTTGAGCTCCACAGGTCATCCCGACCGAGCAGCCTGGGTAGACGCCTCGATCTGGACCATCGGTGCCGCCGTGTTGTTGTGGGAGCCGCTGTTCGAGCCTTACATCGTGGCCAGCGGGGTCAGCACCCTGTCCGTCCTGGCTGCGATGGCCTACCCGTTGCTCGACCTCGGCTTGCTCTTGATGATCTTGCGAATGCTGGCCGGGCGTACGACCGTGTACCCGGCGTACGCACTGTTCACCGCCGGGTTCGTGGCGCTGGTCACGGTAGACCTCGTCTTCAACATTCGTGAGGCGCAAAACGTCTACGTCACGGGCGAATTCACCGACGCGGGTTGGTTACTTCTGAATCTGCTCGTGGGGGCGGCCGCGCTACATCCCTCGATGGTTCGCCTCACCCTTCCTCGTGACCGTGCGCCGGGACCGCCGAGCCAGCGACGCCTTCAGGCGTTGCTCGTTCCGGCCTTGTTCGTTCCGGCTCTGATGGTCTATCAGCTGGTGTCCGGCTCACCCACCGGCGAGAACCGCGATGTTCTGTTCACCGCTGCGGCAACAGCTGCCCTGCTGGTCCTCGTCGTAGCTCGCGGTCGGGGTCTTTTGACGGTTGCTCAGCAGCGTTCGGAGTTACTCGGACAACGATCTGATGCGCTGGAGATAGCCCTCGTCGCTCGAGAGCGAGCTGCCGGCGAACTCCGGCGACAGGTCGATCACGACACGTTGACCGGATTAGCCAGTCGGGACCGTTTCGTGGACG
>JAABUS010006358.1_pt1 | contig 14433 bp, 10 predicted proteins | sample 5560161 | NCBI WGS metagenome assembly JAABUS01 (sample SAMN10711885, study PRJNA513376) | rock metagenome | isolation source: Antarctica rocks | place: Antarctica: Victoria Land, Trio Nunatak nord | collected 2016-01-04 | reverse complement strand
CGCTCCTGCTCGCCGGCCGGCGCGCCGTCGTGAGCGCCTCGCCCGAGCTCTTCCTGCGGCGTACGAACCGGGATGTCCGCTCGGAGCCGATCAAGGGCACCGCGCTGGCGGGGGATTCGCGCGCGCTCGCCGGCTCCTCGAAGGACCGTGCGGAGAACGTGATGATCGTCGATCTCATGCGCAACGACCTCGGGCGCGTGTGCACCTACGGCTCGGTGCGCGTCGGCGCGCTCGCGGACGCGCGGCTGGGCGCGGGCGTCACCCATCTCGTATCTGAGGTCAGCGGCAGGCTGGGCTCCGGTGTCGGCGACGACGAGCTGCTGCGTGCGACCTTCCCGCCCGGCTCGGTGACCGGCGCCCCGAAGGTGCAGGCGCTCCGCGTCATCGCGGAGCTCGAAGGCTCAGCGCGCGAGGTCTACACCGGGGCCGTGGGATACGTCAGCCCGGTCGCCGGACTCGAGCTGAGCGTCGCCATCCGGTCGTTCGAGATCGTTGGTGCTCAGGTGCAGCTCGGCGTGGGCGGGGGCATCACCGCGGGCTCCGATCCGGACGCGGAGCTCGCCGAGTGCCTCGTCAAGGCTCGGCCGCTGCTCGCGCTCGGCGGCGCGGACGTACCGTCCCTTCCCGTCGCGCTCACGCCGGGGCCGCTCCACGCCGCGCTGGTCCCGGAGCCGCTGCCCGTCGCACTCTCACGTGGCCGCGAGCGCCCTGACCCGGCTCGCGGCCTGTTCGAGACGCTCCGGATCCGCGCCGGCGTGGCAGACCGTCTGACGGAGCACGTGGGTCGGCTTCGCGCCAGCGCCGCAGCTCACGGCATCGAGTCGCGTGACGACCTGCGATCGAAGGTCGTGGCGGCGGCGAAGGACCTGGGAGCGGGCCGGCTCCGCATCGATCTCCACGCTGACGGCAGCAGCGCGATCACGACGGGGCCGCTCCCCCGGTCCGACGGCCCGATCCTCCTCGCGCCGTGCCTCCTGCCCGGTGGCCTCGGCGCCCACAAGTGGGCCGACCGGCGCCTCCTCGACGCCATGGCGGTGGCGCTCGGCGCCGTCCCGCTGCTCGTCGACGCCGATGGTGCGGTTCTCGAGGCGGCCTGGGCGAGCGTGTGGATTCAGGAGGGCGAGCGCCTGATCACCCCGCCGGCCGACGGACGCCTCCTGCCGGGCGTCACCCGCGCCGCGCTGCTGGCCGAGGACGCGCGCTGCGCGGAGGAGCTCGTGTCGCTCGACCGGCTGCGTCGCGCCGATGCGCTCTGGGTGAGCTCCGCACTCCGCGGCCTCACGTGCGCACGGCTGGCAGGTGAGGCGCGGCCGGGGGCCGAGGGGCGACCGCACGCGTCCCCTGACCCGGCTCCCGGCGTCAGCCCGAGCTTAAAGCGGACGTAACGAGGCCACCGGCACAATCCGGTCGATCGCGGGGTATCGTGCCGCTCGGAGAACACTCGGTAAAGGACGGCGGCGGGGGCCGCGGAGGAGCAGTCGGGTCATGCGGAGGCAGGTGGTCGCCAGGGGAGTCGTGACGCTCGTGCTGGTCGCCGCCATCGCCGTGACGCTTGTCCTGCTGCGCGGCAGCGGAGGCTACGAGGTCGACGCGCGCTTCGTGAACGCGGGCACCTCGTCGACGGGAACCTCGTCACGGTCTCCGGCGAGCAGGTGGGCAAGGTCGAGGACATCCGCCTCTCCGAGGATGGGCAGGCCGTGGCGCGCCTGTCGATCGACGCCGAGTACGCACCGCTGCGCGAGGGCACGCGCGCCGTTGTTCGCAAGCGCTCGCTGTCCTCCGTGGCCAACGACGTCATCGAGCTCCAACTCGGCCAGGGGGGCGCGGCCGACATTCGCGAGGGCGGCACGATCCCCGCGATCAACACGGAGTCCGACGTCCCCCTCGACGAGGTCTTCAACACCTTCGATCCCGTTGCCCGGGTCGCCGTCGGCAAGACCTTCAAGGGGTTTCGGGACTTCAACCTCGGCGAGGAGGACCGCGCTCGCGCGGCGTTCCAGTACCTCAACCCCGCGCTGTCCTCTTCGAGCCGCCTCTTCGCAGAGCTCGACGCCAACAAGCCCGACCTCGAGCGCTTCATCACCGCGACCGCCGCGCTGACGACCGACCTGAGCGCCCGCGACGACGACCTCGCCGGCCTCGTGACGAACCTCGGCACGACCATGCGCGCCCTGGCCACCGAGCGCGAGAGCCTCGGCAGCGCGCTGGACCGGCTGCCCACCTTCCTGCGCCGCACGAACACGACCTTCGTCAACCTGCGGGCCTCGCTGGATGACCTGGACCCGCTCGTCACGGCTGCCGAGCCGGTCGTCCGCGACAAGCTGCGCCCGCTCTTCGCGCAGCTGCGCCCGTTCGCCGCGGGGGCCGAGCCGACCGTCCGCGACCTGTCGCGCACCATCCGCAGCGACGGCGCCGACAACGACTTGGTCGAGCTGCTGGAGCGCCAACCCGCCGTCGACCGGATCGCCGACCGGAAGGAGCAGCGCAACGGGAAGGAGCGCGAAGGCGCGTTCCCGGCCATGCGCCGCGCGACGGAGGGCGCGAGCCCCCAGCTCGCGTTCCAGCGGCCCTATGCCGTGGACACCGTGGGCTGGTTCGACGACTTCAGCGCATCGGGCGCCTACGACGCCCTCGGCTCCTTCAGCCGCGCGGGGCTGGCGCTCAACCAGTTCACGGTCAACCCGCTGCTCAGCGCGATCGTTCCCGTCCCGGGCGCGCTGCGGCCGCTCATGATGAGCGAGTCCCTAAAGGCGGGGCGCAACAACCGCTGCCCGGGCTCGAACGAGCGTCGCGCTGCCGACGGCTCGAACCCCTACAAGCCGTCGGCGGACTTCGACTGCGACGCGACCCAGGTGCCGATCGGGCCATGACCCGCATCCTCGTCACGCTGCTGCTCGCCGCCGCGGCCATCACGGGCATAGTCGTGCTCGCCTCGGGCCGGGGCGCGGGTGCCGGGAGCCTGGAGTACCGCGTGGAGCTCGACAACGCCTCGGGCCTGACGCAAGGGGCGGACCTCCGCGCCGCCGGCGTGCGGGTCGGGTCGATCAAGAAGCTCGACCTCGAGGCCAGGACCGCGCGGGCGATCGCGACGGTGAAGGTCACCCGTCCGGAGTTCGGGGGGCTGCGGAGCGACGCGCGCTGCACGATCAAGCCGCAGTCGCTGATCGGCGAGTACTTCATGGACTGCGAGCCCGGGATCTCCATTCGGAAGCTCCCCGCCGGCGGCACGGTGCCGATCGAGCGGACGATGGGCACGGTTCCGCCGGACCTCGTGATGAACGTCCTGCGCAAGCCCCAACGGCAGAAGCTCCAGGTCCTCGTCGCCGAGCTGGGCGCGGGGTTCGCGGCGCGCGGCGGCGACGTCAACGCGACGATCCAGCGCGCGCTCCCCGCGCTCCGGGAGACCGACGAGGTCCTGGCGCTCCTCACCGAGGAGCGCCAGACGCTCGCCCAGCTCACCCGCGACGCTGACACGGTCGTCGGGCGCCTGGACGGCAACCGGGCCGACGTCGCCCGCTTCGTAGCCGAGGCGCGCGACACCGCGCAGATCTCGGCGAACCGGCGGACCGAGCTCGCCGGGACGATCCGCCGCCTGCCCGCCTTCCAGCGCATCCTGCGACCCACGCTGCGCGACCTCGGCGTGGCGGCGCGGCGCCAGACGCCCGCCTTGGCCGACCTGCGCGCGGCCGCGCCGTCGCTGACGACGCTGCTCAACCGGCTCGGACCGTTCGCCGACGCCTCGCGGCCCGCCGTCCGCGCGCTGGGCCGGGCCTCCACAACGGGAACCACCGCGGTCGAGGACGCGGGCAAGACCGTCCGGACGCTGCGTTCGGTGGCCGCGACGGCCAAGGAGCCGCTCACGAACCTCCGCTTCGTCCTGGAGCACCTCGACGACCGCTCGAACGCCGTCGAGAAGAACCCCCTGTCGCCGGGCGGTGCGGGGTTCACGGGACTCGAGGCGATCCTCCAGTACTTCTTCACGCAGTCCCAGGCGATCAACCTGTTCGACGACCGGGGCTACGTCCTCAAGATCAACGCGCTCGTCAACGAGTGCTCGGCCTACACGAACGGCTCGACGGCGCTGGCGAACCCGGAGCGGACCAAGCGCTGCTCCGCCGCCCTCGGGCCGGGCGGCAAGCTCGAGCCGACGCCGTCCGCCGGCGCGCCGCGCGCCGCGCGCGACACGGACACCGACAAGCCCGCGAGGTCGAACGCCAGGACCCCTGATCCAGCGTCACCCCCGCCCAGTCGCCGCCCGCGCCCGGCACGTCGCCGCCCGCTTCCGCACCGGCCAAGCCCGGTGTCGTTCCCGAGATCGAGCTGCCCGGCACCGGCAGGGTCCGACTCCCGCCCTCCCTGATCCCGGCGCCGCCCCGCGCGACCGGGGCGCCGCCGCCGACCTCCTCGACTACCTCCTCGGCTGATGAAGCGCCGCAGGAGCACCGCGTCCATCGCCGCCCACCCGGTCCTCATCGGGGCGGTGACGACCGTCATCGCCCTCGCGGCCGTCGTCCTCGCCTACAACGCGAACAAGGGCCTGCCGTTCGTCCCGACGTTCACGCTGAAGGTCGAGGTGCGCAACGCGCAGCGGCTCGTGGTCGGCAACGAGGTGCGCGAGGGCGGGGAGCGGATCGGGCAGGTCGCGGCGATCGATCCGCTGCGCCTCGACGACGGCCGCCTCGGCGCCCAGCTCGAGCTGCGGATCGACCGGAAGTTCTCCCCGATCCCCGACGACACCCGGTACGCCATCCGCTCCAAGGGCACGCTCGGGCTGAAGTACATCGACCAGGTGCGCGGGCGGTCCCCGACCCCGTACGAGGAGAACAGCGTCGTGGCGGCGGGACCCGACGCGACCACGCCCGGGCTCGACGACTTCTTCTCGACGTTCGACACCCCCACGCGCGAGAACGTCCGCCGCAACCTCGACACCTACCCCGCGGCCTTCGCAGGCCGCGGCGTTGACCTCAACCGCACCCTCGCAGCGCTGCCGGAGCTTCTGACCGACGTTGCGCCGGTCATGCAGACCCTCAGTGCGCCGAGCAGCGACCTGCGCGGCTTCGTCCGAGAGCTCGCGGACTTCACGCGGATCACGGCGCCCGTGGCGGCGGACCTCGCGGAGGGCTTCACGACCGGCGCCGACGTCTTCGGGGCGCTCTCCCGCGATCCCGGCGCGCTCGACGAGACCATCGCCGAGTCGCCCCCCACCCTCGACGTGGCCGTCCGCGAGCTGCCCGTGCAGCGTCAGCTCTTCCGCGCGCTGGCCCAGATCGCCGACGAGACGACGGGCGCCGCGTCCGAGCTGCGCCGCAGCGCCCCGGTCGTCTCGCGGGCGCTGGCCGCCGGCACCGACGTGCTGCCCGAGACGACGCGGCTGAGCGACGACCTGCGCGGCAGCCTGGACTCCCTGGGGAGCCTGGGCCGCTCACCCCTGGCGAACCTCACGCTCCAGGGGCTCCAGACCACGGCGGCCACCGCCAACCCGACGCTCCGCTACCTCGGGCCCCACGTGACGGTCTGCAACTACTGGAACTCCTTCTGGACGCTCCTCGCCGACCACTTCTCCGAGCGCGTGCCGAGCGGCACCCTGCAGCGCATCGAGGTCAAGCAGGTTCCTCCGGGCCAGACGAACAGCCCCTCGAGCTTCGGCGCCGCGCGACCCGCGGACGGCACGGGCGCGCCGATCGGCGGCGGCGCGGACCCGGCGGCGCTGCACTTCCAGCAGTACGGCCGTGCCGTCGACGAGCAGGGCCGCGCCGACTGCGAGCACGGGCAGCGGGGCTACCTCAACCGCGTGGCCGAGGGCGGGCCCGCCGGTCTGAACGTCGCGGTGGACGCACGCACTCCGGGCGACCAGGGCCCGACCTCGACGGGCAGGCCGCAGGTGCCCGCCGGGCAGACGTTCACCGCCGAGCCGGGCGGCCGCGCCCCGAAGGTGACCCCGTGACGCGCCGTCGCACGCCGCGCAACCCGATCCCGATCGCCGTCGCGCTCATCGTCGTGGTGGTCATCGGCTCCTACCTGGCCGTGACCAAGGACGTCCCGCTCCTCAACGAGCCCTACGTCATCCGGGCGGCCTTCAAGGACACCAGTGGCATCAAGAAGGGCTCCCCCGTCCGCATCGCCGGCGTCGAGGTCGGCGAGGTCACGGGCGTCGCGGCGACGAGCCGGGGCGCCCGCTCGGCGACGCTCGAGCTCGCCATCCTCGACCGGGGCCGGCCGATCAAGCGCGACGCGACCGCCAAGATCCGCCCGCGGATCTTCCTCGAGGGCAACTTCTTCGTCGAGCTCTCGCCCGGGCGCCCGGGCACCGCCGAGCTCGCCGAGGGCGGCATGCTGCCGGTCGACCAGACCGCGAGCCCCGTGCAGCTCGACCAGGTCCTCAAGGCGCTGAAGTCCGACGTGCGGGCAGATCTGCGCCGCACGTTCGCCGAGCTCTCGGGCGCGGAGGGCAACGACGGCGCCAAGGCGTTCAACCGCTCGCTCGACTACCAGCCCGCCGCGTACAAGTTCTCCGCCGTCGTCTCCGAGGCGCTGCTCGGCGAGAAGCCCGACGACCTCGGCCGGTACATCAAGGCCCAGGGCGCGGTGGCCGCGGCGCTGGACGAAGATCCGCGGGCGCTGCGGAACCTCATCACGAGCTTCGATGCGACGACGGCCGCCCTGGCCGCGCGCGACGACGAGCTGCGCGCCGCCCTGCGCGAGCTGCCCGTGACGCTGCGCGCGGCGCTGCCCACGCTCTCGGCGCTCAACGCGGCCTTCCCCGCGGTGCGCTCCTTCTCGCGCGCGGCGCTGCCCGGAATCCGCTCCACGGGGCCGACCGTCGATGTCGCGCTTCCCCTCGTGCGTGAGCTGCGCGGCCTCGTGGGCGAGGAGGAGCTGCGCGGGCTCACGCGGGACCTGCGCACGGCGACGCCGCCGCTTGCGGACCTGGCCCGGACGTCGGTGCCCCTGCTCGAGCAGCTGCGTCAGCTGGCCTCGTGCACCAGCGAAGTGCTCGTGCCCTTCGGCGACAGCACGCTCGAGGACAAGGCGTTCCCGGCGCAGGGCAAGGTCTTCCAGGAGATCCCGAAGTCGTTCGTCGGCCTCGCGGGCGAGAGCCGCTCCTCCGACGCCAACGGCCAGTTCTTCAAGGTCCTCGGCACGGGTGGCCTGGAGACGCTGTCGCTCGGCAACGGCTTGTTCGGCTCGACCGCCTCGAAGATGCGCGGCGTCAACCCGCCGCCGCAGCTCACGCGCCCGCCGCTGGACGCCGACCAGCCCTGCGAGAACCAGGAGGTCCCCGACCTGCGCACGAACCCCGGCGCGCCGCCGGAGAGCGTGCCGACGAACCCCGGCTCCTCCGCCGTCCGCGAGCGCACCGCCAAGGCGCAGTCCGTCGCCGTCGAGGTGCTCCGCGACCAGCTGCGGGCCCGGGGCGACAAGACGAAGGTGCTCGACGACGCGGCGACGCGCGACGAGCTCCTCGCCGGGCTGCGTGCCCTGAGGGCCGGCAAGTGATCCTCACCCTGCGCAAGAACGTCCGCTCCATCGTCGCGCTCGTCGTGCTGGCGGCCGTCGCGCTGGGCGTCGGGGCGTACATCCTCGCCCAGCAGGGCGCTCGGATCCCCCTGCTGTCCGAGGGCCCGGTCCGGATCTCGGCGGTGCTCGACACCACGCAGGCCGTGACGCCCGGGCAGGGGCAGACCGTCCAGGTCGCCGGGGTGCAGGTCGGCAAGATCGCGGAGGTCGAGCTCGTCGGCGGGCGTGCACGGCTCGGCCTCGACATCGACCCCAAGTGGATCGACGCGGGCCTGATCAGGACCGATGCGCACGCGCTGCTGCGCCCGCGCACGCCGCTCAAGGACATGTACCTGCAGGTGTTCCCGGGCACGTGGGACAAGGGCGAGGCGATCCGCGAGGGCTTCTCGCTGCCGCTCCAGAACACGCTGACCGACGTCAACCCGGACGAGATCCTCGCGGCGCTCGACGAGCGCACCCGCGACTACCTGACGCTGCTGCTCGACGGCACCGGCAAGGGCCTGAAGTTCCGCGGCGGCGACCTGGCCGAGGTCTTCCGCCGCTTCGAGCCCACGGCCCGCGACCTCGGGCGGGTCAATCGTGAGCTGGCCGAGGAGCGCGTGGGGCTGCGACGGCTCGTCAGCTCGCTGGCCGGGCTCAACGGCACGCTCGCCAAGCGCCCCGAGGACATCTCGGGCCTCGTGACCGCCGCCGACCGCACGTTCGGCGCGTTCGCCTCCGAGGACGACAACCTCAAGGCGACCGTCTCCGAGCTGCCCGGGACCCTGAGCCGCGCCACCCGGACCCTGCGCGACGTCGGGCCCTTCGCTCGCGAGCTCGGGCCGGCCACCCGCGCGCTCACGCCGGTCGTGCAGGCGCTCGATCGCAGCAACGCCCGCGTGCAGCCCTTCGCCCGCGAGACGGCACCGATCCTCCGGACCCAGATCAGGCCGTTCACGCGGGCCGCGCGGCCACTGGTGCGCGATCTCGCCCCGGCCGCGACCGACCTCGCGGCGCTGGCGCCCGAGCTGCAGCGCAGTGTCCGTGTGCTCAACCGCTTCTTCAACCTCCTCGCCTTTAACAAGGGCGGTCGCGAGGGTCCCGACAAGGCCGGTCGCGACGAGGGCTACCTGTTCTGGCTGGCCTGGGTGACGCACCAGGGCGCCAACCTCATCAACGTCGACGACGCCAACGGCCCGATGCGGCCGACCTTCCTGACGGGAACCTGCTCCGCTCTGACGTCGCTCGTGGAGGGCGAGCCCCAGCTCGAGTTCGCCATGGGCATCTCGCCGTTGCTGGCGACGGTCTGCGACGACCCCGACACGGCGTCGGTGCGGCCGGGCGAGGTCGAGAAGCGGACGGCTGCGGCCGCGAAGGCGCGTGCCGCGGCGGCGGAGGACGAGCCCTGATGCAGAAGACCCCGTTCAGCTTCGCGCGCCTGGCGACGATCTCGCTCTTCACGCTGTCGTGCTTCGGCCTGCTGTGCTTCCTGTGGATCGCGTTCGGCGGCTCGGTCCCGCTGCAGCCGAAGGGCTACCGCGTGAAGGTCTCCTTCGACGACGCCCAGCAGCTCGCCGACCAGGCCGACGTGCGCGTGGCTGGCGTGCCGATCGGCAAGGTCGTCGCCAAGACGCCGACCCCCGGGGCAACCGCACCCTGGCAGAGCTCGAGCTCGAGCCGCGCTACGCGCCGCTGCGCTCCGACGCCCGGGCGATCCTGCGCCAGAAGACGCTGCTCGGCGAGACCTACGTCGAGATGACCCTGGGCTCCAAGTCGGCCAAGCCCATCCCCGAGAACGGGCGCCTCGGCGACGGCCAAGTCGCCGACGTGGTCGAGTTCGACGAGCTGCTCGACACGTTCGACGCGCCGACGCGCAAGATCTTCCAGCAGTGGCAGGCCTCGCAGGCCGAGGCGGGCGAGGGGCGCTCCCAGGACATCAACGACGCGCTCGGGTCTCTGCCGCAGTTCGTCGACAACGCCGAGTCGGTCGTCGACACGCTCGGCAGGCGCCGCGAGGCGCTCGGCGCGCTCACCGCGGAGACCGGCCAGACGTTCGCGGCGATCACGCGCAACGAGGGCGCGCTCCGGAGCCTCGTGACCGACAACGCCCGGACCTTCCGCACCCTGTCGGATCGCCGGGAGCGGCTCGCGGAGACGATCGTCGCCTTCCCGGCCTTCCTCCGGGAGTCGCGCTCGACCCTGCGGCGGCTCTCGCGCTTCTCGCGCGACACCACCCCGCTCGTGCGCGACCTCGGCCCCGTGCTCGCCGACGTCCAGCCGACCCTGACCTCCCTGCGCGAGCTCTCCCCCGATCTGCAGAAGCTGTTCGGCGACCTGCGACCGCTGATCACGGCGGGGCGCACCGGCCTCCCGGCGCTGAGTCGCGTCCTTCGCGGGATCGACCCGACCCTCGCCTCGGCCGGGCCGTTCCTGCAGCAGCTCAACCCGATCCTGGAGTACCTGGAGACGCAGCAGTCGACGATCTCGGACTTCCTCGGCGTTCCGGGGAGCGCCTTGGCACTCAAGGTCCCGGCGCGGCCCGGCAGCCAGACCCTCGGCCACGCGCTGCCGCAGATCATCGTCACCGGCAGTCAGACGCTGCCCGCGATGCGCCGCACCGCCGACAACCGCGGCAACTCCTACTACCCGCCGGGCGCCCTGACCTCGCCCGCCTTCAAGGACCCATCGAAGTTCTCCCTGCCGAGCTTCGACTGCGACCACGTCGGGACCAAGCCGCCGACGGACACTCCCGGCTGCCTCACCGCGGAGCCGCAGCCCTTCCAGGGCAAGACGCAGAAGTTCTCGCAGCTCGAGGAGAACGCGCCGGGCGGCGTCTCCCGCGCCGGCCCCCGGTAGCCGCGGTGCGCGTTCGCCGCGAGCCGTCCGCGGGCATCGAGCGAAGATGAGCTCCTCCACCCGCCAGGTCCCCTCCGTCACGCTCCGCGGCAACGTCGAGATCCCCCAGCTCGGCTTCGGCGTCTTCCAGGTCCCGCCCGCCGACACCGCCGAGGTCGTCACCCGCGCGCTGCTGGCGGGCTACCGCCACATCGACACCGCCGCCGCGTACGAGAACGAGGCCGGCGTGGGCCAGGCCATCCACGCCGCGGGCCTCGAGCGCGGCGACGTCTTCGTCACCACCAAGTGCGCCAACGACGACCACGGCTTCGAGCAGGCCAAGCGCGCGTGCAAGCGCAGCCTCGACCAGCTCGAGGCCGACTACGTCGACCTCTACCTCATCCACTGGCCCGTCCCTTCGACGGATAAGTACGTCGAGACGTGGAAGGCGCTGATCGAGCTGCAGCAGGAGGGCGTCGTCCGCGCGATCGGCGTGTCGAACTTCCAGCCCGCGCACCTCGCACGCCTCGAGGAGGAGACCGGCGTGCAGCCCGCGCTCAACCAGGTCGAGCTGCACCCATACCTTCAGCAGGCCGGCCTGCGCCGCGAGCACGCCGACCGCGGCATCGTCACCGAGGCGTGGAGCCCGCTCGGCCAGGGCCTCGTCCTCGACGACCCGGCGATCACCGCCATCGGCGAGACCTTCGGCAAGACGCCCGGCCAGGTCGTCATCCGCTGGCACCTGCAGCTCGGCAGCGTCGTCATCCCGAAGTCCGCGACGCCGGAGCGCATCGAGCAGAACTTCGACGTGCTCGACTTCCACCTCACCCAGGAGCAGATGGACGCCATCGAGGCGCTCGACGCGGGCACCCGAACCGGCCCGGACCCCGACACGTTCGTGCGGCCGTAGGGCCAGTCCGGCGCGCGCGGTCACCCGCTCTTCACACCCGCCCCCGCCGCCACCGGGAAGGTGGGACGCATGTTCCCCACCTCCCTCCGGGCGGCCCTCGCGGCCGGCGCCGGCATTATCGTCCTGCTCGTGCCGACCACCGCCTCCGCCGGCGGCCGCGGTGATCGCGGCGACCACGGTGACCGCGGCACAGATCGCGGCGAGCGCCGCCCGCTCGTCATCGGCCACCGCGGCGCCTCGGGGTACCGCCCGGAGCACACGCTCGCCTCCTACGCGCTGGCCGCGCGCATGGGCGCCGACTACATCGAGCCCGACCTCGTCTCCACGAAGGACGGCGTGCTCGTCGCGCGCCACGAGAACGAGATCAGCGGCACAACCAACGTCGCCGACCACCCCGAGTTCGCCGACCGGAAGGCCACCAAGAACATCGACGGCATCAGCCTGACCGGCTGGTTCACCGAGGACTTCACGCTCGCCGAGCTCAAGACGCTGCGCGCCAAGGAGCGCATCCCGCAGATCCGCCAGCACAACACCGCCTTCAACGGCCGGTACACCATCCCGACGTTCCAGGAGATCCTCGACCTGCGCGAGCGCCTCTCGCGCCAGCTCGGCCGCGAGATCGGCGTCTACCCCGAGACCAAGCACCCCACGTACTTCCGCACGATCGGCCTGCCGCTCGAGGAGCCGCTCGTCCGTGCGCTGCGCCGCAACGGCCTCGACCGCAGGAGGGCGCCGGTCTACGTCCAATCCTTCGAGACGGGCAACCTCAAGCTCCTCGACCGTGTGCTGCGGGTGCCGCTCGTGCAGCTGCTCAGCTCGGCCGGCGCGCCGTTCGACCTCGTCGACAGCGGCTCCACGACGACCTACGCGGACCTTTCGACGGCCGCGGGGCTCCAGGACATCGCCGCGTACGCCGACGGCGTCGGCCCGTCGAAGGACCAGATCGTGCCGCGCACGTCGACGAACGCCTCGGGGACGCCGACGTCCTTCGTGAACGACGCGCACGCCGCAGGACTGGTCGTGCACCCCTACACGTTCCGGGCGGAGAACACCTTCCTCCCGCTGGAGCTGCGCTCCTCGCCAAACCTGGCCGACTACGGCGACCTCTTCAGCGAGATCGGGCAGTTCTTCGGGCTCGGCGTCGACGGCGTCTTCTCCGACAACCCGGACATCGCCGTCGAGGTCCGCGACGGCGTGGAGGGGTAGCGCGAGCCGACGCGTCCGGGACGAGCGCCGCCGGCTGCTCTCGGTCGGCGGCGGCTCGTCTCGGACGCCGGCTAGTGCTCGCCGTCCTTCTGGGTGAGCTTGCCGTGCACCTTCGCCTTGACCGCGTCAGCGATCACGCCGGCGGTCTTGGCCTGGACCTTGTCGAGCAGCGAGCGGCGACCACGAGCGCCTTCCCGGTGCCGGAGATCGCGAAGCACGAGCATGCGCGGCGCGAATGGGCTGTCACTGCTGTCCAGTTCGCGATATGCGCGAACCAGACAGCAGCACTGCATCCCCTGAGAACGAGGCGTCTCGTAGCGTTCCGGGGGTGAGCACCGCCGCCGATCCCGAGCCCGACCGCGTCGACGCGCTGGCCGCCGAGCTCAAGCGCCTGCGCGAGCGCTACCACGCTGGCGAGCCCGAGGTCGACGACGCCACCTACGACGCGCGCGAGGACGAGCTGCGCGCGCTCCTCGCCGCGCGCCCGGACCTCACCCCGGCCGAGAACCCGCTCGAGCAGGTCGGCGCCGCGCCGCGCGCCGGTCGCCGCTCCGTCCGCCACGCGCGGCCGATGCTCTCTCTCGCCAAGGTCAGCCCCGAGGCGCGCGAGGCGGGCGTGCGCGAGTTCGCGGAGCGCTACCCGGGCCAGCCGCTGCGGGTGACCCCGAAGCTCGACGGCGTCTCGCTCTCCGTCGTCTACGACGACGGCGCGCTGAGCTGCGTCGCCACCCGCGGCGACGGCACGACCGGAGAGGACGTGACCTTCCCGACCGCCCACGTCGTCACGAACCTCCCGCGCGCCCTGCCCGGCGTCCGGGGCCGCGCCGAGGTTCGCGGCGAGGCCGTGATGCTCGGCTCGGTCTTCGCCGCCTACAACGCGGCGCACCCCGACAAGCCGCTGGCCAACCCGCGCAACGCCTGCGCGGGGACCCTGCTCCAGAAGGACCCCGAGGCTGCCGCCGCAGCGGGGCGCGTCCTGCACTTCTTCGCCTTCGACGCCGAGGGCCTCGCGGTCACCGATCTGCACGAGCACGGCTTCGCGGTCCCGGAGGTGGCGGTGGTCACGGGTGCCGACGCGGTGCTCGACGTCATCGCGGGCATCGAGGCCGGGCGCGCCGCGAACGACTTCGACATCGACGGCGCGGTCGTCCGTCTCGACGACGAGCGCGCCTACGCCGCGGCGGGCAGCCGCGCGAGCACCCCGCGCGGCGCGGTCGCGGTCAAGCTGGTCGCCGAGGAGCGCGAAACGATCCTGCGCGACGTCGCCTGGGAGGTCGGCCCGGGCGGCAAGGTCGTGCCGCGCGCGGTGCTCGAGCCCGTCTTCGTGGGCGGTACGACCGTGTCGAGTGCGACGCTCGCCAACCAGGCGGTGCTCCGCGCGCGCGGTGTGAAGGTCGGCATGCGCGTCCTCGTGCGCCGGGCGGGCGACGTCATCCCGTTCGTCTCCGGTCCCGCCCCCGGCTCGCAGCCCGACGGCGTGCGCGACGCGGAGATCCCGACGCACTGCCCCTCCTGCGGCACCGCGCTCGAGGAACGCGGCAACTCGCGCGAGCTGCTGTGTCCGAACCTCGACTGCCCCGCCCAGACCCTGCGCCGCCTCCAATGGTGGGCGGGGCGCGCGGCGGCCGACATGGAGGCCGTCGGCGGCACGTGGATCGCCCGGCTGCACGCGGACGGCAAGCTCGCCTCGCCGGCGGACTTCTACGCGCTCACCGTCGACGACCTCCTGGCCTACGACGGCATGGGGGAGGTGAGCTCGAAGCGCTTCGTCGACTCCGTCGAGCGCTCCAAGGCGCTCGGCATGCGCCGTGCGCTGATCGGCTTCGGCATCCGCCACGCGCGCGAGGGCGTCGCCAAGCGCCTGGCGCTCGCCGGGTACGAGCGCGTCGAGGACATCGCGGCGGCGAGCGCCGAGGAGCTCGCGGCGGTCAAGGACATCGGCGACGTCGTGGCCGCCTCGCTGGTGGAGTACTTCGGGCGGCCCG
>JAABUS010006357.1_pt1 | contig 14434 bp, 8 predicted proteins | sample 5560161 | NCBI WGS metagenome assembly JAABUS01 (sample SAMN10711885, study PRJNA513376) | rock metagenome | isolation source: Antarctica rocks | place: Antarctica: Victoria Land, Trio Nunatak nord | collected 2016-01-04 | reverse complement strand
GCTTACCCACCTGTCACCTCCACTTGCATCTCCTCGAGGCGCTTGGCCGCCTGCTTCTGCTCTTCGAGCACCCGCCGATAGTCGACGGGCATCACCTTGATGAACTTCCCGACGGCCCAATCCCAGTCGCCGAGGATGCGGGCGGCGACCTCGCTGCTGGTGTATCCGGCGTGCTGGATCAGGAGGTCGCGGACGGTCTCGATGTCCTCCGGCTCGCGGAGCGGTTCGAGGTCGACCATCCCCAGGTTGCATCGCTGGCGCGACTCGCCGCTCTCGTCGAAGAGGAAGGCAGCGCCCCCGCTCATCCCGGCGGCGAAGTTACGGCCGATCGCGCCGATGACGACGGCGACGCCGGCGGTCATATATTCGCAACCGTGGTCGCCAGTCCCCTCGACGACGGCGAGCGCCCCGCTGTTGCGGACGCAGAAGCGTTCCCCCGCCCGCCCTCGGAAGAAGGCCCGGCCCGCCGTCGCGCCGTAGAGGGCGACGTTGCCGATGATGATGTTGTCCTCGGGGACGAACGACGCGACCTTCGGGGGGTAGATGATGATCTTGCCCCCGGAGAGGCCCTTGCCGACGTAGTCGTTGGCGTCGCCCTCCAGGGTCAGGGTGATCCCCCTGGGCAGGAACGCGCCGAGGCTCTGGCCGGCGGAGCCGTGGAACTTGATCCGGATCGTGTCGTCGGGGAGGCCGGCGGCGCCGTACTTACGGGTCAGCTCGCTGCCGAGGATGGTGCCGACGGTCCGGTTGACGTTGCGGATCGGCATGGCGATCTCGACCGGCTCGCCGCGCTCCAGCGCCGGCGCGGCGAGCGGCAGGAGCTGCTGGTCGAGAGCCTGGGCGATGCCGTGGTCCTGCTCGTGGATGCGCCGGACGGCGACCTCGGGGCCGGTCTCGGGCCGGTAGAAGATCTTGCTGAAGTCGAGGCCCTGCGACTTGTAGTGGCCGATGGCCCGCTTCATGTCGAGCAGGTCGGATCGGCCGATCATCTCGTCGATCGTCCGGAAGCCGAGCCCGGCCATCAGCTCGCGGACCTCCTGGGCGACGAACCGGAAGAATTTGACGACGTGCTCGGCCTTGCCGGCGAACTTCTCGCGGAGCTGGGGGTTCTGCGTGGCGATGCCGACCGGGCAGGTGTCGAGGTGGCAGACCCGCATCATGATGCAGCCCATGACCACCAGGGGGGCGGTCGCGAACCCATACTCCTCGGCGCCCAGGAGGGCGGCGATGACCACGTCGCGGCCGGTCTTCAGCTGGCCGTCGGTCTGCACCACGATCCGGTCGCGGAGCCGGTTCAGGACGAGCGTCTGCTGCGTCTCGGCCAGCCCGAGCTCCCAGGGGATGCCCGCGTGCTTCAGCGAGGTCAGGGGGCTGGCGCCGGTCCCGCCGTCGTGGCCGCTGATCAGGACGACGTCGCTGTGCGCCTTGGCCACGCCTGCGGCCACCGTGCCCACGCCGACCTCGGCCACGAGCTTGACGCTGATCCGCGCCCGGGGGTTGGCGTTCTTGAGGTCGTGGACCAGCTGGGCCAAGTCCTCGATCGAGTAGATATCATGGTGCGGCGGCGGGCTGATCAGGGCGACCCCCGGCGTCGAGTGCCGGACCTTGGCGATCCAGGGCCAGACCTTGTGGCCGGGGAGCTGCCCCCCTTCGCCCGGCTTGGCCCCTTGCGCCATCTTGATCTGGATCTCGTCGGCGTTGACCAGGAACTCGCTCGTCACGCCGAACCGTCCCGAGGCGACCTGCTTGATGGCGCTCCGTCGGCTGTCGCCGTTGGCATCGGCGACGAACCGGGCCGAGTCTTCTCCTCCTTCGCCGGTATTGCTCTTGCCGCCGAGCCGGTTCATGGCGATGGCCAGGGTCTCGTGCGCCTCGCCGCTGATCGAGCCGTACGACATCGCGCCGGTGGCGAATCGCTTGACGATCGCCTCGATCGACTCGACCTCCTCGATCGGGACGGGCTCGCACCGGTCGCGCTTGAAGTCGAAGAGGCCGCGGAGCGTGCAGAGCCGCTCGTTCTGGTCGTCGACCGCCTCGGAGTACTTCTTGAAGACGTCGAAGCGCCCCGACTGGGTCGCGTGCTGGAGCCGATAGACCGTCTCGGGGTTGAACAGGTGGAACTCCCCCTCGCGGCGCCACTGGTACTGGCCCCCTTCTTCGAGGAGCGTCGGCCCGACCTCTCGGGGGGCATAGGCGCGGGAGTGGTGGTAGAGCGTCTCGCGGGCGACCTCCTCCAGCCCCACGCCGCCGATCCGCGACGCGGTCTTGTCGAAGTAGCGGCCGACGAAGTCCTCGCTGAGGCCGACCGCCTCGAAGATCTGCGCCCCGCGGTAGCTCTGCAGGGTGCTGATGCCCATCTTGGACATCACCTTGACGACCCCCTTCTTGATCGCCTTGCGGTAGCGATAGACGGCGTCGGCGTGGTCGATCCCCGGCTTGATGATCCCTTGCGTGATCATGTCGTCGAGCGACTCGAACGCGACGTACGGGTTGATCGTCCCGGCGCCGTAGCCGTAGAGGAGGGCGAAGTGGTGGACCTCCCGGGCGTCGCCGCACTCGATGATCAGCCCGGCGCGAGAGCGAAGGCCCTGGCGGACGAGGTGGTGGTGCAGGCCCGCGCAGGCCAGCAGCGAGGGGATCGGCGCCAGCCGGGCGTCGACCCCCCGGTCGGTGAGGATGAGCAGGTTCGAGCCCCGCTCGATCGCCTCGGTGGCCATCTCGAAGAGGGCTTCGAGCGACTCTTCCAGCCCTTTCGCCCCTTCGGCGGCGGTGAAGAGCATCGGCAGGACCGCCGACTTGAAGCCCCGCCAGTTGTCGAGCCGTTTCAGCCGGGCCAGCTCGTCGTTGTCGAGGATCGGGATGTCGAGGGCGATCTGGCGGCAGCTCTCGGGGGCGGGCATCAGCAGGTTGCTCTCGCCCCCCGCGCCGGTGAGAACCGAGGTGACCAGCTCTTCGCGGATCGCGTCCAGCGGCGGGTTGGTCACCTGCGCGAAGAGCTGCTTGAAGTAGTTATAGAGGGGCTGGGGGCGGTCGGAGAGGACGGCCAGGGGGGTGTCGGTCCCCATCGAGCCGAGCGACTCCTCGCCGTTGTTGCCCATCGGGCCGAGGATGTACTTGAGGTCTTCCAGGTTGTAGCCGAAGGCCTGCTGGCGGTGGAGCAGGGTGTCGTGGTCCGGGCCGGGGACGTGGGGCGCCTCGGGGATCTCGGCCAGCGGGACCATCGACTCGCGGAGCCACTTGCCGTACGGCTTGGCCGTCGCGATCGAGTGCTTCAACTCCTCGTCGTCGACGATCCGGCCCTGCTCGAGGTCGACCAGGAACATCTTGCCCGGCTCGAGCCTCCCCTTCAGGACGACGTCCTCGGGGGGGACGTCGAGCGCCCCGACCTCGGAGGCCATGATCACCAGGCCGTCCCTGGTGACCCAGTAGCGGCTGGGACGCAAGCCGTTGCGGTCGAGGACGGCGCCGATGACCTTGCCGTCGGTGAAGCCGATCGACGCGGGGCCGTCCCAGGGCTCCATGAGGCAGCTGTGGTAGGCGTAGAAGTCCTTCTTCGCCTGCGACATCGTCTCGTGGTTCTCCCACGCCTCGGGGATCAGCATCATCATCGCGTGCGGCAGGCTGTAGCCCGACTTGACCAGCAGCTCGACGGCGTTATCCAGGCAGGCCGTGTCGCTGAGGCCCTCGCGGATGATCGGCAGGAGCTTCTTGACGTCCCCCGGCTCGTACAGGTCCGACTCGAAGAGCGACTCGCGGGCGCGCATCCAGTTGATGTTCCCGCGCAGGGTGTTGATCTCGCCGTTGTGCGAGATGATCCGGTACGGGTGCGCCAGCTCCCAGCTCGGGAACGTGTTGGTGCTGAACCGCGAGTGGACCATGCAGAGGGCGCTGACCAGCCGCTCGTCGTCGAAGTCGTCGGCGAAGTAGGCGCCGAGCTGGTCGGGCGTGAGCATCCCCTTGTAGACCAGGGTCCGCGACGACAGGCTCGCGAAGTAGAAGTACTGGCGGTCGTCGAGGCCCGACTCCTCGATCTCGGACTCGAACCGCTTGCGGATGACGTAGAGCTTACGCTCGAAGGCGTCGGCGTCATCGTCGGCGATCGCCGGCCCGCGGCCGACCAAGGCGTGGTACATCGCGGGCTCGACGGCGCGGGCGCCGCCGCCCAGCAGCGAGTTGTCGGTCTTCAGGGTCCGCCAGCCGAGGAACGTCTGCCCCTCCTCCGCGACGATCTGCTCGAAGGCCGCCTTGCCGAAAATCCGCTGGCCGCGCTCGGGGGACGCGAAAAACGCCCCGACGCCGTATGCGCCCGGCTCGGGCAGGTCGATCCCCTCGGCCCGGCATCGCTCGACGAGGAACTCGTGGGGGATCTGGATCAAGAGCCCCGCGCCGTCGCCCGTGTTGTCCTCGCAGCCGCAGGCCCCGCGATGGTTGAGGTTGCGCAGGACCGTCAGCCCGTCGTGGACCAGGCGGTGCGACCGCCTCCCGCGGATGTCGACCACGAACCCGACCCCGCAGCTATCGTGCTCGTTCCGGGGGTCGTAGAGGCCTTGGCGAGGCGGTAAACCTGAGCTCATGATGACCTGTCCTTCGCGGCGCGAACCAGGGGCTCAAACCGGCGTGAAATTTCGATTGAGTGGATCTGTCCGTTCACGATCCGGATGCCGACACGGTCGACGTCCCATGGGCGTCGGGGGCGGGGGGGCCGCCTCCGCACACCGTCCCCGATTATCTCGCGGCCACGACGCCGTCGGCGCTGGGCGACGGCGCCTCGCACGTCAGCAGCTCGAGGAAGCGCGATGCGGTCAGCCCGAGATGGTGGCCGCGCCGGTGGATGATCGCCAGGGGACGCGTCAGGCGGCCTTCCGGCTCCGGGGGGTCGATCCGGACGGCCACCAGGGTCCCCGCGGCGACCTCACGCGCCACGGTCGGCTCGGGGAGGATCGCCACCCCGGAGGGGATCTCGACCGCCCGCTTGATGTTCTCGATGTTGTCGAACTCGAGCGTGACCGACACCTGCACGTCGTGATGGCGAAGGAACCGGTCGATGGCGCGGCGGATCGACAGGTCGGCGTCGAAGGCCACGAATTTCTCGCCGTGCAGCCGCGCGACCTCGACGCCCTTCATCGCGGCGAATCGGTGCGACGGATGGACGGCCAGGATCATCTCCTCCTCACGCCAGGGGATCACCGTCAGGTCGGGCCACTTGCGCGGATAGGAGACCAGACCCAGTTCCGCCCCCTCGCCGCAGACGCTCTCGACGACCCGCGTCGGGTGCAGGTATTCCAGGTGGATATCCGCCCCCGGATACAGCTCGCCGAAGGTCCGCACATACTGGCTCATGTGGTCCAGTCCGACCGAATAAATCGAGGCCACCCGCACCGTCCCGACCACGTTGTGCTCGTCATCCAGCGCCTTGACCCGGTTCTCCACCTCCAGGTAGCGGCCGACCAGGTCCTTGCAGCCTTCGTAATAAATCTTCCCCTGCGGCGTCACCACGAGCGGTCGCTTCGAGCGGTCGATCAGCTTGACCCCCAGCCGGATCTCGAGCTGATGCACCGCCTGGCTCGCCGACGGTTGGGAAACCTGATTCTCCAACGCCCCGCGCGAGAAGCTCGCCCAGCGGACCACGTCGCAGAAAATCTTCAACGCCTCAAGCTGCATGTCATCATGACTATCGGCATTTTCCGATAGTACGCTCCTGGTAATATTCGATTTCGTAATACTATGCGCACAAATAATGACCGGCGTCAAGGGGCCACTCCGGAAATCGGGGTGATTCCGGCATTGGTTTTTTGTGAGACGATCGGGTAAAGCCCCGAGCCCTCGAAACGTGCGGCAGTGAAGAGGTCCAGAGCACCGGCCCTGCGAACGTGAGGTGCATTCATGAGCGCGCCCTGACCCCGAAGGGACAACGGACATCCTCCGCGGTGTGGCACGTTTTTCGCCCTGTCGGGTCCAGGGCGTACACGAGCCGCATCGGCCAGTGGCAGCTCTCCCGATCCCCGGTCATCCCTCGGCCAGGCATCCCGACCGGGGCCGAGTTTCAAACCCACGGTCACCAGATCAGTGCTTCGGGTATCGCGGCGAAGATTCGCCGAAGCAGTGCGTAGCTTTCCCGTTGCCGCCTCATCTCGGCCCAGACCGTGGGGTGATGCGTCCGTCGAACGGCGTCTCGGAGATGTGGCGGGATCGGGCTACCGGCTGCCTTGATGGTCTCGGCATGCTTGAGGTGGGAGACGTATGCGTCGTGGGCCGATTCGCGGGATTCGAGGAGGAAGTCTTTGTTGAGGTCGAGGATCTCGATGGTGTACTTCGCGCGGGCAAGGTCGCGCCCCGAGTTGCCGGGCATCGGGACGATGACGAAGCTCTGGAGATCCAGGAAGAGATATCTCAGCGGATCTTCTCGGCTCGGGTCGATGAGGGCGGGATAACCCTTCGGCGGCGGCATGACCGGAGAGGCCGGGCCGCGAGCCGCCTCGCTGACGGCCGAGCCGGTGCGGGCGAGGAGACCCCACTTGTTGTTCTTGGGTCCATTACATATCCCGCAAGCATAGAGGTAGTTGGGCCAGGTGAAGACGAACTCCGGGTAGAGATTCTTGGGACGGAAGTGCTCGACCTCGTCGGCCGGGGCATCCTCGCAGTACATGCAACGCCTGGCGCCGTGGCACATCTGTGTGAGGGTCTGGCGGACGGAGCGGAACACGGCATTGGTCTTCTTGTTACGCAGGCTGAAGTGCTGTCTGGCGGCCTCGACGCGGGCTGCGTAGCTGACCTGGCCGTCGACGGTGGTCTGGTAGTCGGCGAGGCCGGTCCGTACGAGTGCCGGCAGCGGTCGTCTACGAATCCGTATCATCGGGAGGGCTCAATACGCCGGACGCGGTGGGCATCGTACCGCGAATCTCTTCCTGCTCTTTCTTTTGCGCGGCGTTGAGGCCCTGAATTTGCTCCAAGGCGTTCAACTCGGCGAGCCTGCGGAGCCTGGCCTTCGAGGGCTCGGATCGGGTCACGCCCTTGCCGAAGACCCCGGTGCCATATGCGTCCAGGACGTTGCCATTGATGAGCCGTTTCAGCTTCGTGCCCCCGAGCATACCGCCCCCACCGGCCTCGCCGGGCCGGGGCAGCAGGTAGATCGAACCTCCGGCGGCGGCCGGACAGATCAGCGGGCTGTGGGTTGTGACCAGGAACTGGATGTTGGGAAAGTGCTTTCGGAACCAAAATCCGATCCGCCGCTGCCAGGTCGGGTGCAGATGCACGTCGATCTCGTCAATCAGAACCACCCCCTCGGGCAAGACGCGGGTCGGGTCCTGCGGGTCGAAGAGTCGGGACGGGCTGTAGACGGCGGCGAGTTGGCGGATGAGCTCGAAGGTCATGCTCAGGATCGAGCGGTACCCATCGCTGAGATCCTCGATCCGCACTTCCATCGCGTTGCCGTCGACGAAGCGCACCGATTCGGAGGTGATCTCCTCCAGCCTGGCTTGGAATGGTAGGAAGTCGGGCTGGTTGATGAACTCGAAGATCGATGGGAGGAGGTCGAACCGAGAGGAATGATTGCCCGACTTCTCGGCGACCTCGAGCGCCTTGAACTTCAGAGCCTGGAGCCATTCGAGGCTCTCGCTCAGCGCGACCCGTTCGTCGAATATCGACAGGTAGCGTGCCAGTTTGGGGAACTTCAGAGACATGCGGGCGTACTCGGGGTCGCCGCCGGTGAACCGCCGAAATGGACCGTAGGCGGCGCAGAACCACCCGCTCCCGACGCCCCAGGCGTGCCGGGTCGGCTTGGCGCCGTCGTAGGACGGTCGAATCTTGACCGAGTTGGGGCCGCTCCGCTTACTCCGCAGGAAGTCCAGGCCGAGGTCGAGAGTTGCGGACTTGGGCTTCGGCCCCTTACCGACGAACTTGTCGTACTGCATATTGGCGCCGAGCCATACCTTGACTGACCCCTTTTCCTCCCCCTTGCGCAGCCACTCTTCCCAGGGAAGTCGGAGGGCCAGAGCATCGCTCGGCCCGATCATAGCTAGGGCCGCCGAGCGGAGGAAGGAAGACTTACCCGAGCCATTGTCTCCGACGACAACATGCCACCCTGCCCCCGGCTTTGACTGGGGGAGTTTCCAGTCAAGGGCGTGGATCGAGCGGACGTTGCGGATTTGGATTTCGTGGAGGTGCATCGGTCCTCGCGGGTCGTCGAGAATGTCACGGCATCGAAGTGATCATCATGCCTCGGCGGCCGGCTCGTCACAAGGGGCCTGGGCCCGGTAGCCTGGGAGGGGGTGCAAGACGCACTTCGCGCGTCCTCCCGGACCTGGTAGGATGTCAATAGGAGTTTCCCAGATTCCCTTTTGCCCCTGGGAGGCGAGGCCGACCGTGGCGGGCTCGTTGTCTGGAGAAACAGGGGCTGGTTCAACCTTACCTATTCGCTGCCGGCCCCATCGGGATTTGACACCACCTGCCGGATCACCTCTATGAGGCCGCCTGCGGGCGCGCCACGGCCATTTCGCAGAGGACATCGAGCCCGCGGGCGAGGGTGGTGTCGTCCACGGCGTAGGAGATGCGGAAGTGGGTGTCGCGGCGGCTGAAGACATTGCCGGGGATGATCAGGAGGTTGCGCCCGATGGCCTCGGCAACGAATTCGGTCGCGGTCCCCCAGGGGGCGCGCGGGAAGGCGTAGAAGGCGCCTTCGGGATAGGTGAGCTCGAAGGCCCCGGAGAGGGCGGCCACGACCGCATCGCGCTTGCGGCGGTAGGCGTCGACCTGGGCGGTCAGGTCGACGTCGAGCGCGGCCACCCCGGCATGCTGGACGATACTGGGGGCGCAGACGAAGCTGAACTGCTGGAGCTTGGCCATCTCCTGGATCAGCCGGACGGGGCCGTGTGCGTAGCCGAGCCGCCAGCCGGTCATGCCGTGCGACTTGCTGAAGCCGTCGACGACCAGGACCTCGTCGTTCCAGGAGGAGGGCGTGGCGAAGGGGCGGTCGAAGCAGAAGCTCCGGTACACCTCGTCGCTGATGAGCAAGACCCCACGCCTCCGGCAGAGTTCGGCCAGCGTGCGCATCTCGTCGGCCGAGGCCACCACGCCGGTCGGGTTGGCCGGGCTGTTGACAAGGATGCACTTGGTCCGGGGGGTCATCGCGGCCTCGACTCGCCCGGCGTCGATCCGGAAGTCGGGGTACGTGTCGACGAGCACCGACGTCCCGCCGGCGAGCGCGACCAGGTTCCCGTACATCACGAAGTACGGGTCGAAGAGGATGACCTCGTCGCCGGGGTTGACCACGCTGCAGAGGGCCAGCAGCAGCGCCCCCGACGTGCCCGAGGTGATCAGCACCTGGCGGTCGTCGTGGCGGAACTCGTCGTCGACGGCGGCCTGGATCTTGCCGCGAAGCTCGGGGATCCCCTGCGTGACGGTGTAGGCGTTCCGCCCGCGCTCGATCGCCTCGATCGCGACGGCCTTGACCGGGTCGGGCACGTCGAAGTCGGGGAGGCCGATCGAGAGGTTGATCGGCTCGACCATGGCCCTGGCCATGTCGAACGCCTTGCGGATTCCCGAGGCTTCGATGTGCCGCATCCGGTCGGCGATCCAGGCGTCGTTCACGAGGGGGCTCCGGGGTCGTCGGGATGGCCTTGCGCCGGGGGTATCAAGCCGAAAATTGTAACCCCTACCCTCTCCCCCCGGGAGAGGGTGCCCGGAGGGCGAGTGAGGGGTTCCGGCTTCGAGGAGGGAAAAGCCCCGGGGCGACCGGACACATGGCGGGGCGGCGTTGCAGAGGAGGGGATGGCTCGCGTAGGCTAGAGCCCGAGGAACGGGGCCCTCTCGGGGCTCCGGATTCGTGCCCCGCCCGCCGCGTCCTTGCCGAGTGGATCGATGCTTCGCCTTTTCCTGGCCCTGGTCGTCACGAATGGCTCGTTGCTGGTCGCGAGTTTCGTCCTGGGCCTGTGGGCGTCCGACGAGCCGCGCGGGCCTCATACGATCTGGCGCGCGGTGCATCTGCTGTTCTCGCTGATGACGACCATGGTGACCCTGGGGGTCCACTCGGTCGCGTACACCTACTTCCTGGCCACCGGCAAGTGGGCCAAGGAGGTCGTCCGGGTGTATCAGCTCCCCGAGTGGATCAACGTCCAGGCGAAGAAGAACAAGCGGAAGGCGTTCCGGTTCGAGTTCTGGAGCATGGTCCTCATCGCGGTGACGGCCTGGCTGGGGGCGGCCGCCGACACGCAGGGCGTCAACCCGCTCTGGCACCTCGGGGTGGCGGCCCTGACGATCGCGTTCAACTTCGGGGCGTTCGCCGTCGAGTACGCCGTGATCGTGGCGCAGGCGAGGCTCTTGCTCGAGGTCAAATCGCGGGCCGATCACCTCCGCGAGGCTCGTTACGGGCCCGAGCCTGCCGGCTCGGCCGAGCCGGGTGTTCACGAGGTCTCCACCTGACTCGTTCCGGGTCCCGGTCCCACTCGCGGAGGAGTGCCGCCGTTGATGTCGCCGCTTGCCATTGTCATCTCGATCGTGCTGGTCGACCTGCTCGGCTTCAGCATCGTGATGCCCCTGCTGGCCCCGTTCGCCAAGGAGTATGGGCTGTCCGGGGTGCAGATCGGCCTGCTCTTCGCGGCGTACCCGATGTGCCAGCTCGTCGCAGGCCCGATCCTGGGCCGGCTCAGCGACCGGTATGGGCGCAGGCCGCTGCTGGTCGTCAGCCAGGCGGGGACGGCGGTGTCGTTCCTGATCCTCGGCCTCTCGACGGACTTCACCGTGATGCTGCTGGCGCGGATGCTCGACGGCGTCTCGGGGGGCAACATCCTGGTCGCGCAGGCGTACGTGGCCGACGTGACCCCGCCGGAGAAGCGGTCGCGCAGCATGGGCCTGATCGGCATGGCCTTCGGCCTGGGGTTCGTCCTGGGCCCGCTGCTCTGCTATTTCCTCCTGCGCGTCCCCGTCGCGCCCGAGTGGAGGCTGCGGCTCCCCTTCCTCGTCGCATCGGGCTTCTCGACGATCGCGTGGGTGCTCGTGCTGATCCGCCTGCCCGAGTCGCTGCCGGCCGACGTCCGGGCCCGCCAGGCCGCCCGCGTCGTCAGCTGGCGCGGGGTCCTCGAGACGGTCTCGCGTCCCGGGGCCGGGCGGCTCGTGGCCATCGGCGCCCTGGTGGTTCTCGGCTTCGCGGCGCTCGAGGGGACGTTCAGCCTGTACCTGGGCGATCGGATGGGCCTGGGGCCGGAACGCGCGGCGATGGCCTTCGCGTTCCTGGGGCTGGTCAGCGCGATCGTGCAAGGGGGGCTTATCCGCCGCCTCGTCCCGCGTTTCGGCGAGCCGCGACTGATCGTCGCGGGGATCGCCACGCTCGCCGTCGGATTCGTCGCCCTGACGTTCGTCGCGAGCTGGCCGGCGCTCCTGGCCGCCACGCTCGTCGTGGGGGTCGGCCAGGGCCTGGCCAGCCCCACGATCTCCGGCCTGCTGTCGCGCACCACGCCCGAAGGCGAGCAAGGCGCCGTCTTCGGCACCCTGAGCTCGGCGCAGACGGCGGCACGGATGATCAACTATCTGTTCGCCAACCTCCTGCTGGTGCGCGTCGGGCTCTCGGCGCCCTACTGGGAGGCCGCGGCGGTCACGGCCATCGCCCTGCTGCTGGCCTCGCGGCTGCTCGGGCGCCGCGACCCGATGGAGGTCGCCATCCCGCCGGGCGCGAGCGAGGCAATGCCGGCCGAGATCGTGTCACCTCGGCGTTGAGCCCTCGGGACGGGGCAGGGCTCCATCGAGGTAGCCGCCGATCGATGCGGGGTCGGTGTAGGGAAACCGGGTCAGCACGGTCCGCACGGCATCGGGGCGGGCGATCACGATCTCGACCGCCTCGACCAGGGCCTCGGGACGAGCCGATAAGAGCCGCTCGGAGAAGAGGCCACCGGGCGCGCCCGGCCGGTCGTATGAGGCCAGCATCTCTCTAAGGCGGAGGGCTTTGCCGTGTTCGTCGAAGGGCAGGCGCCCGGCGACGAGGCGCGCCGCCTTGCGGAGGCCCTTCGCATCTTTCCTCGCCCACGCGAACAAGCCCTCATTCACCTTCCGGGGGCGGAGAACCCATTCCGGCGCGGTGGGCGGGCGGGTCCGGCGCACATCGGGGCGATCGACCAGGAGTTGCAACGCCCAGGCCCGGGTGACGGCCACCGGATCGGCGACAGTCGCGACCCGGAGGCCGTCCAGTTGCCGTGGCGCGCGCGCATACCAGGGCGTCATCGCGAACAGCAATCGCGTGAAGGGCGACGCCTTGGAATCATGCGTCAAGAGCCAGACGAACGGGAACCGATCCGGATCGGTCGACCCGAACTTGAGGTCGCCGCGCAAGTGCCCGAGCGACTGGAGTTCCTGGAACGTCGGCGGTGCGTCCAGATCGTTGAGGAACTCGATCGTCGCGTCTTGCGGGAGCCTCTCGTTCAGTTCGGCGATCGTCCGGTCGTTGAAGGCATCCCACCAGTACGCGAGCTCGAAGCCGGCCTTCCAGGCCCCCCTGGGGCCGCCGATCAGCTCGTTGTAGTACGAGAGCTCGAACGGATGGACCTCCACCAGCTGCCAGCCCGCCGGGACGAGCACGAGGGCCGCCATCAGCGCCCGAACCGAGGTCGCCGGCGCCCGGATCGCGCGAGCCGCCCCGTCGGCGATCGCGACCGCGCCCCAGCCCGCGAATGCGGCCAGGAAGAAGAACGTGGGCAAGAAGAGGCGGACCCCGTCGTGCGCCGGCGTATCGAACATCCGGACCACGGGCAGGGTGATCAGGTGGACCAGGAAATAGAGGGGAATGCGGTCGCGCCGGGCCTTGCCGAGGGTGAAGACCCCTCCCGCGGTCGCCGCCGCGAGGATGCTGACGGGGACGGTGATCGCGAGGAGGACCCAGGCGTTGTGCCAGGGGAGGCTGTAGTTGTAGATCCGTCCGAGATAGAGGATATGGATCTCGGGCAAGGCCCCCTCGCGATCGGTGCTGAGCATCGAGTAATGCGCCAGCCTGGGCAGGGTCTCGCGCCACCAGGCTGGGTTCCCGAGCCATCCGACGAGCGGGGCGAACGCCAGGATCGCCGTCCAGGTCTCGAGCGCCGGTCTCTCGACGCCCCAGACCGGGTGTTTGCCCAGGGCCCACCCCAGCAGCCGTCGAGCGGTCCAGATGATGAGGGGGATCGCCAGGAGAATGCCCGGCAGACCCTTCGGGAGACCCGGCGAGAACAGGTCGATCTGCGTCGGGCCGAGCAAAATTCCCCTCAAGCGATGGATTTCCAGGGCGGCGATCCCCAGGGGGACGAGCATCGCGGCCGTCGTGACGAGGCCGTCGATCCAGTCGGCCCGGCCGCCCCGGCGGGTCAGCGTTCGAGGCAGGTGACCCACGACGAGCCAGGCCAGGAGCGGGCCGAGGACCATCACGGCCGCCATCTTTTCGAGGAACGCCAGGCCCAGGAGCACGCCGACCGCCACGCGCCAGGCACGGGCGCGAGGCTCGTGCAGGCCCTTCCAGAACGCCAGGGCCGTAGCCGCCCAGAGGAAGAGCCCGGGCATGTCGGTCGCCGCGATGTGGCCGTCGCCGTAGACGCGGGGCATGAGCAGGAGCGAGCCCGCCGTCACCCCGCCGACCCAGGGACCGTACCGCCTTGCCAGGAACCCGAACCCGATCGTCATCGTCAGCGCGTACTCGAAGACCGAGGCCAACCGTCGCGACGGGATGTCTTTCATCCAGCGGCCGAAGAGGGTGTGCGTGGACAGGCTTGCCTGGCCCGCCAGGGGAGGATGGAAGTTTCTCCCGAAGCGACCGTAGGGCCAGTAATAGAGCAAGATGTTCGGCTCGAGCAGCGTCGACACGTCGGCCCGCGTGCGCGCCCGGGCGAGCCGTTCCCACCATTGGGCGGACATCTGCTGGCTATAGCGATATGCCGGCTCGTCCCAGGTCAGGCCGAAGTCGCCGGTCGTCGGCACCGTGACCGTCAGTGTCACGACCAGCACGATCCCGCACGCGAGCCACCACCGACGGCCGGTCAGGAGACCTTCGGCCGGTGGCTCGCCATCGCTGCCACGGGGAGATTCCAGGGTTGGGTTGCCTGCGATTTCGCCCTCGCGTCCCCGGTACGGGGCGTTGCGGCCGGGGGCTCGTGGTGAGCCTCCGGCCACCCGGGCCGAAAGACGGGAAGGACCACCGGTCCGGATCCCTAGGCCTCGATCGTCACCAAGGCCCGCACGCCGGCAGCATGAACCGCCTCCGGCTCGGGGTCGAATGTGCGGATCAGCGCGATCTCGTTGCAATTGGGGAATAGCGGACAGCGCACGCACTCATTCCATATCTTGTGCGGCAGGTCAGCCTTGGGAATCTGGCGATATCCACACTTCTCGAAGAAGGCGTCCACGTACGTCAAGGTGAAGACCGACTTCAATTCCAATTCGCGAGCGGCATCCCAGCACGCCTCGACCAACGTTCGCCCCACCCCAT
>JAABUS010006354.1_pt1 | contig 14440 bp, 13 predicted proteins | sample 5560161 | NCBI WGS metagenome assembly JAABUS01 (sample SAMN10711885, study PRJNA513376) | rock metagenome | isolation source: Antarctica rocks | place: Antarctica: Victoria Land, Trio Nunatak nord | collected 2016-01-04 | reverse complement strand
CCCACATCGTGGGTCTGAAACTGCCTGCCGGATTGCCAGACCGGGTTGTCGAGTCCCTGGCGGAAGCGAACGTGTACGTCAGCGTCCGAGGCGACAGCCTGCGCGTCTCCCCTTACGTGTTCAACACTGACGACGACGTTGCGCGACTTCTCGAGGCGCTCAGCGCTGCGCTGTAGCCGAGGTCAGCCGTCTCAAACGTGAGGAGCTGCCCCGGGGAGCGTCCCAGAGTGGTGCTCACAACGGGCCAGTCAGTTCGTCGAGACGAAGCGCCACACCCTGGTGGCCGGTGCGGCGAGAGTCACACCACTAGCCGGTCAGTAAGCGCCGCTTCCGCAATCGCGCGACCAACGAACGGGTACCGCCGATGAAGAGGACGCGCATGCAGGCACTGTAACGGCTGACTCTGCGTGTTACTCGCCTCACAGACGGTGACAAATGCCGCAGCAAGCGATACTGTTGTGGCTGCTGAGTTCATTCTGACTTTTGTGGTCTGGTCCCCGGTTCAGTTGGGTGAGTCGCCGCGAGTCGCTTCTTCCCCGGCTGGAAGGTGTAGCGCGTGCGCTTGCCGTCGTACTCGACTTCCCTCCGAGCGGCCACCGTCGGTGGCATGGCGCTCGCGCTCGCGTTGCCGATGGCGCCCGCGTCGGCTAGCGATGCGCCAGAGTTCCAGGTGCCCTTCGCCTGCGGAGAGGTCTGGGAGGGGTCGACTCGTGCGGACCACAGCCCGAGCTATTACTCCGTCGACTGGAACCGGGACGCCTACGACCTCGGGCACATCGTGTCGGCGAGCGCGTCGGGTGTCGTCGCCTCAGTCGTCGATGATGGAGACGTCGGTTACGGCCTGCACGTCGTCATCGACCACGGCAACGGCTGGACAAGCATGAACGCCCACTTGCTGAAGTCGTTCGTCGTGGTGGGCGAGCGCGTGGACCGCGGCCAGACCATCGCACTGCTGGGCGACTCAGGCAACTCGTCTGGTGCACATCTGCACTACGAGCAGGTGCTCGACAAGACCGTCCAGCCTGCAGTGTTCAACGGAACCCGCTTCGTCTACAACACCTCGCTGAGCTCTCGCAACTGTGGCGACAGCCCAGTGGCCGGGGACTGGAATGGCGACAGGTCGAGCGACGTCGGCGTCTTCCGGCGACAGGCCGACACCGCAGTCTTCCGCAAGTTGTGGCCCGACGGCACCACTAAGTTAGGGCCATTCGGCTTGCCGACCGACACGCCGGTAGTAGGGGACTGGGACGGCGACGGGCAGTCCAACCTCGGAGTGTGGAGCTCGCCATCGGCCACCTTCACGTTGAAAAAGGCCAACGGTGGGAAGCATGTCTTCGCGTTCGGCAACAGCAACGACCTGCCGGTGGCCGGCGACTGGAACGGCGACGGCCACTGGGACGTCGGGACGTTCGATCCCGCCACCGCCACGTTCTTCCTGCGTGACGCCCGCGGCAATGTGACGACCAAGGCCTTCGGCTCCGTGTCGAGCCTTCCGATCGCTGGGGACTGGGACGGCGACGGGCGCAGCAACGTGGGCGTCTACAATCCCACCACGACCACCTTCAGGTTGGCCATGCCCGACGGCACGACGAAGACCGTCGTCTACGGGACTCCTACCTCGCTGCCGGTCGTCGGCTCGTGGAGTGCCGGCAGCGTCTCAGACGTTGGCGTCTGGGACACGGCGACTGGCGTGTTCTCGAAGCGGTTCACGGGTAAGCGCACTGAGACGGTCCGCTTCGGTCGCAGCCGCTGAGGCTGGCGTCCTCGCGCCGGTGATCAAAGGCCGAGGAGCACCGGCTTTGCTCCGCCGGCTGACCGTTTGCCGCGTTCACCCGGTAGATGTACGGCGTTGGGTCGCTGGGCTGACCGTTTGCCGCGTTAACCCGGTAGATGTACGGGACGCAAATGTCGAGCGGTGAAAAGCGAGGAGCTCAGTCGCCGCGGCAGGCTATCTCCTGCACCGTGTCGATGGTGTCGGCCTCGTCGGCGGACTTGTCGTCGCGGTAGCGCAGCACGCGAGCGAAGCGCAGCGCCCGACCGCCTGGGTAGCGAGAGGACCGCTGCAAGCCGTCGAAGGCGATCTCGACCACCTGCTCGGGCCGGAGGTGTACGACGTGTCCGCTGCGTGAGGTCTCGAGCTCCAGAAAGCGCTGCGTCTGCCAGCTGAGCATCTCATCGGTCATGCCCTTGAAAGTCTTGCCGAGCATCACGAAGCTCCCGTCCCGGGGGTCGCGGGCGCCGAGATGAACGTTGGACAAGGTGCCAGCACGTCGCCCGCTGCCTTCTTCGACGGCGAGCACGACGAGGTCGAGGGTGTGACGCGGTTTGACCTTGATCCAGCCAGCGCCCCGGCGCCCAGCGTCGTACGTCGCATCAGCTGCCTTGACGACCACCCCTTCCTGACCGGCCGCAACAGCCGCGTCGAAGAACGCGGAGCCAGCTACAGTGTCAGCTGTCACGAGCCGAGGCGGGACCGACGACGCTGGTACGACGGCGTCGAGCCGCTGCAGCCGCTCGCTCAGCGGCAAGTCGATCAGTGACTCGCCGTCGACGTACAGGCAGTCAAAGAAGTACGGCGAGACGGCCGCGGCCGACGTACCCCTTTGGCCGTCGAGCGAACTGGCAGTGCGAGCTGCTGTCTCTTGGAACGGTCGAGGCCGGCCGGTGTCGTCGAGCGCAAGCGCTTCACCGTCGAGAATCGCGTCACCGACGGGCAAACCCCGAACCAGATCGACAACCTCGGGAAGGCGACTGGTGATGTCGTCGAGGCTTCGGGTGAAGACGCGAACGTCGGTTCCGGACTTGTGCACCTGGAGACGGATGCCGTCGAGCTTGGTGTCGATGACCGCCTCGGTGCCGGTGCCGGTGCCGGTGCCGAGCTTGGCGAAGGCGGCTGCGACGTCGGGGCCGACGAGGCCAGCATCGGTCGCACCGGCTGACCGACGGTAAGGCCGAACGACTCCACGGCCGGTTGACCGTGCTTCAAAGCGGCGACCGCGACCGGTCGAGTTGCACCTCGGAGCATCACCGCCCGCCGGATCACGGGGAGCGGGATGGAGGATGCGGAGGCAATGGCGTCAAGCATCGCCGAGTCGAGCGCCCCTTGTCGAATGTCACCGAGCAGCAGGCTGCGCAAGAACGCCTGCTCCTGCGCCGTCGCCCGGCGCAACAGCTCAGCGACAACCGCTGCTCTTGCGGTCGCCGAGCCCGGTCCGGACAACGTCGAGGTGCGCTCAAGGTTAGCGTCAACCTCGGCCAGGGTGAGTGACGGCTCGGTGGCTGGCGCAGGCATCGTCGCGACAGTCGCCCAGCCGACGCCAGTCCTGCGTTGGCGTAGTTCGCCGGCCAGATAGGCCACGGCGATCTCCACGTCGTCGGCGGAGTCGAGTCTGTTGAGGAACTCCACGAGGGCGGAACGTTTGGCAATCCGCGAGCTGGTAGCGGCGACCGCACGGGACGTGGCGACAAGCTGGCAGAGCAGCATCCCGACATTGTGACCCTCTTCGCGGGTCGAGCCTGTCGAGACCCGGTCACCCTTCCGTGCGGCAGCCTTGCCGACAGTCCGGCGATTGTTGGGCATCGCTTGACTTCAAGTTCACTTGATATTGTCGACTGGCGTGATGGCACCAATCGATGGCACGTATGACGAGGCCCTTGAACGCTTCCATCACACCGGCCCAGAGTTCGACGGCTGGCTGTCCAACCACGGCCCGATGGTGGTTGAGGCGTTGTCACGGCGGCATCAGGAACCGGTGATCCACCGTTGGACCGACCGCTACCTGCAGCGGCTCGACGATCTACCGCGCGGCGTACACCCGATCAGCCTTGCGGAGTGGCGGGAGCCATTGGGAGACGCCACTCGTACCGGTGACTGGGTCGTCTTCTTCGAGCAGGCGGTAGCCGAGATGCCGTGGCAGACGGTCCTTTCGCTGTGGTGGCCGCGACTGCTACCGGGCATCGCTGCGGGAGCCACCCACGGCGTCATCCGGGTGGGCCACGCTCTTCGCGCTCTGCAAGAGGTCGAAACGAGGCCCCGGGTCGCGGAGTTGGCACACGCGCTGGCGTACTGGGCGGCCCGGTGGCAACCGGTTCCCATCGTGCGCACCGTGGGCAGCCTAGGTATATCTGAGGTCCTGCCGACAATCCCTCGGATCCCACGTCAGGAGAGCGGTATCCGCACCCGACTCGCCCAGCTCGACCACACGTCTGGCTGGCTGAACCGGGCTGGTGCGTTGGCTGGTCCTGGCCATAGCGAAGCAGTGCCGCAACATCTCGATGCAGTGGTCGATGCAGTCTTGCGCCACTACGTGACCCGCGCTCACGGCAACGCGACGATGCTGGTGCATGCGGCGACCGCGCCGAATGCGGTGGCGATGGCACTTCCGTCGCTTCCGCCTTCCCTGTGGCGGGACAGTTTCGACGCCGTATGGTCGGCGACCGCAGCTGTGGTGGCGGCCTACACGCCGGCCGATCCGCGCCCGCGCCTAACGACTGACCTGACGGCTTCGGCGATTCTTGACCGCGCCGTGCATCACGGCGGCGAACACGTCATCAAGTTCACTGACACCGCCGTACGAGCACACGAGCGAAGCGACGAGCCTGACGCGTTGGCAGCGGCGATGGTGGCGATTGAGCTGGACGCCTGACTCGCGGTTGTACCTTGGCAGGCAATGGCCGTTCCGGATTACGTACTTGCGTTGCGTCACCATGTCGGCCGTGCCCCCCTGGGGCTCCCGGGTGTTACGGCTGTTGTCGTCCGAGGTGACGAAGTCCTGCTTGTTCAGCGCAGCGATAACCTGACGTGGACGCCCATCACCGGGATTGTCGATCCGGGAGAACAACCTGCAGTGGCCGCCTCCCGTGAGGTGGCGGAGGAAACCGGTGTGCAGGTCGAGGTTGAACGCATCGCCTGGGTGAACGCGACCCCCTTTGGTGGTAGCCGTCAATGGAGACCAGGCCTATTACCTCGATCACCTGTTCAGGTGCACCTACATCTCGGGTGAGGCGCACGTCCCCGGACGATGAGTCGGTGGCTGTGGCCTGGTTCCCGCTCACGAAGCTGCCACCCATGGCCGCGACCTTTTGCGGAACGGATCCGTTGCGCGGTCGATGACACCAATCAGACGCGCTTCCCGACCGCTTGAGGGAGACGGCCCCGGGACTCTCGCCGAAGATAGCCTGAGCAGATGAGTTCGACGACCGCGGTGCAGGTGCGTGTCTGGCGTCCGGCGTGGCCTTGTGATCCCTACGACATCCTCCGCTCGATCCGCCGAGGTGCCGCGGACCCAGCCTTTCGGCGAGACGCGGACGGGACGATCTGGCGGGCGGCGCAGACGCCGGAAGGTGCTGCGACGCTGCGGATCCGGCCCCGCCCGAGGACTGGTGAGGTCGAGCTGGCCGGATGGGGGAGCGGCGCCGAGTGGCTGCTGGAGCAGGCTCCTACGATGATGGGCGCCGCTGACGACGTCAGCGACTTCGCTGCGAGCAGCGGCCCCGTGCGAGTGGCCTGGCGTAGGAACCCGCATTGGCGGGTGGCACAGACCGGCTTGGTGCTCGAGGCGCTGGTCGCTGCGGTGATCGAGCAGAAGGTGACCGGTCAGGAGGCTTGGATCGGCTGGCGGCGGCTGCTGACGCGGTACGGCGTGGCGGCGCCTGGCCCCCCGGCGATCCGAGGGATGCGGTGCCTGCCCACGCCTTCTGAACTGGTGCGCATTCCGTCCTGGGAGTGGCTGCGTTGCTCCATCGACGGCGCCCGCTCCGCAACTATCGTGCGTGCGGCCGCTGCGGCTGCCGCGCTCGAGCGGACAGTCGGTCTGCCCATGCACGACGTGGAGCAGAGGTTGTGCTCGCTGCCCGGCGTGGGGATCTGGACGGCGGCCGAAGTGCGGCAGCGTGCCCACGGTGACGCCGACGCCGTCAGCTTCGGCGACTACCACGTCTCCCGCCACGTCGGGTGGGCACTGACGGGGGAAGAGATCACTGACTCCGAGCTCGAGTCTCTCCTGCGACCCGACCGACCGCATCGTTACCGCATCCAGCACATCGTCACGACCCGGTTGCCCGGCCGCCCGCGCCACGGTCCGCGGATGGCTCCCCGGCGGCATCTCCCCCGATGAGCTTCATTCGGGTCAGCTTGCGGCCACTCGACGTAGGAGTCCTGGCAGTCTCGTCAGTCGCGTTGGCGCTCATCACGGCGGACGTGGTCTCGGGTGGCCCGCTCACCTATCTGGACGCCCAGATTCGCGAGGGCGTGCAACCCCGGCTCCCGGCCACCCCTGCCTGGATGGGCCCAGCGGGTGCCCTCGGCGAGATCGGCGTTGCGGCGGCGTTGATGGCGATCGCCGGACTCATCGCCGCCCAGGTCCGCTGGCGGTTTTGGCCGCTGCTGCTCGCGGCGGGCAACCTCCTGGTCGTCGAGATTCTGGTGTACGTCGTGAAGGTCGCGGTAGGCAGACCCGGGCCAGGGATCTATGCGGATCGCACCGGCTACCCGGGGTATTTCCCGTCGGGCCACACCGCCACGGCGGCTGTGGCAACCTCCACCGTGATCTTCCTGGTGCTGGTCAGCAGGTGGGGGACGGCTCAGCTGGACCGAGCGTCGACAGCTGCCCTGGTTGGCGGTCTGCTGGTCGGCATCGTCGCCGCCGTGAAGGCCGTGCTCGGCGACTCTCACTGGGCAACCGATGGACTAGGCGGCCTCGCGACGGCGGCGATAGTCCTGACGCTGGGCTTCGCGGCTGCCCGGGCGCAGGCCCGCTCAGCCGTATCTACGGCGCCGTCGGGAGCCTAGCGAGCCGCCCGGCCTGAACTGTCGGAGCCGGCCCGTAGTCTCGTGATATGAGGCCCGTGACCGATCTGGAGCGCAGGGTCGCTCCCTTCAAGGTGCTGTCTGACTACACGCCGTCCGGTGACCAGCCGACGGCGATCGACGACCTCGAACGTCGGGTACACGGTGGCGAGCAGGACATGGTGCTGCTTGGTGCCACCGGGACGGGCAAGACGGCCACCGTGGCGTGGTTGGTCGAACGCGTTCAGCGCCCCACGTTGGTGATGCTGCCCAACAAGACCCTGGCCGCCCAGTTCGCCAACGAGCTGCGTGAGCTCTTCCCCGAGAACGCCATCGAGTACTTCGTCTCCTACTACGACTACTACCAACCCGAGGCCTACGTCCCCCAGACCGACACCTACATCGAGAAGGACTCCTCGATCAACGAGGAGGTCGAGCGGCTTCGACACTCGGCGACAAACTCCCTCCTCACCCGCCGCGACGTCATCGTCGTCTCCTCGGTGTCGTGCATCTACGGCCTCGGCACGCCCCAGGAGTACGTCGACCGGATGGTCTCGCTCAAGGTGGGCACCGAGGTCGACCGCGACTCGCTGTTGCGGCACTTGGTGACGATCCAGTACGCAAGGAACGACATTGCCTTCACCCGAGGCACCTTTCGCGTCCGCGGCGACACCCTGGAGATCTTCCCGGTCTACGAGGAGCACGCCGTGCGCGTCGAGTTCTTCGGTGACGAGATCGAGCGGCTCATGACTCTCCACCCATTGACGGGCGAGATCGTCACCGAGGACTCCCAGCTCTACGTCTTTCCCGCCAGCCACTATGTCGCCGGGCCGCAACGGATGGAGCGCGCCGTCGACGGTATCGAGTCAGAGCTTGAGCAACGCCTCGCCGAGCTTGAGCGGAGTGGTCACCTGCTCGAGGCCCAACGACTGCGGATGCGCACGACGTACGACATCGAGATGATGCGGCAGGTCGGCAGCTGCTCCGGCATCGAGAACTACTCGCGGCACATCGACGGTCGCGCGCCGGGCACCGCGCCGAACTGCCTGCTCGACTACTTCCCCGAGGACTTTCTCCTCGTCATCGACGAGTCACACGTCACCGTGCCCCAGATCGGCGGGATGTACGAAGGCGACATGTCCCGCAAGCGCACCCTGGTCGAGCACGGGTTCAGGCTGCCCAGCGCGATGGACAACCGACCGCTGCGCTGGGAGGAGTTCCTCGACCGGATCGGGCAGACGGTCTACCTGTCGGCGACCCCGGGGCCATACGAGCTGTCTCGGGTCGACAGCACGGTCGAGCAGATCATCCGACCGACCGGTCTGGTCGACCCCGAGGTGATCGTCAAACCAACCAAAGGTCAGATCGACGACCTGATCGGAGAGATACACCAGCGCACCGAGCGCGGTGAGCGGGTCTTGGTCACCACGCTGACCAAGAAGATGTCTGAGGACCTCACCGACTACCTGCTCGAGAACGGCGTCCGCACCCGCTATCTCCACAGCGAGGTCGACACGTTGCGTCGCATCGAGCTGCTGCGCGAGCTGCGGCTCGGGCAGTTCGACGTCCTGGTCGGCATCAACCTGCTCCGTGAGGGGCTCGACCTGCCCGAGGTATCGCTGGTGGCGATCCTCGACGCCGACAAGGAGGGGTTCCTACGCTCGGGCACGTCCCTCATCCAGACGATCGGACGCGCCGCGCGAAACGTCTCCGGTCAGGTCATCATGTACGCCGACCGCATCACCGACTCCATGGCCAAGGCCATCGACGAGACCAACCGACGCCGCGCGAAGCAGGTCGCCTACAACCGGGCGTGCGGCGTCGACCCGCAGCCGCTGCGCAAGAAGATCGCTGACATCACCGACATGCTGGCGCGTGAAGACGCCGACACCGCGGAGCTGATCGGTGGCGGGGGTCGGCAGCAGTCGCGTGGCAAGTCCCCGGTCCCCGGCCTGTCTAGCCGGGCAGCTGGGCGCCACACCCGAGATCTCGCCGGGCTGCCGTCGACCGACCTGGCCGACCTGGTTCAGCAGCTCACCGACCAGATGCACGCCGCTGCCGCGGAGCTGCAGTTCGAGGTGGCCGCCCGCTTGCGCGACGAGATCGCCGAGCTGAAGAAGGAGCTGCGGCAGATGGTCTCCGCCGGCGTACGGTAGTTGCTTGCCGTTCACCTGCGGCTTTGACGATAGCGTTGACCCTTGAGGACGACCGTTGACGCTGCCAAGGCTCACGCAGGACGTAGACGGTGGGGCGGTTCTCACTGCTTCAGCCGACGGCCAAGAACGCGCTGAGGGTCGATCCGAGCGTCGTTATCCCAGTGGTCTGACCGGCGTGTGCTGACCCACCTATCGCGCGGTTGAAGCCCAGACGCAGCTGCTCCGCTAGCTGACCGATTGTCACTTGGCAGAAGGGGGTGGCCGTGTACTCAGGACCCGTCATCGACGCCCACGTGCATCTGCAGCTGGACGAGCTCGAACGGGTCGCTGCAGCAGGAGCCCGTGGGCTGAAGCTGCACCCGAACACGCAGGACTTCGATGTGGCAGACGGGCGAGTTGCCGCCTTGGTCGGGAAGGCGGGTGAGCTCGACTTGCCGGTGCTCTTCGACGCCTATTCACCCTTCGACGCCGACCAACCCGGCAAGTTTGTCAAGCTGGCGATGGAAGCCAAGGAGTCGAAGATCATCCTTGCCCACATGCACGGTCCCCGGTTCCTCGAGCTGCTCGTCTACCAGAACCTCGCGCTATATCCCTGGTGGGCAGCCAACGTGTGGCACGACGTCTCATGGGCGGCGGCCACCTGGGCCGATTCGCCGTACGCCGAGCAGTTCAGCTGGGTCTGCCGACAGGTTGGGGTCGACCGGTTGCTGTTCGGCTCCGACTACCCGATGCACCATCCGACCAGGGCGCTGCAGAGTCTCGACAAGCTCGGCTTCAGTGACACTGAGCTCGCCTTAATCGCCCACGACAACGCGGCGTCGCTGTTTGGACTCGACCACCCGACGAAGTCGTGATCCCTCAGGAGTTGTTGGACTACTGCCTGAGCAAACCGGGCGCCTGGCGGGACGAGCCGTGGGAAGGCGACGTCGTGGTCAAGGTCGGCGGCAAGATCTTCGCCTTCCTCGGTTCCCTCGAGGACACATCGGTTGGATTGAAGTGCGGCGCGAACCGTGACGAGGCCGACGAGTGGCTGGTTCGCTATCCCGACGACGCGCACATGATGCCTTACATCGGGCGGTCCGGATGGAACACGCTGACCTGTGGCGGCGCCATCGCCGACGACGAGATCCTCGAGGCGATTGATGACTCGTATCGGACCGTGGTAACGAAACTGCCGAAGAAGCATCGACCGGAAGAAGCGTGAGCTCATGCCGGACCAGAGCTTTGTGCCGCAACTCGTGGGTCGCGGCGACCGGGCGCCAGTGCTTCAGGGATACGGCGTGGTGCTTAACGGTCACACCGACGCCGACGTGGTCGCACACCTTGCGGGCGAAGATGAAGAGACGGCCCGTCGCCTCGGTTGGTGGCCGCAGAGGTCGACCGAGGCAACGGCCCGGGCGGCGTACGACCGCTGGGCCTTGGAATGGCGATCTGGCGGTAGCATCCGCGCGTTCGCCGTCCGCGAGGCCGCGGGCGGGCGCTTGGTGGGCGGATGCGAGCTTCGTCTCCAAGACGACGGATCGGGACAGCTCTCCTGGTGGACCCATGCGAACGAGCGTCGGAAGGGTTATGCGACCAGGGGTGTCAAGCTACTTGTCGAGTACGCGGACTCGCTCGGCGTGGCTCGGCTTGAAGCACACGTTGCCGAAGACAACGATGCGTCGCGCCAGGTGGCCGACAGCGTGGGTTTCAGGTATCTCAATGAGTCACAGACGACGACGGAACGCGGATGGTGCGCTACGAGCGTCGAACCGGCTCCTGAGTCGGCAGCGAGAGAATCAAGTCGACGGCTGCGGACACGGTCGCGGCTGATCGGGTCGGGGGGCGGTGCTCGGGAGGCCAGGCTTTGCTCTCGTCGGCAATCCACACGCTGTTGAGGCCCGCGTTGTGGGCTCCCTGAATGTCGGCCACCGGGTTGTCGCCGATCATCCAACCGCCGACTAGGTCGGCTCCGCACCGCGAGGCCGCGAGGTCGAAGATCTCACGATGCGGTTTCGCGACTCCTTCGGCCCCGGAGATGCAGATGCCGTCCACCAGGGGATCGAGGCCCGCCGCTGCGATCTTCGCCGCCTGAACGGCGGCATCCCCGTTGGTCACCACGCCAAGTCGCCATTGCTGCGACCTCGCTCGCCTGAGCGCATCTCGGGTATCGGGGTCAACGGCGTACCTCGCGACGAACACTTCATGCCAGTCCGACACCAGTCGCTCCACCGGCAGATCAAGGCTCAGCCGCGTCTTCACACGCGACCACAGTTCTTCTCGTGGGCGTAAGCCGTCTTGGTCTTCGGCAGTCAGCCAGGCCGCCAAGCCCGACTGCTCCGGATACTGTGAGGCGAATTCCTCAGCCCAAGACGAAAACACTGCCCGCCGGCGCACCAGCGTGTCATCGAGATCGAACAGCATCAACATCTGCTCATCCTTCAGTAGGCCACCGGATCGCTAACTTTTCGCGCCCATCATCGACGTGGTCGCGGTGCAGCCAGCCGAGCAGGTCGGATGGTGCTAGCTCTGTCGTGCGAGCGCGGTAGTGGCACTCGGGCAGCGTAGCCACCCAGATCGCGGCGGCCGAAGGGCTCTCTGAGCCGCGGCCGCGGTTTGGTTGGCCGCGTCGGGTCTGCGAGGATTGCCATCACATGGAGGGGAGTATTCCTTCGCAGCGGTGTCGTCATCACGGCTCTTGGTCAGTGTTCCGGCGACCACTCCCGGCGCCGCTGGCTCAGCTGGAACGCTGAGCGGAAGAGACCTCCGGAGTACGACCTTGGCACCGTGCGCGGCGTCGCACGCCAACAAGCTCTCCGGAAGGTCGCGCGTTCTGATGGATGTTCCCACCTGGCTCTGGTGGACCACTGTCCTGCTGACGACCGGTCTGCTGCTGGTCGACGTCTTGATCATCGGCAGGCGTCCGCACGAGCCCTCCATGCCCGAAGTGAGTCGCGCCCTCGGTCTGTACATCGGCGCCGCTGCGCTCTTCGGTTTGGGCGTCTTCTTCTTCGCCGGCGGGGAGTACGGCACAGAGTTCTTCGCCGGCTGGCTGACCGAGTACTCGCTGTCTATCGACAACCTGTTCATCTTCGTCATCATCATGAACAAGCTCGCCGTGCCGCGGAAGTACCAGCAGACCGCGCTCATGGTCGGCATCGTGCTGGCACTAGTGCTCCGAGGCATCTTCATCGCGGTCGGGGCGGCGGCGATCAACAACTTCAGCTGGGTCTTCTACCTGTTCGGGGCGTTCTTGATCTACACGGCGATCAAGCTCGCCAGGGAAGGCAACGAGGACGAGGACGACTTCGAGGAGAGCCGACTCGTCCGTTGGGTCCAGAAGCGCTTCCCAGCCACGACCGAGTACGACGGCACGAAGCTGTTCACGAAGGAGAACGGCGAGCGCCTGATGACGCCGATGTTCATCGTGATCATCGCGTTGGGCACCACCGACTTGCTGTTCGCCTTGGATTCCATCCCGGCGATCTACGGCCTCACCGAGGAGCCGTACCTCGTGTTCACCGCGAACGTGTTCGCGTTGATGGGTCTACGACAGCTGTATTTCCTCATCGGCGGGCTGCTTCAGCGCCTCGTCTACCTGTCGTACGGGTTGGCGGTCCTGCTCGGTTTCATCGGCGTCAAGCTGGTCCTGCACGCAATGCACGAGAACGAGCTGGCCTTCGTCAACGGCGGCGAGCCCATCGAATGGGCTCCGGAGATCCCGATCTGGCTGTCGCTGATCGCCATCCTCGCGATTCTCGCTCTCACTACCGGCGCGAGCCTGCTGTCGCCACGTGGCCGCGAGATCGCCCTAGGAGGGGACGACGCCGAGGGGCCAGACGCGTCAACACGCGACAACGCGTCGACCGAGGAGAGTGTCGACGACTCCGGGTCCCAGGCTCATCGGATCCGACAAGTCCCCGATCCCACGGTGTCGGCTCGAGACGACACCTCGTGACCACTCAGGGGTCGGTGAGAAACCGGCCGGCCGCCACCAACGTGGCGAGCCGCTCAGGGGCAAGCGGAGCGTCCTCGATGAGACCGCCAACCTCCGGGGCGTGGAGCATGACGTTCTCGCCGGTCACGAAGCCGACGTGGAAGACGCTTCCGTCGTCGCGGGCGAAGAAATAGAGGTCGCCTGCTCGCACGCTTGCGAGATCCACCGCCTTGGCCGCGTCTGCCTGCGCGGAGGCGTCCCGAGGGACGATCACTCCAGCTTGCCGGTATGAGTAGTGGACGAGCCCCGAGCAGTCGAGCCCCGCGGGCGATAGGCCCCCCCACAGATAGCGCACGCCGACGAGCGTTCGCGCCTCCTCCAGGACGGCTGCCCGGTCCTGTGAGACCGGGCCGACCGGAGGTCGCGGCGTTGGCGCCTCGTTGTCTTCGAGGTGCGCGCGCCGCACCCAGCCGACGTACCCGGCATCACCGTCAGCGGGGTTGGGCTGCCAGGGTGCCGCCACTCGCAACCAGTCCCCGGCCTCCTCGACGACGGTGACCGGCTCACCCGCGAGGAGCTGTGTCAAGGTGCGGCCGTGCAGTCCACGATGGAGCTCCGTGTCCAGGCAAACGAGCCAGGCAGCCACGTCGGGGTTGTCGGCCACCGCGGGTGCATCCACCTCTCGAGGTGCATCAGGAGATGTCCACACGGTGGCAACATCGACGCAGGCGCGCGCAGTCCTCACAGCAACCCCTCGATGCCGAGACCCGGCGAGTCCGGCAGCGTCACCGTGCCCGCCTGGTAGCCGATACCCCCAAGCACCGGAGAGGCGGCCAACCACCAAGCTGCATCCAGGTCGCTGACAGCGGTGGTCGGGTGAGCAGCCACCAGGCTGGCGGCGGCGCCGACACCGACCGGGCCTTCCATCATCGAGCCGACGATCGTGCCGACTCCGTGCGCCGACGCGAGCGCGAGCATCGCCCGGGCGGTTGAGAGGCCTCCACACTTCGCCAGCTTGACGTTGACGAGGTCAGCTGCGCCTCGCTCGATCACAGTCGACAGGTCGCGCAGTCCGAACACGGACTCGTCTGCCATCACGGGGGTATCGACGCTCGCAGTGATGCGAGTCAGACCGTCGAGGTCGTGCGCTGGCACAGGTTGCTCGACGAACTCGACGTCCGCTCCTGCATCCTCGAGTGACCGGATCGCCGTGATGGCCTGCCGCGCAGTCCAGCCCTGGTTGGCATCCAGCCGGATCCGAGCCTTGGGGCCGACTGCGTCGCGAACCGCCCGGACGCGCGCGACATCGGCGTCGGCGTCGGCGTCGGTCCCGACCTTCAGCTTGAGGACAGTGAACCCGTCCTTCATGCGCTCGGTCGCATCAGCGACGAGGCTCTCCTCATCTCCGGCGGAGACGGTGACGTCCGTGGGTACGTCGTGCCGGCTGCTGCCAAGCAAGCGGGGGAGTGATACGCCGAGTCGTCGGGCGGCGAGGTCGTGGAGGGCGACATCGAGCGCCGCCTTGGCGCCGTGGTTCGCGACAACCGCGGTCTCTACGGCGCGGAGCAGGTCGGCGAGGTC
>JAABUS010006352.1_pt1 | contig 14447 bp, 14 predicted proteins | sample 5560161 | NCBI WGS metagenome assembly JAABUS01 (sample SAMN10711885, study PRJNA513376) | rock metagenome | isolation source: Antarctica rocks | place: Antarctica: Victoria Land, Trio Nunatak nord | collected 2016-01-04 | reverse complement strand
GACGGCCGGTTCGAGCTCTACTCGCGGGTCAACATCGGCATCGCCGTCGCGGGGCAAGACGCGCTGGTCGTCCCGACGATCTTCGACGCCGACACCAAGTCGCTCGGCCGGATCGCGCGCGACGCGCGCGCGCTCGCCGAGCGCGTGCGGGCCGGGAAGATCAGCCCGCCCGAGGTGTCGTCGGGCACGTTCAGCATCTCCAACCTCGGCATGTTCGGGATCAAGCGCTTCACGGCGGTCATCAACCCGCCCCAGGCCGCCATCCTCGCGGTTGGGGAGATGACGCCGCGGCCCGTGGTGCGCGACGGCGAGATCGTGGTGCGCCCGATCATGGAGCTCACGCTCAGCTGCGACCACCGCATCCTCTACGGCGCCGACGCCGCGCAGTTCCTCGGGCGCATCCGCGAGCGCCTGGAGAACCCGCTCAGCCTCGCGTTGTAGCTCCGCCGGTCATCCGGACGGCGGTCTGACCGCGAGTCCGACATCCATGTCGTCCTAGACCGGGCTTGCGCCCTAATTTGGCCGCATGTCCGCGTCGCGCGCCACGCGCACGGGTCGGCGGTCCGTCTCCACGAGCAGGCAGAGCCAGCGGCGCGGGTCGGGCCCGGGCACGCAGGCGCGGAAGACGTCGTCCGCGTAGGTGCGGGCGTCGATCCGGCCGAGGCCCGGCGCGAACTCGGTCGCGTGGGTCTCCACGTACGCGCGCGTCGCCGCGACGACCGCCGCCGCGTCGTCATCCCGGGCGGCGACGGCGGGCCGGTGCGCGATGCCGGCCACGAGGATCGTCAGCGCGAGCGCCCCGATCAGCGCCGTGCCCGCGTAGTCGGCCGCAATCGGGCGCGGCAGGTCCGGGCGCCGGCGCCGCAGCCGGCCGCCCGCGAGCGGCGCCGCGACGGCGACCAGCGCGAGGTTGGCGAAGCCCGCCAGCAGCGTCCCGCCGGCCAGGCCGGGCGGCGTCCAGCCGTAGGGCGGGAGCGTCGTGATGAGGATCCCGTCCAGCGCCGTGAAGCCGAAGAAGGCCGGCCACAGCCAGGCGCCGCGCATGCGCCAGCGCAGTCGCGTGGGCCAGAGCCGCTCCACCCGCTCGGAGTCCTGCACCCCTCGGAGGGTAACCTTCGCGCGGAGACGGCAAGACTCGCAGCGGCGATCCCGCGCGGGCGGCCAGCACCATGGGCGCGCCGGCGGATCCCGGACCGCCCGACGAGGAAAGGGTGATTGCGCCACATGGCGACCGAAGCGGCTCGTACTGACGAAGGTGATGTCGCCGCCGGCGAAGCCGGCGAGCACCTGACGAGCGAGGATCGCATCGGCCTCCTGCGCGCGATGCTCTCGATGCGGGGCATCGAGGAGCGCGCGATGATGCTCTACCGCCAGGGCAAGGTGCCCGGCTCCTTCTACGACGGGTTCGGCCAGGAGGCCGTCTCCGCCGGACCGGCGTGGGCGATGCACGGCCACGACCGGCTCTGCGTCCTGCATCGCGACCTCGCCGCGCACGTGATCCGCGGCGTGACGCCCGAGCGCATCTTCGGCCAGTACATGGGCCGCGCGGGCGGCGTCACCGGCGGCCGCGACGGCAACGTGCACTTCGGCGAGCGGCGCGTCGGCTGCGTCGGCATGGTCTCGATGCTGCCCGACATGATGCTGGTCGCCGCCGGGCTCGCGATGGCGTTCAAGCTGCGCGGCGAGGCGCGCGCGGCGCTGACCTGGTTCGGCGACGGCTCCACCTCGCGCGGCGACTTCCACGAGGCGATGAACTGGGCCGGCGTGCAGAAGCTGCCGGTCATCTTCATCCTCGAGAACAACCAGTACGCGTACTCGACGCCGACCGACTCCCAGTTCGCGGTCGACCCGGTTGAGCGCGCGGCGGCCTACGGCTTCCCGGGCGTGAGCGTCGACGGCAACGATGTCGAGGCGATGTTCGAGGCGACGCGCCGGGCGCGCGCACGGGCGATCGCGGGCGACGGCCCGACGATGATCGAGGCCGTGACCATGCGCATGCACGGCCACGCCGCGCACGACGACATGAAGTACGTCCCGGCGGAGCAGATCGAGGAGTGGCGGCGCAAGGATCCGATCGACCGCCAGGTGCGGCGGGTGGAGGCGCTCGGCGCCGACGTCGCCGCGCTGCGCGAGGAGGTCAAGGCCGAGATCGACGCCGCCGTCGAGCAGGCGCTCGCCATGCCGATGCCCGACGGCGAGACCGCCACCGAGCGCGTGTTCGCCGACGAGCCGGCGCTGCTCGAGGACGGCGCCTCGCGCTGGAGCGGTTTCTAGCCATGCCGACGATGACCTACCTGCAGGCGATCTCCGACGGAATGCGCCAGGAGATGCGGGCCGACGAGCGGGTGTTCGTGATGGGCGAGGACGTCGGCGTCTTCGGCGGGGCGTTCAAGGTGACCGACGGCTTCATCGACGAGTTCGGGCCGCAGCGCGTGATCGACACGCCCCTGGCCGAGTCGGCGATCATCGGCACCGCCGTCGGCGCCGCCGTGGAGGGCCTGCGCCCGATCGCCGAGATGCAGTTCTCCGACTTCGTCTCCTGCGGCTTCGACCAGCTGGTCAACGTCGCCGGCAAGATGTTCTACCGCCAGGGCCTGAGCGTGAACATCACCGTCCGGCTCCCGTCCGGCGGCGGTTTCTCCGGCGGACCGTTCCACTCGCAGAACCCCGAGGCGTGGTTCATGCACGCGCCCGGCCTGAAGGTCGTGGCGCCGTCGACGGCGGAGGACGCGAAGGGACTCCTGATCAAGGCCGTGCGCGATCCCAACCCGGTCATCTTCATGGAGCACAAGCACCTCTACCGGCGCGTCAAGGGCGAGGTGCCCGAGGGCAGCTACGAGACCGACTTCCGCGCCCGGGTGGCGCGCGAGGGGACCGACCTCGTCGTGATCGCCTACGGCGCGATGGTCCACACCGCGCTCGAGGCGACGGCCGACCTCGACGGCGCGTCGGTCGAGGTGCTCGACTTGCGCTCGCTCGTGCCGCTCGACGAGGCGGCGATCCTCGCCAGCGTGCGCAAGTGCTCCAAGGTCGTCGTGGTGGACGAGGCCAACCAGATGTGCGCCGCGGGCGCCCAGGTGTCCGCGCTGATCGCCGAGCACGCGTGGGAGGACCTCGACGGGCCGGTCGTCCGCGTCGCGACGCCGGACGTGCCGATTCCGTTCTCCCCCACGCTCGAGCAGGCGGTGCTGCCGCAGGTCGACGACGTGAGAGAGGCGGTGAGGGAGCTTCTTGCCTACTAGCCAAGGCCGGCCGGATGCCCCGCTCGTGCAGCTCGTCATGCCCCAGATGGGGGTGTCGGTCGCCGAGGGCACCGTCGTCGAGTGGAAGAAGCAGGTCGGCGACTGGGTCGAGGCCGACGAGGTCATCGCCGCCATCTCGACAGACAAGATCGACACCGACGTCGAGGCGCCCGCGGCCGGCCGGCTGCAGGAGATCCTCGTCGACGTCGGGGCGACGGTCGAGGTCGGCGCCGTGCTGGCGCTGATCGCCACCGACGCCAAGCCCGGCGAGGCGCACTCGTCGGAGGGCACGAGCGAGGCCGAGGTCGCGCTCGAGGCGCCCGGCGAGGCCGGCGAGCTTCACGGCGACACGTCCGAGGAGCACGCCGGCTCGCCCGCGCCGGCCGGTCCGGCGCGCCGCCCCGGCGGGCGGCGCTACTCGCCCGTCGTGATGCGGATGGCCGCCGAGCACGACCTCGACCTCTCGCGCATCGAGGGCACCGGCCGCGGCGGCCGGGTGCGCAAGCAGGACGTGCTCGCCCACCTGGCCAACGGCGGGCCGAGACGTGGCGAAGCCCCAAGCGGTGACGAGCGAAGCGAGGCAGGCGACCCGCCGATGCACATCGAGTCGCCCTACCGGCCCGACGAGCCGGCGCCGGCGCGCAAGCGCGCGCCGCGGTTCGGCGCGCCCGAGGCGGCTCCGGCGACCGGCCCGGCGCCGCTGTCGCGCATGCGCCAGTCGATCGGGCGCGCGATGGTCGAGTCGCTGCGGACCGCGGCGACCTGCACGACGATCGTCGAGGCCGACCTGACCCGCGTGGACGCGGCCCGCCGCGCCCTCGGGCTGACCTACCTCCCGGTGATCGCCCGCGCGACGATCGAGACGCTGCGCGAGTTCCCGGCGCTCAACGCGACGCTCGAGGGCGAGACGCTGACGACGTACGAGGGCGTGCACCTCGGCGTCGCGGTCTCGCTCGACGACACCGAGGGGGGCGGCCTGATCGTGCCGGTCATCCGCGACGCGCAGGAGCTCTCGGTGGAGGGCCTCGCGGCGCGGATCAAGGACCTCGCCGTGCGGGCGCGCGACAACGCGCTCACGCCCGACGAGGTGCGCGGCGGCTCGTTCACGATCACCAACCCGGGCGGCTACGGCTCGATCATCGGCACGCCGGTGATCAACCAGCCGCAGGTGGCGATCCTCGACACCGAGGCGGTCGTCAAGCGCCCGGTCGTGATCACCGACGAGCTCGGCAACGACGCGATCGCGATCCGGCAGATGACCTACCTGTGCATGAGCTGGGACCACCGGGCGCTCGACGGTGCGCTGGCGGCCCGGTTCCTGAGCGCGCTGGCCGATCGGCTGGAGGCCTGGCCGGTCGACTAGTCGGGGCCGCGTAGCATGGGAACCGCGATGCGCGAGCTGTGGACCTGCCACCTCGGAACGGTCGAGTACCGCGAGGCCGTCGCGCTGCAGGAGTCGCTGCGCGCGCAGGTCGTCGCCGGCGAGTTGCCCGACCTCCTGCTGCTGCTCGAGCACCCTGCGGTCTACACGCTCGGCCGCCGCTCGAGCGCCGGCGACCTGCCGTTCGGCGAGGACTTCTGGCGCGCGCGCGGGATCGACGTCGTGCAGACCCAGCGCGGCGGCAAGCTCACCTACCACGGGCCGGGCCAGCTGGTCGGCTACCCGATCATGCACGCGGCCGACGTGATCGCGTTCCTGCGCACGATGGAGCGGGCGATCGTCGCCGCCCTCGCGGAGGAGGGGATCGCCGCCCGCGGTCGCGACCACGAGGGGCCGGCCTACACCGGCGTGTGGGTCGACGAGCGCAAGATCGCCTCGATCGGCGTCCACCTCTCCAAGGGCGTGACCGCGCACGGCTTCGCGATCAACGTCGACAACGACGTCGAGCCGTTCCACCAGGTCACCGCGTGCGGGCTGCCGGACGTCCGCATGACGTCGGTGTCGCTGGAGACCGGCCGCCAGGGCTGCTTCGACTGCGTGCGCAAGCGGACGGCGTTCGCGTACGCCCGGGCCCACGGGATGCGCCAGCGCCTGGTCAGCCCGGAGCGCCTCGGCCGCTCGGTACCCTCCATGGCGTGAGCACCACCCCGGTCCGGCTGCACGTGACGCGCTCCCGCGCGAACCCGGCCGGGATGGACGTCACGAAGATCCTCGGGACCGACACCGAGCCGTTCCGGGGCCGCAAGCCGCCGTGGTTCAAGGTCCCGCCGCCCGGGGGGGCGAAGTACCGCGAGCTGACCGAGCTGATCCGCTCGGAGGAGCTGCACACGGTCTGCCAGGAGGCCGCCTGCCCGAACGTCGGAGAGTGCTGGGAGCGCGGCACCGCGACGTTCATGATCCTCGGCGACACCTGCACCCGCCGCTGCGGATTCTGCAACGTCAAGACCGGCAAGCCGACCTGGAACGACCCACTCGAGCCGCTGCGCGTCGCGCGCTCGGTGGCGAAGATGGGCCTGCGCCACGCGGTCATCACGTCGGTCGACCGCGACGACCTGCCCGACTACGGCGCGGCCGTCTGGTGCGGGGTGATCCGCTCGATCCGGATGCAGGCGCCGTGGTGCAAGGTCGAGTGCCTGACGCCCGACTTCCGCGGCGAGGAGATGCCGCTCGCCAAGGTGATCGCCGAGCGCCCCGACGTGTTCAACCACAACGTCGAGGTCGTGCCGCGGCTCTACCCGGTCGCGCGGCGCGGCTCGCGCTGGGAGCGCTCCCTGCGCGTGCTGGCCAACGCGAAGGCGCTCGGCGGCGACGAGGTCACCACCAAGTCGGGCCTGATGGTCGGGCTGTCGGAGACCCACGAGGAGATGGTCGACGCGTTCGGCCAGCTGCGCGAGCAGGGCGTGCAGGTGCTCACCGTCGGGCAGTACCTGCGGCCGACCGAGCGCCACCTGCCGGTCGTGCGCTACTGGCATCCCGACGAGTTCAAGGCGCTCGAGGACGCCGCCTACGCGCTGGGCTTCGACCACATCGCCGCCGGCCCGCTGGTGCGCTCCAGCTACCACGCGGATCAACATGTTCCGCAGGACCTCCCGGGCACCGGGCCGCTCGCCGCCGCCGAGGCTGAGCGAGGTGGGCCAGCGCAGGACCTCCCTGGCACCGGGCCGCTCGCCGCCGCGTGACCCGCGCGCTGCTCGCCCTGCTCGCCGTGCTGGCCCTGGCGGGCTGCGGCGGGAGCGACGAGCCGCAGGCCACCGGCAGGGAGATCGCGCTCGCCGAGGCGCTGCAGCGGGGCGGCGTCGTGCTGGTCATGCGCCACGCCAAGACGGAGACGGCGACCGACGAGGTCGAGGTGCTCGGCGACTGCTCCCGCCAGCGCAGCCTGTCCGACGAGGGGCGCGCGCAGGCACGCCGGATCGGCCGCGACGTCAAGGCGCTCGGCGTGCCGGTGCGGGCCGTGCTCGCGAGCCCGCTGTGCCGCGCGAAGGAGACCGCCGATCTCGCGTTCGGTCACAGCACGCCCAGCAAGGTCCTCGTCTCTCCCGGCGTCACGGGCCCCGTCACCGACGACGACCGGCGGATCGCCAAGCTGCGCGGGATGACCTCCGCGCCCGCCGGCGAGGCGACCGTGCTGGTCACGCACACGGGCAACGTCGGCGGCGCGTTCGACCAGAGCGTCGAGGAGGGCGACGTGCTCGTGTTCCGCGGCGGGAAGCTGCTCGGCACGGTTACGCCGGACGACTGGGCCCGGCTGAAGGCCGGGCGCTAACCGATCACGGCTCGCCCATCACGAGACCCTCGATCGTGTGCTCCTGCACGATCGGCTCGAGCTCGTCGACGAGCCGAGCGGGCAGGTGCGCCCGTGCCTCCTCGGGCAGCGTCTCGTAGTAGGCGGGGGTGAACTGCAGGTCGTGGCGCTCGGCATTGCCCGCGCCCGGCGCGTCGACGCCGACGACGAGGACGGGCCGGGCGCGCCAGGAGCGATGCGCGGTGCCGCGGTGGACGGTGAGCGCCGAGCGCGCGGAGGCGTCGCCCATGCGCGGCAGCTTGCGCTGGGCGAGCTGCGCGTAGCGGGGCGCTTCGGACTTGGGCGGGAACATCCCGTGCTCGAAGTCGGCGCCGTCCTCCCATTGGGTGCCGGGCGCGATCTCGAACGGCCCCATGTCCTCGGCGACGTCGACCGTGGTCATGTTGAACGCCAGCGAGGTGAGGCGGTGCTCCTCGATCGTCTCGCGCGGCGCGGGGAAGTCCCGGTGCCACGGCTGGTCGAAGGCGCCGGGGAGCGGGACGTCGAAACCGATCTCGATGATCTCGTAGTCCGGACCGAGCACCTCGTCGCAGACGGCGTTGAGCCAGGGGTTCGTGGCGATCTCGGCGAAGCCGCGCAGGCGCTCGGGGTGGATCTCCACGTAGTAGCGCCGCGGGCCGCGGCCCAGGGCGCCGTTGGGCTGCCGCAGCGCCTCGCCGTACAGGACGCCGAGGTCCTCGGAGAGCCGCTCGGCCCACTCGCGGCTGAACGCGCCCTTCTGGCCGATGACGCCGTCGGTGTAGAGCGCTTCCTTCGCGCCGGTCGCGTCGATGGTCGACATGCTGTTCATCCTTCCCCTGGAAGCCGCTGGCGGCGGCTCAGATATGTCTGAATGAGAACGACGACGATCAGGAACGCTCCGCTGACCACCGCCTGGTACGACGAGCTGAGCCCTCCCACCTGGTTGATGAGGTTCTGGATCACCCCGAGCAGCAGCACGCCGGCGAGCGTCCCGGTCAGCGCGCCCGCGCCGCCCGACAGCAGCGTGCCGCCGATGACGACCGCGGCGATGGCGTCGAGCTCGAGCCCGACGCCGACGGTCGGAACCCCGGACGACGTCCGCGCCGCGAGCAGCGCGCCGGCCAGGCCGGCGAGGAAGCCGCTGAGCGCGTAGACGAGCGTCTTGGAGCGGCGGACGGGCAGGCCCATGAGCAGCGACGCGCTCTCGGAGCCGCCGATCGCGAACAGCGACTGGCCGAAGCGGGTGCGGCGCAGCACCACCACGCCGGCGACGAGCGCCACGAGCGTGATCAGGATCGGCACGCGGATGCCGAGCAGGTCGCCCTGCCCGAGCCAGGCGAACGCCGAGTCGCGGTCGATCAGGTAGGTCTTCGCCCCCTCGTCGGTGAGCGAGAGCAGCAGGCCGCGTGCGCCGAGCAGGCCGGCCAGCGTGACGATGAACGCGGCGAGCCCGACGCGGGCGATCAGGAGGCCCTGGACCACGCCGATCCCGGTGCAGACGACGAGCGGCGTGAGCAGCGCGACGAGGAACCCGTGCTGCGCGCCCCAGCCCGCCAGCACGCCGCCGAGCGCGAACACCGAGCCGACCGAGAGGTCGATCCCGCCGCTGATGATCACGAACGTCATCCCGAACGCCACCAGCGCGACGAACGCGTTGTTGATCGCGATGTTCTTCAGGTTCTCCGCGGTGCCGAACGTGCCGAAGGCCAGCGCACCGACGACCGCCACGACCACGAGCACGATCAGGGCGCCGTTGCGCTGGAACAGCCGCGCGAGCCGGTCCGCGCGGTCGGGCGCCTCGACGTCGGGCCGCTGGCCGGCGCGCTGCGGGCCGACCGCGGCGGCGGCGTCCTGCCCGCTCATCGCACGGCCTCCCGGCGCTGGATCGCGACGGCGAGCACGATGATCGCCGCGAGCACCATCTGCGCGGTCGAGTCGGGCACGTCGTTGCTGATCAGCGTCGACCGGATGAGCTGGATCAGCAGCGCGCCCGCCAGCGTGCCGAGGATCCGCACCTTGCCGCCCGACAACGGCGTGCCGCCCACCACGACGGCCGTGATCGCGCTCAGCTCGATGAGCAGGCCGATCGCCGAGGGATCGGACGCCTGCAGCCGCGCGGTCTGCATGATCCCGGCGACGGCGGCGAGGACGCCGCTGATGACGTAGACCGTCACGAGCGTCCGCTTGACGGGCAGGCCCGCCAGGAACGCCGCCGTGCGGTTGCCGCCCACGGCCACCACGTGGCGCCCGAACGTGGAGCGCCGCATCACGAACGCGAGGATCAGCGCGACGGCGGCCGCCATGATGACGAGGATCGGGACGCCGGCCACCGAGTCCTCCCCCACCGACAGCAGCGTCGGGTTGCGGATGTCCTTGAGCTGCCCGTCGGCGAACACGAGGGCGAGCCCGCGGCCGGCGACGAACAGCGCGAGCGTCGCGACGATGGGCTGAATCCCGGCGAACGCCACGAGCCCGCCGTTGACGATGCCGCACGCGGCACCCGCGGCGACGGCCACGGCGACCGCCGGCAGCGGGCCGTACCCGAGCCACAAGGGGATGACCGCCGCCGCGACCGCCATCACGGCGCCGACCGAGAGGTCGATGCCCTCCGTGCCGATGACCAGCGCCATCCCCAGCGCGACCACCATGACCGGCGCCACCTGCACGAGCTGCGTCCGCAGGTTCGTGAGCGTCACGAAGTTGTCCGTGAGCGCCAGGTTGACCAGGACGAGGGCAAGCAGCGCGACGTACACCCCGCCGTCACGCAGCCACGTGGGAGCGGCCGAGCGCGGGGGCGTGCCGGGGACGGCGGCCGCGTCAGCCATCGGAGCGCTCCTGACCGCCGGCGAGCGCCGCCATCAACGGCTCCTCCGCGACGTCGTCCCCCTCGAGCACGTCGACCACCGCGCCCTCGCGCAGGACGACGACGGAGTCCGACCCTTCGAGCACCTCCTCGAGCTCCGAGGAGATCAGCAGCACCGCGAGCCCCTGGCCGGCCAGCTCGTCGATCAGCCCCTGGACCTCGGCCTTCGCGCCGACGTCGATGCCGCGCGTGGGCTCGTCCAGGATCAGCACCTTGGGCGAGAGGCACAGCCAGCGGGCGAGCAGGACCTTCTGCTGGTTGCCGCCCGACAGCTCGCCGACCGGCTGGCGCGGGCTGGAAGCCTTGATCCGCAGGCGCTTGATGAAGGTCTCCACGAGCTCGTCCTGCGCCTTCTCGGACACGAGCCCGGCGCGCGACAGGCGCGGAAGCGCGGCGAGCACGATGTTCTCCCGTACCGACAGGTGCGGGATGACGCCCTCCACCTTGCGGTCCTCGGGGATCATCGCGATCCCGGCGCGGATCGCGGCGGGCGGGCTGCCGGACTTCACCCGCCGGCCGTCGACCAGGACCTCGCCGCCGTCGAGCGGCTGCGCCCCGGCGAGCGCCTTGGCGGTCTCGGAGCGCCCGGCGCCGAGGAGGCCGCCCAGGCCGACGACCTCGCCGGCGCGGATCGCGAGCGAGATGTCGTGCAGGACGTGCCGGCGGCGCAGCCCGCGCGCCTCGATCACCGGCGCCCCGTCGGCGACGGAGTGGCCGTCGCCGAACTCCGTGACGCCGCGCTCGCGCACCTCGGCGACCTCACGCCCGAGCATGAGCGCGACCAGCCGGATGCGCGTCAGCTCGGCGACGTCGCCGGTGTGGACCAGCTTGCCGTCGCGCAGCACGGTCACGCGGTCGCAGATGCGGAACAGCTCGTGGAGCTTGTGCGAGACGTAGACGATGCCGACGCCCTGCTCGCGCAGCGTGGTGATCGTCCGGAAGAGGATGTCGACCTCGCGCGGCTCCAGCGACGACGTCGGCTCGTCCATGATCACCACGCGCGCGTCGATCGAAACCGCGCGCGCGATCGCCACCATCTGCTGCACGCCGACGCCCAGCGTGCGCAGCGGCAGCGACGGATCGACGTCCACGCCGTAGCGCGTGAGCAGCTCGTCCGCGTCGCGCTCCATGCGGCCGCTGTCGATCAGCCCGAGCCGGCCGCGCGGCTCGCGCCCGAGGAAGATGTTCTGGGCCACGCTCATGAGCGGGACCAGGTTCACCTCCTGGAAGATGGTCGAGACGCCGGCGGCCTGGGCCTCCCGCGGGCCTGAGAACGCCACGGTCGCGCCCTCGTAGCGGACCTCGCCGCCGTCCGGCGGGTGCACGCCGGTCATGACCTTGATCAGCGTCGACTTGCCGGCGCCGTTCTCGCCCACGAGCGCGTGCACCTCCCCGCGCGCCAGCGCGAACGACACCGCGTCGAGGGCGACGACGCCGGGCCAGCGCTTGCTCACCGCGCGCGCCTCGAGCACGGGGGCGCCGGCGTCGGCGCTTCCGTGCTCGAGGGACTCGCTCATGCGGGAGAGGTTCGGGCGGGCTGGCTTGGACTCAGTACGCGGACGCGACCGACGCCTCGGCGTTGGACTCGTCGTACTGCTTGTCGGAGATGATGACGTTGTCGGCGATGCCCTTGCCCGCCATGAAGTCGGCCGCCGTCTTGAAGGCGAGCGGGCCGAAGCGCGGGTTGGACTCGATCACGGCGTTGATCTTGCCGTCGACGATCGCCTGGACCGCGTTGCGCGTGCCGTCGACGGAGACGACCTTGACGTCCTCGCCGGGCTTCTTGCCCGCGCTGCGGATGGCGACGATCGCGCCGAGCGCCATCTCGTCGTTCTCGGCGTAGACGGCGTCGATCTCGGGGTGCGACTGGAGCAGGTTCTCCATCACCGCCTGGCCCTTGTCGCGGGCGAACTCGCCGGTCTGCTGGGCGACGACCTCGATCCCGGGCGCCTTGGCCTTGGCCTGATCGACGAAGCCCTTGGTGCGGTCGGTCGTGACGTTGTTGCCCGAGGAGCCGAGCAGGATGGCGACCTTCGCCTTGCCGCCGGTCGCCTTGATCATCGCATCGGCGGCACGCTTGCCCTGCTCGACGAAGTCCGAGCCGATGAACGTGAGCCAGTTGTCGCACGCCTTGCCGGAGACCTTGCGGTCGATCGTGATCACCGGGACGCCCTTCTGCTTGGCCGCGTCGAACGCCGGCTCGAGGCCCTCGGAGTTCAAGGGCGCGACGATCAGGACCTGCGCGCCCTGGGCGAGCATGTCCTGGATGTCGGAGATCTGCTTGGGCAGCTGCGAGTTGGCGTTCGTGGTCAGCAGCTTCTTGACCCCGACGCTGCTCGCCTCGTCCTTGATGGACTGCGTCTCGGCGATCCGGAACGGGTTCGCCTCCTTCTCGGACTGCGAGAAGCCGACGACGGCGTCGGAGAGGGCGACCTTCTTCGCGCCGTACTGGTCGAGCGTGCACTTGCCCTCGCCGGTCTCCTTGACCTGCTGCTGCGTGTCGGCATCCCCGCCGTCCTGCGCAGCAGACGGAGCGCTGGACGTGTCCTCCTCCTTGCCGCAGGCGCCCAGCGCCAGCGCGGCCGCCGTCAGGATCACCGGCAGACCAGCGGTACGTGTCCGCATCATTCGCTGCACCCTCTCCTCACTGAATACCGGCCCCAATCCCCCGGAGGCGGATCGACGATCGTGGCGGTCGCCACCGACCCGAAGCAGATCACTTCGATCCAAAGTTGTCAAGATCGACCATTCTCGGTCAGGGTCAGTCAGGCTAGACCGGCGCCACGTCGGCCGGCGCACCGGCCAGATGCACCTCCACGCCGGCGCCCGCGATGCCCGCGAGCTCTTCTGCGTCCGCCCGCGGATCCGTGATCAGGTGGGCCATGCGGTCCAGCGGCACGGTCTGCGCCATCGTGTCGCGGCCGATCTTGGTGTAGTCGGCGAGGACGACCACCTCCTGGGCGGCCGCGGCGAGCGCGCGATCGACGTTGGCCACGACGAGGCTGGGCGTCGTCAGCCCGCGCTCGGCGGTCATGCCGTTGCCCGAGATGAACGCCCGCGCGGTCCGGAGCCGGGAGAGCGACTGCTCGGCGGCGCTGCCGACCAGCGCGTGGATCGAGCCGCGCAGCGTCCCGCCCGTGACGACGACGTCGACGCCCGGCGCACGCACGAGCGCCTCCGCCACGAGCAGTGAGTTGGTCACCACGGTGAGGTCGTGGAAGCGCAGCAGGCGCTTGGCCAGCGCCTGCGTCGTCGTGCCTGCGCCCAGGACGATCGCGTCGCCGGCGGCGATCATGCCGAGCGCGACCTCGGCGATCGCCTGCTTCTCAGGGGCGGCGACGTGCGCCTTCTCGGCGTAGGACGGCTCGTGCAGCGGACTGCCGTGCAGCACGGCACCGCCGTGCCGGCGGCTGAGCAGCCCTTCCTCCTCGAGCGCGCGCAGGTCGCGGCGGGCGGTGACCTCCGAGCTCTCGGTCAGCTCGATCAGCTCGCGCAGCGACGCGGAGCCGTGGGTCCTGAGGTGGTCCAGGATCCGGCGGCGGCGCTCTGCGGCGAACACGGGACCAACCCTAACCGGCCGGCCCACCTGTTTCGACGCCATTCGACCTCCGAGAACGATCAAGCTTGGTCCAGAACCGGTCACATACGCTACAAGTGCGGTCAACCGACGCCCAAGTGATCGGGCGGCGGCATGCCCTCTGCCCCAGCCCGGGTCGGTCGAGCGACCAGCGGGTACGGTTGCGACCGGTGTTCCCGCTCAAGGACAACGTCCCGACGCTCAGGTTCCCGGCGGTCACGGTGACGCTCATCGCGCTCAACGTGATCGCCTACTTCTTCTGGCAGAAGGGCGGGCTCGCGCTCGGGAGCCCTTCGAACCAGGACTATCTCTGCCACCTCGTCGACTACGCGGAGATCCCGTACGAGATCACGCATCCGGGCGACCAGGTGGGAGACCCGTCGTGCGGGGCGCCGACGGCGCCCACCTGGCTGACGCTGTTCACGTCGATGTTCATGCACGGCGGGCTGCTGCACCTCGGCGGCAACATGCTGTTCCTGTGGATCTTCGGCAACAACGTCGAGGACTCGATGGGCCGGGTGAAGTTCCTGCTCTTCTACCTGCTGGGCGGGCTCGCCGCGACCGCGCTGCAGGTGGCCGTCGGGCCCGACTCGCAGATCCCGAACGTGGGCGCGTCGGGCGCGATCGCGGGCGTGCTGGGCGGCTACCTGATCCTGTTCCCGCGCGCCCGCGTGATCACGGTGATCTTCATCGTCTTCTTCTTCACGATCCTCGAGCTGCCGGCGCTGCTGATCCTCGGCTTCTGGTTCGTGCAGCAGGTGCTGTTCGGCTACTTCGACCTCAACTCGGCAGGCGAGGGCGGCGGCGTGGCGTACTTCGCCCACGTCGGCGGCTTCGCGTTCGGGCTGCTCGCGATAAAGCTGTTCGCCGACGAGCGCAAGCGGCGCGGGCAGACCGACCGGACGCGCCTGTGATGCGCCGCACCGTCGTGCTGCGCATCGCGCTGGGGTTCGTCGCGGCCTTCGCCTTCCTCACGCTGTTCGTCCTGTTCGCCGAGGGTCCCGACGTACTCGTGGCGCTGTCGCTCGTGGTGCTCGGGATGCTCGCGTTCGGCGTGA
>JAABUS010006351.1_pt1 | contig 14451 bp, 10 predicted proteins | sample 5560161 | NCBI WGS metagenome assembly JAABUS01 (sample SAMN10711885, study PRJNA513376) | rock metagenome | isolation source: Antarctica rocks | place: Antarctica: Victoria Land, Trio Nunatak nord | collected 2016-01-04 | reverse complement strand
GATAAAAGACAGGCATTTCCATTTCTCTGGAAAATTCTAATCCTGCTAAACGCATTTCAATTTCCAATGCTCTTTGATAAATGACTTCCTGAAAACCATTGCCCAATCTTTTGTGTACTTCCATTGCACACCCAATTATTTTCTTTGTCAAATCTTCGTATAACATAATCATGACTTTTCCTATACATAATCGAGAAATCCGTCCATCCTTTTAATCAAGGTTCAGACTTAGTATAATCAAGAAATCCTTCAATCCTTTAATCATGGTATGGTTCAGACTACCCTTTATTAAAAAACTCCCTGAAAAACAATAACTGATACCGTACTGCTTTATTCCAGTAATCCCAGTCGTGTTTTCCGGGGCGTTCAATATAATCATGAGGAATTTTAAGCTGCATCATTTTTTCGTGGGTTCTTTTGCTCATCTGGTAAATCCGGTCTTCGGTGCCGCAATCAATAATAATGGCTAATGAGTCTTTGGGGTAATTTTCAATTACATTAATGGCAGACAAATCAGTATAATATTTCTTATTCACCAAAGTGTCGCCTAATATTTTCTGCATATTATAGCCGCTTTTTATCTGGCTAACATCCAATGCCCCGCTCATACTTCCGCAGGCGCCAAAAAAGTCAGCATGCCTGAAGCCAAGAAATATACCACCCTGGCCTCCCATACTTAATCCGGTTATTGCCCTTGCTTTACGATTGGCTATTGTGCGGTAAACAGAATCGATATAAGCAGGAATTTCAACACCAACATTTGTTTCGTAACGCATGGTAAGATCAACAGGACTATCGAAATACCAACTGCCGAAAGCACCATCAGGACAAACGATCATCAGCCTGTTTTCGTCAGCAAGGTTTTGAAGATCCGGCACACGCCTTACCCAATCGCTATACCTTCCGCTATAGCCATGAAGCAAATAAACAACAGGCCAGCGATTGGAAGACCGCCGGTAATCTGAAGGCGTGATAACAACGCATTTCACGCTTTTAAACATACTGTTGCTATAAATGCTAACAGTATCTACTGCTGCTATAGAACTTTTGCATAGTAAAAGAGTTAGGATAAAGAGGAAAGAATATCTTTTCATAAGTTCGTCTGTTTTTGATAGTTTATATAAAGATAATGGGTAAGAGATAAAAAATGAATCGTCATGCTGAACTTGTTTCTCCACAGGAGTCCTTCGGACAGCATCTCCTGGCAAAACCTATGACTTGAGTTTAAAATGGTTTTTAAACCATTAACAAGCACGCCAGGAGATCCTGAAATGAATTCAGGATGACGAAGGAACTTAGGATGACCGAAAACCCTATTAATCCGGCTTCTTTTGCTGCAATGCTCTTTGCATCGAATTGTTGCCACTGCTTTGTCCCCTGCCGGTGCCCGGCGGCAGATTAAATAACTGGAAGCGGCTCGGCAATTCTTTTACAGGCCACATGCCATTGTTTTCGTTTATATCTGCAGTTTCTTTATAAGGGTCTAAACTTATAGCAGCAACCTGCTTGTCTTTAATAAAAACTTTTGTTGCCTGTTGTTCATTCTGCATCCAAATACGAACGGGAATACGTTCAACTTCTTTTGTACCATCTGTATATGTCCATTCAATAATAAGCGGCATAATCATACCACCGTTATTGCTGAAGGTAAGCTGGTAAAAATTTTTATCGATCCATTTTCGTTCATTTACCGTATCGGCAGTTTGACTTGCCAGTGCGTTTCGTGATTGCACGTTGAAGATTGAATCAGCATTAGGGTTGTAGTAATAATAATCGCGAAGAGTAGTATCGGTATCAGTGTAATATTTTATTGAAGTATCCCTGCGGTCTTTGATTACATGTATTGGTTCAAAACCTGTAGAGGGAAGCTGTGTAATGGCAACGCCGGTTTTATCCAACTTAAACCATCTTACACTATCCAATGAAATATCAACGGGATCAGTCCCGAAAAACCAGCCTCTCCAAAACCAATCAAGGTCAGTTCCGCTTGCATCTTCCATGGTGCGGAAAAGGTCGGCAGGTGTTGGATGTTTAAATGCCCAACGTCGTGCATATTCTTTAAAGGCATGATCGAAAGCTTCACGTCCCAAAATAGTTTCGCGCAAAATATTTAACCCCGTTGATGCTTTGCCATAAGCATTTGATCCTACGCTGGCAACCGCATCTCCTTTCGTCATAATCGGTTCTAACCTGTCTTTGGGCAAACGCATGTATTCAACAATTTTGTGGGCTGGTCCGCGGCTGCTGGGATAGTTAATATCAAACTCCTGCTCGGCAAGAAACTGCAGAAACGAATTTAAGCCTTCATCCATCCACCAGTATTGCCGTTCATCGCTGTTAACGATCATTGGAAAAAAGTTGTGGCCTACTTCGTGTATAATCACACTGATCATCCCGTTTTTTGTTGCCTCGCTATAGCTTCCGTCTTTTTCAGCGCGTCCACGGTTCATGGCAAGCATAGGATATTCCATACCAATAGCTGCCTCTACCGAATTAGCTACAGGATAAGGATAGGTAAAAGTGTGTTTTGAATAAACCCGGAGCGTATGCCCGATAACCTTTGTTGAGTACTTACGATATAAAGGGTAAGCCTCTTTGCCGTAATAGCTCATACACATTACTTTTTTGCCTTCAATATTTGCAGCCATCGCATCCCAAACCAACCGGCGCGAAGTATTGAATGCAAAGTCTCTTACATTTTCTGCCTCGTACACCCACGTTTTCTTTACTGTGCTTTTTGTTTTGCTTGCCTGCAATGCTTCATCAAGTGTAACCACTTCGAGAGGTTCTTTTGCTGTTTGCGCCTGCTGCCATCTTTTAAATTGTGCTGCCGTTAAAACATTTCTATAATTGCGGCACTCGCCTGTCGCAGCTACAATATGATCGGCCGGAACAGTAATGTTTACCTTGAAGTTTCCAAAGGTTAAAGCAAACTCGGCTCCGCTTGTAAATTGTAAGGTTTGCCAGCCCTGGAAATCGCTGTAAACAGCCATGCGCGGGTAAAACTGTGCAATTGAATAAAGATTATTGTTATCCTCTGCGAAGTGTTCATAACCGCCACGTCCGTAACGTGTAAGCTTATCAGGAATTTTATAATTCCAATCAAGCTTAAAAGCAAAACGCTGACCAGGGATTAAAGTAGTTGGTAGATCAATACGCATCATCGTTTGATTGATGGTATATTTTAAAGGACGGAAAGCACCATCTGTTGCCTTTGTGATATTAACGCCATAGCCCTGTAGTTTTCTCCAGGGCTCAAGGTTCGTTAATTGTGCATCTGTCATGCGGCTGTCTATACGGCTTGTGTTCGTATGATTGTTATCGCTTGAAGGGTTATGATAATTTTCATCTAACTGAAGCCAGATATAATTTAAAGGATCGGGCGAGTTGTTGAAGTAGGTAACAGTTTCAGTTCCTTTTATAACATTGTTTGGTTCATCCAGCTCAACAGAAATATTGTAATCTGCACGTTGTTGCCAGTATTTTGGTCCCGGTGCTCCGCTGGCAGTTCGGTATTCATTTGGTGTTGCCAGAAGGTAGTTTAATTCTTCAAACCGGTTTGCATGATTAGAGCCGGGATTATTTGATTGCGAATTTGCGGTAAGATAAGAAGCGAAAAAGACAACACCTAAAAATAATAATTTCTTCATCCGGTTTTAATTTTAAAACAATTCATGGCAAAGCTATTTGAAAGAGCAATTTAAAGTGCCTCTGCAAAAAAAAACTGCTAAGCACTCAGCTTTTTACAACTGATCCGCTGCCCATAATTTTTTTATCTACCGCAGCATTCCCTCTATATTTTACCGATCCGCTTCCCATGATCTTTACCTGCAGATTCTGATCTGCAAATAAATTAGCATCACCAGATCCTGCAATGGTAACTTTTGCGTTTTCGGCTTTTAAGTCACGCCCTTCATAATTTCCGCTTCCTGCCACGTTAATACTTACATCTCTTGTTTCGCCCGAAATATGAAGTGTACCGCTTCCGGTAATATTAGCATCAATACGTGGTGCGTTTACATTAAAAGTTATATCGCCGCTTCCTGTTATACTAAACCCTATTTTATTATCCGCATCAAATTTACTCTCAGTAGTTACATTTCCGCTTCCTGTAACTTCTATATCAGTAATACGGGGGGTGGTTATATAAACTCTTACAGGTTTGTCGGTATTAATATTCAGGTTGTTTTCGGTTTTAATCTCAAGCCAGTCACCATCCATTTCTGTTCTTATATAAGGAATAATATTTTCATCCGTTTCTACCTTTACACTTGTAGCGCCCGAAGCTACAATTACATCCATGTCGCCCATAACCTTTATTTTAGTTGCACTGCTTACATTTCGCACATCGCTGACTATTTTACCGTTACCATTAATTCTACGACCGCCAATGCTGAGGTTACAGGAGAAAAAAAGGACGATACAAACTGCTGAAGAAAGTTTAAGCAAATTTTTCATTGTGATTAGTTTTGGTAGCACAAGTTCCAAAATTCATTTGATAATACTCAACTTTTAAAACTAACAGATAAATACCTGTAAAAACAGGCGCACAAAATTTCAATTACCTTCGCCCTCAATTTTAACCTTAGCCAATCTATTTGTCCAGTTGCTGTTATGAGTGAAAAAATTTTAATTCTCGATTTTGGAAGCCAATATACCCAATTAATTGCACGTGCTGTTCGCGAAGCTAATGTGTATTGCGAAATCATCCCTTACTATAAACCTTTTACTTTCGATGCTTCTTTAAAAGGCATTATTCTCAGCGGCTCTCCTTTTTCAGTTAACCAGCAAAATGCACCTGCCGTAGATGTTAAAGCATTTAATAATAAGCTGCCTGTTTTAGGTATTTGCTACGGCGCTCAATTAGCAGCAAAGCAATTTGGAGGAACGGTTGAAAAAAGTAACAAACGTGAATACGGCAGGGCACAATTAAAGATCGAGAAAGAGGATATTTTATTCGAAAGTATATCAAGCCGCTCGCAAGTATGGATGAGCCATGGAGATTCAATTCTTGCACTGCCTGAAAACTTTGAGATATTAGCTACTACCGAAAGTATTCCCATTGCAGCATTCAGCAAAAAGGCAGATGAAGGGCTGCCATTACATGCACTCCAATTTCACCCCGAAGTTTATCATACAACAGAAGGAAAAAAGATCATCTATAATTTTCTGGTAAACGTATGCGGTTGCTCTCAGGATTGGACTCCGGCAGCTTTTGTACATGAAGCCATCGAAAAAATACAAGCTCAGGTTAAAGACGGACACGTAATAATGGCTTTAAGCGGTGGTGTAGACAGCACCGTGGCCGCAACATTAATTAGCCGTGCAATAGGTGACCGGCTTCATGGAATTTTTGTTGACAATGGCGTATTAAGAAAGGACGAATTTGAACAGGTATTAGAAACTTATAAAGAGATCGGGCTGAACGTAAAAGGTGTTGACAGAAAACAACTTTTTTATGATGCCCTGAAAGGCAAAGCCGATCCAGAAGAAAAAAGAAAAACAATCGGCGGGTTATTTATAGATGTATTTCAGCACGAAGCTTCTGAAATAAAGGGCATTGATTTTTTGGGACAGGGAACGATATATCCTGATGTGATTGAAAGCATAAGTGTGCATGGTCCTTCAGCTACAATAAAGTCGCACCACAATGTTGGTGGCTTGCCAGAGAAGATGCATTTGCAATTGATAGAGCCGCTTAAGTATTTGTTTAAAGATGAAGTACGTAAGGTTGGTTTAGAATTAGATATTCCGCACGAACAATTATTTCGTCATCCTTTTCCCGGTCCCGGCTTAGCCATTCGTATTTTAGGCGAAATAACAGAAGAGAAGGTAAAACTGCTGCAACAGGCCGACGACATTTATGTGCGTGGTTTAAAGGAGCATAAGCTGTATTCTTCAATATGGCAGGCAGGTTCAATTTTATTGCCCATTAAAAGCGTTGGCGTTATGGGCGATGAAAGAACTTACGAACATACGCTTGCTTTACGGGCCGTTACATCTGTAGATGGTATGACAGCAGACTGGGCACATTTACCTTACGAATTTCTCGCTCATATCTCTAACGAGATCATTAATAATGTAAGAGGTATTAACAGGGTTGTTTACGATATCAGCAGCAAGCCGCCATCAACTATTGAGTGGGAGTAGGCATTATATTTGTAAATAGCAGTAAAATATTGCAACACATGAAGATTATTTACCGGCTTTGTTTTATTGCTTTTGCCTTAACCAGCACATTAAAGGCAAGCGCACAGGTTGATACCACCAAGCCACTTAAAGTTGCCATATTCGCTCCTCTTTATATTGATGATGCTTTTAACGGCTCAACTTATACTTTGGGCAAATCAAACCTTCCTAAAAACATTTTACCCGGTCTTGAATTTTATAATGGTGTAATGATGGCAGTAGATAGCCTTAGCCATGAAGGTATAAACATGGAAATAAGTGTGTACGATACAAAGCAATCTTCGCGATCGTTAGCTCAAATTTTAGCTGATCCTGAATTAAGCAATACAGGGTTATTAATTGCTGCAATTACCAATACTTTCGAGCTTAAACAATTTTCTCAATTGTCGGCCACTAAAAATATACCGCTCATATCTGCTACTTATCCTAATACAATTGGCGTTACCGCTAATCCTTACTTTGTTTTATTGAATTCTTCTTTCTCCACCCATCTCCAGGGTCTATACAAGTACATGCAACAGTTTTATTTACGTAGTAATATTATTGCCCTGAGACAAACCGGCACCACTGAAGATTTTATTAAAAATTACTTTACAGCTTTAAATAAGATCAATCGTTCGGCAATTTTAAATATTAGATGGATTGATTTAAAAGAAGGATTTACTCCCGATGAATTAGCCCGCAATTTAGACAGCACAAAAAATAATATAATTTTTGTTGCCTCGCCTGCTGAAAATTTTGGATTAAAGGTTGTAAAAGCGCTAAGCAGCAAAATGAATTATCGAAGCACTGCTATTGGTATGCCTACATGGGATAGAATGAGCGAACTGAATGGGCCGGATTGCAAGAACGTTGAGCTTGTTTTTTCTTCTCCTTTTATTTACTCTTCAAATAATCCTGTCTTAAGTTCGGCTATCGTTAAAAAATACCAAAGCACGTATTACAGTCGCCCCAGCGATATGGTTTATAAAGGTTTTGAAACTACTTATCATTTCAGTAAGCTGCTTGCGAAATATAAAAACAATCTTATCAACAATCTTTCGGATACGGATTTTACTCTGTTCAATCAATTTGATATTCAACCTATAAAAACTTCTAAGAATAACGACAAGCCCGATTACCTCGAGAATAAGAAATTGTATTTTATAAAGAAGCAAAGCGGAAATTTGAAAAGTGTTATTTAGCACCGATATTTTTTACTGGGTTTATGGCAGAGTTTTTATACTGAGTAGTCGTTATAACAGCAACGCTAATAATTACGATGCCCTTAATCGAGTTTACAGATAAAGGTTTATACTGCTCTCAGGGGAATTTTTATATTGATCCCTGGTGCCCTGTTGAGAAAGCTGTTATAACTCATGCACACAGCGATCATGCAAGGTTTGGTTCCCAATCTTATCTCTGCCATGTGGATTCAAAACCGATACTTCAACTTAGGTTAGGAGCCAATAATTATCAAACAATCAATTGGGGCGAAACCCTTTTTATGAACGGTGTAAAAGTTTCTTTTCATCCTGCCGGTCATGTAATCGGTTCGTCGCAAATACGTGTTGAAAATAATGGGGAAGTTTGGGTAGTAAGCGGCGATTATAAAGTGGTAAACGACGGATTGAGCGGAATGTTTGAACCCATAGTTTGCAAAACCTTCATTACCGAATCAACTTTTGGTTTACCTATATACAACTGGAAACCGCAACAGGAAATTTATAATAACATCGGCAACTGGATAAATAAAAACCAGTCTGATGGCAGAACAAGTGTAATTATTGCATATAGTTTAGGAAAAGCACAACGCGTATTGCAGGCAATAGAAAAAGTTACTGATAAAATTTTTGTTCATGGCGCTATCTGGAATGTTCATGAAACTTTAGTGAATGCAGGATGGAAATTACCTGCCGTTAAAAGAATAACTTTTGAAACAGGCAAAGAAGAATTAAAAGGCAGCGTGGTAATTGCTCCCCCAAGCGCAGATGGCAGCCCGTGGATGAAAAGATTTAGTCCATATAGTGTTGGGGTTTGCAGCGGTTGGATGCAGGTTCGCGGTCATGCACGAAGAAGAAATGTAGATGCAGGCTTTGCTATGAGCGACCATGCTGATTGGAAAGGCTTGCTGCAAGCAGTAAAAGCAACAGGGGCCGAAAAAGTATATGCTACTCACGGCTTTACAGCCGCCTTTAGCCGTTATCTTAACGAGATTGGAATTGAAGCCGGCGAAGTAAAAACAGAATTTGGGAACGACGAGGAAGAAGCCCCGCCAAACCTCCCCGAAGGGGAAGCTTATCAAAGCGAAGCCCCACCAAACCTCCCCTGAAGGGGAGGCTTTTGAAAGCGAATAAAAATGGAAACTACTTCTGACATTACTACAATATCTTCTTCTTCCCCTTCAGGGGCCAGGGGTTCTTCTTCCTCCCCTTCAGGGGTCGGGGGTTTTTCTAACCTTGTAAAAATATTAGGCACCAGCACCAAAACTAACGACAAGCTCGAAGCATTGTCTAACTACTTCGCCACTGCAAGCGATAAAGATAAAGTATGGGTTATTGCTTTGTTTAGCGGACGAAAACCACGACGGACAGTCAACACCACACAACTTATTACCTGGTGCATTGAAGTAGCCAATTTACCGGGCTGGTTGTTTGGAGAAAGTTATCATACAGTTGGTGATCTTGCTGAAACTATTTCATTGCTTCTTCCTGAAAATAATAGTCCTGATCGGACGTTAACAGAGAAGCCACTGCATTATTACATTGATAAATTAAGAGAGATCGAAAAACAGGATGAGGCAATCAAAAAGAACTTCATCTTAGAGAGCTGGAACGAGATGGATCAGAATGAAAGATTTGTTTTCAATAAATTAATTACAGGTGCATTCAGGATTGGTATTTCCCAGAAAATGATGGTAAATGCTTTGGCTAAACTTACCAGCCTCCAAGCTTCAGTAATTGCTCATCGCATTAGTGGCAACTGGGATCCTTCCACCATAACTTTTAAAGAACTTTTATCTGAAGATACTTCTATCATTGATTACTCCAAACCCTACCCTTTTTACCTTGCTTATGCTTTAGATGAAGATCCGAAAACTTTAGGAGACCCTAACGAATGGCAGGTTGAATGGAAATGGGATGGCATTCGTGGCCAGGTGATTAAAAGAAACAACCAGCTATTTGTATGGAGCCGCGGCGAAGAACTGATGACAGAAAAATTTCCGGAGTATCATATATTAAGAGACTTGTTGCCCGATGGAATTGTGATTGATGGAGAGATCATTCCAAGTGTTGATCAAAAGCCTCTTCCGTTCGCATTATTGCAAACTAGAATCGGCAGAAAGAATGTTACTAAAAAACAATTGCAGGAAGCGCCCATCACCTTCTTTGCTTACGATCTGCTCGAATATAATGGCGAGGATTGGCGCAACCGTCCTTTAAACCAAAGAAGACAACAGCTTGAAAACGTGGTTAAAAACATATCTTCTCCTATTATTATTTTGTCACCTGTTGTGGAATTTAAAACATGGGATGAACTTGCCGAACTTAGAAAAACAGCCAGGGAAAATGGCGCGGAAGGTTTTATGATAAAACGAAAATCCTCCACTTACCAGGTAGGCAGAAAAGTGGGCGATTGGTGGAAATGGAAGATTGATCCGCTGGTAATTGATTGCGTAATGATATACGCCGAGAAAGGCTCAGGCAGAAGAAGCAATCTTTATACAGCCTACACTTTTGCCGTAAGAGATGGAGACAAACTAATAGCCTTTACAAGGGCATACAGCGGACTTACAGATAAAGAATTTAATGAAGTGGATGCGTTTGTAAAACGAAACGCCATAGAAAAATTTGGCCCTGTACGAACCGTAAAACCCGAGCTTGTTTTTGAAATCGCCTTTGAAGGAATAGCGGCAAGTAATCGTCATAAAAGCGGCGTAGCGCTTCGCTTCCCCCGAATAAATCGTTGGCGAAAAGATAAAACGGTTGATGAGATAAATACGTTGGATGATTTGAAAAAGATGCTGCAGGTGTATGGAAAGTGATAAGTATCTTTGTTACCCAAAATGATCCTTATGCTTACAACAATAAAAGGGTATTACGAAGATGGACACATCATTCTTAAAGAAGAACCGCCAGTAACAAATAAACTGAAGTGATAATTACTTTTCTTACGGAAAAAGAGTTTCCGGTCAAACGAACAAAAGAAAAACGTAAGCTTGGAGGCTTAAAAGGTAAGATAACGATACCAGACGATTTTAATGAACCCCTGGAAGATTTGAAAGAATACATGTAAATGAAGTGTTTGCTGGATACTCATATTTTTTTATGAGCAATAAGTGACGACAAAAAACTACGTCCAATACATAAAGCATTAATTGAAAATATCAGTAATGAAATTTACGTAAGCTTTTACAGTTTAATGGAATTTCAATAAAACACAGTTTGGATAAATTACCAGAGTTTAAAGCAAATGTAGATGAAGTTCTTGCTGAGATAGAGAAAGCTGATTTCACTTTACTTTCGACAGATGTTCACCATCTAACCAACTATAACGCTCTTCCTTTTTTTGATCAGCATCGCTATCCTTTCGATAAGTTTATAATTACTTGTGCCATAACTCATAATTTACCATTGCTTACTTACGACAAGAACTTTAAATTGTATAAAGACTTAATCAGGCTTATCTAATTCGATAACATCTGCTTTAAAAATGACCGACACCCCCCAACATATTAAAGACCTTCAACTGAAAATCTGGCTTTCAAAACCACCCGAAGAAAGGCTGCGGCAGTTTTTGATAGATAACGAAGTGCTCTATAACTTTTGGAGGCAGGCAAAGCAGGCGCAACAGACTCAGAGTAATGAAGAAACAGATATTTCTGATGTTCCTTCAACCTTCAAATCCAAAATAAGCGAACACTTTTTATATCTTCTTTGTGAAAACTTTTTCTCTTTCCTTTCTTACCTTTAAAACAATTACTTCTTTTTAGTTGTAAGTAAAGCTGAAAAGATTTGTGTAAAAGAATTTCAATCAGATGAAAAAGCTGAAATTAATTTTAATCATTATAGCTTGTTGGCTTACATATATTGCCTTCATTAGCGACACTAATAAACCGGTTGCCGTGCCTGCTAATCCACAGCCCGTAGGAGACTCTGCAATTGGCTACCAATATTTAACTACAGGAGATTATTTAAAAAGTGGCATACCTTATAAATTGTTCTTACTTGCTTTTGGTAAAAACAACAAGAACCTTTTAGGCAGAGACCGCTTTAATAAACAGATCAGCTACGATTTTACAGCAATCAAAGCGCCTAACGGAGAGTTGGTTGTTGCACCCAATTGCCTGCAATGCCATGCCCAGGTTTTTGAAGACAAATTGTATATTGGTCTTGGCAATACTTTTATTGACTTTTCTAATGATAAGCCTGTACCAAAAGTGGCAACTTTTTTATTCAACACGTTAAACACAGTGGATAAGAAAAAGTACCATGCATCCAAAAACTTTTTTGAGGCAGGAAAGGCACTTAGCGGTAACCTTACAACAGCAGTAAGAGGCGTAAATGCAGCAGATCATTTGGCCGGCATTTTAGCTTCTCATCGCGATCCCGTTACTTTTGGCTGGAGTGATACACCACGAATGAAAATTTCTAAAGAAGTTATTCCTACTGATGTTCCCGCATGGTGGTTGCTGAAGAAAAAGAATGCCATGTTTTATAACGGTTTTGGTCGAGGTGATTTCAGCCGGTTTTTAATGGCATCTAACCTGTTAACCGTAACAGACACTACAGAAGCAAGAGAAGTGTATAGCCACTTCAACAATGTGCTTGCTTACATTCAATCAATTGAACCACCTAAATATCCTAAAGCCATAAACGAAGAGTTAGCAGCACAGGGAAAGGCATTGTTCAACAACAATTGTTCAAAATGTCATGGTACTTATGGCGATGCCGAAATGTATCCCAACCTGTTAATTCCTGCCGCCATCATTAAAACCGATTCTGCTTTATATATTGCAAACTATTCATCTGCCGAAGTGATTGAATGGTTTAACAAAAGCTGGTTTACAACGGGCAGTAACCCCGCGCAACTTGTTCCTTTTAAAGGTTACATCGCTCCGCCGTTAGATGGTATTTGGATAACTGCACCTTACTTACATAATGGTTCTGTACCAACTTTAGAAGCTGTATTAAACAGTAAGCTTCGCCCAACTTATTGGTTGAGAAATTTTGATAAGCCCGAGTATAATTACGATGACCCCGGATGGAAATATGAGACACGCGAAAACGCAAGTGGCAAAAATATTTATAACACTACATTAAATGGATACGGCAATTACGGTCATTATTTCGGAGATAAGTTAAACGATACGGAACGTAAAGCTGTTATTGAGTATTTGAAGACGTTGTAGCCTACAGCTTTACGGTAGCAAAAAGAAGGGTTAATGGGTAAACATGTGCAAAAGATACTTTTCGCACTTACGACTTTTCATAATCTTCAAACATTTTAAGAAAATCACCAAGCCCTGCTTCAGCAAGAAATTTTTGTTCAGGATCATTTTTTCATTTTTTCAAATGTCTCTGCTAATTCTTTTTTTTATTTGATCTTCTTCGGAAGTGGAAAATTTGGATTCCATAAAAGATATAAATTTCATATTTAAAATATTCCAACAAAATTAATTCCTTTATTTGTTTAATGAGTTTTAAAACAACACCAGGTTATAAAGTAATTTTGCAATGGCTTGCTTCCAAAAAAATGAAGCCATTCGAATTTCAGGAACAAACCTGGCAACAAATACATAGGGAAAACAGCGGAATTGTAAATGCTCCTACCGGCTTTGGTAAAACATTTTCTGTTTTTCTTGGTGCTCTAATCAACTTCATAAATCAACATCCTGATAGCTACAAAACAAAATCAAAAAATGGTTTGCAATTGCTTTGGATTACGCCACTTCGTGCGTTGGCTAAAGACATTGCACGCGCCATGGAAGAAGTAATTGCAGAGCTTAATATGAGTTGGAAAATTGGGAGCCGCAATGGAGACACAGATACTAACGAACGGCAACGCCAAAAGCGCAATATGCCCGAAGTGCTCATTATTACTCCCGAAAGTTTGCATTTATTATTAGCACAAAAAGGCTATGCTGAAACGTTGTCAACGCTTAAAATAGTTGCAGTAGATGAATGGCACGAATTGTTGGGAAGCAAACGGGGAGTGCAGGTAGAGCTTGCAATAAGCAGGATAGTTGGATTGAAAAGTACGAAATACGAGGTACAAAGTACGAAGGAAGAACCAAGTTTGAGGTACGAAGTACAAAGTACAAAGGATAAGGAAGAACCCAAAAAACTAACATTCAATAATCAACAATCAAATCTCAACTCTCAATTACAAACTACAAACTTCAAAGTACAAACTACAAACAAACTTTCCATCTGGGGTATTTCAGCAACTATCGGAAACCTGGAACAAGCCAGAGAAGTCCTCCTGTCACCACTATCCCAACTTCTTCCTCACCTCTCCGCTGCGCGGAGAGGTGCCGGGGGTGAGGTAATTGTCGCCAACCTTCGTAAAAACATCGAAATAGAATCAGTGATCCCATTCGAAATTGAAAAATTTCCCTGGGCGGGCCACCTCGGTTTAAACCTGGCACAAGAAGCAATTGAGATTATCAGGGCAAACAAAACTACACTGATGTTCATTAACACCCGGGGCATGAGTGAGCGCTGGTATCAAAAGATTTTAGAACTGGCGCCAGACCTTGCCGGTGCTATTGCCCTCCATCACGGAAGCATAGAACACGATCTTCGCACCTGGGTTGAAGAAGCTTTACATACTGCCACTTTAAAAGTGGTGGTTTGCACAGCAAGCCTTGATTTAGGAGTAGATTTCCGCCCGGTTGAAACGGTGATACAGGTTGGTTCACCTAAAGGCGTTGCAAGGTTTTTACAACGTGCGGGACGAAGTGGTCACCAGCCGGGCAAAGTGAGTAAGATATTCTTTATTCCCACACATACTTTAGAATTGGTAGAAGCTGCAGCGCTTAAACAGGCTATGCACGAAAACCTGATAGAAAGTCGTGAACCACGACTGCTTTGTTTTGACGTGCTTATTCAATACTTGTGTACGCTGGCTATAAGTGATGGCTTTATGCCGGAAGAAATTTTTAACGAAGTTAAAAGCACTTACTGCTTTGCAGAGATAACAAAAGAAGAATGGCAACAGCTATTAAAGAACATTGTAAGCGGAGGTGTTGCACTTCAACAATATGATGAATTTAAAAAG